>WNGM01000241.1_pt1 | contig 42620 bp, 40 predicted proteins | sample 5400571 | NCBI WGS metagenome assembly WNGM01 (sample SAMN13153378, study PRJNA577476) | soil metagenome | isolation source: 100 cm soil or saprolite under Garry oak tree replicate 2 | place: USA:California | collected 2016-06-15 | reverse complement strand
CAGAGTTAGTCAAAAAACAGGATGCTTGCCTATTCGATCACACAATTCTATGGCTGTTCAAGACAGACAGATGACAACGCGCTTCAAAAGCCAAATTGAGAAGGAAAATTTGCCTCTTGACAAAGACTGGAAGAAAGATGTTGACGAGAATGGTTCCATAGCAATCCCCACGTTTCATCGCGAAGTCATCTATGCCTAACACGCGGACCGACGCCTTGGCCGGGGGAGGGATCGCGCGAAGATAGCGCAAGAGAGTGGGAGCCTTCACTTTCATCCCGAGTTTGGGAGCAAGTCGCTCATTTACCTCAGCACTGGCTGCCAGCCCCAAGGCTTTCAACTCTTCCAGCAGGCGGTTGCTCACCCGTGCCCAGGGCTGGACGAGATCCGGAAGCCGTTCAGCAAACACTTTCCGCTGGCAGCTGGGCACGCGGCAAAAGAACTTGCGCACACAGAGCCGCAGGACGACGCGACGGCCCCCACACGGCACATCGTGGACGGTGCGCTGATACTGACAGTGGACGTGGTCTGAGGGGCTCCCACAGCCGGGACAGTGTGCGAAGGGTTGTGTTGAGATGACTTCTACAGTCAGCTGCGCTTGGGCTATTTCAACCTGACCAATGACCATCCCTTCGGGTAAGGGTAGAAACGGGGACCTTTCCATCTCCATCATCCTCCTGAACCAATGAAAAATACCTTCCTTGTATCTCTTTCAGGAGTATATCACTTTATATCAAGCAAACAGTATTCCCCACATGTGAGGAAGAGCGCCTTTTATATTAGCCTATACACTCCTCTGGTACCTCGACCACGGGAGCCGATCACTCATACTATCTGCTCACTGCAATACCGTCCTCGTTCGCTGGGTGGTTCGTGAACAGGGGGTTACCCTGGCAGGGCCTGCTCTAGCACTACTGGTCGATCCAGTCCCTGTTGAAGCGTTGCGTGAGCACATCAGAGCGACCATACAGAACTGGGGCCAAGAGATTGTGAGCCATCCTGCTCATTTCAATAACCGCTTTTATCAGGGATTCATCGTCTTGAACTACTGCCGCATGTTGCACGACCTCCGCAGGGGAGCGCCTGGCTCCAAACTTGCAGGGGCGGAGTGGGCCAAGGCGAACCTCGACCCGTGCTGGAAGGGGCTCATTGATCGAGCGTGGAACGGACGCCCAGATCCGGCGGTCTCGAGTCGAGAGCCGGCTGATCCACACGATTTCCAGGCGACGCTGGAATTCATCCACTATTGTCGGAATAAGGCGAATACTTGAGATCATGAGGAGCTCGCAGACCCGGAGGCGCGCATCATGAAAAGCTCAACATATGTGGGTTTCGAACAGGATGAGAACACGCAGGTTTAAGTCCTGTGCAGCATTAGGGCTCCTTTCGGATTTTTTTCACAGTTAGGCCGGAATTTTCCGCAGTGAAACGGGACAATTCGCCAAAAAAGTCCGTTTTCGCCCGAGAAACCACGCGGGGACTTTTTCCGCGCTTACGATGGATTTGGGGACTTTTTCTACGCTTACGGTGGAATTTTCTCCGGTCGAAAAGGACATTTTCGCGAGGTTCGTGCTCATTCTATTCCACGGTTACGCTGGAAATCACAACCGTTGCGATTTCCATCGCTTCCTCGGGAAAAAAACACTTTCCATTGTACCCTCGGAAAAAGCCTGAAAGGAAGGGCAGGCCCTTGAGTACTAACTCAAGGGCCTATAGCGACGAGCAGGGTTCGATTGATGTTGTGCGAATCGAGCGTATCAGGCGAAGACCGGGGAGATATCGATATAGATACGGAGGTCTTGAAGGAGATCGCCCCTCTTGCGCAAGATCGACGTGCAAGGAACAGTCACCATCTTGCCATCGTGGCGGGTATAGTCGACGAGCACCTCAACAATCTCGACATCACCTTCATCCCACGTTTGCACAAAATTGTGGCGCAAACCCTTAATCGCTCCCCAGAAATCGGCAATTCCGCGTACTACGGCATCACGACCAACAACTGTCTCGGCATTTCCGAAACGAAGGCGCACATCTTCCGTATGAAGAGCAGCAAACTCTTCAATGTTCATAGAATCAACAACGGAGTAATAACGCTTCACCCAGTCAGACATAGAATTCTCCTTTTCTGGTACGTCAGTACCAGGTACTATTTCGATCAGATAAAAATGACTGGCCAACCATGTCGCCGCCACCGGCGAAGAGCATGCTGCCGGTCTAGACTGCTGATTGTGACTCCAGGGTCCCTTCCTTTACCCATTTGCGGATCGCAGAGAGAGTAGCCTGGACTGCACCCAGGTAATCGCCCTCCATTTGCCTGGCGTATGCCTGCTCTTCGGACGAATCGGGCGGAATCCCTTCTTTCTCAAGCGAGAAGGTAAAGCGCAAGGAGAGTTCTCCGTTGGCATCCTCTTCAATCTCGTTTTTGATTGTGCCAAGGGTGCTTCCTGAGAGACGGTCAAACTGTACCATTCGCTTCGGATAGAAAGTTACGCGCTCACGGGCGGGTTCGCCACGAAAGACAATGTCTCGCACAAGGTAATTGTCGCCCCGCTCGACAGTGTCGCATTTCGTCATTTTGGGGACGAAAGGCAGGGCGTTCTCCGCCTTAAGTTCCAATCCTTTCCATACCTGGTCGCGGTTGAGGACTGGGACGTCGGGGTCACCCCTGTCGTTGACGGGAACGGATCGAGTCATGGTAAACATGGTGTTAACTCCTTTCATTTCATACTATTCAGCATCCGAACGGAACGATATCGTCGAGAATTATTTCATCACTGTTTCCAACCTCCCCAACCCCTCGATTTCTGCAACCATGTGATCGCCTGGTCGCAAAAACTCTGGTGGTTTTCTTCCATAACCGACACCGGAGGGAGTACCCGTTGCGATGATATCCCCGGGTTCGAGTGTCATAATGGTAGTAAGATGTTCGATGATTTCCTGGATCGAAAAGACCATGCTAGCTGTATTCGCGTGCTGCTTTACCTGCCCGTTCACTGTTAGTGTCAGTGTGAGCGCCTGTGGAGTTTGTACGAACTCAGCAGGTGTTATGAAGGGACCCATAGGTGCAGCTCCATCGAAGTCTTTCGACATTACCCAATCGAGTCCAAAGTACGAGTGCTCTTCTTTGGGAACCCAGTCACGTGCAGAAATATCGTTTAAAATGCTATAACCCGCGATACTCGCCATGGCTGCCTCACCGCGCACGTTGCGGACCCTCTGTCCGATAACCACCGCCAACTCCACTTCCCAGTCGATCATTTTCGCATACTCAGGAAGGAGAACGGTTTCGCCAGAACCGACCAGCGTTGTGGTTGGAGGCTTTAAAAAGCAGTAAGGAAACTTCGGCGGTTTTATATTGTCCATTTCTGCGTTGTGATCGTTATAATTTGCTCCAAGGCAGATGAGCTTATTGGGATACATCAGAGGTGGGAGCCAGTGAATGTCATCTGCCCCGAGTTGGCTTTGCTGCCTGGCTTGTTCGGAATAGCCAGACCAGTACTCAACGATTGAGGAAAGTTTTACTCGCCAGTAAGTCCAATGCTGCATCATTTGCATGAGCGAAGCAGGCTTCGCCTGGTGCAAAGAAAGTGCTTCTATGAGACGAGCATCGCTCAACACGGTTAATACATCAATATACTTCCCCCGGGCATAAAGAATGATGCGTTCCTTCCCGGAGACCAGGCCGCTGCCAATTTGGTACTTCATTCGATGCCTGCCTCTTTCCCCAACACCGAGAACATGGCGGCAATATCCTGTTCTCCTCGTCCCTCCTCTGCGGCACGATCATAATATCCTGATGCCAGGTCGAGTAAGGGGGTTGGGCAACCGGATTCCCTGGCAAGCGATTTGATGAGTGGAATAAATTCTTGCACCTGGTGCACGGAACCCAGTGGTGGCTCATAGTGCCTGGCAGCCATCATCGGTCCACGTGCTGCTAACATCGTGGAACCTGCGATACTTGGATTGATCACCTTCATCACCATCTCGGGGTCAAGACCTGCCTTCGTACTCAGTACCATGGCCTCTGCAGCAGCAAGGTTATGAACCGCGACCAATAAGTTCGCGACGCATTTCATCTTTGAACCGGCCCCAAATCCCCCGAGGTAGAAATTATTATCGGTGATGGCTTGAAGAACGGGCAGGCAGTGATGAAATACTTCTTCGTCACCGCTGCCAAAGAAGACTGTCTTTCTGGGGAGTACCAGAGCGGGAGTGCCGCTGATCGGGCAATCAAGCATTTCCGCGCCTACCCTTTGAAGGTGGGTAAGAGCCTGTTCTTTTGCTTGAATGGAAAGCATGCTGATTTCAACCACAATCAGGCCCGGGTGGGCGCCATGAATCAGGCCGTTTTCTCCCTCAATTACCTCCAGTAGAGCTTCGTCTGTAGGTAGGCATGTCAGGACGATATCGGAGTGTTGCGCGACTTCTTTACTTGATGAGACGGGAGTTCCCCCCATGGTAATGAAATCGCCGATCATGTGACGACGATACCCATAGACCGCAAAGCCATGTTCGAGCAGGCTTAGGGCAACAGGCAGGCCCATCTTTCCGATGCCAACGATGCCAACGTTCGTACTCATAATGTTGTTCTCCTCTGTGATGTGGATGAGCACCAAGGCCGATCAATCGGGACTTGCAATGCATTACGCCACGTCTCCGCTATGCCTCGCTTGTGGCTAATGCAATGAGGCTATGGCCGCGATAAATCGGGCCCTACTCGATGTGATAGCTCCTATCCGAATAGTTGACGGTAACGGTGAAACTGCCCTCGTTTAGCTGCCAGGTTCTGACTTCGAAGGTACGCATTCCACTTTTGTTAAGAGGGTCTTCCCTGGCAATGGCTTCTGCCTCCTCAAGTGACCCTGCTCTCAAAATGGTCATACCGGTGCCTGGTGGTACGTCCTTGCCTGCCAGAAAAGGACCGGAGGCGAAGAGAATGCCGCGTTTTTCGAGATCGATCATATAATTCAAGTGATCAGGCAGCAGCGGCAATAATTCGCTCATGGGCCTGATAGGCGTTGTGAGTACGACGTAGAGCAGCTTTTGGAGCATACGACTATTAAGTTCGTTGATCCTGTCCTGTAGTTCGGACATCGTTTGCCTCCTCTCATTGTTTCGCTTAGAATGACAGGTCCTCGGATGAGATTCTTCACTCCACTTCGTTCCGCTCAGAATGACAGGTCTTCGACTAATCCATAAACATGAATTCGTGCGATGGCATGAGTCCCCAGTGGTTCACAGCCAGAGGACTGTCTTTCCATACCTTCGGCCGTTGTGGGAAGTCTTCGTGCCAGGGACGCGGTTCAAAGTAGCCCAGGTCTTCGTCGAGCATGATATCCAACTCGGTGAACAGTTCGACGATCTGATTGTCGGGGTCGTGGTGATAGGTAAAGATGTTGTGACCGGCTCCGTGGCGGCCTGGCCCCCAGAGCAGAGGGATGTGATTCCTGGAAAGGTGATCGCACGCCTGTTGCACATGCGCCCAATCTTTTAACTGAAAGGCGATATGGTGCATCTTTTGATATTTCGACTTCAGGAAATTAACGGTATGGTGATCAGGACCGCAGCGCATAAATACGAAGAAATCTTCAATCCAGTCGGAGACGCGGAACCCCAGTACGTTCTGATAAAAATCGGCGGTTTTCTGCACATCGTGTACTGCCATGGCGACATGACCCAATTTTTGCGGAACGATGCCGTTGCCGCGAAAGTTCTGCCTTGCCGGTTGCATAGTGGCATACAGTTGAACTGTGCTGCCCTCGGGATCGCGCAGTTGTAACAGTGCAGGTATGCCAGGCTGAGCGTCTGTTTGCGTCTCTACCTCTATGCCTTGATCGCGCAGTTGTGCGCTGACTTCATGCAGGGATTGGCTGCTATGGATTTGAAACCCCATATGGCGAAGGCCGCTCTCTGTTGAAGGGTAGAGAGTAATGCAATGATGATCGAGCGCGTTACTCAGGTAGGCGGTTCCATCCCCACCGCGTTCCTCAAGCGTAAAGCCGATGACCTCTGTGTAATATGCCAGCATAGCTTCCATCTGTGGTGTGTTGAAGCCGACATAGCCTATTTTTGTTACCAAATCGCGGCGAAGGCCCCGCCCGTCAGGGCTGGGGATGAAAGCCGCACCGCCGATAGGCGGGAAAACACTCGACATCTGTTCTCTCCTCTGCTCTACTGTCTTCAGTTCTTTTGCACGTTAAGAAGCTTATAGTGTTTCGGTAGGTTCCAGGCTCAATCGGTCGCCTGGGTAAAAGCACTCCCGTTTTCCAATCGTGCCACTCGATACTTGAGTCTGTGAGTAACGCCCGCTCAAGTGAGTGAAACTGAACGAACACTGCCATGGGGCGACATGGCGTCGGTGTAACTCCGTAGAAGCCCTCGGCTTTAGCCGTAGGGAGTCGTCACCTGTACCATGTCGTACTCTCCTATCTCCTCGTCAGCGGGTACCTATCGCTCCTGCCGTTTCAGCTATTTCACTGCCGCTTGTCAGGTAGGATTCGGGTGCTTTTGTGCCCCACATATCAAAGCCCAGCACTTCTGATTCCTGGCTCCAACGGATTGGTTCCCAGTCGGGTGCGAAAATGAGCATGCCTCCAGTCCATATCTCAACGCGGTGCCCGGAGGGTTCAAAAAAGTAGAGGAACGTTGCGCCGCTTGTGCCGTGTTTGCCAGGACCCCACTCGATTTTGCCACCATGCTCAACCAGGATCGTTGCGGCTCTCAGCAGTTCGTCTGGAGAATCGACATAGTAGGCAATGTGGTGCAATCGAGCGCCAGTGCCACTGCGGTTATACATCACGGCAATATCATGCGACAGATTCGAGATGCTGAGCCAGGAGCCGCGCCTCTGTCCATTGCTCCCTTCGACAAAATATCTGTGCTTAATACCCATTTCTCCTGTAATCCAGTTTTGTTCGCGAGCCACATCGTTGACCATCACATTAAAATGGTCGAAACGGCGTGGTGCAATGCCGCTCAGAGGATACTTTTGCGGGAAGCTCGGCAGCGCTGATACCAATTCAGGGTCTGTAGTGTGATACTTCTCTATCTCCCAATAGAGTTCCATGGGAACGCCACTCGGCGAGGAAAAGCGCAGCGCTCGTCCCTGACCACGCTCTGTCCCTGCTTCAATCCATCTGTGGGCAATCCCGGTTTCATCAAAATGGTGTGCGTACTGTTCCAGGCTCTCCGGAGTCTCGACGCGCCATCCGAGATGCACCAGGGCGCACCTCTCGCCTTTTCTGAGGATGAGGGTATGGTGTTCCCAGTCTTGCCAGGCGCGTAAGTAGACGGATGTAGCGTCTTCTTCTGTAATGAAGAGGCCCATCGTCTCGGTAAAGAACTTCTTTGAGGCTTCTAAATTGCTAACAAGTAGTTCGGCGTGTCCGGCGTGAGCAATTTTCATGTTTTGACTCCCTCCTTATCAAGACAATGCAATGGTGCTGGAGAGACCCAGGAAGCGCAAGGCATTTTGTCCAAGCATTGCCTCTCGCTCCTCGGAATCCACGTTATGCACGGCATCGATCACGAGACCTGGTGGTACTTCTCGCAGTGGAAAGGGATAATCAGTTCCCAACACGAGTCGATCTACACCTACGCGTTCAATGAGAAGACCCAGATTGTTTGTGTCATAAGTCAGGGTATCATATGTAAGCAGTTTTGCAGTTTCAGAAGGCTTACGAGCTGTTCCGGATTTGACATCGTCAAAGACGTTCCAGGTCTGCTCAAGCCTCGGCAAAAGCCAGGGGAAGGTCCCCCCACCATGAGCGAAACAGATGCGAAGTTTGGGATGCCGGTCGGGCAATCCACTCATCACCATCGCCGCTGCTGTGATACCCGTTTCGGTTGTATAGCCAACCGAATACAGCATACGATATTTACTTGTTCGTTCGGGAGCGAGTACGGCTGCCGGGTGAACGAAAATGGCTGCACCAACATGCTCACAGGTTTGCCAGAATGGCTCTAAAGCGGGGTCATCGAGGTTTTTCCCCTCGACGGCTGTGCCAATCTCGACGCCCGCGAGACCAAGCTCGGTGATGGCCCTACGAACTTCGCTTGATGCAAGCTCGGGGTCTTGAAGCGGGACAGTGCCAAGGCCAATGAAGCGTTCGGGTGCAATACGAACTGCCTGGGCTATCTCGTCGTTCTGGTATTGCGACAGTTCGAGCACAGCATGCGCGGAGAAGCGGTAGGCAAAGGTTACCGGTACTGGTGAGAGCACCTGAATATCAACTCCCTCCGCATCCATATCTTTGAGGCGGCGTTCAGGCTCCCAACTGCGATCATCAATGCTGCGGTAATGTTTCCCGGCGTTATAGATCTCAGCCTGACAGAGTCCGGTATGAAGAAGGGTTGGCCAGCCCAGGTCGCCATACTTCTCAGCCATGTCAGGAAAATGCTTTGGGATATAGTGAGTGTGAAAATCTACTCGCATTCCGCAGTTCCTCCCTCATCCTTCAGTGCAGTGACTCAAGCTTGATCGGGGCACCAGAGAGAGTGCCCGTCGACTGCTCGCGACGGAGAGATGAGCGGGCCTGACCATCTCTTGCCAGTTCGAGTGCCACATCTAAAATCCAATCCTCCTGGCCGGCCACCGCCTGGCGCCTGCCCAATTCAGTGAGAATGTCGCGTGGGTCTATCCCATAACGCTCACCTGCGCGGCGGGCGTGGAGCAAGAAGGTCGAGTACACGCCGGCATACCCGATACTGATCGCATCTCGATTAGGAAATGGCTGGAAAGGCATCATGGGGGCGATCACATATTCGGCGGCGTCCATTAACTTGTAGACATTCAGCCCGGGATTGAGCTGTAATTTGTCCAGCACCGCGGCGAGAAGCTCTGTCGGGGCATTGCCGGCACCGGCGCCCAGACCGCGCAAGCAGCCATCCAATTGATCTGCGCCCGCTTCTAAGGCGGCCATACTGTTACCAATTGCTACCCCGAGGTTGTTGTGCGCATGAAAACCAACCTGACAAGAGAGCGATTCTTTGAGTGCTTTGACTCGCGCATATGCGTCCTGAGGGAGCATGGCACCTGCAGAGTCTACAATGTAGACGCACTGCGCGCCATAGGATTCCATCAACTTTGCCTGTATGACGAGATCCCCAGGTGGGCGCATATGTGCCATCATCAGGAAACCGACCGTCTCCAGCCCCAATTCCCTGGCAATCTCGAAGTGCTGCTGGGAGATATCGGCCTCGGTACACTGGGTGGCGATGCGCACCACCTGGGCACCTTGCGCTACCGCCTCCTTGAGTTCCTTGAGGGTGCCTATGCCGGGCAGCAGTAGTACAGCGATGCTGGCTTGTTTGCAGGCACTGCGTGCCTCAGCGATAAGCTCCATTTCGGGTGTGCCGGAGAACCCGTACTGGATGGATGACCCGGCAAGGCCATCACCATGCGTGACTTCAATTACCGGAACGCCGGCCTCGTCCAATGCCCGGGCCACTGCTCTCACTTGCTCTTTCGTAAATTGGTGACGCATGGGGTGCGAGCCATCACGCAAACTGCTATCGGTAATGCGGGGAGCCTTCACATTGCTCATGCTGCCACCTCCTTTGTACTCAAAAGCCGTTGGGCGATCAACTCACCGACCCGGCGAGCAGCGGCGGTCATGATATCCAGGTTGCCAGCGTACTTCGGTAAGTAATCACCGGCCCCCTCTACCTCCAGCAGCATAACTACCACAGGTTTTTTGCCCCAGGGGGTATCTTGCATATCGAACACCGGTGGATTCTTGAGGTGATACCCGGGCACATACTCCTGCACCTCGGCGACCATGCGCTCAATCGAAGCGATGACTGCGGACGGGTCAAAATCTCCCTCAGGAATGGCGTACACAGTATTGCGCATCATAATGGGAGGATCAGCGGGATTGAGAATGATAATCGCTTTCCCTTGCTGCGCTCCGCCAATTACCGCAAGGGCGGTAGACGTTGTCTCAGTGAACTCGTCGATATTTTGCCTGGTTCCTGGTCCAGCGGAGAGACTGGCGATCGTACTGATCATCTCGGCGTACCGCACTGGAGTGACACGACTCACGGCGTAGATCATTGGAGTCGTTGCCTGCCCACCACAGGTAACCATATTGACGTTGACCTTATCAAGATGTTCGGCGAGGTTAGCGGGAGGGACGACATAGGGACCTCTGGCAGCCGGAGTCAAATCAACGGCGATACGACCGGCTTCACACAGGGCTTTGGCGTTGCGAACGTGGGCTTTGGCGCTGGTAGCATCGAAGACGATCTTGATCTCGGAATCTTCGAGCACTGCCTGGATGCCATCGGCGCTGGCACGAATGCCGAGCGCGCGGGCGCGGGCGAGTCCCTCGGAGTTGGGATCGATGCCAGCCAGGAGAACCAGTTCCATATGCCCCTCTTGCTTCAGGAGTTTGTACATCAAGTCGCTGCCGATGTTACCTGAGCCAATAATGGCGACCTTGACTTGGCTGTCCGAAGAGTTTTGCCATTCCATAACGTTCCTCCGGGAGGATAAGGTCTTTTCAGTTTAATACACGAAACGAACAGAGACCTCGCCTATCGTGGCGAACATGGCACGATAGGTCTCGCCTGCTGCCACAGTAGCGGCGGCACACATGGCTCCTGGTAAGATAAGCTGACCTGCCACCAGGGCTATGTCGTATTCCGCAAGTTTGTTTGCTAACCAAGCTACAGCTTCGGCTGGATGGCCAAGTACGGCTGCACCGTTGCCCGATCCGACTTCCACCCCGTCTTGCTCCCCTTGCCCGCAAGCAATGCGAGTGAGCGTCACTGCTTCCGCAGCCAGGTCAAGACCGTCCAGTGGGACGATCTCCTCGCTGACAATCACCCGTGCCGACGAAGCGTTGTCAGCAATGGTATCAGGAAGTTTGATCTGCCACTTTGCGATCCTGCTGTCAACGAGCTCCAGCGCCGGGCTGACGCCGCGTGTTGCCGCCAGGACAGCATCAACGGTGATACCTGGCCCCTTTAAGTCTTTGGCGAGCCAGAAAGCGATCTCCGGCTCGATACGCGGTAAGAGAAAGTCAGTACGCGACAATGTGCTGCCGGATGATACCGCCATTGAATCGAGGAGGAACCCATAGTCTGGCTGATCGACCCCGAGTAATTCTTGCATAGCGCGGCTGGTCAGGCCTATCTTGCGGCCAATAATACGCGCTCCTCTTGCCAGTTTTAGATCGAGCCACGCACTTTGAATGGCATAGGCCTGTGCGGGCGTAAGCGTAGGATACTCCTGGCTAAGTGGAGGCAGTGGCATACAACTTTGCTCAGCCTGGTCAAGCAGCGCGGCGGTTTCTTGTAGCATGTTTCTCACTCGGTACCCTCCGTCAAGAAATCGCCCGCCAGCCTGTTAAATGCTTTTGGGTGTTCGATCTGTGTCCAGTGTCCACAATGGCCGAAGACGTGTAACTGAGCATTATCCAGAACATGCAGCAACTTCTGGCTTGAGATCAGTGGAATGACCTGATCTTCGCGCCCATGAACAATGAGGGTTGGCGCGCGAAGTTCGTGCAGGCGGTCTTCGTAGGCTGCCAGGGAAGCCACGCCACGCTGCCGTGGTTGAGGGAACATACTGGAAAATGATTCCTGCATTCCCGGTCGTATGCTTGCCCTGTACCGTAACTCGGCTAACTCATCGGTGACGAATCTATCATGGTCGTAGGTAAAGATTGCAAGCAGCCGTTTCATATTGGAAATGCTCGGGGTATAGCCCCAGACAGCATCGAGCCCTTCGGTGATGGGAAAGCGGACACCCATTGGACCCATGAGCACCAGCCGGTCAACGACTTCGGGATGAGTGACAGCAGCAGCGAGTGCAACCGCGGCCCCCATCGAGTTCCCCACAAGATGAGCTCGCTTGATGCCCACTGCCTGCAGAAAGCTCAGCAGGTGTTCCGTCCAACGTTCCAATCCATAGGTATGTTGTGCGGGTAGTTCCGAATAGCCGAACCCCACCTGATCATAAGCGAAAACGTGGAGCCGCTCGGCCAGGAAGGGAATGGCAAGCCGCCAGTTGGCCCACGCCGAAACGCCCGGTCCAGAGCCATGAATCAAGATGACTGGTGCGCCACTTCCCGCTTCATGATAGTTGGTCATCACCCCACCCACGCGAATGAATTTGCCAATTTCAGGTGTTGTTTGTATCATAAATCGCTTTCCTCCTACCAGCCCTCGCTACTAATGGACCAGGCATTCATCGGCTCATGCGCCTCTATCTTTTTATATTTCCCTGAGAAGAAGAGCAGCGGACGCTGTTCCCAATAACGCAGGTACTCGACATGACCGATGTAGAGCGTATGATCGCCAGCAAGGTGAATGTCGACAACCCTGGCAACGATATGGGCGACGCAGCCGTCGAGCAGAGGAGCATCAGTATCGAGGCGAGGAAGCCAGTTGACCTCCAATCCCTCAACTGGGCGCCCACCGAAGTGACGGCTGTGCTCTTCTTGAGATGCGGAGAGCACATTGATCCCGTAGCGTCTTCCAGGGTGGAGATGAGTATTCATCCTGGATCGATTGTTGACAGAGACCAGCACCAGGGGTGGATCGAGCGAGACCGAAAGGAAGGCGTTCACGGTTATAGCGTGCGGGTGTCCATCATCGTGAGACACCGTGACGACCGTGACGCCGGTGGCGAAACGCCCCATCGTGGAGCGGAACAGACGAGCGTCAATCAGAGCAGTATCAGACATAGCGCCTCCTTCTCCTTTCAGCCCTGCTGACCGCAGGTAGCTACGGAGTATCGTTCGCCCGCTGCCAATAGCAACAGGCAAGCCAATGAAATGTCAGACCAGAGGCGTATTCGCTGGTTGTCCACACAGCAGTCGCCCATAGAGTTCCAGATTCGTCGAGGGGTTCAACATAGCGTGCAAGGTCCCTGTGCGTACATCGCGCCAGAAATGGTTCATTGGGTTATGGGTCGTAGCAAACGAGCCTCCAGATGTCTCAACAATGATCTCCGCCGCTTCAAACAGCAGACGAGCGGCATAACCGGTGTCCATGCGTACGCGCGCACGATTCATGTATTCCATATACTCACCTCGCTGTGCCCAGGACTCGATATCGTCCACGGCACGCTCAATGAACAGTTGAGCCGCATCGATCTTCGCCGCGGCCTCAGCGACCTGGAGGTGGGTGATCGTTGCTTCGGCCTGTTTGGTGTACCAGGTGTATTGAATGCCTCGCGAGGGGAGTCGTTCAAGAAGCAGCTCCAGCATGGTGCGAACAGCGCCGAGGATCGGGAAATCCAGCATGATCGCCAGAAATGGCACAAAGGCATAGCGGTACTCTACCTCGTCCCGCAAATTTTTGGAGAGATAGTTTCCTTCAGTGGATTGGTGCATAGAGCTAATGCGCCGGTCAGGGACGAATTTATTGTGCACCGCAACGCTGGTGCTGCCAGTGCCCTGCATGCCAATCACGTTCCAGTCATTCAGTCGCTCGACATCCTCTGAAGGAAGCAGCGCAAGACCCTGATCGACGACCTCTCCGCGCTCATTGAGCAGCGGAATACCCAACTCCACCCAGTTTGAATGATAGGAACCTGAGTTAAAGCCCCACTTTCCCTCCTCGATGAGGTATCCGCCATCGACACGATGGACGGTGCATTGTCGTGGAGCAAGCACGCCGGTGGCCCGCGCTCCTCCCTTAGTGCCAAACACTTCCCGTTGCGTTTCCTCTGGGAAGATCGTGGCCGCCATCCAGTTCGCGCCGTTGATGATGCCGACGGTCCAGGCGGTGGAAGCATCACCACGCCCGATTTCGGCGACCACATCCAGGAACGTCCGTACATCTACCTGGTGCCCTCCATAGATGCGTGGAGTAGTTAACTGAAATAATTCGGCATCCTGCAACTCCTGGACAGTCGCCTCTGGAAGATATCCAAGCTGATCCATTTCCTTCACGCGTTGCCGCAAATGTGGAACGAGCTGCCGCGCCCGCTCTACGAGATCATCATGACTGGCCTGATGTTGGGAATGTACGACCTGTGCCATAATTTGTAACCCCCTTGTCAATGACGCTCCTGCGCTCTGCTTTCACCAGCAGAAGCGAGCGTACCTCGTTACTACCTTCATCGCCTTTGAGGAGCTGTGCTTCTCTCTCGAGCGTACTCATGACGCTTCCCTGAAAAAGCCAGATACTCCTCTCGCCGTACCATCTACGGTTAACATACTTGTCGCAGCCGTTCGAACCATGAGCCGGCGATAGCGTCTACGAACTATATCCAATTCCTTGTGTGAAAATTCGGATAAGGAAGATAGTGCGAGTACCAGAGAGGCTGTATCACCTCCTATTGATACATTTCTATCAACCCAGATACGATTATGCAGTGTGTACACATCTCAAAGTATATCCAAAATCTTTGGGTTTGTCAAGGGAATTATATCCAATTTCAGGCCTCCTCAAAAAATACATTCCTCTAAAACTTGCCACCTGCAGCGGCGAAAGAGAGAGAAGAGCGTGGCGCAGGGGCTCGGGGCCCGCTGCGCCACGCTCTTCTCTCTCCTTTAGGGGTGGGGAACACAGGTGATAACTTTTGAGAATTCCTGAAAGTTGGATACACTTTCCTTGACAGATCGATGAGAAATGTATATAATAAAAACAAGGAGGAACAGTATGCCTGACCAAAGCACTGCCCAGGAGATGCCAGTCTTTTCCCTGGAGCAGCACATGATGTATGAAAATACCATCAGCGGAAGAGATAGTACTGAGCTTGCCTACCTGCAGCTCAGGAGAGCGATCGTGCGCTGCGACATTCCGAGTGGGGTGCAACTCTCACAAAGGGAGCTCTCTCAGTTGACGGGGGTCGGCCGGACACCTTTGCGCGAAGCCCTGCGCATGCTACAACGCGAGGGGCTGGTTGAGGCTGAACCCAACCACCGCGTCCGAGTGGCAGACTTCTCTATTCCTGATCTTGAGCAGCTGTATGCGATGCGCATTAGCCTGGAAGCACTGGCCATTCGTTTGACCGTTCCTCTCCTCCAGGCAGATGAACTGCGCCGGCTCGAAGGATTCCTCACCCAGATGGCCGGGCTGCCCACCCCTGAAGAGTATGAACGCTGGGAAGTTCCCCACCGGGCCTTTCACCTGAGCCTTGTTGCCCATGCTGGTACCCGTATCGTGACTATGGTAGCGCAACTCTCGGATCATGCCGAGCGCTACCGGCGGTTCTATAGTACCGAGGCCCCACGAGCTTCTGAGCGAGGGATGCGTGAGCACCAGGCAATTGTGGATGCCTGTCTTGCGCGAGACCCTGGACTGGCTGCCGAGCGTCTCGCCCGTCATTACTCGTCCGTGGCGCTGGGCACCCTTGCTGTGCTGGCTCCAGAGTATGACCCCGTGCTGGTACGTACAGCACTCCATTCTGTAATGCAAGCGCGGACTGGTGGAAATAACGGAGCGAAAAACTCAGAATAATTCTGCTCGCTCACTGCTGATATGTTTGGGAATACCGAACATCGTGTGCCCAGGGAGGCATGGCTAGCATCCCTCCTTCTTTCCCTTGATCAAATCCGCGGCTTTCTCGGCGATCATGATGGTGGGAGCATTCGTATTGCCACTGACGATCTCCGGCATGATCGAGGCGTCCACCACCCGCAGTCCCTCGAGCCCATGGACCCGGAGCACGGCATCCACCACAGCCAGCGGGTCACTTCCCATCTTGCAGGTACCGACCGGGTGATCGGCCGTCACAGCCATAGCACGGATAAAGTCGGTCATCGCAGCGTCTCCCTGTACTTCTGCTCCGGGGTAGATCTCCACACCGCGGAAAGGAGCGAAGGCTTGCGCGTGTGCTACTTTGCGGCACAGGCTGACCCCCTCGACCAGTGCCTGCCGGTCGGACTCGCTGGAAAGATACCGGGGCTGAATGGCCGGCGGCTCCAGCGGGTCAGGCGAACGCAGGGCGATGAACCCTCGACTCTGGGGACGCAGCGGGGTGAGCCCGATCGTGAAGCTGTGGCCTTCCAGGCGCACAAGCCCGTGCTCGATGGCATCCACGGGCACGAAGGCGACCTGGATGTCAGGAGCAGGCAGCTCTCGCCTCGTCTTGAGAAAGGCGCCCGCTTCGGCCACATTGGTCGTGAGCGGACCCCGCTTGAGCAGCAGGTAGGACAGGATATGCGCCAGAGTCTCCGCGCCCGCCAGGCTGACTGGTTGCGTACAGGCATAGATCACGCCCGCCCCCAGGTGATCCTGGAGATTCTGACCGACGCCCGGAAGGTCCAGCGTGATGGGGATGCCCAGCCTCTGAAAATGGGCTGCGGGGCCAATGCCCGAGAGCAGGAGCACCTGTGGGGAGTTGATCGCTCCTGCGCACAGCAGTACTTCTCGCCTCACCTGGGTCTGCTGGAGATGACCTCCTTGCAGATAGGCAACGCCCACGCAGCGTCGCTGCTCAAACAGCAGGCGGGTTACGTGGGCGCGGAGAAGCACCGTCAGATTGCGTCGCTTGCGTGCTGGTTTCAAGTAAGCCTCGGCCGTGCTGTGGCGTTTTCCCTGCTTCTGCGTCACCTGATAGAGGCCGATGCCCTCCTGTGCGGCTCCGTTGAAATCGGCGTTGTGCGCCCAACCCAGCTCGACGCCGGCGGCCACAAAGGCGCGCGTCAGCGGGTTCACGCAGCGCAGGTCGGCGACGTTGAGGGGACCACCCACCCCGTGATAGGCAGAGGCGCCCCGTTCCTGGTGTTCCGCTTTTTTGAAGTACGGCAGGACATCGGCGTAGCTCCATCCCGGGTTGCCCAGGGCGCACCAGTGGTCGTAGTCGTAGCAGTTGCCTCGCGTATAGATCATGGTATTGATGGAGCTCGATCCTCCCAGCACCTTTCCCCGGGGTATATAGACGGTGCGCTGCTTCAGGTGTTCTTGCTCTTCGGTCGAGTAGCTCCAGTCGTACTCGCTTCGGTAGAGTTTGCTGAAGGCGGCAGGGATGTGAATTTTCCTTGCTGTGTCCGCTCCCCCACTTTCAAGCAGCAGCACCGAAACCGTAGGGTCTTCGCTCAGGCGATGGGCAAGGACACATCCCGCGGATCCCGCACCAATAATCACATAATCATACATGCCTTAGTGCCTCTCAAAACGCCTGCAACCATCTTGATTGCTGCGTTTCAAGTGAACCTCAGCACTTTATGGTTCCAGTTCGCCTCGCTGTACTTTGACCAGCAGACTTGTCCAGGCAAGAGTTTGCGGCATGGAGAGCGGCAAGCTGAACTTGTACGGCAGATTATGATCGCCTCCCGCGCCGCTTTCAATCTCGGCCCGTCTCCTCTCCAACACACTTCCATTCCACTTATCCAGGGATTGCTTTACAGAGCTGCTCTCGTCCACCAATGGTCTGGTGGTAACGGCGATGGCTCCCCTCTCCGGGTACTCTTCAGATGCCCTCTGTGTCCTCTCTTGTATCTGTATCCTTCGCTCACGTAGGAATTCTTCCGCCGTGACCGAGGTAGACTCCCATCCTTTGTTCTCACGCATCAGCATCTCGTCCATACTCTCGAGGGAGGAGGAGGAAAACACACGCAGGCGATCCTGTACGATTGGACTATACATTCTCAGGAAGCCAAACAAGGCTTCAAGAGAGGTCAATTTGGTTGATTTCCATTGCCAGACAGGCAATTGATTGGTTTTCCATGCGACACGATAGTATATCATGCTTCACTCCTTATCTTCACACTTACTTGTGAGTTCTTTTTAGATTAGACAATTTTGCCAGTTTATTCGCTCTATTCCAGGCCTGGAATTGTTCTCTCGCCTAAAAGACGTTTCAACCTCATGTTTTTTAGAGACCACTTTCTCAAACGCTTGTGGCCGCTTCTGTGGGACGGGCAAGTCGATGCCGCGCTCGTTCACTTGCACGCTCGCCTCCAGGAGCCAATCAAGAGCCGATCGACAAATTGAAGTAGACAATCAGATGTGAATAATCAGCGTGAGTGGATTGGTGATTAACAGCCCACGGGATGCGCAACGAGCTGTTCCTTCAGCTGAAGTGGCTTCACAGACCCGTTCAACGCTCTCGCTTGTTTCTGACAAGGGGCGAGATCGAGCTCTGTGAGAGCAGTTGCTCACGCCAAGGCCCAGCTCATGCACCTCGCCCTCCCTGATCCGAGTGTAAGGTGGAAGCGTCATGAAAGCGTCATGGACTGCGCCATGAACATCGTCATGGGCCGTGGAGTGAGGAACGGCTCTGCTGCCTGAGGCAAACGTGAGAGCCATGAAGGACCCTCTCACGCCCGTTCGACTTCCGAGAGCAAACTCGTTGCGCATCCTGTGGGAACAGCAGTGACAAGAGGCGGGCTATCCGAAGGTGTGAAGAAAACTCTGAGCGTGTATTCACTCAGCCTCTTCTTAAAACGAGCGCGGCATGCCCAGCACGTGCTCGCCCAGGTATGACAGGATGAGATTGGTGGAGATGGGCGCGACTTGATACAGGCGCGTCTCGCGGAACTTTCGCTCAACGTCATATTCCGCCGCGAATCCATACCCTCCATGGGTTTGCAAGCAAACATTGGCCGCCTGCCAGGATGCGTCGGCTGCCAACAACTTTGCCATGTTCGCCTCGGCTCCGCATGGCTGATTCGCGTCGAAGAGGCGCGCCGCTTCGTAGCGCATCAAATCTGCCGCCCGCACGTTAGCATACGCCTGCGCAATCGGAAACTGGATGCCCTGGTTCTGTCCAATCGGGCGATCGAACACAATGCGCTCGTTCGCGTATGTTCGCGCCCTGTCGATAAACCAGTAGCCATCGCCGATGCACTCGGCTGCGATAAGAATGCGCTCGGCGTTCATGCCATCCAGAATGTAATGGAAGCCCTTACCTTCTTCACCAATCAGGTTCTCGGCGGGTACCTCGACGTTGTCGAAAAAAACTTCGTTCGTCTCGTGATTGACCATGTTGCGGATTGGCCGCACCGTCAGTCCCTTCCCCAGACTCTCGCGTACATCTACCAGGAAGAGCGATAATCCCTCGGTCTTCTTCTTGATCTGCGCCAATGGTGTCGTGCGTGCCAGGAGTAACATCAAATCCGAATGCTGCACGCGCGATATCCACACCTTCTGGCCATTTACGATATAGCGATCGCCGCGCTTCTCCGCAAAGGTTTTAGTTTTGGTCGTGTCTGTGCCCGTGGTCGGCTCGGTGACCGCAAATGACTGGAGGCGCAATTCGCCCGACGCAATCTGCGGCAGATACCTGCGTTTCTGTTCAGCCGAGCCATGGCGCAACAGGGCGCCCATCGTGTACATCTGCGCGTGGCACGCGCCCGAGTTCGCGCCGGAACGATTGATCTCTTCGAGGATGACCGACGCTTCGGTCAGACTGGCCCCACCTCCGCCAAATTCTTCCGGTATCAACGCCGCAAGCCATCCCGCTTGCGTCAGTTTCTGCACAAACTGTTCAGGATAGCCTGACGATTCCTCGACTTTCTGCCAGTACGCACCGTCAAACTCCCTGCACACGTCGCGCACTGCCTGGCGGATGTCGGCGTGCTGGTGCACGAGAGGATTGATGTCGTTCATGTTCGACCTCTCTGTGGCCGCTCGCCTGGTTTCGGCTCCAGGAATGGGCGTTCCTCGATGAGGCGCAGAGCCTCTGCAATGGCGCGCTCCAATTGTGGATCAACATCATTGACATAATCCTGGGGCGCGACATCGACCTCGATATCCGGGTCCGTCCCGTAGTTTTCCAGGTTCCAACCCACGTCCTTGAACCAGATGGCGTATTCGGGCTGCGTAGTAGTCGTACCATCGACCAGGCTATGACTGGGAGAGATACCAATGACGCCTCCCCAGGTGCGCTTACCGATGAGTGGCCCCAGATCCATCAGTTTGAAGGCATGACTAAACATATCTCCATCTGATCCCGCGTGCTCGTTAGTGAGAGCAACCATGGGACCACGCGGGGACTCCTCAGGATAGGGTGCTGGTTGGCCCCAGCGCGAAAAATCATAGCCGAGGCGGCGACGCGCCAATTTTTCCAGCAACAACCCTGAAACATGTCCACCCCCGTTCCAACGCACGTCGACGAGCAGTGCTGGATAGTCGTACTCGGTCAGGTAGCTGCGGTGGAATTCTGCGTAGCCTTCAGCCCCCATATCAGGAATGTGGATGTAGCCCACTCGCTCTCCAGAGAGCGCATGGACGCTGCGACGATTATTCTCAACCCACTCTCGATAACGGGCCTGCCTTTCACTTGACAGCGCTTTAACTGTGACTACGCGTGTCTCTTTACTCCCGGCCTCCTCGATCGTGAGCTGTACTTCATTGCCTGCCTGGTTCACAAGTAGCTCCTGGGGGCTGCGCTTTGGCCCGACGCGTTGCCCATTGATGGCTACTACCGCGTCACCTGCGGCAACATTTACGCCAGGAGTGTAGAGTGGTGAGGTTGCCTGGCTGTCCGAGGTATCACCCTGTATGATGCGTGCAATACGATAGCGATCGTTCTCAACATCGTAGCTCCAATCTACACCCAGGAAGCCTTGCCGGTACTGAGGTCCTTGCCGGTATTCACCTCCATGTTCGTAAGCATGGGAGGTGCCCAGTTCCCCTTGTAGTTCCCATAGGAGATCCGAAAGTTCCGAGCGCGAACTCACTCTTTCCAACAGGGGCGCATATTGGTCATAGATGGCCTGCCAATTTACGCCCGACATATCTTCGGTCCAAAAATGCTCTCGTTGTAGCCGCCAGGCTTCGGCAAACATTTGTTTCCATTCGGCGGCTGGCTGCACCGAAACCTTCACCCTGTGGAGATCGAGCCACCCCGTTTCCCGGTTGGGTTCGTTGCCCTCCCCTTTAGGAGCCTTGTCTCCCGCTTTCAGGACACGCAGGCGATATTGTGATTGATAGATTAGCGTTTTAGCGTCTCGCGAAATATCGAAACTATTTACGCCGTCCATCAGCCATTCATACTTTTGTGTCTCGAAGTCGTAACTGTAGATGCTTCCTCTCGGTTCGTGCCTATCCCCATGTGAGTGGAGCGACCCTTCAATAGGTAAGCGCAGGAACAGCGCCTTCCCCTTGACGCCTCGCACAGTACTATAGCGTTCTTCTCCAACAGGGAAAGGAAGGGCTCGCGTGGTAATTCCTTCTAGATCGATAACCAGCGCCGGCTTTTTAGAAGCTGTTTCTTCCTCTTGCTCACCATTCTCCTTGTTCTCCTCCGCGCCATTCTCTTTCTCAGGCTTCTTCGCACCGTTTTCTTTTTCCTTTTCTTTGCCCTGAGGGACTTTAGGTTCTGGAATAAAGGGAGAACGCTGGTCACGTCTTAGCATGATGGCATAAGGTTTCACGCCGCGTGGAAAGCTCAGGTCGAAGTGTAATTTGTCGTAGACAGGATTGAATGTACGATGACCTAAGAAGTACAGGTACTTGCCCTGAGGGTCGAAGGATGGTGAGACATCCTTGAGCACGGGATCGGTTACAAAATGGGTTTCGCCAGTCTCCATGTTGCAGACCTTGATGGCTCTTTTTTGCGCGGTAAAAGCGAAACTGTAGGCTAACCAGCTTCCATCAGGCGACCAGGCGCTTCCCGTAATGCGTTTGTAGTCACTTTTGTCGACGAGACGAGACTCACCTGTCTCTAGATCAACCACGATCAATTCATTGCGGTGATTGGTAATGGCAACCATATCATCCGTAGGTGAGACCTCCATGTTGATTGCTCGTCCAAACTCGATGTCGGCCAGCGTTTTGGGTTCGCTTGCATCTTCCGGATTGAAGACAACCAGCGCCTCCCGGCCGGTGGCATCGCTGATAGCCACGCAGCGTTTCCCATCGTTGAGCCATTCTAGCATGCGATAGCGTACGCCATCCTGTTCCCCATGCTGCAGGACAGGCCCTTCCCAGTTAGCCATAGAAAAAGCTTTGCCGCGTGTCGTGAGCGCTACAGCATAGCCTTGCGGATGTAAAGCGTATGAATTGAGATATTTCCCTGCCGAGACAAATTTACGATTGAGTTGCGTACGCAAACTCGGTAACTCTACATCTATGTGCCGCACACTTTCAGTATCGGGATCGAACAGGTAAAGCTTTGCTCCTGCATGATAAACCAGGCGTTGCCCATCACTTGCCAGCTTGCGTGCATAGAAATCCTGGTGACCGGTGTGGCGGCGTATATCTTCTCCAAGAGGCGTACAAGAATAGATATTGCCCACTCCTTCATGGTCGGAAAGGAAGTAGATACGCTCACCGACCCAACATGGTGCGGCAATATTCCCATCGAGTTGCAGCAAACGCCGGAACGTTCCATTATTATTGAGGTCACACCATAAATGCCCAATGGTGCCACCCCGGTAGCGTTTCCAATATGCGGCTTCCCGCATATTGCGACCAAGGACGATTCCGCCCTCTGGTCCATATGAGATCGCATTTGCCATGCCGACGGGAAGCTGGCGAGGCTGACCGCCTGCCGGGCTAATGGCGTAGATCACCTCGTAGCGATGGGTAAATTGACCGGCATTACTCGCATACAGTATCTCTTCACCATTAGGCGACCATCCCAGTACATGACAGGAGGCTGATTGAAAGGTAAGTCGTCGAGCGGGCCCACCGGGCGCAGGCATAACATATACTTCACCGGGGCCTTCTTCGCGCCCTACAAATGCCAGTAATTGACCATCAGGTGAAAAACGCGGATGGCTTATTTCATCCACGCCTGCCGTTAAACGCTCGGCACGTCCGCCTTCACTTGAAACCAGCCAGAGGTCATCTTCGGATACGAATATAATGCGGTCCTGGTGAATATGTGGGTATCGTACATATCCCTGGGGCATACCTGCTCCTTCCTGTTCAGCAGATCTATTTGACATAATAAATATTTATACATGTGAGTTGCGGACTTTGCCGCCGCAGGCGGTAAAGTCCGCAACTCACACAAAAACCCTTGCGAACTGCCGCAGGCAGCGAGGAGTCAAGAAAAGAAGAAACCTCACTGGTTACCAAATTTCATTCAAATACCAAATTTGCTAATACTGCTTTTTGATGGTGAAATCTATTGTAGCATAGCCACATCAAACATGTCGAGTTTTTTCCTCTTGCCACAAAGATCAGATTATGGTAACCTCTCTTTGCAATATTCCAAAAAGATATCAAGGAGACTTATTTCTATGACCCAAACCGTAAACGGACAAAAAAAAGCGCCTCAGAAGCAAAGTCGCCCTGGACAACGTCAGCAAGAACGCCTGATGCGATTGGAGCGTCGCAGGCGTCGAAGACGTATATTGGGCAGTATACTTGTGGCCCTAGTACTCATTGCCCTGTCAAGTATAGGCTACTGGCAGTACCAGCGCATCACTACCCAAATCAACGCGGACAGATCTGCTAAGGCTACTGCCACCACTATCGCCGCCGCCGCCGCCACAGCCACCGCTATCACTAAAAACTGCTTTGTTTCCCCGGCTGGTACACAACCAAGCAATATCTATTCAAGCGCTGCGACCCCTTCAGCGGGACCGGCCACAGCCCCTCATATCACTGGTAGCGTGGTCACCTTGAAAGATGGACTTAATTATGTCGATATTAAAGCTGGCAAAGGCACCGCTGCTAAGCGAGGTAGTACAGTAACAGTTGAATACACCGGCTGGCTTGCAAGTACATGCAAAAAATTCGATAGTTCATATGACCGGGGTGGGCAACCCTTCTCTGTGGCACTTGGTAAGCAGCAGGTGATCCCTGGCTGGGATGAAGGGGTTGTTGGCATGAAGCCAGGCGGCATACGTCGCCTTTCCATTCCTCCAGCGCTCGCCTATGGGGCTCAGGGCCAACCGCCTACCATTCCGGCCAATACAACACTGATTTTTGATGTGACGCTATTAAGCTTGAAGTGACGACTCCCCACGGCTACAAGCCGGGGGCTTCTGGAATGACTCGGCCTGCTCGTCCACAGGCTTGACGACCGTTTTCTAAGATATTCAAGCTCCCATTGTGGTCGCGATGGATGACCAGACCGCAGTGGGCGCATTCATAGACCCGCACCGAAAGCGGCATCGGTTGGCGATGTCCACAGGTAGAGCAGGTCTGACTTGTGTACGCGGGGTTCACTCGCACGACCTGCCGCCCAGCTTCTTCCGCTTTGGCTTGCAGGCGTGTGAAGAACATTGACCACGATGCGTCGGCGATCGACTTCGCCAGTTTCGGATTTTTGACCATGTTGCGCACCACCAGAGCTTCGACCGCGATGAAGCCAAAGCGGGCCACCAGCTTGCACGCTTCTTGCTCGATGAAGTTCTTGCGCCGGTTGGCAATCCGTTCGTGGGTGCGCGCCACCACCTTGCGCTTCTTGGTGCGCTCGTGAGAGCCTTTGGGCGCTTTTGACAGCTTGCGCTGAGCACGAGCCAGTTTCGCCTCGTCCTCGCGAAAAAAGCGGGGATTGGCAATCTCTTCGTTGGTGCTCAGGTAGGCAAACGTTTTCAAACCGACATCGAGGCCAGCTTCTTCCTTTGAAGGGGGCAAGCGCTTTTCCTGGAGATCCTTCTCGGAGAGTTCCACCGTGATCGTGACGAACCATTTGCCCGTGGGGGTGCGCTTGACAATGGCCGTTTTGGGGGTTCCTGTGATCTGGCGATGCAGGACCATCTTGATCTGGCCAAGTTTCGCCACCTCCAGCTTCCCCCAGTTCGATCTCGCGGCCTCGTGGATCTTGAAACTGTTGCCAAACTGCTTCAAGGTCAGCGAATGGTAGCGAAAACGCGATTTAAAGCGTGGGTATCCCGGCTTTTCCCCCTCCTCGACGCGCCGAAAAAACGCCTCATGCGCCAGATCCACTCGTTTCACCACATCCTGGAGCACTTGAGACGGCACGGCGGCCAGTTCCGGGCGCACCTCTTTGCAGCCAGGGAGTTCCGCGCATTGATCTTCGTAGGAGAGAGAAACCCCGACCATCCGATAGGCGCTTTTGCGCTCATCAAGCGCCGCATTGTACGTCTCGCAGCACAACACCAGCCATCCCTCCAGCTTCTGCTCTTGCTTGCGAGTAGGGTACAAGCGGAACTGGTAGCTTCTGGTTGGCTTTTTCTCTTTTTTCGGTTTCTCTCGCTTAGACATGTTTTTGCTGCTCAATATACTGGTTGATGATGCTTAAAGGAGCCCCTCCGGTGGTTCCCACAAAATACGAATTGGTCCATAGGCTGGGCACTTTCCGCTTCAGTGCCGGAAACTCTTGCCGGAGGAAGCGCGACGAGCGACCCTTGAGCAGTTTGACCAGGCGATGAATGCCGAATTGCGGATCAACACTCACCAGCAGGTGAACATGATCTGGCATGACTTCCAGTTCTTCCACCTCGGCCTGGTACTCCTGGCAAGCTTGTCTCAGAATCTCTTTCAAACGTGTTTCAATTGGCCCAATCAGCACTTTCCGCCGATATTTGGGACACCAGACCACATGATAGTGGCAACTATAAAATACGTTGCGATTGCTCTCGTACGTTTCGCCCATTGAAAGCAGTATACAGCACAGGACTATCTACTGTCAAGAACATTTGTTTTACTCTGACATTTCCCCGATGCCTCTGCCCCAAACAAGGACTCGCTTGTATCCCTACGGCTGAAGCCGAGGGCTTTACGCTCGGTTGGGTAAGTAATTGAGGCACTGCCTTGCTGGAGACTTGCTCCAGCAAGGCAGTGCCTCAATGCAGGAAAAGTGCCCTGTGGCTCGCCCGCGCACACAACTTCATAAATGACGATAGGCGAAGTCAGGCGCCGCCTCGGTGCCCTGGTTCACCGCGTTGACAGTGTCGACGACGATGGCGTGGTCAGGCGACAAATGGCAGACGGGATCGGTAGCACCGGCATCGCCAGTAAGCAGGAAAGCCTGGCAGCGGCAACCGCCGAAGTCGATAGTCTGACGTGGGCAACTACGGCATGGTTCGGGCAGCCACTCGGTGCCACGGAAGCGATTGAACAGGGGTGATTCATCCCAGATCCAGGCCAGTGACCGCCGTCGTACGTTCTCGATGGGTAACGAAGTGATTTGAGCAGCCGCAGAGCAAGGGAGTACTTCACCATTCGGTGCCACTGTGAGCTGTTGACGACCCCAGCCACCCATACAGGGCTTGGGATAGCGACTGTAGTAGTCGGGGACAACGTATAGTATCTGCATCTTCTCGGCCAGCCGGGCGCGGGCCGCACGGACTACCGGCTCAGCCCGCTGCAACTGGTCCCAGGTCGGCAGGAGTGCAGACCGATTGTGCAGCGCCCAACCGTAGTACTGCGTATTAGCAAGTTCGAGCCGGTCTGCCGCCAAAGCCTCTGCCAGCTCCACCAGCCTTGCAATTTGATCAATGTTGTGACGGTGGAGGACGACATTCAGGGTGAGGGGGAAACCGAGGGCTTTGACGATCCTTGCTGCAGCGATTTTTCGCTGGTAGGAGGGCGTACCGGCAATGCGATCGGACAGTCCCGCTTCAGCTGCCTGGATACTGATCTGCACATGATCCAATCCTGCCGCCTTCAATTGTTCAGCCCTGGCGGGAGTGAGTGAGAGCGCACTCGTGATAAGATTGGTGTAGAAGCCAAGCTCACGTGCGCAGGCTACGATCGCCAGGAGATCCTTACGCAGCAGAGGTTCGCCTCCAGACAAGTGAAGCTGGAGCACACCCAGTTCGTGCGCCTCAACCAGTACGCGTCGCCACTCGTCAAGTGTCAGTTCATCCCGGTATGCAGCCAGGCCCAGCGGGTTTGAGCAATAGGGACAATGCAGCGGGCAACGATAGGTCAGTTCTGCCAGCAACCCGAGAGGTCTTTTACTCTTCTCACTGTCCATCGAACACCATAACTCTCTTGCGTGCCAATCTATCGAGGAAGGTTAAGACATCCTGATCCAGGGCACAATTGTAATGAGTATTCAACTCGGCAACGATGGCCGACACGCTGCGCTGACCATCACAAAGCGTCAGGATAGCGGCTGCCGTCGCGTTGAGCAGCAGCACCCCCTCGGGAATCAGCAGTATCTGCCTCTCACGTACCGGGTCCCACTGTACGCGGGCCTGAGATCCCAGGCGCGGTCGTGCAGTGATCGTGACTTCGTCCGTCATCGGGCTCACCTTACTTTCCTTCCACAAACGCGTAATGGATGGATTCCAACATACTCCACAGGATGTCGCACTTGAACGCTAAAGCGGCAATTGCCCGCTCTTGTTGCTCGCGTGTACGACAGTAGCGCATCAGAATATCGAGCGCGTGGCTTGAATCCCGTGGCGCCTGCGTCAAGCGTGTCTTGAGATAGATCAGGCCCGCGGAATCGATCCAGGTGTAGTGTCGTTCAAAGGCGTCGATACGCTCTCTCATGAGATCCGGCACGAAGAGTTCCGTGAGGGAGGACGCCACTGCCTCCATCCATGGTTTGGTGCGTGCGAATGTCACATAGGCATCCACAGCGAAGCGCACGCCCGGTAGGAGGTGGCGCTCCTCCAACACCTCCTGGCGACTCAGGCCTACAGCTTCAGCGAATAGCAGCCAGTTTTCGATGCCACCCTGACCTTCTGCCGTACCATCGTGATCAATGATGCGTTGTATCCAGACGCGGCGAACCGCTGGATGCGGGCAATTGGAGAGAATGGCAGCATCCTTCAGGGGAATGCTTTTCTGATAGTAAAAGCGGTTAGCGACCCATGCCTGGATCTGGGCACGACTCAATTGGCCCTCGTTCATCAGGCGATGGAACTTGTGTTTATGGTGGTAGCGTTCCGACTGTTCATGCAGCGCCGCTGCGAACGCCTCTGGCGTCAGTGCTGCCTTATCTGACATAGAAGTGTATATCGTGTTCGTCTCAGGTGTGATTTTCATTGTCAAATCTCTATTTCCATTTCATCAAAGGCAACCTCGATACCATATGCCTCGACGGCTTGCCGCTGTGGTGAGTTTTCAATCAACAGGGGGTTTGTGTTATTCATATGAATGTAAATGATGCGCTCAATATCCAATGTGACCAACTGCTCGAGACTACCGTTCTTGTCCGCTACCGGTAAGTGGCCCATAGCTCGTGCGGTCTTACTGCTGATGCCGAGACGTGCCAATTCGTCATCATGCCAGCATGTTCCATCGATGAGCAGGCAAACACAGTCCTGTAACTGGCTTCGTACGACAGCATTCAGTTCCTGCACTGCTGGCATATAGACGAGGGTACGATTAGTGCGAACATCGGTAATGCGGTATCCGACAGTTGACTCCGGATGGGCGGCGGACTTGACGGCATAGGCAAGCGTTTTGGTACTGAGCGTAGTAAACGCCTGGAGATGCAGGCCGCTCTCTACTCCATCGGATCTGTAGAGTGGTACGACCTCAGCGAGCTTTACCGGTTGCCAGTTGATCGCACAGTACGCGCTCAGTGTACGCAGTATGGAATTCCACTGATTAAGTGCAGTATATACCCATTCGGTTGCATAAATGCGTAGGGACCGTGCTTCGCGTAAAGAGAGGAGCCCCAGGCTATGATCCAGCTCAGCATCAGAGAGTACGACACCTTGAAGCGGTGTATGGCGAATATCGCTTTGCGGCCATAAGGGTGGAAAAGCGCTAATCTGGCTACGAATATCAGGTGAGGCGTTGAAAAGAAACCAGTGCTGATAATCGGCGCTGACCGCGATAGACGACTGTGTACGCGGGTGGCAGGGCAGCGACCCACTACGAGCCCCTTGACAGTTCGGACAATTGCAATTCCATTGCGGAAAACCTCCGCCTGCTGCCGATCCTAATACATGTACCCACACGCTTGTGCTCCGATCATTCTATAAGATCTGTAAGATCTGTCACGCTGACGCAGCGAGCTACGCCAGCGTTAAGCCTTTTTCCTACTATTTACCAGTGATAGGCATATGCTGTCACTTCACACTCGGTTTCGTACTCTTCAAAGTCGGGCATGATCCATTCCACGAAAATCACCTCCTTTCCAGGAGAAAGTTCAACAGAACCGTTTACGGCTTTTGCTCTATTGTCGTGGCAAGAGACCGTACACGGCCAGGTAACTTGAGAAGCTAGCCATGTAGACCTTGCCGTTGGCGATCGTGGGCGAGCAGAACTTGGCGAAGGTCCCGATATCATCGCGGCTCGCGTTCTGTTTGCTGTTCCACACCTCTCTTGTCGCGTCGGAAGCATCGAAGGCGCGCACGATCCCTTCCACAACGGCATGCTCAGCACTCGCGTTGTAAGGGTGCGAGGCCCACAAAATCCCACTACCGGAGGTATTGCCGTTGGCAGAAACGGACATCATGCCTCCTGGCATGCCTCCTGATCCTCCAGGCACATCGACCGGGTCCTTCGTGGTAATCTGCGAAACGGGCGTCGTTTGGAACTGTCCATTGACCAACCGGTACGCTTTCAGGTAGTCCTTTTCTGTCCAGACGTAGACCCAGGCACCATTGGGGCCATTCCAGTAGACTGGCCCGCCATGAATATGGTGGTTCTCGGAGACGAAGAAGCTTTGGACGATCTGACTATCGCTCTCAGCGTTGAAATGGCCCAGGCGCTCCCGGTCAAGCAGGTATAATTTTCCTTCTTTGCCACCTCCCACGAGCAGGTTCGTGCCGGGAATCAGCAATGCGCCGGAGGAACCTACATCGGCATCAGCCGCACTGAGAGCCACACCGTTATAGGGAGCGAACCAATCGGCGAGTGTAAGGTCAGGTGTGAGCTTCACAATACTATTGCTCAGGGCTGAACCATCCTGCTGAAAGCCCCCATTGCCGGTCATGAAGTAAATGTGATTGTTACTGTCAGCGGCCGGTCCCTGCCCGGACATCCATATGCCCCCGCGTGCATCATTTGGCGCGGTATTGTAGACCGCGACTTGCTGGAGCGTCGTGGCATTGTGGGCAAAGATCCAGCCGTGGTAGGGATCAGCATCTCCAAACGATGCAAAGGCAATGTAGACGACGTCGTTGGCCAGCAGCAGGGCCGGACGTTGGAGTTGGCGGTTACTGATGAAGTCGACTTTCCCATTCACACTGCCGTCGCCAGTTCCTGGGATGCTTGCCTCTAGCCGTACTGGTCCACCAAATTTCTCCGCCCCCGTGGTCAGGTCCAGGGCGTGCAGGTGGTGGGCATACGCGTTCCCCACTTTGGTGAAGGTGACGGTGTAGAGGGCGCCGTGGGCGAGCGAGATGACGGGCGTACTCAGGATGCCGACCTCGCCGGCAATGTTATCATAGCCGCCTTTTAAAAGTGAGAGGACTGATGCTAAACCCTCACTCCATGCCTGGCTGAATTCATCCCATGCTCCTTTCAGAGCAGAAAGGATGCTTGCGGGCTGCTTCAAGAAGTCCACAAACGTTTGCAGTGGGGGTATTACGGTATTATGAGGACCAATATTGGGGTCAGGCAGAGAGACCGAAGGTTCCAGTGGGACCTTCCAGAGGTGCTCCGAGGCTTGCGGATCGTCGGCATCGAAGGCATAGACGGTGTTGTGCATCGTCGCTACGTAGACCACATTGTGGGTGCCCTTATCGGGGATGGTGACGTTGCTCACGTATAACGGTTGCGCATAAATGTGACCATCTACCTGCCGTGTGAAGAGTTTACCAAACTGATTCTGATTCACGTTGGTAGTATTAAGCAGAACTTCTTGAAGATTTTGGCCGGTGCGGCCGTTGTCATTGTGCTGGGTGAGCACTGATAACGTATCAGTCATAGTCAAGCCTCCTTGGCGGAATACATTACGTATCTGCATTAAGATTATGAGTTCACTTCTCTTCCCTATCAGGAACTGAAGTGTATTGCTGTTCGTCTTAGCTACATGGTGAACGCACAATGTAATTCAAATTTGTGGGTGAGTATTTTTTCGCTCCAGGAAATGGCCACGGGTGGGTACCATGCCTGACTAATCAATGTGTGTTAAAATAGGTCAGGATGTGCCTGAAAGCGTTGCTGAATTGTTCTTTTTTGAAGAGGTGGATGATGAGCATAAAAGTGATCTTGGCGATGATGACCCAGTTTGCAGTCATCGCTCTTGCCCTGTTCGTCCCGGCTGGTACCCTCAATTGGCCTGCCGGGTGGATGTTCCTCGTCCTGTTGACCGGATTCATCATTGCCGTTGCTCGTCTCCTGGCGAGGCATAATCCCGAGTTGTTGGAAGAACGCGCCAGCTTCTTCCGGGCTAATCAAAAGGGCTGGGATAAGGTGTTTCTTGCTCTTTATACCTTTAGTGGTATCGTCTGGCTAATAGTGATGGCGCTTGATGCTGTCAGGTTTAGCTGGTCTCATGTGCCAGTCTGGCTACAGGGTGGGAGTGTGATTGGCCTCATCCTCTCGTTTTCCATCATTTACCTGGCCTTTCAGGAAAATGCGTATTTGTCCTCGGTAGTACGTATCCAGGAAGATCGAGGGCAAACGGTGGTGATGACCGGGCCATACCGCTATATACGGCATCCAATGTATGCCGGTTTGCTCATCCTGTTTCCTGCGACAGCCGTCGTACTGGGTTCCTGGTATGGTTTCGTCCTTGCGCTGGTCTTAGATGGCATGTTCGCTGTGAGGGCAGTGCTGGAAGAACGGATGTTGTGGGCGGAACTAAAGGGATATGACGCCTACAGCGCCAAAGTGAAGTATCGTTTCATCCCCTATGTTTGGTAAGACAGGTGATATCTTTAGTCACATATACTTACGGCTTTATCCCGGTAATGCTTGCTCCAAAAATCGTCTCCAGTTGCCGCTCATCACACGTACAACATCGTCTTCTGCATAGCCCTCGTTGAACAGGGCGTCAGCCAGTTTTGCCAGGTCCGCCACTGTGTCTAGCTCTGTGGGCGTCTCATCACGTCCGAAACCCCCATCGATGTCGCTGCCAATAGCCACATGTTGGGTATTCCCTGTTAGCTGGCAAATGTGATCAATGTGGCGCACAACCTGGTCAAGACCGATGGTGAATCTATGAGTGCGACTCCATCGACCATCGAGGAATGCATTACCTGGGACAACACCGATTACCGCATCTCGAGCTGCCAGAGCACGAATCATATCATCACTAAGATGACGATCGGTCTGCGTGAAAACCCGGCAATTGCTATGGCTAGCGATGACGGGACCGTGAAAATGCTCAAGGGCTTGCCAGAAGCTCTCCTCTGCCAGGTGGGTTGTGTCGAGAATCATACCTATGCGTTCCATTTCTGTGAGCAGTGTTTTGCCAGCAGGAGTGAGAGGGCCGGGCATATGTGTGCCACCGCTATAGCGTGTACCTTGCCAGGCAAGCCCGACAATGCGTAGCCCAGCGCCGAACCATTGTGCCACCTCGTCTGGTGTGCGGATAGGATCAGCCCCCTCCATCAATGGGATGATACCAAGAGGGCGTTCCTTGTCGTCTTCTGCTGCCTGCTCCCATGCGTTGAGTACCTTCTTAAGATCGCCCTGATTAAGTACTAGCGAGATGCCCGGTTCTCGTGCTAACTCTCGATAATAGGCAAACTGCTCTTGACCAATCTTGTACGCCTCTTCTGCAGTGCTATACGTTTGACTGTTGCCTGCACCTTTATAAGTAGCATTGTGGAGAGGATAGGTGAAAATAACCCCGAAGACGATACCAATTCCCCCGCGACGAAGTTCTGGTAGTCCTGACATCGCAATACCCCCAGGATTAACTGGGTGTGCTGTAGAACCTTGCGCCTCGCGTTCTCGTATAGCATAAGCTGAGAGCCGGATATCGCGCCCCCCTGCTAAGGCATTGTAGGCGATATCTTCGTGACCATCGATAATAAGCATGATGTTCCCTTGCGTCCTTTCTGCTACATCTCCGTCTATAATAAAGTACAAGTGGCTCTTCAGGATCTCTCGCCGCTGTAGGCGGCTTGCCCAGTAAAGGATAACATATTATGCTGTCAAACGACATGAATTATCTCGCTCATCGAGAGCGATACGAAGCCCTCTTGAAGGAAGCAGCGCAGCAGCGCTTCGTCCGGGCCTCCAAACTCCAGCAGACAAGCAACACAGGTATAGCAACCATACATTGGATTGGTCTCCAGATGGTAAAATGGGGATGTATACTACACCATCGTAGTACAACAACGTCTTGTTGTACTCAGGCAACATCCTAACAAGGCGGCCCATAAAGAATCTAACAAAGTAGAACTAAGGATGAATATCCATGATTACGACAACCGAAAAAGTATGGCACGAGTTCAATGCCCAACTCAAACTGTTCATCCTCAAGCGCATTCCAGACGAACAGAGCGCCGAAGATATCCTACAGGATGTCTTTCTAAAAATTCACGCTCATGTCGATACCTTGAGAAATGAGGAGAAACTACAAGGTTGGATTTTCCAGATTACGCGTAACGCCATTCACGACTATTATCGCTCTTACAAAGCCACCTCACCCTTGCCCGAAACACTCGACATTGCAGAAGATCTCCCTGGTGACGACCTGGTCGCCGAGCTTGCCCCATGCATCAAAGAGATGGTTGACAATCTCCCCAATGATTACCGTGAAGCACTTATCCTGACAGAGTACCAGGGACTCACGCAAAAGGAGCTTGGAGAAAAGCTCGGTATCTCGTTTTCCGGTGCAAAATCCAGAGTACAGAGGGCCAGGGAGAAACTGAAGACCATGCTGTTGGACTGCTGCCATTTCGAAATCGACCGCCTGGGAAGAGTCATCGATTATCAACCCAGGTGTGATTGCTGTTCAACCCACACCTCTTCTGCTACCCTGTAAGCCAGCAATTGTACACCCCTTTGGGATATACTGCCTTCAGTATAACCGGGAGCTGAGGTGTTGCGTCCTTTTTGAAAAACCCTCGTCTATAAGGCATCTAAAGAACGTACTGTTCAAGCAACAGAAAGGACAAACTGATGAATACCGTACCCGATAATGGCGAACAATTGCGTGAGGCTGTACGTGAGCGTTATGGACGAACAGCATTGCAAGTAACAGGCACTGGTACTTCTGCCAGTTGTTGTGGAAGTGACTGCTGCGGCGGACAAGGTGATAGTGGCGTTGTTACTAGTGACCTCTATAGCAGCGCGGAACTTGGTGCGTTACCAATTACCGCGGCACTTGCCTCGCTTGGTTGTGGTAATCCCACGGCCTTAGCAGAGTTGAAACCAGGTGAAAAGGTGCTTGACCTGGGAAGCGGTGGAGGAATTGATGTACTCCTTTCCGCGAGGCGTGTCGGCTCAGCAGGTTTTGCCTATGGATTGGATATGACCGATGAGATGCTGGAACTGGCGGAACGCAACCGCAAAGAGTCAGGGGTAGAGAACGTGCGCTTTTTGAAAGGGGTAATAGAAGATATTCCTCTGGAAGCCAACGCTGTTGACGTAGTGATCTCCAACTGCGTCATCAACCTCTCTGCTGATAAGGGCCAGGTACTGCGTGAGGGATATCGTGTACTCGTTCCAGGGGGTCGTTTTGCCGTCTCGGATATTGTCTTTCAAGGACACATACCGCCTGCCATCCGTGCTGACCTGGAAGCATGGGCTGGATGCATTGCCGGTGCATTGGAAGAGGAGACTTATCGCAATCTACTACAAGAGGCAGGCTTTACTGATATTGAAGTTGAAGTCACACGGCGCTATTCGCTCGACGATATCGCTGAGAGCGGTGCACGCGCTTCTCTTGCGGCTCTTTCGCAAAGTGAGCGAGCTGAGGTAGATGGAAAATTCGTCAGCGCGTTCATCCGTGCTCGTAAACCAGGGAAGGCGTAGAGTATATGTAAAAGAAGCAATACGGGTTTCACTTTTTCCTTGACTTTTGGCAAATCACTATGTATACTTCTAGCAATTTGAAATCAGTTTCCGATTGTTCCACTCTGTGGAAAAGGCTCGGTATTCTTATGACCAGTAGGCATTGGGTACATACAAGGGAATTAATGGCACGGCGCAAGTGTCGCCTATTCCATCCCATTGATGGACCCGGTGTCGTTTTACCGGAGGTCTTAGCGAAGAGCATTTCTTCCTCATCCCTTTCATTTCGGGGATGAGGAATTTTTTTTTGACCAGATAGATGGTCCCGAATAACCATACATGACAACGGCGTCAAGTATCGGTTCTCTAAACTGCTCAGCAATAAGGCGCCCTTATTACTGAGCCAGCCAGGGAGAAAAGGAGGACCTGTCAACCTGTAGTCAGTACGAAACGATAGTAAACAATTTGGAGGTTATATGCTTCAAATCACATCTCACTTGCAAAGCGAAGTTGCCATCAATACCGATGAAACCACAAAGATTAACGGCAACTTTAAAGGTAAGGACATTGTTTCTCTCGATCAGTTCTCCACGGAAGATTTGCGCATCCTTTTCACTTTAACTCGTAAAATGAAACAGATCGCGATCAACAATGAACCATCATATATACTGGCGGGCAATATCATATCCCTTCTTTTCTTTGAACCCTCCAGCAGAACCTTCGGTTCGTTTGCAGCAGCAGTTAAAAGACTTGGTGGACAAACAATTGAGATCCAGGACCCGCAAACAGTATCGTCAATTTCCAAAGGAGAGTCTTTTGAAGATACTATTCGCACCTTTGAGGCATATTCTGATGCAATCGTTCTCCGTCATAGAATAGTTGGTTCGGCAAAACAGGCTGCAAAGACTGCCACTTCTATCCCTGTGATTAACGCGGGAGATGGTAACAATGAGCATCCAACCCAAACGCTGCTCGATCTTTATACGCTCTATGAAAAATTTGGCAGGCTCAATAACCTGACATGCCTGTTTGCCGGTGATCCCCTCAATAGTCGTACCATTCATTCTCTTCTTCGAGGACTTTCTCTCTTTGCTAACAACACTGTTTACCTGTTGTCCCCTCCGCAGCTTCAATTCTCACGCGCTGATTTCCTCTATTGGAGCGCACGAGGTATAAGAATCATTGAGATAACTAGCGAAGAAGATATTCCCGGGGACTGCAACCTGTGGTATTGGACCCGCATACAGAAAGAACGCTTTGCCTCACTTGAGGAATATCAGGATGTCGTGAAGGATAGATTTATCGTGACACCTGAACTTCTGAACCGGTATGCCAGCAAGGATATGATCCTTATGGACCCGCTGCCCAGGGTGGGTACGATAGACCCGGCAGTCGATGCTGATAAAAGAGCGGTTTACTTGAGATCGCAAATTCGCAATGGCCTGTACACGCGCATGGCATTGCTAGCGTTGTTAGTTGGAAGAGTGTAAGAGAATGATCATGCAAAATACTGTTATAGACCGCGATCAGCTTGTTGAAGACCGTCCTGGACATAAAGCGCCTTTTGACGAGGACCGGCTCAAACACGGCGTTCTCCTGTTGGAGGATGGAACGATCTTTGAAGGTACCTCGTTTGGGTATAGAAGAGAAACTGCTGGCGAGGTTGTCTTCAGCACCGGTATGGTTGGTTACCCGGAAGCCTTGACCGATGCCTCCTTTGCGGGCCAGATACTCGCCATGACTTACCCCATCATTGGCAGCTATGGGGTACCAGATCAATCCTTGTGGGAAGATGACAAAATCCATATATCCGGCCTGATTGTTTCCAACTATATTGATCTGCCTTCTCATGCCCAAAGTACGATGAATCTAGGTACCTGGTTGCAACGGGAGAAAGTTCCCGCCCTGGAAATCAAAGATACGCGCCTGCTTACCCAGTATATCCGCACTCATGGCACGATGCTGGGCAAGATTGTGTTCGATACAGGTATCCCTTTTTATGATCCCAATACCGATAACCTGGTTTCGCAGGTCTCAACTAAGCAACCCCTGCAAGAGGGTAGTGGGGATACCACTATCGCTCTCATTGATTGTGGCGCTAAGCGCAACATTGTGCGCTCTTTTCTTGCCAGAAATGTGCGCGTAATCACTGTGCCCTGGGACTATGATCTATTCTCGCCGGCCAATAGCTTTACCTTCGATGGTATCGTCGTATCCAACGGGCCCGGCAATCCGAAAATGGTCAAGAAAACGATCCAGACCATTCAGACAGCCCTGGAGCGCAATCTACCTACTCTTGGCATTTGCCTGGGCCATCAATTGTTGGCACTTGCCGCCGGCGGCGATACCTATAAGCTAAAATTTGGACACAGGAGCCAGAACCAGCCCTGTCTCCTGCATGACACGAAGCGCTGCTATATCACGACACAAAATCATGGCTTTGCCGTCGGTGTTCTGCCACCCGCTTTCGATCCCTGGTTTATCAACGCCAATGATGGCAGCAACGAAGGCATGCAACATAGACAGTATCCCTTTCTCTCGGTGCAATTTCATCCCGAAGCCGCACCAGGTCCAATGGACACCGAATGGATTTTCGACTACTTTCTTGAGCGGGTTAGGAGAGTGAGAGGCTAGCATGCATACACTATGTAAAGTGTTAGTGCTGGGAGCGGGTGCCCTCAAGATTGGACAATCCGGGGAGTTTGACTACTCGGGCTCCCAGGCGCTCAAAGCCTTGCGCGAAGAAGGCATTGCCACCATCCTGGTCAATCCCAATATCGCGACCATTCAGACTTCGAGACTGCTGGCCGACCAGGTCTATTTCTTGCCCGTCACCCCCTTTTTCGTCGAAAAAATTATTGAGAAGGAGCGGCCCGACGGTATCTTACTTTCCTTTGGCGGGCAAACAGCGCTCAATTGCGGTATCGAGTTATTTCACCAGGGGATTTTGGAAAAATACAAGGTGCAGATTCTGGGCACTCCCATCTCCGCCATTATCCTCACCGAAGATCGACACGAGTTTGCACAGCACTTACAGGGCATAGACATCCCCATTCCTCAAAGTAAAAGCGCGGAAACGCTCGATGAAGCCATCCGCGTTGGCACAGAGATTGGTTTTCCGCTGATGGTCCGGGCTGGTTTTGCCCTGGGTGGCCAGGGATCGGGCATCGCGGGCAATGTCGAAGAGCTCGAGCGTATTGTGAGCGGAGCCCTGGCTTTTGCTCCGCAGGTACTCATTGAGCAATACCTGCATCACTATAAGGAAGTAGAGTACGAAGTGGTACGCGATGCTCATGACAATTGCATCACCGTCTGCAATATGGAGAACATGGATCCACTTGGTATTCATACCGGCGAGTCCATTGTGGTGGCGCCCAGTCAAACACTTACCAATGCCGAGTATCACACCCTGCGTACTGCCGCAACCGCCATTGTCAGAAGCCTGGGCGTCGTTGGAGAATGCAATGTACAGTTTGCCCTCAACCCTAAGACCTCTGCCTACTACGTGATTGAAGTCAACGCCCGCCTCTCACGCAGTTCAGCTCTCGCTAGTAAAGCAACAGGCTATCCATTAGCATATGTCGCAGCTAAATTAGCTCTGGGTTACGGCCTGACCGATCTTACCAATCAAGTCACAGGTGTCACCCAGGCCTGTTTTGAACCCAGCCTGGACTACGTGGTTGTGAAGATACCGCGCTGGGACCTGGGGAAATTCAAGGGAGTGGACGAAACTATCGGGACGGGAATGAAATCTGTCGGTGAGGTTATGGGTATTGGCCGCACTTTTGAAGAAGCGTATCAAAAAGCCATTCGTATGTTAGACCTGGATTTTGAAGGTGTGACTTCAGATAAGGTCTTTGCCAACAGCGAGACGGCAGGCGACATAGATGATACAGACGATATTATCAGCAAATACCTGTATACACCCACACCCAAACGTGTATTTGCCCTCTCTTTAGCTATGAGCCACAATATCTCCATCGAAAAAATTGCCGCTATTACTGGTATTGACCCCTGGTTTTTACAGAGAATGAAACACATTGTGGATATAGAACAAGCCCTGCTAACCAGCCAGAACCTCTCTGTGCCCCGCCTCCTGGCGCTGAAGCAGGCGGGTATCTCAGACAAGCGCATCGGAGAACTTACTGGCAAAAGCGGTCTGGCCATACGAGCCTTACGCAAAAAACTTGGCATCACACCATCGGTGTTTCAAATCGATACTCTCGCTGCAGAGTTCCCTTCCGATACCAATTATCTCTATATGACCTATAATGGACAGCACCACGATGTGCTGCCACTCGGAAATGAAGGTGTGATTGTTCTGGGTTCAGGACCATACCGTATTGGCTCTTCCGTAGAATTTGATTGGACGAGTGTCAGTACTGTCCAGGCTCTTAAAAAGTATCATAAACGCTCTGTTGTGATCAACTGTAATCCTGAAACCGTTTCAACGGATTATGATATATCAGATCGGTTGTATTTTGAAGAACTCACCTTTGAGCGCATTGCTGATATTTGTGAGTTTGAGTCGTCCGGCGGAGTGATTGTCGCGGTGGGTGGTCAAACCCCCAATAACCGGGCAAAGGCGTTGCAGCGTTATGGTATACCTATTTTAGGAACCAATGTTACCCATATCGATCAGGCTGAAGATCGCAGTAAGTTTTCCAGGCTGTTGGACACGGTGGATATTCGCCAACCACCATGGGCTACCTTTACCAGCGTCGATGAACTGATCCGCTTTGCTGAACGTGTAAACTATCCAGTTCTTGTAAGACCATCCTATGTGCTTTCAGGCGATGCCATGCATGTTTGTTATACTCAGGAGGAGTTGGAGCAGTATACCCGGGAAGCCGCGGCTGTTTCTCCTGAGCATCCCATTACCGTCTCGAAGTTTTTCCAAAAGGTCAAAGAGATAGAACTGGATGCAGTTGCCCAAAATGGAGAGATCAAAGCCTTTGTGATCGCGGAGCACATAGAAAATGCGGGCGTACATTCTGGTGACGCGACCATTGTGCTGCCGCCACAAACTCTCAATGTCGAGACCACAGGCAAGATAGAAGAGGCCGGCCGAGCAGTTGCCAGAGCTTTAGCTATCACGGGCCCTTTCAACATTCAATTTCTCGCCAAAGATAACCAGGTGTATGTAATCGAGGCCAACCTGAGAGCTTCGCGTACCTTCCCCTTCATCTGCAAAGTCACTGGAGTAAACTTCATCGAGCTCTTTGTTGACGCACTTTTTGCAGAAAAAGAGCTTCCGCTTGTTCCTATTCCGCCTCTCAGCTATACTGCTGTCAAGGCTCCGCAGTTCTCGTTTTCACGACTTTCAGGAGCGGACCCGCTCCTGGGTGTAGAGATGGCCTCAACGGGTGAGGTCGCTTGCTTCGGCGAAGACCTGGAGGAGGCCTATCTCAAAGCTATCCTTGCTACCGGAGGTAGTATTCCCAAAAAGGGTATCTTCATCAGCCTGGGAGGAGAAGATAAAAAGGCAAAGTTTTTGGAGAGTGCCAGGCAGCTAAGTACTCTGGGGATACCTCTATATGCCACCGAGAAAACGTCTGCATTTTTGCGGTCACATGATATTGAGGTAACCATGCTTTACAAGATACATGAGCGGCGATCTCCCAATGTCCTGACGTACTTCCGCGATAATAAAATTGATCTGGCCATCAATATTGTGGACAGGCACGTTAAAAAGGAAGTAGATGATGACTACGCCATGCGACGTTATGCTGTTGACCATAACATTCCCTTATTTACTAAAATTAAGCAAGCACGCCTGTTTATCCAGGCGATAGTGGAAAAAGATCTAAACACTATCCCCATTAAGGCATGGAACGAGTACTGATTTATTCGTATATTAAGGAGCTTTATGATGTCTTCCCTACCTACCACTGTTCAAAGAATAGATACAGATATCCTTATTATCGGCTCGGGTGGGTCAGGACTTCGAGCCGCCATTGCGGCCTCTGAAAAGGGGGCAAAAGTATTAATTATTGCCAAAGAACTCTTGAAAGATGCTCATACTGGCTGGGCCATGGGTGGTCTCAATGTGGCTTTGAAGGCGCCTGCAACACCACAGCTTCACTTCGAAGATACTATCAAAGGTGGCTGGTTTATCAACAATTATAAGCTCGCAAGGATATTTGCGGAAGAAATGCCGAATCGCATTTATGATTTGGAACGTTACGGTGTCAAATTTGATCGCTTGCCCGATGGCTCCTATTTTACCTGGGCAGGTGGTAAGCAATCTGCTCCCCTAAACCTGTGCGCGGGTGATTATACAGGCCGTGAAATGATGCAGGGATTACTGGCAGAGGTTGCCAGGCTTGACGTCCCATACCTGGAATATCACTATGTGACGAAACTGATCAGGCAAGGCGACAAGGTAGCAGGCGCCTTTCTTATTGATAGGAAGACAGGCACATACAAGGTTGTGCAAGCAAAAGCGACCATTGTGGCGACAGGTGGTGGTGGAAACATGTATAAGATCAATACCAACGCGCCCAGCAACACTGGCGAAGGCTATGCATGGGCGCTGGACGTAGGAGCTGAACTTGTTGATATGGAAATGATCCAGTTTCATCCAACGGGCATGGCTTATCCTCCAGAAAAGCGCGGAACTCTCGTGACAGAGAAGGTCAGGGGGAATGGGGGTATTCTCAAAAATAAGCTGGGAGAACGCTTTATGCAACGTTACCAGCCAGAGCGCCTCGAGCTCGCTGGACGCGACGAAGTAACAAGAGCTATTTATCAAGAGATTGAAGAAGGAAGAGGCACCGGGCACGGTGCAGTCTATCTGGATATAACCCACTGGGAAGAAGGCAAAGCTGAAAAACTCGTTCCCGACGTCTTCGCCGAACATATGGAAGTAGGTATTGACATCCGCAAGCAAATGATGGAGATAACACCTTCTATGCATCATATGATGGGAGGCTTTGTCATCAACGAATGGGGCGAAACAAACGTCGCTGGTCTCTATGCTGTTGGTGAAGTGACAACGAGTGTTCATGGAGCAAACCGCCTGGGCGGTAACTCGCTCGCGGAAGGTCAGGTGTTTGGTAGGCGGGCCGGCATACACGCGGCAGAATATATCGATAACAACCAGTCTCCACATATCGCACAGCACACGCTTGATGCAGAAGTCAACCGTGTGGAAGCCTTTCTGCGAAGAAAAACTGGGCTGAAAGTCGCTGATATTTTGAGTGCAATCAAAGCCGTTATGTGGAATAACGTTGGTATTATAAGGGATGCTGAAAAGCTCATGCTAGCCCAACAGGAAGTTAAAAAGTTGCAGGATGAGGCTCAATCGTTGTTTGCGGAGGGCAAAAGTCAATTGCAATCCTGCCTGGAAATACAAGATATGTTGAAAACGGCAGAGGTAATAGTTCTAGCCGCGTTAGAAAGAAAAGAGAGCCGGGGGGCGCATTACCGTTCTGATTATTCTCACATGGATCCTGTGTGGGAGAAAAATATTCGCGTAACTAAAGACCAGACAGGAAAACTTGTGACGAAAGTGGTCTCTCCAGTTAGAGAGTAATGGCAAGAAGAGGTTTGGCATGTCTTCAACGCTTATCGGATCTATAGTTCTTCCTGATCAAATCATCCAGGGAACGCTACACATTGCCAACGGGAAAATTGAAAGCATAGAAGAAGGCTTCCCGAAAATTACAGAGCATACCTTTGATTTTCGTAACAAGTATATTCTTCCTGGCTTGATTGAAGTTCACGGTCATCTGCGCGAACCAGGACTTGAGCACAAAGAAGATATTCCTCATGGTACGCGAGCCGCTCTTGCTGGCGGCTATACAACCATATTTGACATGCCCAATACACGACCACCCACGACAACCGTCTCTCGCCTTGAAGATCAGGTTAAAAGATACACGGGCAGATCATATACTGATTTTGCTATCAATATGGGAGCCGCTCTTGAGGATATCGATGAACTAAACAAAGTTGATAAGGAGATGATCACTGGCGTAAAAATATTTACGGCTGGTCATGCCACCACGCCAACCACTATACCG
>WNGM01000719.1_pt1 | contig 42625 bp, 46 predicted proteins | sample 5400571 | NCBI WGS metagenome assembly WNGM01 (sample SAMN13153378, study PRJNA577476) | soil metagenome | isolation source: 100 cm soil or saprolite under Garry oak tree replicate 2 | place: USA:California | collected 2016-06-15 | reverse complement strand
ACGCCGATCCAGCGCCGAGCGTTCGAGCTCCTCGGGGTATCACACCGCCTCGGCGTCACGTAGTCAGGATGCCAGCCCCAAACAACGCGAACGAGCAGGTAGAAGCGGTCTTGGTCGCTGCGGCCAGGGGGAACTTCGGACTAGACCCAATGCCGTTCGGTTAGCCGGATCTGCGAGCGCAAACTCCCTGGTCAGCATGCTGAAACCCGGAGGCGACCTCGCCGGCCAGGCCGGCGTTGGCCTCCAGCAGCGCGAGGTTGGCGGCCAGGCTGCGCCCGCCGGTGCGGCGGTGCAGCCAGTCCAGCTCGAAGGGCGTCCGCGCCTTGCCGACCACGCCGGCGTTGCGCGCCGCCGAGGCGCCCTCGGCGGACAGCTCGGCCAGCTCGTCGGGGTCCATGGCGGCCGCCGCCGGTGGGTTCTGGACCAGCACCAGCGCACCGGTGGACTCCAGCGCGCGCCGGACCCGCAGCAGCTCGACCACCTCGCCGACGTTGTTCACCACGTGCTCCAGCGGCAGCCTGCCGCGCGCCAGGAACCCGGGCAGGCGGTCGGTGCGGTAGCCGACCACCAGCACCCCCCAGGTCTCCAGCCATTCCAGGGTGGCGGCCCCGTCGGCCACGTGCTTTGGCCCCGAGCACACCACCACCGCTCTGGAGCGGGCGAGCTGGGGCAGGTCGGCGGACACGTCCGCGGTGCCGAAGTGGATCCCGCCGATCCCGCCGGTGGCCATCACCTCGATGCCCACGCGCTCGGCGGCGAACACCGTGGCGGACACGGTGGTGGCGCCGTCGAGCTTGCGGGTCACGACATAGGGAAGGTCGCGGACGGTGACCTTCCAGGTGGCCCGGCGGGAGGCCAGCGCCCGCACCTGGTCGGTGTCGGCGCCGACGACGATGCGGCCGCCGATGACCCCGACGACGGCGGGCTCGGCGCCGGACTTGGAGACGGCCACGGACTGGGCTTCGGCGGATTCGAGATTGGCTGGTGACGGCAGGCCCTGGGCGAGGACGCTGGACTCCAGGGCGACCACGGCGCTTGCGGTGACGATCCGGTCGGCGACGACGATGGGTCGATCCATTTGGTGCGTTGCTCCCACGCTCGGTTGCACAGGGATCCGGAGAGGGATCGCAAGAGGGCTGCGTCAAGAGTATCCCGTCGCCCGCCGGCCGGGGAGCCATCCAGCGGACGAACCGGCGGCGCTCAGCGCTCGCCCCAGAAGCGCGCCATCACCACCCGGCGGGCGCGGCGGGTGGCGCGGCGATAGGCCTCCAGCAGCCGCTGCCGGCCGCCGACGGGCTCCCCCATCGCCTCGGCGAGCCGCTCCAGCACCAGCGGATCGGTCGGCAGCGAGTCCGCGGGACGCCCGGTGACCAGGAACCCGAGGTTGCGCAGGCGCAGGCAGAGCCGGTAGGCGTCAGTCAGCCAGCCGGCCTCGACGGCGGTGAGCGCGCCCACGGCTTCCAGCGCCCCAATGGCCGGCAGCGTGCCGGGCGAGCGCACCTCCGGCCGCGCGGCGCCGAGCTGGAGCTGGAGGAGCTGCACGGTCCACTCGACGTCGGCCAGCCCGCCCGGCCCGAGCTTGAGGTGCAGACGGGGGTCGGCGCCGGCCGGCAGCCGCTCGGACTCGACCCTGGCCTTGACGCGACGCACGGCGGCGACCATCCCAGGGGCGGGCCGCTCGGGATAGACGCGGCGGGCGGCCTCCGCGTGGAAGCGCTCGCCCAGCTCGCGGCTCCCGGCGACCGGCCGCAGCCGGATCATCGCCTGGCGCTCCCACGGCTCCGCCCAGCGGTCCCAGTAGGCGAGGTAGCTGTCAAGACTGCGCGACAGCGGTCCGTTGCGGCCCTCCGGCCGCAGGCCGAGGTCGACGCGGAAGGCGGTGCCCTCCGGGGTGACCGCGCCGAGCCCGGCGACCAGCTCGCGCACCACCGCCTCCGCGAGCTGGACCGCCTGCTGCGCCGGACCGCCGCCGACCGGCGCGTGGCAGACGATCACGTCGAGGTCGGACACGTAGTTCAGCTCCCGGCCCCCGAGCTTGCCGAGGCCGAGCACGGCCAGCTGAAGTCGTGGGCGGCCGGGCGCGACCGCGCGCACCGCGACCTCCAGCGCCGCCTCCAGGCAGGCCTCGGCGACGGCGGTCAGCTCGGCGCCGACCCGCTCCACCGGGTCCCCGGCAGCCAGGTCGCGCACGGCGACGCGCAGCAGCTCGCGGCGGCGGAAGCGGCGCAGCGCGTCGAAGGCGGCCGCCGGCTGCTCGTGGTGGGCGACCAGCGCCAGCGCCTCGTCGCGGAGCTCGGCCGGGTCGCGGGCGGGGCCGGGGCCGCCCTCATGCGCCATGGCGGTGAGCAGCTCCGGGTGCCTGGCGAGCAGGTCGCCGAGCAGCCGCGAGGTGCCGAGCACGGTGCACACCAGCTCGGCCACTGACGGGTTGTCCCGCAGCGTGCCGAAGAACGCGTCCCGGTGGCCGAGCCGCTCGGCGACCACCCGCAGCGCCGTCAGGCCGCCGTCGGGGTCGGGCGTGTCCGCCAGCCAGGTGAGCATCACCGGCAGCATCGCCCGCAGCAGCGTCGCCCGCCTGGTCAGGCCCGCGGTGAGCGCGCGCAGGTGGGCCATTGCCCGGTCGGGGTTGGCGAAGCCGAGCGCGGCCAGCCGCTCGGCCGCGTTGGAGGGGTCCAGCCCGGAGGGCACCGCCCCGAAGACCTCCAGCAGCGGCCGGTAGAAGAGCTTCTCGTGCAGGCCGCGGACGGTGGCGGCGTGGCGGCGGCGGTCGGCTTCGAAGCGCTCCAGCGCGCCCTCCCGAGGGCTTCGCACCGGGGGGCTAACGCTCGGCTCTGCGTGGCTGCTGTGGTCCCACGGTCGGGGCCTCGCTCCCCCGCCCCCCGGACCCCCCTCGTGGTAGCCCATGGTGCGGGCCAGCCAGCGGCGCTCGGCCTCCCCGGCCGGGATGGTGTGGGTGCGGCGCTCGTCGGTCAGCTGGAGGCGGTGCTCCACGGTGCGCAGGAACCGGTAGGCGTCGGCGAGCTGCGCGGCATCGGCCCGGCCCACGAAGCCGGCGGCCGTCAGCCGCTCCAGCGCCACCAGGGTGGTGCCGGAGCGCAGCGCCGGGTCGTGGCGGCCGTGCACGAGCTGCAGGAGCTGCACCGCGAACTCGATGTCGCGCAGCCCGCCGGGGCCGAGCTTGACCTGCAGCTCGCCGCCGGCACGGGCGGCCCGCGAGGACTCCACCCTGGCCTTCATGTGGCGGACCGCCGCGACGGTCGCCGGGTCGAAGCGCTCCGGGTAGACGCGCCTGGCGGCCTCGGCGACGAAGCGCTCCCCCAGGCGGCGGTCGCCGGCGGCGGGGCGGACCTTGATCAGCGCCTGCAGCTCCCAGGGCTCGGCCCAGCGGTCCCAGTACGCGAGGTAACTGCCGAGCGTCCTGGTGAGCGGCCCGTTACGGCCCTCCGGGCGCAGGTTGGGATCGACCTGGAAGCCGGGGCCCTCGGGGTTGGGGCCGCCGAGCCCGGCGATCAGCTCGCGCGCGATCGCGCCGGCGAGCTTGCCGGCCAGCTCGGCGTCGGCGCCGGTGGCCGGCTCGTGGCAGAACAGCACGTCGATGTCGGAGACGTAGTTCAGCTCGCGGCCGCCCAGCTTGCCCATGGCGAGCACGGCCAGGCTGACCGGCGGGTCGCCGGGCGCCGCCTGCGCGCGGGTGGCCAGCTCCAGGCCGGCCTGTAGGCAGGCGTCGGCGAGGTTGGCCAGCTCGGCCCCGACGCGGTCCACCGGCGCCCCGCCGTCCAGGTCCCGCACGGCCACGCGCAGCAGCTCGCGGCGGCGGAAGCGGCGCAGGCCCCGCCAGCCCGCCTCGATACCGGCCGAGGCGGGTGCCGCCGCCCGGGCCTGGCGGACCAGCTCGGCGCGGGGGCGCGGGGCGGCCAGCGCGCGGCCGTCGCCGAGGCGCTCCACCTCGTCGGGATGGGCGGCCAGCCAGCGGCCGAGCGAGCGGCTGGCGGCGACCACGGCGATCAGCCGGCGGCGCAGGGCGGGGCGGCGGCGCAGGCCGGCCGCGAACGCTCCAGGGTCCGAGGTGGCCTGGGCGATCGCCGCCAGCGCCCGGGTGGCCAGGGTGGGGTTGGCGCTGGCGGCCAGCCCCTCCAGCAGGCGGTGGCCGTTGGCGCCGGCCCGCGGCGGCCAGGCGCCGAGCGCCTCCAGCTCGACGGCCACCGACTCGGGGTCGTCGAACCCGAGCCGGACCAGCGTGGCGACCATGCCCTGCCCGGCCTACAGCAGCGGCAGGTAGCGCTCGCGCTCGAACGGCGAGACGTAGCGCTGGTACGCCTCCCAGTCGCGGCGCTTATTGCGCAGGAAGTACTCGAAGACGTGCTCGCCGAGCGCCTCGGCGACCAGCTCGGACCCCTCCATCGCCACCAGGGCCTCGTGCAGGTCGACCGGCAGCCGGCTGATGCCGGCGGCGCGCCGCTCCGCCTCGGTCATGTCGTAGAGGTTGTCACCGGCCTCCGGGGGCAGCTCGTACTCCTCCTCGATGCCCTTCATGCCGGCCGCCAGCAGCACCGCGAACGCCAGGTAGGGGTTGCCGGCGGGGTCGGGCAGGCGGACCTCGACGTCGACCCGGTCGGAGCGGTAGCCGCCGACCCGCACCATCGCCGAGCGGTTGCGCTGCGCCCAGCAGATGTAGGTGGGGGCGTCGAACCCGGACACCAGCCGCTTGTAGGAGTTGATCCACTGGTTGGTGACCGCCGTGTACTCGGGCGCGTGCACCAGCAGCCCGGCGATGAAGCAGCGGGCCGTCTTGGAGAGGTTGGCCTCCTGCCCCGGGTCGTGGAAGGCGTTGCGGTCGCCCTCGTACAGCGAGAGATGGGTGTCCATGCCCGAGCCCTCCAGCTCCTGCGAGGGCTTGGGCATGAAGGTGGCGTGCAGGCCGCGCTCCAGGGCGGCCTCCTTGACGACCAGCCGGGAGGTCATGACGCTGTCGGCCATGGCCAGGGCGTCGGCCTCGCGCAGGTCGATCTCGTGCTGGCTGGGCGCGATCTCGTGGTGGGACTGCATCACCGAGATGCCCATGTGCTCGAGCATGTCGATGGCGACCTGGCGGAAGTCCTGGGACAGGTCCAGCGCGGTCTGGTCGAAGAACGAGCCGGTGTCCAGCGGCCGCCCGCCGTTGGCGTCGCCGAACAGGAAGAACTCCATCTCGGGCTGGACGTAGACGGTGAAGCCCAGCCGGGCGGCGTGCTCGAGGTTGCGGCGCAGCACCCAGCGGGGGTCGCCGTCGAACGGCTCGCCCTCGGTGGTGAGCACGTCGCAGAACATCCTGGCGACGCCGCCGGAGTCGGACCGCCCTGGCAGCACCTGGAAGGTGCTCGGGTCCGGTTTGGCCACCATGTCGGCTTCCTGCACTCGTGCGTAGCCCTCGATGGCCGAGCCGTCGAAGATCATGCCCTGCTCGAAGGCGTCCTCCAGCTCGGCCGGGGTGATCGCGAACGACTTCAGGAAGCCCAGCACGTCCGTGAACCAGAGCCGGATGAAGCGGATGTCGCGCTCCTCGACCATCCGCAGGACGTACTCGCGCTGCTTGTCCATGTTCCGCCAGGCCTGTCTCGGGTTCGGGCGGCCATGCTACCTGGCCGGTGGCCAGCCCGGCAGCACCTGGACAGAGGTTGTGGATAGCGCTGCTATGGTGGACCTCGTGGAGCGCTTGCGGCTGGCCGGGGCCCAGATCAATCCGGTGGTCGGGGACGTCGACGGCAACGTCGGCAGGGTGCTCGACGCCTACCGCGAGGCTGCCGAGCGCGGCGCCCACCTGGTGGTCTTCCCGGAGCTGGCGGTCACCGGCTACCCGCCGGAGGACCTGGTCTTCAAGCCGGCGTTCCTGGCGGCCAGCCGCGACGGGGTACGCCGGGTGGCGGCCGCGACCGGCGGCGCCGCCGCGGTGGTCGGGTTCGTCGACTCGACCCACGCCGGCCCCGCCAACGCGGCGGCGCTGTGCCGGGACGGGCGCGTGCTGGCCGTGTCCCACAAGGTGCTGCTGCCCAACTACGGGGTGTTCGACGAGGAGCGCTACTTCGTCCCGGGCAACCAGGTGCTGCTGGCCAACTTCGGCATCGCCCGCGTGGCGATCACCATCTGCGAGGACCTGTGGTTCCCCTGGGGCCCGCTGCCGTCGGCGGCCGCCGCCGGCGCCGAGGTGGTGGTGAGCCTCAACGGCTCCCCGTACCGGCTCAGCAAGGCCGAGCGGCTCGGCCCCATGCTGGCCACCCGCGCGGCCGACCACGGTGTCCACCTGCTGTGGGTCAACCAGGTCGGCGGCCAGGACGAGCTGGTGTTCGAGGGCCAGAGCAGCTACGTCGACCCGCAGGGCCGCCTCCGGGCCCGCGCCGCCGCCTTCGAGGAGGACCTGCTGCTGGTCGACCTGCCGATCGAGGAGGGCGCCGCCGCGCGCCTCTCGGACCGGCCGCGCCGCACGCCCGCCGCCGAGCCGCACCCGGGGTTCGAGGTCCGGCACGTGCGGGTCACCGACGAGCTGCCCGATCCCGGCCCGGCGGTGGCGCCGCGGATCGCCCGCGCGCAGAGCGTCGAGGAGGAGGTCTACCGGGCGCTGGTCATCGCCACCAGGGACTACGTCCGCAAGAACGGCTTCCAGCGAGTCCTGATCGGGCTGTCCGGCGGGATCGATTCCAGTCTGGTGGCGACCATCGCCACCGACGCGCTCGGGCGCCAGCGGGTCAACGGCGTGGCCATGCCGGCCGAGCACTCCTCCCCCGACAGCCTCGGCGACGCCCGCAAGCTGGCCGACAACCTGGGCATCGAGCTGCTGAGCCTGCCGATCCACGAGCCGGTCGAGGGGTTCCTGGCGGCCCTCAAGCAGCCCTTCGCAGGCACCGAGCCGGGCATCGCCGAGGAGAACATCCAGGCGCGGGCGCGCGGCACGCTGCTGATGAGCCTGTCCAACAAGTTCGGGCACCTGGTGCTCACCACCGGCAACAAGTCGGAGCTGGCGGTCGGCTACTCCACCTTGTACGGGGACATGGCCGGCGGGTTCGCGGTCATCCGCGACGTCCCCAAGACGCTGGTCTACCGGCTGGCACGCTGGCGCAACGAGCTGGGGGTGGTGATCCCGCAGGCGGTGCTGGACAAGCCGCCGACCGCTGAGCTGCGGCCCGGCCAGCTCGACACCGACTCGTTGCCGCCCTACGACGTCCTCGACCCGATCCTGGACCGCTACATCGAGGACGACGCCAGCGCAGAGGAGATCGTGGCGGAGGGCTTCGACCCCGCCATCGTCGAGCGGGTGCTGCGCATGGTCGACGGCGCCGAGTACAAGCGCCGCCAGGCGGCGCCCGGCCCCAAGGTGACCGGCCGCTCCTTCGGCAAGGACCGCCGCCTGCCGATCACCAACCGCTTCCACGGCTTCACCGGCCCCGCCGCCTGAGGCGGGCGGCCACGGCGCCGGCGGCGGCCACGGCGCGGCCGGGGGCGTAGCGGCGCCGGTCGCGTGGCAAACTGGGCATGTCCAGAAGACCCGCAATAGGGCTTCAAGGCGCCAGTACCCAAGGAGGGCCGCAATGCCGGTCACCGTGCACGATCTGGCCGCGTGGAAGGCGCGCGGGGAGCGGTTCATCATGCTCACCGCCTACGACGCGCTGACCGCCCGGGTGCTCGACGAGGCGGGCGTCCCGCTGCTGCTCGTCGGCGACTCGCTTGGCAACAACGTCCTCGGCTACGACTCCACCATCCCGGTCACGATGGAGGAGGCCCTGGTGTTCACGGCCGCCGTCGCGCGCGGCGCCTTCAACCCGATGATAATCGGCGACCTGCCGTTCGGCTCCTACCAGGCTTCCGCGGAGGAGGCGATGCACAACGCGGCACGGCTGGTCAAGGTCGGCGCCAACGCCATCAAGCTGGAGGGCGGCAGGCGCTCGGCCGAGGCGGTGCGCCGCATCACCGACGCCGGCGTGCCGGTCATGGGCCACCTCGGCCTCACTCCGCAGTCCTTCAACGCCTTCGGTGGCTTCCGGGTGCAGGGCCGTGGCGAGCGGGGCGACGAGCTGCTGGCCGACGCGCTCGCCCTCCAGGAGGCCGGCTGTTTCGCGGTCGTGCTCGAGGCCATCCCCGCGGAGCTGGGCGCGCGGGTCACCGAGGCCCTGGAGATCCCCACCATCGGCATCGGCGCCGGCCCCCACTGCGACGGGCAGGTGCTGGTGATCACCGACCTGCTCGGGCTCACCCCCGACCCCACGCCGCGCTTCGTCAAGCGCTACGCCGACCTGCGCTCGATCGTCGCCGAGGCGGCGCAGCGCTTCGCCAAGGACGTCGCCGAGGGCCACTACCCCGCCCCGGAGCACGAATACCACTAGTCGGGCTCGACGACCCCGCACGGCCGGCTCTGGCCAGGTATGACCGGGGCCGGCCTTGGCCTTCTCCTGCCATTTTGCGAAGAGACGCGCGCACGTGGTAGATAGTTGTACGTTCAACTTTTGCCGTGTCAACCGCTTCGCCTCCGGAGAGGAGCCAGCCATGTCGGAAACCGCCGTCGCGTCCCGCCAGGTCGAGGGCCGCACGGTCCCGGTCGCGGGAAACTGGGCGGTCGACCCCGCCCACTCGTCGTTCGAGTTCATCGCCAGGCACATGATGGCCAAGGTGCGCGGGCGCTTCACCAAGTTCACCGCCGCGGTCGTGATCGCCGAGGAGCCCGGGCAGTCCTCCGTCGAGGTCGAGCTCGACGTGGACAGCGTGACCACCCGCGACGACCGTCGCGACGGCCACCTGCGCTCGCCCGACTTCTTCGAGGTCGAGAAGTACCCGACGATCGGCTTCCGCTCGATCGCGCTGCGGCCGGGGAAGGATGACAACCGCTGGGAGCTCGGCGGCGACCTGACCATCGTCGGCGAGACCCGCCCGGTCACCTGGGACGTCGAGTTCCACGGCGCCACCCAGGACCCGTGGGGCGGCCAGCGGGCGGCCTTCTCCGCATCGACGGAGGTCAACCGCGACGACTGGGGGCTCTCCTGGAACGCTCCGCTGGAGACCGGCGGGTTCCTGCTCTCCAAGAACGTCCGCCTCGAGGTGGACGTCGAGCTCGTCAAGCAGTAGCTCCATCGCGCAGCGCGTGCCCCGCCCATCCCACCGGGCGGGGCACGTCCCGTCGGGGGGTCCGGGGGGCTCAAGAGCGAGGCCCCGACCACGGGACCACGCGGGGCACGCAAAGCCGAGCGTTAGCCCCCCGGCGAATTAGCCGAGCAGCGGCTCGCCCACGTAGCTGCCGGGCTGGATGCCGCCGGGGCAGGCGAACACGGCGCTGCCGGTGTGGCGGATGTACTCGTTGAGGGCGTCGCGCGAGCCGAGGTTGCGCTGGATCGCCACGAACTGGCGGCGCGGGTCCCGCTGGAAGCAGATGAAGAACAGGCCGGCGTCGAGCCACTCCTGCGCGTCGCCGTTCGGGACCCAGACGTGCTCCTCGAGCAGGTCGGTGTCCTCGGCCTTGATGTTGTTGGTGCCGTCCTTGAAGCCCTGGAGGTTGCGGGGCGTCTCCTGGGTGTTGCTGGTGGACGAGGTGCGCCCGAAGCCGAGCTGCGACCAGCGCATCACCACCCTGCCCCGGCCGATGCGCGCCAGGTTGCGGATGGCGTGGAACGCCACCTGCGGATCGTCGGCGCAGGCCTGCACCCCGATGTCGCCGCCGCTGCGCGCCGGGTCGAGCTCGTCGCCGGGCAGCGGCGGCAAGTCCTCCAGCTCGGCCGGCCGCCTGTTCGCGCCGCCGCCGTCGTCGGAGCCGCAGGCGGCCACGGCCAGCGTCAGCGAGAGGGCGAGCGAGGTCAGGGCCGCCGCGCGGCCCGTGGTCGGGGTGGTCATCGGGAGGTGCCCCCCACGGTCGTGACTGAGGTGGCGCGCTGGCGCGGAGCCAGGCGCCAGCGGTCAGGCCAGAGCACGTACAGGCCGACCGGCACCAGGTACAGCAGCCAGCCGAGCACCTCGCCGACGGTCGGCTCGGGCCGCAGGCCGAGCATCCCGGTCAGCAGGGCGGCGCGGACGGAGCCGGGTGCCACCAGCCACGAGAGGTCCAGCGCCTTGGCCTGCAGGACGTTGAACCAGGTCGCCTCCTGCGCGGAGTGCAGCGCCGAGGCGACCAGACCGGCCGCGACCAGGGCCAGCACCACGCCGGTGATGCGGAAGAAGCGGCCGAGATTGATCCTCAGGCCGCCCTTGTAGAGCAGGTAGCCGAGGATCACGGCCACCACCAGCCCCAGGATGGCGCCCAGCGCGGCGGCTCCAGGGTCGGTGGAATTCTCGAACACCGCCAGCAGGAACACCGCGGTCTCGAAGCCCTCCCGGAGCACGGCGAAGAAGGCCATCCCCACCAGGGCGAGCACCGAGCCGTTGGCGAGCGCGTCGGCCACCTCGCCCTCGAGCATGCGCTTGATGGCTCGCGAGTGGCGGCGCATCCACACGATCATGTAGGTGACCATCCCGACCGCGACCAGCGCGATGATGGTCTCCAGCCCCTCCTGCTGGGCCTCCGGGAGGTTCTCTCCCAGGAGCCGCAGGCCGCCGCCCACCGCCAGGCACAGGGCGGTGGCCAGCGCCACGCCGATCCACACCCACCGGAGCGCGTCGCGCCGGCCCTGCTGGCCGAGGAACGCGGCGACGATGCCGACGATGAGCGATGCCTCGACACCCTCCCGCAGGGCGATGACGAAGGTTGGGAGCACCGCGATCCCTTCTCTGCACGTGCTGTCGGAACAGCTCAGTAGGGTTTAGGGAAACCTAAAGCAAGGCGGAAGGATAGTGCCCCCAGCGGTTGTATGCAAGGCAGCGATGATCACAGATTGCGCAACTGGCCCGCCAGGGAGGCGAGCGCGGCGGGGATGCGCGGGCCGTACCAGGTCAGGGCGCGTCCGTCGACCAGCACGGCGGCGGCCCCGGACCAGGCGGCCACCGAGCGGGCGTCGGCGGGGCCGAACGGGTAGGGCTCGGAGGGCAGCAGCACCACCTCGGGGGCCAGCGCGGCGACCTCCTCGGGGTCCAGCTTGGGGTAGCGGGCGGCGGCCACCACCGGCACGCCGCCGGCGAGCCGGAGCAGGTCGGCCGCGTAGGTCCCCTCCCCCACCCACATCCAGGGGTCGCGCCAGACCGCGCAGGCGTAGCGCCGGTCCCCGCCGGACGCCCGCCGCGCGGCCGCCTCCAGGGCCGCGCGCAGGCTCGCGTCGATCCCCGCCGCCCCCGGCAGCGCGCCGACCGCCGCGGCCAGGGCCAGCAGCTCGTCCACGGCGCCGGCCACGGTCACCGGCGAGGTCACGTAGACGGCCACAGCGGCGGCCTCGAGCCGCTCCACGTCGATCCGGCGGTTCTCCTCGGCGTTGGCGACCACCAGGTCGGGCCGGAGCGCGCGGATGGCCGCAAGGTCGGGGTTCTTGGTGCCGCGGACCTTCGGCAGCCGCGCGGTGACCTCGGCCGGCTCCGCGCACCAGTCGGTCACGCCCACCAGGCGCCCGCCGACGCCGGCGGCCACCAGCCATTCGGTGAGCGAGGGCACCAGGCTGACGACGCGCTCGACCCGCTGGGGCAGCGCCAGCCGCCGCCCCAACGCGTCCACCACCCAGCGCGCCATCGCCCTCAGGACCGCAGCGTGCGGAAATCGCCTTCCTCGTAGCGGGCCAGCACGAAGATCAGGTCGGCCAGCCGGTTCAGGTAGCGGACCGCCTCGCCGTCGGTGAGGCCGCCCGCGCGCTCCAGCGCGACCGTGCGCCGCTCCGCCCGCCGCACGATCGTGCGCGCCACGTCCAGGAAGGCCGAGCCCTGCGTCTCGCCGGGGACGACGAAGTCCTCCGGCATGCTGATGCGCGCCGTGTACTCGTCGATCAGCTCCTCGAGCGCGTCGACCATCCCGGCGGTGACCTTGGTCACGCCGGGACGCAGCTTGTGCGCGTTGCGCGTCTCGGTGGACAGCTCCGAGCCCACCACGAACAGCTCCCGCTGCAGCCGCAGCACGAGGTCGGCCAGGGGTGGGTCGGCGGCCACCGCCCTGGCCATGCCGAGGGCGGCGACCGCCTCGTCGACCGCTCCGTAGCTCTCGGTGCGCGCGTCGGACTTGTCGACCCGCCCGCCGTACAGCAGCCCGGTGGTGCCGTCGTCGCCGCCGCGCGTGTAGATCCGGGTCACGACGACGCACTCCGCTCGGTCCCGGCGGGGCGGGGGGCCACCCGCCGGCGCCGCTCCTCGCTCAGCCGCGTGATGCGCACGCCGGCGTGGACCCTATAGCGCCGGTTGACGCCCACCACCACGGCGGTGAAGCCCTCGAGCTGGCGCGACAGCCGCAGTGGGCCGGCGTCGATCCCGCGGGACCCGGGGATCTGGTCGGCCAGCTCGATCACGGCCGCCTTGGCGGCCGGGTCGTCGCCGGCCACGAGGACGTCGGTGTCGCAGTCCTGTTCCACGTCGGCGAGCACTCTCGGCGGGGCATGGTGGAAGCCCGACACCACCCGCGCGCGCGGCAGCAGCGCCTGGGCCTGCTCGGCGGCGCTGCCCTCGGGGACGTCCAGCGGGAAGGCGCCGCGCTCGTCCCAGACGAGCGGGTTGATGACGTCCACCACCACCTTGTCGCCGATCGCCTCGGCCAGGTCGGGCAGCATGGCGGCCTGCCCCTCGAAGGGGAACACCAGGAAGACCACGTCGGCCGCCGCGGCCGCCTCCGCGTTGGCGACCCCGGTGATCGGCAGGTCACGGCCGCCGAGCAACTCGGCGACCACCGAGGCGGCGCGCTCGGCGTTGCGGGAGCCGAGCAGGATCTGGTGACCGGCGGTGGCCAGGCGCAGGGCGAGCCCCCTTCCCTGCGGGCCGGTCCCGCCGAGCAAGCCGAGGGTGAGCTGATCCGCCACACGCGCCTCCTTCGTCAGTTCTGTCCCAGCGAGGCTACCCGATCCCGGCTGGCAGCAACGCCGCCACCGCGAGCTCGCCGGCGCCGACCTCGGCGCCGGGGCCGAGCAGGCTGCCGACGACGCGGGCGCCGGCGCCGACGGTCGCGCCGGCGCCGAGCACCGAGCGGGTGACCACCGCCGACGGGCCCACGCTGGCGCCGCTGTCCAGCACCAGCGGGCCGGCGACGACCGCGCGGGGGTGAAGGCGCGCGCCGGCCGCCACGAACACCGGGCCACCGCGCGCGTCGCGCTGGAGCGAGCCGGGCGGCAGCGGGTAGGGCCAGCGGCCGGCCAGCAGGCCCTCGGAGACGGCCAGGAAGCGGCCGAGCGTGCCCGCGTCGGCCCAGGCACCACGGACCGGGACGCCGAGCAGCTCGCCCCGCCGCCAGCACGGCTCCAGCAGGGTGTCGACCATGGTCGAGTAGCCCGCCGGCGCGTCGTCCAGGATCCGGGGGCGCAGCGCGAACACGCCGGCGGCGGTCCATTCGCCGTCCGCGTGTGCCACCGCCAGCTCCCCGTCGAGCCGGAAGGTCGGCCGCGCCCGCCCGCGGTCCAGGCCGATCGCCATCGCCGCGCTGGAGCGCTCCAGCGCGGCGGCCAGCATCGAGAGGTCGGCCGGGTCGACGACGTGGTCCGCGCAGGTCACCACCACGATCGGATGGTCGTCGCCGGCCGCGCCGAGCAGGCCGGCCCGCCGCGCGCCAACCAGCCCGCCGCCGGTGCCCAGCAGCACCGGCTCGTGCACGGCCAGCACGTCGGGCCGGCCGTCGAGGTGGGCGCCGATCGCCTCGGCGCCGTGGTGGAGGTTGACCACCACCCGCGGCGCGCCGGCCTTGACCAGCGCGTCGCAGGCGAGGTCCAGCAGCGGTCGGCCGGCCGGCGCCAGCAGCGGCTTGGGGATGGCCGTCGTGAGCGGCGCCAGGCGGCGCCCCTCGCCGGCCGCCAGGCAGAAGCCGATCACCGGACGATCAGTCCGCCCGGCCGGCCGAGGAGGTGATGAACCACTCCTCGGGCACCTGGAAGCGCGGCCCGTCGCCGGTCTCCTCGACCTTGACGTCTGGTGGCATCGCGGACAGGCCCATCAGCGCCAGCACGCCCTTGTGCGCGGCCTCGGACAGGGCGACCGTGCCCGGCGGGCCGCCGGCCTGGTAGGCCTCGCCCTCGCGCAGGCCGATGCTGCGGGTGAGCTGCTCCACCCGCTCGTCCCCGACCGCCTGGCGCAGCTCGGCGAGGTCGACGCCGGGCAGCTCCAGCCAATCGGGACGGCTGGCGAAGGCGTCCTCGAACCCTTCGGAGAGAAGTCGGAGCAGGATGGTGATGCGAACCGCGGGCGAGACCAGAGGATTGTCGGAGAGGTCCATTGCGCTCCTGCTGACGGTTGACAAAGGGTCGGGGGGAGCCGGACTGTAAGCCGGCTTCTGTCTGACCGCGTTGCGCGGCGAGGCGATCATCCATCTGGGACCGGCGTTGCCGCCGGCCTCGTGCGGCCCACCAGGGGACTCGACCGGGCCGGTCTCCTCCGGTCGCGTGGCGACCGGTACGCCCCCTATTTGGCCTTGCTCCGGGTGGGGTTTGCCAAGCCGACCGGTCACCCGGCCGCTGGTGCGCTCTTACCGCACCGTTTCACCCTTACCGCCGGCGCGTGGCCGGCGGCGGTCTGCTCTCTGTGGCACTTTCCTGCGGGTTGCCCCGACTGGCCGTTGGCCAGCACCCTGCCCTACGGAGGCCGGACTTTCCTCGGTCCCTTGGAGCGGGACCGCGACCGCCCGTCCGACTCCCCCACGTCGTCATTCTGCCAGCCCGGCGGCCGCCATCCAAAGCAGCCGCCGCCCCCGCTCCTTGGCATCCTGGCGCATACTGGCTGGAGAGGGTCTGTCTCGAACGAGGTGTCGTGGTCGTAGTGCTCGTGGTTCTGTTCCTGCTGGTCCCGCTCACCGAGCTGGCGGTGATCATCGCCGTCGGCAAGAGCATCGGCGTGCTCGCCACGCTGCTCCTGCTGCTGGTGTTCAGCGTGAGTGGCGCCTGGCTGGCCAAGCGCGAGGGGCTGGCCGCCTGGCGGCGCTTCCAGTTCGCCATGGCCGAGGGCCGGGTCCCCACCAGGGAGGTCGCCGACGGCGCGATGGTGCTGGCCGCCGGGGCGCTGCTGCTGGTGCCCGGCTTCCTGACCGACCTGCTCGGACTGGTGCTGCTGCTCCCGCCCGCCAGGGCGTTCGCCCGCCGCTGGGTCCCGGCGCTGGCGCGGCGGCGGGCCTCCCGCCGCGCGCGGGTCAGCGTCTCGGATTCGTCCCCGTCGACCAAGGTCACCTGGGGCCGCCCCGAGCTCGAGGACCGGCCGCCCGACCCGCGCCCCTGAGGCGCCGCCCCGACCCCCCGCCCCCGCGGCGCTCAGCCCAGCTTGCCCTGCACCGGCGGTGGCGCGGAGGTCCGGCCGACCGGGCGACGGACCCTGCCCTGGGCGTCCATGGCGCGGTTGGCGAGCGCGTCGGCGCGGCGGTTGCGTTCGCGGGGCACGTGCTGCCAGGTCACCCGCTCGAAGCCCCTGGCGAGCCGGCGGACCTCGTCGGCGAGCGGGCGCAGGCCCTCGTTGCGGACCTTCCAGCGGCCGAGCTGCTGGTTGACCACCAGCAGGGAGTCGGCGCGCACCAGGACCTTTCTGGCCCCGAGCGACCTGGCCTGCCGCAGCCCGGCGATCACGCCCTGGTACTCGGCGACGTTGTTGGTCGCCCAGCCGATGCCCTCGGACAGCTCGGCGAGCACCGCGCCGTCCTGATCCGTCACCACCACGCCATAACCGGCCGGGCCCGGGTTGCCCCGGGCCCCGCCGTCGGTCCACACCATGACCTCGTCCAAGTTCTGCCCGTGCCCCCGTCCCGTCACTCGACGACCAGGATCCTGCGGCAGTGCTCGCAGCGCTTGATCCGCTCCGGCGGCAGCGCGCGCAGGGCGTTCACGTCCACCCGCGACAGCGCCGTCCGGCACCCCTGGCAGGTGTTGCCGACCAGCGCGCCGGCGCCGACGCCACCCTGCCGTGCCCGGATCTGCTCGTACAGCTTCAGCAGCTCCGCCGACACCTTGGGCTCCAGCAGCTTGCGGGCGGAGCGCCGTACCTCCAGCTCGCGGTCGATGTCGGCCAGCGCGGCGTCGCGGGTCTTGGCGACCCCCGCCTGATCGGCGGTCGCGCCCTCGCGCCGGCTGGACAGCACCGCCAGATCGGCGTCGAGGGTCTCGCGGCGCTCCATGCGCTCCAGCAGGTCGTCCTCCAGGGAGGCCTGGCGCCGCTGCAACGAGGCCACCTCCTCCTGGATCGAAGTGAGCTCCTTTGGGCTGGTCACCCGGCCGGAGATGGCCCGGGCCTCCTCGGTCTGGGCCTTGCGGCGGACCATCTCGACCTCGTCCTCGAGCCGGGTCTGCTCGCGGCTCACCGTGGCCAGGTCGCCCTGGCGCTCGGCGACGAGCTGGTCGATCGCGGCCAGGTTGGTGGCGAGCTGCTCCAGGCGCGCGTGCTCGGGCAGCGACCCGCGCTGATGGTTCAGGCGGTCGATGGCCGAGTCGTGGGCCTGCAGCTCCAGGAGCGTTCGCTGCTGGTCGAGAGGCGCGTCCAAGAGTCCTCGCTGTCGGGATCGGAAGCCGGCCCCTCTACCCTATCGCGTTCTTCACCCCGATCTCTCCGCCGCCTGATCGACCTCACCGGCATCCGACGCCGGGATCGAGTGGAGGCGGCGGTCGTCGGAGGTGAGGCAGCGCCCGGTCGCCAGGTCGAACTGCCAGCCATGCATCCGGCAGGTGAGCACGCCGTCCTCGACGTCGCCGAACTGCGCCAGGTCCGCCTTCAGGTGCGGGCAGCGGCGCTGGACCAGGTAGCCGTCCATCTGGATCAGCTCCTGCACCGGCGCCTGCTCCGCGTACCAGCCCTCGGCGTACTGGAGCCGCTCCGGCGACAGCGCCTTGAACCAGTTGTAGACGTACTCGTTGTAGGGCCCCTCGCGGGAGGTCTCGAAGCGGCAGGACAGGAACAGCTCGTTCACCCAGTCCTCTTCGTGGTGGACGATGCAGGTCTCCACCAGCGCCCGGTCGATCCGGAAGCGGTAGCGGAACGGCTCGCCCTTCCAGGCGTCGACCCGGCGCTCGAGGTAGTCGATCACGATCTGCTCGTCGCCCCGCCGCTGGTCGGCGACCTCCAGCAGCACCCGCCCGTTGATGCCCTCACAGGTCAGGTCCGCCTGGACGAGCAGGGGCTCCCACCAGCCCTTGAGCGCCCCGACGACGTCCTCGACCTGCCCCCTGGCCCAGGTCGCCTTGCGACGCTCGATCTCGGGCAGCTTGCGGGCCTGGTAGTCCTTCAGATAGGCGCGCTTGTCGGAGAAGATCCGCTCGACCGCATCCGGCGTCGGGTGGCGGACCTGGCAGCCGCGGTCCTCCAGGGTGGCCACCGAGCCGGGCAGCAGCAGCCGGCCGGCCTCCATCCCGTGCTCGCGCAGGTACTCCAGGAAGACCGTCTGGTCGGGGAAGACGTTGGAGGAGTCGCGGTCGAAGTCGTTCAGCTCGAACAGATCGGGGTCGAGGAAGCAGGGCGGGCCGGCGGACGGGAACACGTAGGAGGCGCCGATCTCCTCGGCGTAGCGCTTGGCCCGCGCCATCTCGTTCTGCCGCTTCTTGCGGCCGAGCGTCTGCTTCATGCGCGGCGGGAAGTCGTAGACCATCGGGTACCAGATCGCACCCGAGAACTGCAGGAAATGCGCGTCGAACGACCCGAAGCCGCGGAGCGGCTCCAAGTCGATCGGGCGCGAGTCGTTCTGGTTGAACAGTCTGGTCCTGCCGTCGTCCACCGCCAGCCCGGAATCGCCGATCGGCCCGTCCGTCGGGGCCACCAGCGCGACGATCATGACCCGCAGGCCATCCAGTTCGACCGGCTCGGCGCTGCGGGTCTTGACGAAGCGGTGGAAGCCGATCTCGCCGAGCTCCTGCTCGAGATGGTTGATCGGGAACTCGGGCAGCAGCACGACCGCGTCCTTGTCGACGTGGTCACGCAGGAACTCGGGATCGAAATGGTCGTGGTGCAGGTGCGACACGTAGAGGTAGTCGGGGTGGGAGATCGCCTCGACGTCCACGTCGTCGTTGCTGGGGAAGGGGAACCAGGAGGCGAAGAAGGCCGGGTTGAACCACGGGTCGCAGAGGATCGTCCCGTGATCGGTCTCGATGTACAGGCCGGCTTGTCCGAGGAAAGTTACCCGCATGTCGTTGGCTGGTCCTGAAGTCCGTTTGGGGGGCGCTCCGACGGGTGCCCCGTGCGCTCGACAGTAAACACCACCTCGCCCGGCTCGGGGCCGAGGCCGGATAACAATTCCGGGAAGCGCCGCAGATCGCGTCGAGGCGCTCGACCGGCGCGAGCGGGGGCTCAGTAGGCCCTGGCGACCAGCACGGTGTGGCGCGCGGGGGCGCCGTCGACCAGGCAGGTGGGCGCCACGGGGTCCTCGCCGAGGATCGCGCGGATGGAGGCGCCGGTCCCCTCGCCGAGCGCCTCCTCGCAGGCGTCCGAGCCGCACCACGCCATCCGGAAGAAGCCGCCGTCGCCGATTCGCGCGCGGAACTCCTCGAGACTGGACACCTCGTAGGTGTGCTCCTCGCGGAACCGCAGGGACTCCGCGTGGAGGCCGCCCTGCAGCTCGTCCAGCAGCTCCCTGGCCGCGCGGACGACGCGGTCGAGGGGCTCCGGCCGCTTGGCGCGGGTGTCGCGGCGCACCAGCGTGGCCTCGCCCTTGGCCAGCTCGCGCTCGCCCAGCTCGATGCGCACCGGCACGCCCTTCAGCTCCCAGTCCACCGAGCGGCGCCCGAACGACAGGTGCAAGCGGTCGTCCACGTGGGCGCGCACGCCCTCGGCGCGCAGCTCGGCGGCCAGCTTGTCGACCAGGCGGACGGGCTCCCCCTCGGAGAGCGCCAGCAGCACGACCTGGTGCGGCGCGATCGCGGGCGGCAGCCGCAGGCCCTGGTCGTCCCCGTGGACCATGATCATCGCGCCGACCATGCGGGCGGACGTGCCCCACGAGGTGGTGGCCACGTACTCGCGGGTGCCCTGCGCCGACAGGTAGGTGATGTCGAAGGCGCGGGCGAAGTTGTGGCCGAGGTTGTGGCTGGTGCCCATCTGGACGGCCTTGCCGTCGCGCATCAGGCCCTCGCAGGTGAAGGTGCGGTCGGCGCCGGCGAAGCGCTCCCGTGCCGACTTCTCGCCGGTCACCACCGCCACCGCCAGGGTCTCCTCCATGAAAGCGCGGTAGACCTCCAGCATCTGGAGGGTCTCCGCGTGCGCCTCGTCGTAGGTGGCGTGGGCGGTGTGGCCCTCCTGCCAGAGGAACTCGGTGGTGCGCAGGAACAGCCGAGGGCGCATCTCCCAGCGGACCACGTTGACCCACTGGTTGATCAGCATCGGCAGGTCGCGGTAACCCTGGATCCACTTGGCGAAGGAGGAGTTGATCACCGTCTCGGAGGTGGGCCGCACGGCCAGCGGCTCGGCCAGCTCCTGGCCGCCGCCGTGGGTCACCACCGCCAGCTCGGGCGAGAAGCCCTCGACGTGCTCGGCTTCCTTCTCGAGGTAGCTCATCGGGATGAACAGCGGGAAGTTGACGTTCTGGGCGCCGGTCGCCTTGATGCGCCGGTCCATGTCCGCCTGCATCAGCTCCCAGATCGCGTACCCCCACGGCCGGATGACCATGGTCCCCCGGGCGGGGCCGTTCTCGGCCAGCTCGGCGCGAGCGACGACGTCCTGGTACCACTGGGGAAAGTCCTTCCCCTGGGGGGTGAGCACGGCCTGGCTGGCCATGGCTGGAAGCCTCCTCGATCTGGAATAGGGCTGATTCGGGCAGCCTACCTGCGCGGCCAGATTGCGAGCAACGCGATTTCGCCGGGGTGCCCTAAGGTGCCTGCCGCTGTCGGGGGTCGCGTGTAGCCTTGCCACCGCGCGAAGGCAACGACGACACGGTGGGAGGTTACTCGTTGCTTGGTCTAGGGGGTTGCATGCGGTTCGGCTCGCTCGGGCGGCTGGTGCTCGCGGCGATGACGGTGGCGATGTTGAGGTTGCTGGGGGGCTGCGAGGTGATGAGCCGGCCCTGCCCGGCGGGCTCGCCCAAGGCGGCCCAGAGCCACCGGCCTCGCTACAAGACAGACCAGGGTGACGCCGTCGAGCAGTACAACGGCGCCACCTACCACGGCCAGTCCTTCGAGTACTGCAAGCCGCGCCTGAGGGAGTCCTTCCAGGCCTACAAGGCGTGCGTCAGGTACTAAGAGCGCCAGGGCCAGCTCAGCTCAGAAGAGCGCGCTGGTCAGGTCCTTGCGGTAGCGGCGGGCCAGAGGGTGGTCGTCGCCGAGCACGCGGAACACGTCGAGCATGAGCTCGCGCGCCCGGTCGCGGCGCTCCCCCGGTCCCTCGCGGACCGCCGCCAGCAGCTCGGAGAGGGCCTCCTCGGCCTCGCCGTCGAGCGCGCGGCCGGCGGCCTTGCCGAAGTCCGCGCCGGGATCGGCGGACGCCAGCGCCAGGCGGGCGGGAGCCAGCAGCTCGGCCGCCTCGGGATCGTGCTCGACCGGCCGGAGCGTCTCGACCGCCGCGGCGGGCTCGTCCCGGTCCAGCAGCAGGTTCCCGAGGCCCACGCGGGCGGGCACGTTGTCCTGGTCGTCGGCCAGGATCTCGCGGTAGCGCGCCTCGGCCTGAGTCGGGTCGAGCGTGGCCGCCTCGGCGGCGGCGACGTCGGCCTGGCTGGGGAGCAGCCCGTCGAGGAACTGCTCGACCACGTTCTGGGGCTGCGCGCCGACGAATTCGTCGACCAGACGGCCCTCCTTGACCGCCTTGACCGCGGGGATGCCCTGGACGCCGAAGGCGGCCGCGAGCTGCGGAGACTGGTCGACGTCGATGCGCGCCAGCTCCACCGCCCCACCGCGGGCCTCCACGCCCCGCTCCAGCATCGGCCCGAGGGCATGGCACGGCGCGCACCAGTCCGCCCAGAAGTCGATCACCACCGGGACCTGGTAGGACCGCTGCACGACCCTGGCCTCGAAGTCGGCGTCGGTCACGTCATAGACAAGCTGGTTGCTCATAGCAACTTGGTACGCCTGGCGAGCACCCGCTCGCAACCCGCCCACCCGGGCGGGCGCTCACCCAGGGCGGGAGCTCACCCGCGGCGGGGCGCTCAGCCGCGGCGGGGCGCTCAGCCGCCCGCACCCTCCTCCAGTTGCTCGGCGTGCTCCTCGAGGTGCTCGACCATGAAGCGGTCGATGATCGCTGCGGCGGTCATCTCGCCGAGGCGCTCGTGGGTGCCGGTCCGCTCCAGCGCGTCCATGTCGAGCCGGTTCAGCAGCTCGAGCACGCGCTGGAGGCCCTGGTCCATGCGCCGCAGCAGCTCGGCGGTGTCGAGGCCGCGGTCCCGCTCGATGGCGGCGATGCGCTCAGGGTCGGACTTGACCCGGCCGAACGGCACCCCGCCACCCCGCTCGACCACCAGCTCGACCTGCTCCGACCAGTAGGGCAGGATCTCGGCCACGTGGGCGAGCACCTGGCCGCGGTCCCACTGCTCGCCGGTCTCGGGGTCGGCGGAGGTCCTGGCGTCGTCGGGCATCTCCGGCACGGTCCCGCGGATCCGCTCCGCGGCGCTCCGCAGGCGCGAGCTTCGGTCACTTGGCATCGCGGGTCGGCTCCTCACTGGGCCAGTCGGGGACGGGTGCGCAGCGGGTCAGGCTGGAAGGCGGGCGCGTCGCCGGCGACCACGCGGTTCGACAGCACGCCGAGGCCATCCACCTCGAGCTCGACCTCGTCGCCGGGGCTGAGGTACGGGTACTTCGCGGGACCGTGGACCAGCGCCAGCTCCATGATGCAGCCGCCACCGCAGGTCCCCGAGCCGAGCACGTCGCCGCGGCGCAGCGGCGCCGACTCCGCCGCGTAGGCCAGCATCTCGGCGAAGCTCCACCACAGCGTGTCCAGGTCGGAGCGGGTGTACTCGACGCCGTTGACGCGCGCGACCATGGCGGCGGACGGCACCACCCGCAGCCCCTGGGGCGCGAACTCATCGGTCGTCACCAGGTAGGGGCCGAGCGAGGTGGCGAAGTCCTTGCCCTTGACCGGCCCCATCGACAGCTGCATCTCCCTGCGCTGGACGTCGCGCGCCGTCCAGTCGTTCATGATCGTGAAGCCGGCGATCAGCCGGTCGGCGTCGGCGACCTGGACGTCCCTCGCGTCGGCTCCGAGCACGCAGGCGACCTCCAGCTCGTAGTCCAGCTCGGCGCAGCGCGGCGGGGCCGCCACGGCGTCGCCGGGCCCGATGATCGCCGCGGGGTTGGAGAAGTAGAAGACCGGCAGCTCGTACCAGTCGGGGTGTATCTCCAGGCCGCGGCGCGCCCTGGCGGTGCGGACGTGCTGCTCGAAGGCGTAGAAGTCCCGCACCGAGGGCGGGTCCTCCAGCGGCGCCAGCAGGCGGGCGCCCTGGAGCGGGAATGGGTCGCCGATCGGCGCCGGCGCCCTGTCCGGCTCGGCGGCGGCGGCCATGGCCAGGTCCAGCACCGCCTCCAGGCCGCCCGGCCCGTCGCCGGCGGCGACCGGCACGATCAGCTCGCCGTCGAGGTAGCCGACCAGCGTGCCGCCGGTGGTGGTGCAGCGGACGATCCTCACGCCGCGACCTCCCGCGGGTGGGCGGGGCGGGCCGACCGCGACGCGAGCCGCACTGGCAGGGCGACGTTCTCGCGGACGGACAGCTCCTCGACCAGGCTGAGCGCCTGCGGCACCACCGCCAGCTCGGACCAGGCCAGCTCGGCGCCCTCGACCTCGAGCAGAGGGTCAACCATCACGCCACCTCCTCGACGACCGCCCCGTCGTGGACCTCGAGCACCTGGTCGGCCATGCGGACCACCGCCTGGTCGTGGGAGGAGACCAGCAGGCTGGTGCGGCCCGCAGGCTCCCGATCGCCTCCTCCGCCGCATTGGTCCGGTCGGCTGAGCGCTGGGCCGTCCAGGCGCCGAGCCGCTTTCCCGCGGCGCGGGGTCGCCGCGATCGTTGCCGGTTCGGCCCAACCACGCCCTCCGCTCGCCTTCGCCCTCGCGGGCTCCCACCGCCGGCGGCGGCCAGACGCCAGCACGCCTCCGCGCCTAACTCTAACGCCCCGCACAAGCGCGATTCGGGCGGTTCGGGCCGCCTGCAGTGTGCGCGTGTGGCGGGGTCGGCCGGTTCTCCTGTATGTACGTGAGCATGACCGTCACGTTGTCCCCGCCGTGAAGTCCACGGCCTTTCACGATCAGCGTCCCAGATCCGCGCCACCTCCTCGCTCGCCATGAGCGCTCCGACCGTCTGCTTCGTGTCCGCCCGCCTGGGCGAGCCCGACGGCGTCTCCGTGGCCGCGGCGGCGTGGATGCTCGCGTTCGAGCATCTCGGCTTCGAGGTGCGCACGGTTGCCGGCGAGGGCCTTGCCGACTGCCTGGTGCCCGGGCTCGCGCTGGACGCGGTGATCCCGCCGCCGGCCAGTGACCTGGACGCCGCCCTCAAAGGCGCCGGGCTGGTGGTGGTCGAGAACCTCTGCTCGCTGCCGCTGAACCTTGCCGCCGCCCGGGTGGTGGCCGCCTGCCTGCACGGCCGGCGCGCGATCCTCCACCATCACGACTTCCCCTGGCAGCGCAAGGGCTTCGAGCACCTGGGGCCGTGGCCTCCGGACGATCCCGACTGGGCGCATGTCACCATCAACGAGATGAGCCGCCGCCAGCTCAGCGAGCGCGGCATCGAAGGGACCACCGTCTACAACGGCGTCCTACCGGCGGCGCCCGGCGACCGGGAGCGCGCCCGCGCCGTGCTCGGCATCGCCCCGGACCGTCTCGTGGTGGTGCAGCCGACCCGCGCGATCGCCCGTAAGAACGTGCCGGCCGGGCTCCGGCTGGCCGAGGCGCTGGGCGCGATCTACTGGCTCACCGGGCCGGCCGAGGACGGCTACGGCCCCGAGCTGGAGCGGGTGCTGGCCGCGGCCTCGTGCGAGACCCTGCGCGGCATCCCCGAGAACCTCGTGATCGCCGACGCCTACGAGGCCTCGGACGCGGTGGTGTTCCCCTCCACCTGGGAGGGCTTCGGGCTGCCGATCATCGAGTCGGCGCAGTACCGCAAGCCGCTCGCCGTCGGGCGCTTCCCGATCGTCGACGAGCTCGCCGCCTTCGGCTTCCAATGGTTCCCCTCCGAGGACCCCGGCCCCCTGCGGGCCTGGCTGGAGCACCCCGACCCCGACATGCTCGACCGTAACCACGACCTCGCCCTGCGGCACTTCTCCGTCGACGCGCTGGCCGACCGCCTCGCCGCCGTCCTCCACCAGGCCGGCTGGGTCACCTGGTAGGGCGGTCGTGCGGGCTCAGGAGGTCGCGGCGGCGGCGCGGACGAGGTCCTGGAGGTCGAAGGCCTTGGAGTCGACCGTGTGGCGCAGCAGCTCGGAGAGCTTCTCGAGCGGCATGGCGCCGAGGTTCTGGCCGGTGCGCAGGCGCGGGCTCACCAGCTTCTGGTCGACCTCCCGCTGGCCGAGCACGAGCATGATCGGGACCTTCTCGAGCTGGGCTCGGCGGATCTTGGCCGCCAGCGCGGTGTCCTCGTGGTCGACCTCGACCCGGAAGCCGTCCGACCGCAGGCTGGCGGCGACCTCCTCGGCGTAGCCACTCTGCTCCAGCCGCACCGGGATCGCCTTCACCTGGACCGGTGAGATCCACAGGGGGAACGCCCCCGCGGTGTGCTCGATCAGGATGCCGAGGAACCGCTCCAGGCTCCCGTAGATCACCCGGTGGATCACCACGGGTGTCTTCTTCTGCCCGTCGCTGTCGGTGTAGGTGCAGCCGAACCGGCCGGGGAGTTGCATGTCGAGCTGGATGGTGCCCATCTGCCACTCGCGGCCCAGCGCGTCGTACATGAGGATGTCGATCTTCGGCCCGTAGAAGGCGCCGTCGCCCTCTTCGACGGTGTAGCGGCCGGGGCCGACGCGGTCGTCCAGGATCGCCTTGAGGGTGCTCTCGGCCCGGTCCCAGGTCTCGATCTCGCCGATGTAGTCGTCCGGGCGGGTGCCGAGCCGCAGCTCGTAGCGCAGCCCGAAGATCGAGTAGTACTGGTCGCAGATGTCGAAGATGCGGGCGTACTCGTCGCCGATCTGGTCCGGGGTGACGAAGATGTGCGCGTCGTCCTGCTGCATGCGGCGGACGCGCAGCAGGCCGTGCAGGGTCCCCGAGCGCTCGTAGCGGTGCAGGATGTCGCAGTCGGACAGCCGCAGCGGCAGGTCGCGGTAGCTGCGCACCTTGAGGTTGTAGACCACGTGCGCGTTAGGGCAGTTCATCGGCTTGAGCGCGTAGGTGGTGTGCTCGTCCACCGGGATGATGAACATGTTGTCCTTGTAGTGGTCCCAGTGGCCCGAGGTCTCCCACAAGGACTTGTCGTTCACCAGCGGCGAGGAGATCTCCTGGTAGCCGCGCTCCTCGTGGTCCTTGCGCCAGAAGTCGAGCAGCGTGTTGAGGATCTTCAGGCCCTTGGGCAGCCAGTACGGCATGCCAGGGGCGGTGGGGTCGAGGTGGAACAGCTCCAGCTCGCGGCCGAGCCTGCGGTGGTCGCGGCGCTCGGCCTCCTCGCGGCGCCACAGGAACTGCTCAAGGTCCTCGGGGGTCTCCCAGGCGGTGCCGTAGATCCGCTGGAGCATCGGGCGGTGCTCGTCCCCGCGCCAGTAGGCGCCGGCGACGCCCAGCAGCTTGAGCGCGCGCGGGTCCACGTCACTGGTCCGCTCCACGTGCGGGCCGCGGCACAGGTCGACGAAGTCGTCATGCTGGTACACGGTCAGGGCGGTGGCCTCGTCCGGTGGCAGCGGCTCGCCGTTGTCGTCGACGTTGCCGGCCTCGACGCCGTCGATCAGCTCGAGCTTGAAGGGCTCGTCGGCGAAGCGCCGCTTGGCCTCGGCCGAGGTGAGCTCGTGCATGACGAAGGGGTAGCCGGCGGCGATGATCTCGCGCATGCGCTGCTCGATCCAGCCGAGGTCGTCGTCGCTCAGCGTGCGCGGCAGCAGGAAGTCGTAGTAGAAGCCGTCAGCCGTCGCCGGGCCGACCCCGAGGCTGACATTGCCGCCCTCCCGCTGGAACCGCTCGCGAACGGCCTGCGCCATGATGTGCGCGGAGCTGTGCCGCAGCCGATGCAGGCGATCGGCATGCTCCCCGGACTCCACGGCCGCCACTCGCGCGTGCTCACCTCGCGCCATTGGTGGATCTCCCTGACTGATGCGGACTGAAGCGCTGTCGCCAGCGCCGGGTCGGCGATCGTGCCGTTCCCCAGCGCGCGACCCTGTTCTGGCGAGCACCTTACCGCAACGTCCGCAAGGCCGCCCCCGAGTTTCCACAGCCCCCGGGACTGTCCGGGCGGGGTGATAGCGTCCGGCCATGGCTGCCAAGGACCTGGTCGAGGGCTCGGACGGGCGTCTGCGGTGCCCGTGGGCGGGGAGCCAGCCCGACTACCTCGCCTACCACGACCTCGAATGGGGCCGGCCGGTCCACGACGAGCCGCGGCTGTTCGAGAAGCTCTGCCTCGAAGGCTTCCAGGCAGGGCTGTCCTGGTACACGATCCTGCGCAAGCGCGACGCGTTCCGGCGCGCATTCGCCGGCTTCGAGCCGGCGCGGGTCGCCGCGTTCGGCGAGGCGGACGTGGACCGCCTGCTGGCCGACGCCGGCATCGTGCGGAGCCGCCGCAAGATCGAGGCCACCATCGCACCGTGCCCCCAGGCGATCGGGCCAGGTGCCGGCCTCGATCCCTGAGTCCACCGCGCTCGCGGTCGAGCTGAAGCGCCGCGGCTTCCGCATGGTCGGCGCGACCAGCGTCTACGCGATGATGCAGGCCTGCGGCGTGGTCAACGACCATCTGGCCGGCTGCTTCGTCCGCGACGAGCTCGACGCCACCCCCGACCGCCGAGCCGGCGGAGCAGCCGGGGCCGGGGCGGGACAGCGGCTCGCCGGGCGGCCCCCGGCCCCTCCGCTCGGTTACCTGGGCCAGGGGATCTGGGGTGAGCGGTGGTAGTGGACCGCCAGGGCGGACCAGCGCGGGGCCTGGGCGGCCAGGCGACGGCGGTAGCCGTCCCAGTGGCGGGAGGAGGCGGGCGACCAGCCGACCTCGGCGACGCCGGGGAGCCTCGGGAAGGCCATGAACTCCATGTCGCGGACGCTGCGGAGCGTCTCGCTCCAGAGCTGCGCCTCGACCCCGAGCACGTCCTTCTCCCCGACGCCGTCAAGCAGCTTCGCCGGGTCCCAGTCGTAGGCGTCGCGCACCTCGACATGCCCGGCCCACTCGAGCCCCAGCCTGGTACCGGCGTCGTACTTCATGTCCAGGTACACCTTAGAGGCTGGCGACAGCACCACCTTGCTCTCGCGCCGCGCCGCCCGCCTGACCGCGTCGGCGGAGGCCGCGATATCCCAGTACTGCACGACAGGGGGTGGCGAGGAGGCCCCGGCCGTCTCCTGCCAGCCGATGGCGCGCTTGCCGTGCGCCCGCACGATCGCTTGCACCCGCTCGATGAACCTGGCGTAGCGGTCGCCGGGCACGGTCTTGGCCTCGTCGCCGCCGATGTGGAGGTAGGGACCCGGGGTGAGCGCGGCCAGCTCGCCGATGACGTCGTCCAGGAACCGGTACGTCACCGGCTTGTCGAGGCACAGTGAGGTGAAGCCGACCGAGGTCCCGGTGTAGAGCCCGGGCGCGCGACCGTCGCAGTTCAGCTCCGGGTACGAGGAGAGCGCGGCGTTGACGTGCCCGGGAACGTCGACCTCGGGCACCACCGTGATGTAGCGGTCCTGCGCGTACCTGACGATCCTCTTGTAGTCCTGCTTGCTGTAGAAGCCGCCGGGGCCACCGCCCACCTCGCTGCTGCCGCCGTGGCTGGCCAGCTTCGGCCAACCGTCGACCGCGATCCGCCATCCCTGGTCATCGGTCAGGTGCAGGTGCAGGACGTTCAGCTTGTAGAGCGAGATCAGGTCGATGTAGCGCTCGACCTCGTCGACGTTGAAGAAGTGCCTGGCGACGTCGAGGGCGGCGCCGCGCCAGGCGAACCTCGGACGGTCCACGATCCGCACGGCCGGGACCCGCCAGGGGCCGCGATGGACGGTCGAGTCCTCGACCTTCGCTGGCAGGAGCTGGCGCAGGGTCTGGACCCCGCGGAACAGGCCCTCGGCGCCGCGCGCCCGCAGGGTCACGGCGACGGCGCTCACCTCCAGCTCGTACCCCTCGTCGCCGAGCTGGCCGTCCCGGGTGGCCTCCAGGACGATGCCGTCGCGCTCCCCCTCACCACCGGCGCGGGCCACCGGCAGCGGGTAGCCGGTCGACCGGCGCAGGACGCCGGCGAGGTAGGCGCCGACGCGGGCGGCCGCCGGCGAGCCAGGCGGGCTCAGGATCCGCGTCGAGGTGTCGAGCGCGAAGCCGGGCCCGGCCGCGCGGCGCGCCGAGGTCGGCGCCGGGATGACGCTCAGGTCGACAGGTGGCTGCACTTGCGCCTCCCGCCTGGTGGTGTGTGGCCGGGTGGTGGCGGGCCCCCTGGTGCTGCCGGGCCCGGTGGTGGTGCCAGGTCGGGCGGCCGGACGCGGCCGCTCCGGCGATGTGCCGCACGCCCCGAGCGAGGCGAGCGCCAGCACGCCGGCGATCATCGCCACCGCCCGTGGCAACCGCGGAGGACTCCGTTTCCTCACTTCGCCAACTCTACCATAGTGGCCTAGTCCACTGCTCCATTTCGTGAGCGGCCGGGGGGCCGCACGGTAGCGGACCGCGCCTCCGCTCGGGAAATGCCTCGCCGTTTCGAACGTGCGCCAGGCTCAGGCGATCGCGTCGGCGAGCCGGTCGACCTGGTCAAGGCTGGCGGCGGCCGGGTCCATGTAGAGCTCGGTCACGCCGACAGCCTCGAAGGCCCGCAGCGAGTCGCGCATGGCCTGCCCCGAGGTCAGCATGCTGTCGGCGACCATCTGGGCGTACCCGCCGAGGAACCCGTAGTAGTGCTTCAGGTTCTCCGCGCCCTGACGGGCGGCCTCGTCGCCGAGAGCGAGGTAGGCCAGCGACCCCAGCCTCGGCTCGCCCTCGCGACCGGCTTCCTCCCAGGCGGCGCGCACCCGCTCCAGCATCGGCGCCGCCATGTCGCGGCCGCCGCCGCCGGCGACCAGCCCGATCCCGACCTCCATGAACAAACCTTCACGTCGCCCACCACCGCGGATAACCCCACGCCACCCTACCCCTGAACCGTCGCCGCCACCGCCCGGCCAGCCGGGAAGGGTGAGCACCGACCTCAGCGGACGACCAGGGTGCCGCGCATGCCGGCGCTGGCGTGGCCGGGGATCGTGCAGATGAAGATGTAGGTGCCCGGTGCCACGGTGAAGGTCACGCTGCGCGTGCCACCGACCGGCACGTCGACGTTCGCGCCGAGCCGCTCCATCGTGAAGGTGTGCCAGAACAGGTCACGGTTGGCCAGCGACACGGTCACCCGGCCAGGGTGCGCCTCCAGCAAGGTGGTCGAGAACTTCGTGCTCGCGGCTTGGAGGGCGAGCCGCTGCGAGCCCTTGGCGGCGCTCGCCCGCGACGGCCCCGCCACCGCGACCACCCCCAGCGCGATCGCCAGCACCGCGGCGGCGCCGGCCGCCAGAACGGCCGGCCCCCGGCCGCCGCCCGCGCCGGCGGCGGCGCGGCGGCGGCGCACTCCCAGCGCCACGGCCGCGACCGCGGCGATCAGGCCGGTGAGGGACATCGCCGCCAGGGACGCGGGGAGCGCGACGCCGCCGAGGGTCTCGCCGGCGCCGGCGTTGCTGACCGCGGCGGGCAGCATGAACGCCGTCACGTCGATGAACAGCAGGGAGAGGGCGACCAGGCCGACCAGCCCGCGCCGCCACCCCGCCAGCGCGGCGGCGACCAGCAGCAGCACGGCGATCGCCACCGCCTCCATGTCGCCGCGCCCGATCCCGACCACCGCGAGCACCAGCAGGTCGCCCAGTGCCCCCAGCCGCGCGAGCCCGCGCCAGCTCAGCCACGCCCGGGCGCTGGGTGCCGCTGCGGCCAGCGCGCCGCCGGACGCATCCGCCTGGTCCCCCTTCCGCATGTCCTGCCGCATCGCTGACCGTCCTCTCGCACGCTCCAGGTGCTTGCCTCGTGGTCGCAGGGTGCTCCACGAGCGTCCCGGCATCGTTACGACCGGCGTCACGGCGAGCCGCCGGTACCCTTGCGGTGATGAGCGGGCCGCGACTTCGCAACGCGACCGCTGGCGACGTCGACGCCCTGGTCGCGCTCTGGCGGGCGTGCGGGCTCGCCTTCCGGCGGCAGGCCGTGGGCGACGAGCTCGCCGGCGTGCTCGAGCGCGACCCCGACCTGGTGATCGTCGTCGAGGCGGACGGTGCGCTGATCGCCTCGGTGATGGGCACGTACGACGGGCGCCGCGGCTGGATCAACCGCCTGGCCACCCACCCCGACCACCGCGAGCGCGGGCTGGCCCGCCGGCTGCTCGGCGAGCTCGAAGCGCGCCTGCGGGCCAAGGGCTGCGGCAAGGTGAACCTGCTCGTCGAGCCAGCCAACCGCGCCGTGGTCGGCTTCTACCGCCAACTCGGCTACGACGTCGACGACCTGATCTTCATGGAGAAGCTCCTGTAGCGGGCCTGGTCGCTCCCGCCCGCCCCGCCCCACGCCTCGCCCGCTTCGCTCCGCCCATTCTTGTCCAAGACAGTTAGTTCAAAATATGCTGAACTCGCTAGACAAATATGAAGGGGACGTGAGCGCGGGTGGCGAAACCTTCCTCCGGGGTGGACCGTGAGCAGGTGCTGGACTGGGTCGAGCGGGTCTCGATGTTCTGCACCGAGGTCTACGGCGTGCCGCCGATCGCCGGTCGCATCCTCGGATGGCTGATGATCTGCGACCCGCCCGAGCAGTCAGCGGGACAGATCGCGGAGGCGATCGGGGCGAGCCGCGCGTCCCTGGTGACGAACATGCGCATGCTGACGGGCGCGAAATTCGTCCGACGGCTCACGCGGCCGCGTGGGCGGACGAGCTACTACCGGGTGGATGACGACGCCTGGGAGCGGGTCGTCCGGCAACGGCTGGAGACGCTGGTCTCGTTCCGCGAGATCGCGGCGGACGGGATCGACCTCGCCGGGCGCGGCAGCGCCGGGGCGGAGCGGCTGCGGGTGGCGCACGAGCTCTTCGACTGGATGGCGAACCTCTTCGCCGACACGCCGCGGGCGCCGTCGACCAAGGCGACCGACCGGAAGCGCACACGCAAGCGGAAAGGAAGCTGACATGACCGTCGACTGGTTCGACCAGCACCTCCGCAGGGCGCGGCTCTTCGTGCCGTCGCCGCCGGCCAGCGAGGTCCGCGCTCGCGGCCTGCGCCCCGAGTTCCAGCGCCAGGCCGCGGGGAGCTGACGCGCGATGCCTGGGCAAGAACCCACTCCGGGCCGACCGCCGGTCGACCTCGAAGCGCTGACCGACCTGTGCACGCCCTGGTGCATCCTGGTGGTCGCCACCCTACGGATCGCGGACCACGTCGCCGCCGGCATCAGCGACATCGACCAGCTCGCCGGCGCCACCGGCTGCGACACCCGCGCCCTGCACAACGTGCTCGGGCACCTGGTGGCCAAGGGCGTCTTCGAGGAGACGGCGCCCGGCCGCTTCGCGCTCAACGACGCCGCCCTCCAACTGCGGGAGGCGTCGGACTTCCTCGACCTGGAGGGCATCGGCGGCCGCATGGCCCATGCCTGGAGCACCCTGCCGACCTACGTCCGGACGGGCGCTCCCGGCTATGCCGAGGTCTTCGGGCTGCCGTTCTGGGAGGACCTGGCCGCCCATCCCGAGGTCGCGGCCAGCTTCGACGCGCTCATGGGGCCGGCCGGCCACGGCACCCCCGACGCGGAGATCCCGATCAGCGGCGGCTGGGAGCCGGTACGGACGGTCGTCGACGTCGGCGGCGGGACCGGAGCGATGCTGGCGGAGGTCCTCCGCGCCCATCCCGGGATCCGCGGCACCCTGGTCGACTTCCCGGGCACCGTGGCGCGCTCCAGCGAGGTCTTCGATGCCGCCGGCGTGGCCGATCGGGTGACCACGGTCGGCCAGAGCTTCCTCGACCCGTTGCCGGCGGGCGCCGACCTCTACCTGCTCCGCAAGGTCCTCAACGACTGGCCCGACCGGGAGACCACCGCGATCCTGCGCCGCTGCGGCGAGGCGGCCCGCCCGGACGGCCGGGTGGTGGTCCTCGACGGGGTGACCGACGAGGACGCGCCGAGACGGCTGGTGATCGAGATGCTCCTGGTCGGCGGCGCCAGCAACACCCTGTCCGAGTTCGCGGAGCTGGCGCGTGCAGCGGGCCTGGAGGTCGCCAGCGTCCAGCGGCAGGCTTCCGGCGGCCTCGTCGTGGAGTGCCGCCCAACCTGACCCGCGGGCCCGGCCCCGACCCGCGCCCGGCGGCCGGCCCACGCCGGCCCTGGCCCGCGGGCCCGGCCCCGCGCCCGGCGCCCCGCGACCGGCGTGACTGCGCTTGAGATCGGAGATCGAAGTTACTATAAACAACCAATCTTGAGCACACGACCGCAGGGGAGCGAAGCGATGGCTGTCAAGGACCCGGTGGCTGAGCAGAACCTCGATGGCTACGGCGCGCCGCTGATCCCGTGGGCGAAGGTGCGAGCGCGCCTGGAGGAGGGTCTCACCCAGGCTCCGGAAACGGGCGGGCCGGCTCGGCACACGTGCTGGCTGGCGACGGTCCGTCCGGACGGCAGGCCGCACGTCATGCCGTTGGGGGTCCTCTTCGTGGACGGCAAGTTCTACTTCAACGCAGGGCCGGGCACCCGCAAGGCCGGGAACCTCGCCGCCAACCCGCAGTGCGTCATCACGGTCGCCACCCACCCATTCGACCTGGTCGTGGAGGGCGAGGCCGTGAAGGTGACCGACGAGGCCACGCTCCAGCGCATCGCCGAAGCGTACGCCGCCGAGGGATGGGAGCCGACCGTCCGCGGCGGCGCCCTGTACGCCGAGTTCAGCGCCCCGGCCGCGGGGCCGCCCCCGTGGGACGTCTACGAGATGACCCCGGCGACGCTGTTCGCGCTGGGCACGGCCGAGCCGTACGGCGCGACCCGCTGGCGCTTCCAGACGTGAGGACCTGAGCGCTCAGCCTGGCTCGATCCGGGATGGGCGCCTCGATCAGATGGGGCTCCAGGGGGCGGTCGATGGGTTCGAAGACCGGCTCGTGCGGCGCTCGGTCGCGCACCAGCCGCCAGCTCCTGGGGACCCGCCGCTCGCCCACCGGGTAGATCGTCAGCGCGCCGTCCCGCTCGACCTTGATGCGCAGGAAGCTGCGGTAGTCCTCCAGGCGCTGGCACGAGAACGCGTGCGTGGGGCACGGTCATGCCCACGACTGGCTCACCGGTCGCTGGCGTCCACGGTGTCGACGACCACGACGTGGTGGGTGACGGTGGTGTCGTAGCTGGCCAGCACGGCCTGGGCGGCGGGCTCGACGACCGCGTGCTCCGAGTCCGAGCCGGCGAACCGGATGATCGCCTCCAGCGAGTCCCACAGGGTGAGCACCTCCAGCTCGACCCGATCGTCGCGGTCGCGCCGTAGCAGGTAGGCGCCCTGGTGACCGTCGATGCGTTGCAGCTCGGGCAGGACCGCCTGGGTGAAGTGCTCGTGGTAGGCCTCCGCCCCCTCCGCGGTGGCGGTGGCGTGCCAGGCTCTGACGATCACCGTGCCTCCCTTGTCCGCTGACCTCGCGCGTCGAGGTCCCAGCCAGGCTCAGCGTTGCAGGTCGAGGTCGAAGGTCTCGGCGCGGTTCAGCTTCCGGGTCGCGACCAGGCTGCCGTCCGCGGTCGACCAGCCGGGCTGCGCGCTCGCGTCGAAACCCGCGGGCGGGACCACCACCACCCGCAGGGTGGCCGTGTGCACGATCGGCTGCGGGTCGACGACGAGCTCGTAGCGCAGGCCGTCGCTGGTGCGCACGGTCGCCTTGGCCAGCCGGTATGAGACGGTGACGGTGTGGGTCGAATGGGGCGGCAGCCACAGGCGGGCCCGCACCACCAGCCGGCCGAGCTCCCGGAACGAGCTCCAGCCGGCCGGCTTGCCGTCGATCCGGACGCTGATCCCGGTGGCGGCGCCCGGCACATACGCGGCGACCCCTGGCCGCGCCCAGCCGGTGGTGTAGCCGGTGCGGGGGTCGCCGCCGGGCTGGGCATCGGCGGTATTGGTGAGCCGGATCGAGCGGTCGACCCTGGCCGACCCGTCCGCCGCCAGCCGCACGTGCTGCTCGATCTGGCGCCGCTGGAAGTAGTCGGTCTTGCTGGCGTTGCCGTTGACGGTGTAGACGCCGAGGTAGTCCCGCGGCGCCGCGGAGAGGGCGCCGGCCAGGCCGTGGGCGCGGGCGGCGTCCTGGAGGCGCTGGTCGCGGAAATACAGCTGGAGGTGGCGCCCGCCGGCAGCGGCGCCGAGGCCGCGGACCTCGCGCAGCAGGTCGCCACCCTGGAGGAGACGCGCCATCACGGCGTCCATGAGCTGTTGGTTGTACCGGCGCCGGACGGCCTTGTCCGGGTAGCGCCGGTACGCGTCGGCGAGCAGCAGCCGCACCACGTCGTCGCCGCCGACCCTGCCGAAGCCGGCGGTGGTGACCGGGCCGGAGACGCGCAGCACCCCGGCGAGCGCGGTCGGGTCCAGGGCGATCACCCCGTCGGCGCGCACCCCAGTGATGGACTGGAAGGCGCGCAGGATCTCCTCGCCCGAGGTGGGGAAGTTGGGCGACAGGCCCGAGCTGGAGAACAGCGACTGCGATCCCGGCGGGTGCCACGGGTCGCCGCGGACGTAGTTCCAGGTGATGTTGCCGGTGAGCTGCTGCTCGCTCAGCGCGCCCCGTCGCGGCACGCTCACCCTGCCGTGGTCGAAGCGCAGCAGGGCGATAGCCAGCGGCGCGCCGCCCCAGGCCTTCAGCTCGGAGGAGTTCGAGACGGCCACCAGATAGGTCCGCGGGCCGTTGCTGCCGATCGCGCGGGGCAGCGTCCGGACCACGTCGTTCAGCGGCTGGAGCTGGCCCTCCACCTCGTCGAGCTGGCGGAGGCTGGCGTCGCGGGCGGCGGCCGCGCCGGGGGCGAGCCAGCCGCCGTGGACCTGGTTCAGCTCGGCCCGCGCCCGCTCGAGCTGGCCGAGCACCGCGGTGGTCTCGTTCAGGGTCGCCGCGACGCCGGCCAGGTCGATGCGGCCGTCCCGGAGGATGCCGGCGCCGGTGAAGCGCGCCTGCACGGTCACGGCCTGGCCGGCCGTGCCCGCCAGGATGTGGCCGGCCGTGAGCAGGTGGCGGAGGTCGGCCACTGGCGAGGAGACCACCGGCAGCCGCGCCGCCACCCGCACGGGGGTGCGGCGCGCGGCCGCGTCGGCCTTGGCCAGCTCGAGGTTGGCGGCGCGGATGCCGCGGCGGGCGCCCGCCTGGTCCCCGTCCCTGAGCGCGCTGGCGCTGCCCTTCAGGTCGGCGCGCGCCCTGGTGGCGGCCGCCCTGGCGTCGCGGGCCGCGCCGAGCAGCCCAAGGCCCAGCCACGCACCCGCTCCGAGCAGGAGCAGCAGCACCAGCACCGCGGCCCCGACCCAGGGCCACCGCCGGCGCCGCCGGACAGGGGTGGTGAGGTCGCTGTCGATGATGGTTCTCGCCGGCATTTGCCCGGCTTCATCTCCTCTGTCGTCCGCCTCGGCGAGGCTCGGCAAGGAGCCTACGACACTCCGGCGCGCACCGTCGGCGGGGCCGCCTTGTGCGATGGCGCACTGATAGCCCCCGTTTGTCGCGAGCGCCCGCCTGGCCAGACTCGCGCGCCGAGGTCTCCCCCGCTCGCCAGGCGCCGCCGATGCCCTTGGACCCGCGCCTGGGCAGCCTCCCGGCGACGTGCCGCTGCGCGTGCACCTGGCGGAGCTGCTGGCCGCCGCGGGCGGTGGCGCTGGCGGTGGTCGCTCGCGCGCCTGGACGAGCCCTCTCGCGGGTGAAGGCGCAGGGGGACCTTCGCCGCGATGTCGAAACTCGGGGGCCAGCTTCTACATCCTGGTGAGAGCGCCCCCGAGGGGTGCCCGAGCTCCGGAGGTCCACATGTCCGACGTGAAGACCCTGATGACCGGTGTCGTGCTCGGCGAGTCGCCGCGCTGGCACGATGACCGCCTCTGGTTCTCCGACTGGGGCGCCCAGTCGATCATCGCCGTCGACCTCGACGGCGACAGCGAGGTCGTCACCCGCGTCGCGTCGTATCCGTTCTGCATCGACTGGCTGCCCGATGGAGGCCTGCTGGTCGTCTCGGCCAGCGATCGGCGTCTCCTGCGAATGGAGCCCGACGGCTCGCTGGTAACCCATGCCGACCTGGCCGGCGTCTCCGACAAGCCCTGGAACGACATCGTCGTGGACGGCCGCGGCAACGCCTACGTCGACAACATCGGCTTCGACTTTCCAGCCGGCGAGTTCGCTCCTGGGATCATCGCGCTGGTCACCCCCGACGGTTCGGCTCGGCAGGTGGCCGATGGCCTCGCGTTCCCCAACGGCATCGCCGTGACGCCGGACAACTCGACGCTGATCGTTGCCGAGTCCTATGCCGCAAAGCTCACCGCCTTCGACATCGCCGCCGACGGCGGCCTGTCGAACCGGCGCGTGTGGGCCGACCTCCCCGGCGCCGCCCCCGACGGCATCTGCATCGACGCCGACGACGCGGTCTGGTACGCGGACGTCCCCAACCGCCGCTGCGTGCGCGTTCGCGATGGCGGTGAGGTGCTACGGACGATCGACCTCGATCGCGGCTGCTTCGCCTGCATGCTCGGCGGCCCGGACCGCGGGACCCTGTTCATGATGGCGGCCGAGTGGCCCGCCGCCACCACGGCCGGCGGGCAGCCGACCGGCCAGGTCCTGACCGCCCCGGCGCCGGCGCGTGGCGCCGGCTGGCCGTGATCCTCAGCGCCTAGCGCCGCGCCGGCGACCGGGCGGGGGTCTCCTTTCCGACAGTATGTCGGGATGGTGAGGATGATACGCTTCGACCGGCCCAGCCGTCCCCGGCGAGGTCATAGCGAGACGAGGTGACCAGTGCGGAGGATGTGGGACGCGGCGTTTCCGCCGGCTTCGCCGCCCAAGTGGGAGGCAGTCGCCGGGTACATCGGCGGCAACACGCCGCACGTGTGGACCGACCAGGAGTGGGCCAGGCAGCAGGCGCGGTGGCGGCTGCCGATCTTCACCCGCTCCCACGACGGCGACCCATCCGCTGACGCGGCCCACGCCGTCAGATGGATGACCGCCCACCACGTCCCCAAGGGCGTGTGCGTCGCGCTCGACTTCGAGACGCGCGTCGACGCGACCTACCTCCACGCGTTCGACGCCGCGATCATCCGTGCCGGCTGGAAGGCCATGGTCTACGGGAGCAAGCAGGCCGTCCTGCGGAACCCGAAGCCGAGCGGGGGGTACTGGGCCGCGGAGTGGACCAACGTCCCGCATCTGGTGCCGGGGACGGCGGCGACGCAGTACGGCTCGGACGTGACCCTGGGCACGCAGTACGACGCGTCGCTCGTCGCCGATTCCACCCCGCTCTGGGACACCCACAAGGAGGACACGATGGCTCTGATCTTCGACAGCGTCGATGAGTTCAAGCAGGCCGTGCGCGCCGCGATGGGCCTGCGGGAGGGCGAGGCGGCCGCCTCCGACTCCGACGTCAGGGTCATCCTGCGCGGGGACCCGACCCACACGGACAACCTGAACTCGATCCACGCCGACACCACGGCAATCCTCCAGGCGGTCCAGACCGCGGCCGACCCGGCGGCGATGGCGGCCCTGCTGGCCGGTCAGCTCAAGGTCACCGGCATCTCCACCGCCCCCGGCGGGGTCGTCACGGTCACCTTCGCCCCCTAAGGACGAGCGACGGCTTCGATGCCTTTCAAGAGCACATCGAGGCCAGACTCGAAGGCGCGGTCGAACTCGTCGCGCAGGCCGTCCGCGCCGAACGCCTCGGCGACCCGCCGACCTCTTAGTCGCGGGCTGAGTCCCGGGCGCCGCGTAGCGTGACGACCACGATCCCGGCGCCAAAGACCAGGGCGGCGCAGATCGCGGCGCCGCGATCGTGCGGCGGCCGGGCCGGCCAGACCCATGGCGTGGTCCACGACTGGACGATCGCGTACTCGGCCACCACCACGTAGGCCATCGGGCCGGTCCAGGCCAGGCCGCCGCCGGTCACGGTGGCCAGCAGCAGGCCGATGCCGGTCAGCCCGGCCACGTTGCGCAGCAGGTCCAGGATGCCGCCGTCCAGACCTCCGGCGATGGCCGCCCCGGTAGCGAGGGCGCCGGCGGCGGCCGCGGCCAGCGCCATGGTGGTACCCAGCCGCAGGTAGGGAAGCCAGCGGCCGGTCGCGCGCTCCGGCTCGCCGAACGGACTGTGGATGGTGACCGCGATGACCGCCGCGGTTCCGGCTTCGAGGATGACCGGTATCGACTGCGCGCCGGTGCCGCTGCCCACGGTCCAGTGCCAGTGCAGCGCCGCCCACAGTGCGGCGCCGCACCCGGCCAGTACCGCCAGCCCGGACGGGAGGCGGCGGCTGGCCAGGTGCAGGCGTACCAGGCGTAGCCCGGCCTGCGGGGCTGGCCACGGCCGGGCCGCTGCCGGTAGGGCTCCCGGCGGCGGCTTCTGCAGGCTGGCTGTGGTCATGGCAGCTGCTCCAGGGTGATGTGGCCGGCGCGCAGCGCGGGCAGGTGGGCCGCGAGCCAGGCGTGCCGGGCCGCGGCCGGCAGCGCCGCGAACCGGCTGGCCGCAGCGGAGATTGCCGCCGGAGGCGGCGGCACGTGGGGCGGTTTCTGCACGCCTGCCGCCTCGAGCAGGGCCATCTCGACCGCCCGCTGTGCGGGGGTGCCGGTCGTTAGGACGTCGGCGCCGGATCCGGCGATGTACGTCGTCACGAAGTCGGTCCGGATGCTGTCGATGAAAGCAGCGGCGCCCAGCCCGCCAGGGTCGGGCATGGGCAGGTCAAACACCGGGGGCTGCCGCCGATGGTCGCGATGCTGCCCATGAGCGGGTTACGGATGCCATCCTTGGTGGGGATCTCCTGAACGCGGGTCGGCGGCGCGCCTGGCAGCCCGGCCACCTCGCCGAGCACCGGGCCGAGGCCGGTCGTGATGTCCTGCAGGTACGTCCTGAAGGCGGGGTGCACGCAGACCGGTACCCCGGCCGCCCGGCCGCATACCGGGGTGTACGGGAGCGGCCGGTCGCTGGCCGCGTCGTGCAGCGCGGGGATGACCACGCCGCGCGCCTCCCGGTGAGCGGTCCCGGCGAGCCCGAGGCCGGTGCCGGCCGCCGCCACCCCGGCCACCGTGACGACCACGGCGGCACGGCGAAGCATCCGGCCGGCAGCGGCGGCGGGCAGGCCCAGCACCCCCGCCCCCGCGACGGCCACCCCGCCCAGGAACATCACCTGGGCGATGGAAAGATCCGGGAAGCGGTAGAAGACGCCGGCGTCGACATTCGGCACCGAGGTCGTCAGCGAGAGCAGCGCGTACCCGCCCGTGGCGCCGAGCGCCTGCCTGAATGCCACCAGGGACACGAGGTACGAACCGACCGCGGCCAGCGGCGCGGTGAACCGGCTGGGAACGAACACCCCGGCGGCGAACCCGACCGCGCACGCCGCGGCAAGCTCCGCCGCGCCGACCGCCACCGGCCACAACGGCGGGCCGCCCCAGGTGGCCTGATACGCGGTGACCGCGTACAGGACGGCCACGAAGCACAGGAACACCGCCAGCAACCAGCAGAAGGCAGCCGCCAGCGCGGCCCCCCGCCGCACCCAGCCCGCACGAGCGGTCGCCGCAACCAGGTCCGCGGCGTTGCGGCGAACCTCCCGCGACCCGGCCCAGGCCGAGACCCCGGCGGCGAACGGCACAAGGTCCGGCACCAGGTGGTTGCCGATCACCGAGGCGCGCATCCCCCAGACCGCGGCATAGCCCATCGCCGTCGGGTAGGGATCGAGGAAAAACAGCGCGGCCAGCAGCGGAATCATCCACGGCCACGGGCTACGGCGCAGCTCCAGGCGCATGAGCCGCGCCACTGAGCCAGGGAAGAACCGGGCGGCGCGCGGCCGACGTACCCGCGCCGCGGCGCTGACGGCGGTCATGCTCGCGCCTCCGCCAGTACCGCAGTGTATCCGCGTTCCAGTGGTGCGTCGCCGGTGCCGCGCCCCTCGCCGCGGGTGGTCAGCTCCTGCGGGGTGCCACGGAAGACGATCTTGCCTTGGTCCATCAGCGCGACCTCGGTGCAGGCGGCGCCCACGTCCTCGACCAGGTGGGTGCTCACGACGACGGAGGCGCGCTGACCGAGGCCGCGCAGCAGGCCACGGAACTGCACCCGCTGCTCCGGGTCCAGCCCGGCGGTGGGCTCGTCCAGCAACAGCAGCTCGGGATCGTTGACGATCGCCTGTGCGATCCCTACCCGGCGCAGCATTCCGCCCGACAGGGTGCGCAGCTTCGCTTTCGCCTTGCCGCCCAGGTCGACACGTTCGACGGCGGCCGCTACCGCGGCGGGAACCCGCGCCGGTGGCATCTCCTTGAGCAGCGCGAAGTACTCCACGAACTCGACCACGGTGAACGCCGGGTAGTAGCCGAGATTCTGTGGCAGGTAGCCGAGCCTGCGCCGGATCTGCCTGCGCTGCCCGTACGCACCCGGGTCACGGCCGAGCAGCCGCATCCGGCCCGAGGACGGCGCGATCACCGTCGCCATCATCCGCAGCAGCGAGGTCTTCCCCGCGCCGTTGGGCCCCAGCAGCCCGAACACCCCCGGGCCGGCTTCCAGGCTCACTCCGGCCACCGCCTGGCTGCGGCCGAATCGCCGGGTCAGGTCCGTTAGCTCGATGTTCATGACATTCCTCTCGGGATCCGGGTCGCATACACGGCGACCACGACACAGCAGGCGGCGACCGCGAGGTAAGGAACCACAAGGGCAGAACTCGTGATCGCGGCGGTCAGCCGTCCGTCAGCCACCCACGCGGACAGCACCGTGATCACCCAGGCGGCCATCCCCGCCGCCGCGCCCACGTTCGCCGACCGCGCGAGCGTCGCGACGGCCAGCGCGAGGGCGCACACCGCGGTCATCGGGAGCAGCCAGCCGAACGTGACCGCCGCGACCGCCCCGGACGCTCCCGACGCGGCCAGCCCCAGGGCCGCATTCACCGCGAACACCGCCAGCGCCCGGACCAGCAGCACCATCCGGTCGCTGACCGCCATACTGCAGGACAGCTCCCACGCCGGGTCCATGCCCGGCCCGTACGCGTAGGCGATGCCCGCCGCCGCCAGCGCAGGCGTTACCAACCAGACCAGCGGCTGGCCGGTACCCAGCGTTGCGAGGGCACCCGCGCCGACCACCACCACGGTGGCGATCAGCCACGGCACCAGCAGCGACGGGGTGGTCAGCAGCGCCCGGGCCAGGCCCGGCGAACGTAGCAGCCGCCCTGCCGCCCGCTCCAGCCACCCAGGCTCACGGCGCCACACCCGCGCGGCGATCCCGGTCCACACCCTGCCCAGGTCAACATCTGGCGGCCCACTATCCGGATGCGCTCTCGTCGCGGCGGCCGGGTGATCCCGGCCCGCGTCCGGGTCGCTCATCGTGCCCTCCTTCCGCCGCGCGGCCGCGCTCACCACTTCGCAACACGGCTCGCAACCGCCGCCGCGCCCGGTGCGCGCGGCTCTTCACCGTGCCGACCGGCACCCCCGTCAGCTCGGCCACCTCCGCGACCGGCCGGTCCTCGACGTACATCAGCTGCCAGACCTCACGCTCTGGACTGCCCTCGGGGCCGAGCACAGCCACCGCGTCGGTGATCTCCGCTCGTGCCAGCGCCGCCTCAGCCGGGTCGCCCGCGTGGGATCCGCTCGCCGCGACCACCGCCGACTGGGACAGCACGGCCGGGTCGCGGCCGCGCAGGAACAGTGCGGCCTGCCGCCGCGCGATCCCCCACACCCAGCCGCCCGCCGAGCCTTCCGGCCGGTACCCGCGTGCGCCCGTCCAGACCGCGAGGAAGGTCTCCTGCAGGACGTCCTCGACGTCCGTGGCGGACAACACCGATCGCAGCCGGGCCGCCAGCCACGGCGCGTGCCGCGAGAACAGCTCCCGCAGCGCCGTATCGTCGCCGGCCGCAACGCTGGCGATCAGCTCGTCGTCGTCCATCGCCTCTCTATTGCACGACGGCGCCAGCCGGTTCACGGCCGCGGCAAGATCTTTTCGTGAGCCCGGCCAACTCGCGCGCAGCACGCCGCCCGCCGCACAACCTCAACCTGATCTGGATCCGTGGGCTGCACACGGGCCGGTAGACCTCCTCCGCACCCTGGCCGGCAGCCAGGGCGAGCCCGGCGCGGACGAGGGCTGCCGCCAGGCCCAGGACCAGCGTCGCGATCCCAAGGACCTCGACGCCTCGTGCGATATCGTCCATGGTCTGCTCGAAGCCCATCCCGTCCTCCCAGTCCGATCAACGCCCGGAGCCTAGAACGACCGCAACGGCACGGCGTGGACCGTCCGCAGATCCGTAGCGATGGCCCGGCACCTGGAGGCCACCGCCGCGGGCCCCGACCGCGGAACGTCAACCGCAGCGATACAGCTCTGGACCAGGTTCTGAGAAAGCGAGGAGACATGACCGACGGACTGGTGCTGTTGCCCGGCACAGGCCACAGGATCCAAGGCGCGGGCATGACCCTCAAGGTGGGTGCCGAGCGGTCGAGAAACTGGTCGATGTTCGAGGC
>WNGM01000389.1_pt1 | contig 42733 bp, 63 predicted proteins | sample 5400571 | NCBI WGS metagenome assembly WNGM01 (sample SAMN13153378, study PRJNA577476) | soil metagenome | isolation source: 100 cm soil or saprolite under Garry oak tree replicate 2 | place: USA:California | collected 2016-06-15 | reverse complement strand
CCGGTAGCGCTGGTACTCATCGGGGTGCCGGCGGGCCAGCTCGGCCAGCGCGCGGGGGCGGCAGGTGCCGTAGCCGCCGCGGTTTTGGCGCTGGCGGCGGCACTCCTTGCACTGGGCGGAGCGGCCGGCGCTTCGCTTGGCGTCGATGTCGAACAGCTCCACCCGCTTGACCTGCCCGCAGTCGCAGCAGCGTTTGGTCAGCATCGCCGGCCCCCTTGTTCGGCCTGCTGTGGGTGCGGGCCGGCGTGGCGGGCGCGTTCGACCAGGCCGAGGACCACGAGGAAGGTGGGGGTGTCGCACCAGTGGCACAGCCAGTCGATGGTGCGGCGGTCGAAGGCACCGAGCTTCACCCCATGCAGGCCGCCATGCAGCATGGTGCTGCGCTGGTCGAAGCCGATGAACAGCCCGCGGGGCGGCCGGGGGTAGGGGCCATGCGGCTGCTCAGGTAGGCTGATCGGGTCCATGCGTCCTCCCGGGTTCGGGTGGTCGTGTGGTTGGTGGGCTGGGGCGCGTCCGTCCTTGGCGGGATTTCGGGTGCGCGCCCCCGCTCCGGGCCTCCTAGGGCTGGTCGGTGGGTGGGCCGGCGGAAACCGGCACGTAGTGGTAGGGGCCGGGCAGTGGAGCGAGCGTGGCCGGCGGCGGTCCGGTGGGAGTGGCGTGGCTGGCCCAGTCAGCGCGGCCGGCCAGGTTGGCCACCAGCAGCGCCAGCAGGGCGGCGACGACGGCGAGCTTCCAACGAGCGAGCATGTGGGCCTCCGGGTGTGGTGGGGTTGGCGACGCATGACGGATCAGGGCAGGTCGTAGGGGTCCAGGTCGTCGGCGTTGTAGACGCCGGTGATCTCGCGGTAGGGCGCCAGGTTGTCGGGGTGGTCGTGTAGAGCGTCGGGGTCCTTGGCATGGCGGCGGTCGTGGTCGGCGAGCCACTCGGCCACCGACCGGTCCACCTGCGGGATCTGCTTGCCGTGGACGACGGCAAGGTGGTGGCGTAGCCGCCGTCCGCGGGCCAGCAGGCGCAGGTCGTTGGCGAGTTGGTGGGCGGCGTCGGCGAGCCGGTCGGCGACGCTGGCCTGGTAGTCGCCGTCGGGGTGGTCCAGGTCCAGCCGGCCGGTGAGCTGCCGCACGTGGGCGAGCACGCCCTGGGCGCTTTCATAGTCGGTCGGCAGGCTCATTGGGCTTCCTCTGGGGGCTGGTCGACGGGGTCCAGCGCCCACGGCGTCAGTCCGCCGTGGTCGTCGACCCACCAGACGTTGGGCCAGAACCGGGTGCGGTCCATCTCGGCGCGGATCGCCTGTTCGGCCTGCTGGGTGGTGTCGAACTCGCCGAGGAACACCCCGGCCAGTGACGCGCTGGTCAGCGCGCCCAGCGGGCCACTGGGACGCAGGTAGGCGTCCTCTGGGTCCGGCTGGTCCTGCTGGTCCGTCGGGGCGTCCTCGGGCGGGACAGGGCTGTCGGCGTCGTGGTCGGGCCCGCGCCCGGCGGTCTGGACCACGCGCCCGGCGGCCGCGTGGACATCGGCGGCTGGCGCGGACCAGTTGTAGGCAGGTCCCCACACAAAGCACGCCGCCGTGGCGTGGCCGTCGCGGCTGGGCAGCGGCCCGCCGGCCCCGACGTGCCAGACGGTGTCGATCGGGTAGTGCCGGCCAGGGTGGGCTCGGTCCCAGAGGTTGAGGCCGGGCACGCCGGCGACGTCGACCGGCGCCGCCGAGATCGTGGACTGGCCGTGGTGGTAGGCCGCGTTGATGGCCTCGGCGAGCCGCCGCAGTGCCTCGGCTTCGGTCTCGGTCGCCGCTGCTGGCGCCTCGTCGGCCTGTTGGCGCCTGGCGATTTCGGCTCGCCACTGGTCGGCCAGCTCGGCGTAGGCGCCGACCACGTCCCAGACCGGCGTGTCGATGTCGAAGCCATGGTCGCGTGCCCAGCAGTTCGTGGGCGAGGTGAGGCCCCACACGTCGGTGGCGGCGCTGCCGGTGGCGGCCTGGTACAGGGCGCCGACGCCCTGCTCGACGTCGCCGTAGAGCTGGCTGAGCACGTCGAGGTAGTCGTCTCTGCGGGCGTCCAGGCAGGCCAGGTCGATCTGGCGGTGCCAGCCGGGACGGTGCCGGTCCAGCACCGCAGCGCCCGCCGCGACCCGCTCGGCGATGCCGCTCATTGGACTGGCCCCTGCGTTGGTGGCATGGGGCTGTAGACGTCGTGGTCGGGCCACCGCCGGGTCATCTCCAGCAGTCCCGGGTCCACCTCGGCCGCGGCGCCGTACTCGGCGGCCCACTGGCGCACGATGCAGCGCCGGTGGTCGCCGGGGTTACAGATGGCGTCCTCGATCGTCTCCGCGACGTAGTCGAGGCCGTCGCTGGTCAGCTCGTGGGGGATCAGCGCTTCGCAGTCGCGGCAGTGCGTGGGCGAGTCGCTGGGGTCGCCGACGTCGGAGATGGCGATGGGCTCGTCCCAGCCCTCGAACCCGCCGGCGGCCAGCCAGCCGGCCAGCCCGCCAGAGCGCTCGTAGCAGTCGCAGCACTGGGCGTCGTCGCAGCTCACCCAGTAGCCGATCAGGGTCATGTCGTGTCCTCCGGTGTGCGGGTGGTCGTGTGGTTGGCGGCCCGGGGCGCGGGGTGTCCTTGGCGGGGAGTTGTGGGTCCGCGCCCCGGGCTTGGATGGCGCTCAGGCGTGCTCGCCTGCCGGGTTGGCCGATGCGGCCAGGTAGGCCAGCCCGGCCGGGGTGAGCCGGTACGGGATGGGCTGGTGGCAGATGCAGACGGGCTGCTCGCACCTCCAGCACGGCGCTGGGGCCGGGCTCGGCCGGTTCGAGTCGCTGCCGCTGTGGGTCATCGGGTCCTCACCTTCCGGGTGCGTGCTGTGACGGCTGGTCGTGTGGTTGGCGGCCGGGGCGCGGGGTGTCCTTGGCGGGAGTTGCGGGTCCCGCGCCCCGGGTCCTGGGCTTTAGGCGGCGTCGTCGGCGACGGGCACCGTCAGCTCCTGCTCGAGCTGGTCGATCTCCTCGGCGGGGAAGCGGCGGTGGCCGCCCAGGGTCTTGGCGTGGCCCAGCCGGCCCTCCTTGGCCCAGCGGCCCACGGTCTTGGGCGAGACCGCCAGCCGCTCGGCGACCTCGCTGGAGGTCAGGTAGGACTTGTCGCTCATCGGTTCGTTCACCTCCTTCGCGGGTTGCTCGTGGGGTTGGTGGGCGGGGCGTCGGATGGCCCGGCTGTCGTTACCGCAGCAGCCCGACCAGCACGACGATCACTGGGGTGAGCACAGCGGCGAGGAGCATGAGCCCGTCGAAGCCGCTTGGGCGCTGGTCCACGTTTTCGCTCCTCTTCGGGGCTGTTGGCGGGTTGACGGCGAGGCGTGGCCGTCGTTGGCGGGTTCGGGTTTGCGCCCCGCTCCGGGCTACGCGGCCTGGGGCGGCTTGGCCGTGACGGCCTGGTGGGCCTTGTGCCCGGCGGTCTGGGCGTGCTGCTCGGCGTCGGCGTAGACGGCGCCGCAGGCGCAGTCCGACAGGGTGACCTGGTAGTCGCCGTAGTCGAACTCGCCGTTCTTGTCGCGGCCGTGGCCGGCCGGGACGTGCGCGATCGCTGGCGTTGGTGCTCACCTCCTCTCCTGGCTGGTCAGCGGAGTTGCGGGTCGACGGCTCATCGGCCGCGGTCGTCGATCGGCTCGCCGCGCTCGTCGAACACGGCCACGCCGACGCCCAGCTCGGTAGCGTCGGGGTCGCCGGCGTTGATCGCGGCCTGGCGGGCGTGCTCGGCGGTGGCGCGGTCGTCGAACGGCCCAGCGACCTGCTGCTGGAAGGCGTCGAACAGGGCGTAGCGGACGCGCACGAGCGCGCTGGCCGCCTGGCCGTATTCCTGGGCTGGCGTGCGGGGGTCGCGGGGCGCGAAGCCGCCGCCCCGCAGCCAGTCGTAGAGGTCCTCGCCGGCGTTGGCGAACTCCTCGGCGTCGCCGGCGACGGCGGCGTCCAGCAGGCGGGCGAGGCAGGCGTCAGGGTCCATGGCATCCCTCCCTGGGGAGCTGGGTGTGCGGATCGAGGGGCAGGAACCCGGGCCGGGTGGGCGCAGGCTGGCCGGGTGGTCATGGCGAGCCGCCTTGGTGTGCGTAGCGGCGGGCTTGCGCCAGGACGCGCGACACGTAGGCGGCCGAGGGGTTGTAGGCCCACAGCGCGCCGCGCACATCTCCGGTGCGGGCGCCGTCATGGCACAGCTTGTGGGCGGCCGCGGTGATCGCGTCGGGCGGGTCGTAGACGCTGGCGGTGCCGTCGTGGTCGGCGTCGGTGCGGTAGTGCTGCCAGGTCGGCCCGGCCCTGCCGCCGATGCCGAGCTGCATCGGCCCTGCCGCCCCGGCCGCGTTGGCCCCGGAGTGGACGCCGGGCAGCGGCGAGCGGCCATGGTCGGACTCGCTCCGGCCGACCGCGGCCAGCACCGACCAATCCAGGCCCTGGCAGGTGCCGGCGGCGCGCTCGTACCAGCGCAGGTAGGTGTCGGGGATGCCCGCAACCCGCGCCGGCCCAGGCGCTGGCGCCGGGTCCGGGGCCGGGCGGAGGAGGCGTGGCAGGGTATGGCCGAGCAGGGCGCGGGCTTGGGGGATGCCAGCGTCGTCGGCCACGCCCACCACGACCACCACGCCGGCGAACAGCACCGACAGCCACAGCCACACCCGCAGGCGCTGTCCCAGGGTCACCGGCCGCCACCCCCTGCGGGGCGGACCGCGCCGAAGTAGCCCGCGCGGTCGATGGAGGCGGTGCGGACCAGCGCGCCGGTGTAGGGCGCCTCGATCATCAAGCCCTGGCCGGCGTACAGGCCCACGTGGTGGATCGAGCGCCAGTCGGCGTTGTCGGCGTAGAAGACCAGGTCGCCGGGCCGGAGCGCGCCGCGGGGCACTTGGCGGTCCTGGAAGGTGTGCCACTGGTCGGCGGCGGTCATCCTCGGCCAGTCCAGCCCGGCCGCCTGCCACGCCGCCCACGTCAAGCCCGAGCAGTCGAAGGAGCCCGGCCCTTCGGCGCCCCACCGGTAGGGCTTGCCGAGCTGGCCGCGGGCGAACGCCACCGCCCGGCCGGCCGCCGCCGAGGGCGCCGCAGGGGTGGTTGCGGGCAGCGACAGCGACGGCAGGGTGCCGAGCAGCTCGCCCAGTGGACGGCCCGCGTGGGGCGCGACCACCAGCGCCAGCGCTAGCAGCGCCACCGCCGCCAGCAGCCCGCCACCGGGCCGGTCGGTCCTACCCATCGGCGGCCTCCGTGGGGGCAGGACCGGGCGGACCGCTCTGTCGCGCTGCCAGCGCCGCCAGCTCCGCGACGCTGCCGCGCTGGTCGGCTGGGACCGCGCCGTTGCTTGCGGCAGGGACCACCGAGACCGCCGCCGACGCCGCAGTGTCAGCATCGGCGCCGTGGGCAGCGGCGGTCGTGTCGTGTAGGTCGCCCAGGATGCGGCGGGTGAGCTTGCGGCCCTGGCTGTCCTGCACGCCTACGTGGCGGGCGACGTCGACTCCCGAGGGGGGCCGGCCGTGCTGGTCCAGGTGGCTGGCGATGAACGCGCGGGCGCGCTGCTCGCGCTCGGCGGCGGTCGCAAGCCGCCCCGACCGCGCGTCGGTCCCACCCGACGGGCGCGGCCGACGCCGCGCGGTCGGCGTTGGCGCGGTCCGGTCGTGGTCGGGACCGCCACCGGTGGCGGTCGTGGCGGGACCGGTCGGCTCGGGTGGGACCGCCGCGCGGTCGGGGCGCGGCGACGGTTGGGCGCTGGCCTGCTCGGCGGCGATGGCGCCGAACTCCCGCAGCATCCACGGGCCGACCTCGAGCATGGCCATCATCAGCAGCGGCACGATCGAGTCGACCACCGCCAGCCCCGGGGACTGCTCGACCACGATCGCGTGGCCGGCGTTCAATCCCCAGGTGGCCACCCCGGAGGCGGCCAGCAGCCGGCGGGCCGGGCGGAGCTCGGCGCGGCCGCGGCCGTGCAGGGCCAGGTAGCGCACCCCGACCAGCAGGCCGATCACGGCCACGTCCACGGTCGGGGCGACCAGCCACGCCCACGGGTCCGGCACGCCAAGCTGGGCGCACAGCGCGTGGACGTTGCCGAACGAGAACCCGAACGCCGACGCCAGCACCAGCAGCACGCTGGCGGTCACCACCCGCCGGGTGGTCGTCTCCCCGCGCAGGTCGACCCGCCCCCCTGCCGGTGCGGCGCTCACGCCGACCCCTCCCCCACCTCGTCGTCGAAGCGCACGCTGGCGCCGATCAGCCGCTCGGTGGCGCTGGCGGCGTGCGAGGCGCACCAGCGCACCTGGCCGCCGTGCTGGTCGGTCACGGTCGCGGCGATCGGCCACGGGCACGGCTCCACCTCGACCTGGGGCCAGCCGCGTCCGCACCGCGGGCACCAGGCGTCCCCGCCGCTGCTGGAAAGCCCCACGCCGGGGCAGTGGCGGCAGACCGGCCACGGCACCCCGCAGCGGGTCGGGTCGCCGAGCACGTCGATGACCGCGCGCAGCCGCGCCGCCGCCGTGCTCAGGTCGGCCAGGGGGCTGGCGAGCTGCTCGGCGGCCCAGCCGACGGGATGGCCGGCATACCGCAGCGAGTCGTCGCGGCGGTCCCAGCCGTCGGCCAGCTCCCCGGCGCGGTCGCGGAGCTGCTCGAGGGCCTGGCGCAGCTCCCCGACCTCGGCCAGGTAGGCGCTGGCGGCCTGGACGACCTCCTCGCGCGCCATCACGGCGACCAGCACCCGTCAGCCGGGAAGCGGCGCTGGATCTCGGCCCAGGCGGCCAGGGCCTCGGCCGCGTGCGCCGGGTAGCGGGTGAAGCCGAACGCGCCGTCGGCGTCCTGGTGGACGATGTAGGTCCCCTCGGGCACTACGTAGCCGGCATAGGCGCCGCTGCCGCCGTCGGCCAGCACCTGCTCGTCGGTGGTGACGTGGATCAGCCCGTACCAGTCGCCGAACTGGTCGACGCTGCCGGCCTCCGCGTCGGTCCAGGCGTTGTCGTAGGTCAGGTCCCACAGCACCTCGGCCAGCGGCGGCAGATCACGGACCTGGTCGAGCACGGCCTCCAGCACGGCCGGGTAGCCGGCCTCCTCGAAGGTGCTGGCCAGCCCGCCGTCGGACTCGCCTGCGGTCAGGAAGCCGCGCAGCGCGCGGTCCAGCGGCCAGCCGTCCAAGAACATCTGGTGGAAGCGGGACGCGGCGAACGCGCGGCCGAGCTGCTCGCCGGTCAGCGTGTAGGGCTGGTCGAGGCGGTTGTGGCGCCACAGCGCCAGCACCGGCGAGTCGGTCACGCCGACCACCCCCCAACCACGGGGCCGGCGTGCTGGCCGGCGGTTAGCGCCTGGCGCCACTCGGCGGTGAGCTGCCGGTAGGCCACCGCTGCATCGTCGGCGTCGTCCCAGTCAGCGGAGCCCAGCGCGAAGCCGTGCTCGGCGGCCCACTGATCAGGATCGGGATGGCCGGGGCCGACCATGGCTCGCACGATGTCGAGTTGGACGCGGTACTCACCGACCGTGTGGATGTCGGCATCGAGCTGGGACAGCACGCACCCGCAGCGTCGCTCGTCGTGGCCTGTGGCGGCCGGGTCGAATAGGCCGCTCTCCATGTCGAGCCGGTCGGGGTCCACGCGCTCGCGCCAGCCGGGGAGGTGCCGGTCGAGCACGCTGATCCCGCGGGCGATCCTGGCCTCAAACATCGAAGCCCACCCCCTCACGGGGAGACTCCACGACCGGGTCAGCAGTCGTGGGCTCCTCGCCCGCGGAGCGAAGCGCCTCCCGCCAGGCAGCGGTCAGCACGGCGAACGCCTCGGTGTCGTCGGTGAAGCCGTGCACCGCAGGAAGGTCCAGGCCGTGCCCGACCGCCCAGGCGCGGGACGCCTCCAGCCACTCGGAGCGGCCCCGGACGGTCCGGAGGAGGCGGTTGTAGCTGCCGAGGATGTCGAGCTGCGCGGCGACACAGCCGCACTGGCTCGGGACGTCGCGCAGGTAGGTGCCACAGCTCATCTCGAGCCGGCCGAGGTCGACCCGCTCGCACCAGCCAGGCTGGAGCAGGTCAAGCCAGACGACACCGGCGGCGACCCGCGCCGCGGTCACCTCGCGCGCCTGGTCGTGGGATGGGGTGGTGGGCATCGCAAGCCTCCGGGCTCACAGGGCGGGTGGCCGGCCCGGCGGCCCCGGACGCGAGGGGTCGCCGGGCCGGACGGGGGTCACGGCGTGCCGGCCTTGCCGCTGCCGCGCTTGGGCTGCGGCTTGGCGGGCTGCTGGTCGCCGGGGGCGAGCTGGCGGGCGCGGTTGGCCAGCTCGCTCGGGGAGGGGGTCCGGGTGGTGACCAGGTCGGCGAGCTTGCCGGTCCCGCCGCTCACCACCGGGCCAACCAGCGGGCTCAGGGTCAGCGTCACGCCGAACACCACCGCAAGCGCCGCGATCAGCCAGTAGCGCCGCTGGGTCCGCTTGGCGGTCTTCCGGGTCAGCTTGGCCTGCTGCTCCTGGGTGAGCTGGCCGGCCGGACGGGGCTTGGGCTTGGGCTGGTGGGTGATCAGGAACCAGATCACCACGCCCAGCGCCAGGGTCAGCAACAGCATGCAGATCAACTCCAACAACGAATCCGGGTGGGACTGAGGGGTTGGGGGCACCCGACGGGTGCCCGGGGGCGTGAGCAGGCTTCCTTTCAGGGGTGTCGGGTCAGGGCATCGAGGCGACCGCGTGGCCGTAGAAGGCCAGCGCGAGGGTGGTACCGGCCACGACCAGCACCACGAAGGCGAGGCGGCCGAGGCGTCGGAGCATTGGCGGGTCCTTTCAGGGCGTGGGACGGGTGATCGGCTGGCTGACCGAGGGCGGCTAGACGGGCGAGCGACCACCCCCCTCCGCTGCCAATCCGGGCAGGCCGGGGTCGGCCGGGCCGCCGAGGGTGGTCACGTGGGGGTCGGGGCCGGAGTGGGCCTGCTCCAGCAGCGCGGCGAGCCCGTCGCGGACCCGGGCCGGCCGGGCCGGCAGGCCGGCGGCATCCACCAGCCGCCCGAGGCCGCCGACCTCGCCGGCGTCCAACCGCACCGACCGGTCGGGCTGGTGGGCCTGGCGCTCGGCCAGCCTGGCCGCCCACCGGCCGAGCGCGTCGCGGGTCTGCTCGGGCTCGGCCGGGGCGAGGTCGCCGAAGCGGCGCCGCAGCCGCTCGACCACCTCGACGGTCAAGACCTCGCCGGCGTGGCCTAGCAGCCCGCGCGGGTCATCGGCCTCGGCGGCGCTCAGCGTGATCCAGGCCATTTAGCGGCCACCCCCCACGCCAAGGCAGCCGCCGACTCCACCGGGCAGGCCGCCGCGACGTGCGGGCAGCGGCACGGCCGCAGCGCCAGCGGCCACCAGCACCGGGTCAAGCGCCGTGCCGATGCCGCGGCACAGCGGGCAGCGGCGGGCCGCGCCGCCCTGGTTCTTCAGCCGACGCTCCCGCCCGCGGGTGGCGGGGTACTCCACCCAGGCCAGCTCGAACGACAGCCCAGCGGCCAGCCAGACCTGGACCAGCCGGCCTGGCCCGTCCCAGTCGGGGCTGCGGTGCTCGCGGGTGACGCGCCTGACCAGATCGTCGGTCCAGCCCCAGTAGTGGCCCGCGTACTGGCCCCGCCTGCCCTTGCCGCGGTACGGGCAGGGCTCACCGGTCTCGGGATCGGTGGAGCACAGCAGGTACACCCACCCCAGCGGCCCCGGGTCGGGGTTGACCCACCGCTGGGCGGCCAGCCAGACGGCGAACGCCACTTGGGCCTGCTCGGGGCCGCCGTGGCGCGCCGCCGTCGGCAGCGGCGTGAGCGCGACCGGAGCGCCGGCGCTGGCCCGCTGCGCCTGGGTGACCACACGGCGCAGCCGGTCGACCCGCCGGCGAGCCGGCTGCGGGAGCCGCACTCGGTGCTGGTCCAGTTCGGCCAGCAGGTGCACCGCGGCCTCGACCACGCGGTGGGCGGCGTGCAGGTCGGCCGGCACGCTGGGCTCGGGGACCGGCAGGTCCGCCGCGGCGCTCACCGGTCCTCACCCCCGTCGAGGTCGGCGAGCAGGTCGGCGAGCAGGTCGGCCAGCCGCTCGGCAAGCGGGTAGTAGTCGAGGTCCTCGGCCAGCGCCTCGGTCAGGCTGCGCAGCGCCCCGATCGTCCAGCCGACCGTGAACGCCGTCTCGTCGGGGTCGTCCAGGTCGGCGGCGTCCAGCAGGCCGGCCAGCCGCTCGGCCACCTCGGCGAGCTGGCGCCGCTCGTCAGCAGCCAGCGGCCGCAGCCGCGGGGCGCTCACCGGGGCTCACCCGACCTGTCCGCAGCGTCGGCGTAGACCGCCACGCGGTGCCTCGGCAGGTCCCGCGCGACCAGCAGCGCCGTCACCAGCGAGACCTCGACGACCGCCTTGCCCTCAAGGCCCTGGGCGTCGAACCGGTCACCGGTGGTGATGCCGTCGGTATGGACGGCGCCGTCGGTGGCCCACGCCCACGCGAACCCGCGGATGCGCTCGTTCAGCAGCTCGCCGAGGGGTAGCTCAAGCCGTGCCGGGGCGTTGCCCTCGGCGGCCAGCCAGCGGTCGAACGCGCCGTGGTCGCCGTCAAGGTGCGCCGCGCTGGCCGCCTCCATCCGTGCGATGGCCGCCCCAAGCTGGGGCTCGGTCAGGCGCCGCAGCCGCCCGGTGCTCACCGGGGCTCACCGCTCTGGTCGAGGCTGGCCAGCTGCCACAGCGCGGTGGCGCCGTACTCGTCGATCAGGCGGCCCTGGTAGCCGAACACGTAGCGCCGGTTGGGGTCGTAGGGCTCGCCGGTCAGCGCGGCCAGCCGCTCGGCCAGCCGCGCGGTGTAGCCGTCGGAGAGCTCCCGCTGGCAGAAGATGAAGTCGGCGCCGTAGTGGACCTGCTCGACGGTGCCGTCCGGGCCGGCCAGCAGCGACTCGTGGTAGCTGGTGAGGTCGATCTGGCCGTCGAAGCTGGCGCCCTCAAAGCGCCAGGCGACCCGCTCGACCGCCGCGGGGGTTGGCCCGTCGGTCCAGCCAACGTCGATCGAGGCGCCGCCGGCGTAGGTGTCGGAGCGCACCGAGAACCGCACACCCGGAAACGCCTGCTTCAGCGCGGCGCGGACCAGTTTGGCGGTCTCCGCGCACGTCAGATACCGCACCTCGGCGCTCACCGGGCCCCACCCCCCTCCGGCTCTGGCTGGAGCGGCTGGTCGGGGTGCAGCAGGCGGCCGGCCAGGCAGTGACGGCCCTGGTGCGCCACCGCGGCGCGCACCACCTGGGCGCGCACGGCACCGCGGTCGGCGTACCAGGCGGCGTACGCCTTGCCGGCGGCCTCCGCCAGCCGGCCGGCCGCGACCTCCAGCGCGGTGGCCTTGTCGCACACGTAGAACCAGTCGCCACGCTCGACCGCCTGGGCGCAGCGCGACACCAGATCCAGCACGCCCACGTACCGCTCCGCCAGGCGCGCCTCCACCTCGGTCAGCCGCCGTGGTGTCGGGTGGGCGGCCATCAGCGCTCACCCCCTTCGGGCGGCTCAGGGTCGAGCGCGTCGGCGTTGTAGAAGCCGGTGACCAGCCCACCCGCGTGGGGGTCGGGGTTGCCCCAGACCACCCACACGTCGACCACCGCGACGCGGTGCCCGCAGGCCGGGTCGAGGTGGCCCGAGTGCTGGTAGAGGCGTCCGCGGCGGTTGGCGGTGATGGTCCCGACGTTGCCGGCCAGCGCAGGGTTGCGGTGGCGGACGCGGGCGCCGGCGGGGAACGTCGCCGTGACGTCGATGGGCTCGGTTCGGCGCCAGTTGCCGGGCGAGCAGGTGCTCCGCGTCGCGCTCACCGGTCCCCACCCCCCTTTGCGGGCGGGTAGATGGTCCCGGCGCGCACGAGCGAGATGGCCGGCCACTCAAACCACAGGTCCTCGATGCCGTAGCCGCCCGCCGGCCTGTAGCCGTGCTGGATGGTGCTGGAGACCTCGCGGAAGCGGATCTCGCCCAGCCGGGGCCACCTGACCGCCAAGAACGTGGCGCCGATGGGGTCCGGGCCGTGGTCGGGGTGGCCGATGGCCACGTCACCGACCCGCGGCGGCCACCACGGCTGCGCCTCCATCTCGGCCCAGTGGCCAGTGATGGCCGCAACCTCCCCGGCCAGGTCCCGGGCGGCCTTGCCGTCCTCGATCTGGGCCAGTGGCGCCCGCCGACGGGGCGGCGCCGCGCCGACGGGACGCAGCCGGCCGGCCAGGTAGTACAGCACCAGCCCAGGCGCCTTGCAGCTGGGGCGGGGGCCACCCTGGCGGTCGAGGTCCAACAGCTCGCCGAGCCGGCCGACGGCCAGGGCGGCGACCTCGGGCGCGCCGAGCACGCGCACCTCCAGCAGCTCGCTCATGAGGCATCACCGCCCCCGTCCAGGAAGCCGGCGACCTCACCCCACCGGCGGGACACGGCGGTCAGCACCGCACGGGCGCGCTCCTGCGCGGCGTGGTCGGCCTCCCACACCTCCAAGTCGCGCAGCGAGGCGATCTCGTCTGTGATCAGCGCGTCCAGCACCTCGGGGTTGAGCGCGTCCAGCTCCCACGACGACGTGCCGAACAGGGCGATGTAGCCGCTGGCGCGGGAGTCGGTGACCTTGGCCGGGTTCGGCGGCGGCTGGTAGGCCTCGACCTGGCCCATGTTCAGCGCGATCCGCCGGACCTCGGCCGGCTCGTAGCCGTCGCCGGCCATGAACAGCTCCAGCCGCGCGGTGATGTCGCGGGTCATGTCGATCCCGCTGGGGTCGTGGTCGCCCAGGTGGATGATCACCGGCGTCTGCCCGGCGTCGGCGTGGCGCTCCAGCCGCTGCGCCGCGCCCCACAGCTCCGACTGCGAGGTGTAGCCGCGGCAGGAGAAGTAGGCGACGTCCTGGCGCTCGCAGGCGCGGGCGACCACCCCGATCAGAGCGTCCTTCTCCACCCACACCTCGGGCCGGAAGGGCTGGCTGGCCCACAGGTCGGTGCGGAACGAGTACGCCGCGCCGCGGACGATCTCGGCCGGGTCCGACCAGTGCGACAGCGACCGCAGATTGCGGGTGCGGTCCACCACGTGGCGCCAGTCGATCAGCCCGGCCAGCCTGGCGTCGTTGACGATCACGCCCAGCCGCTTGTACTCGCTGTCCTTGTTGGCGATCCAGCCGCGCGCGACGAACTGGTAGTAGAGCTGCCGCAAGGTCAGGTCGTAGCCCTGGGCGGCGTAGGCGGCGCAGATCGTGTTGGCCCGCTCGATCAGCCCCAGCGAGGTGGCGCTGAACGCCTTGGGCACATAGCAGATCCGCGGCATCAGCCCACCACCCCGGCCGCCACGACACTGATGCTTGCGCCCTCGGCCATGACGGCCCGGCGCCCGTGGTAGCCGCAGTAAGACCGCTGCTCGCCGGCCAGGATGTGCGGCAACTCGAACACGACCGTGGTCGTGGCCGGCTCGTGGCAGCCGTGCCAGTAGCAGGTCATGCGGCCTCACCGCCCGGCGCCATCGGAAACTCACCGATGCCGGTACACGCGGTGAACTGCACGTCCAGGACGCGCCGTTCCAAAACACGGGCGGCATCGAGGAGGCGCCCTGAGTAGTGCAGGCCGCCACGGAGCCATGGCGCGGCGCGCTCGAATCGCTCCAGCACACGGCCGGCGTCACCGAGCAGCACGCGCAGTTGTTCGGCTTCGGCCACCGTCAGTGCCACCATGTCGCCGGGCGGTGTGGCCGCGGCCGAGGGCTCGGGATACTCGCCAGTCAACCAGCGATCGAAGGCGCGCTTGGGGATGCGGTACTTCCGGCCGACCTTGCGTACCGGAAACTCGAACAGCCCGCGCCGAGCCTTGTCGTAGGCGGTGCGGGCCGAGATGCCGAGCCGGTCGATGATCTCGTCGATCGTGTAGTAGTCCTGTTGGGACTCCTCGTCGACGGCGGGTGCTGCCTCTGCGGACAGCGCGGTACGATCTCCAGGCATGGAGGTTCCCCTGAGGTTCTTCCGTGTGTGGCCTCGACGGCGGTGGTGTTCCAGCACCACCGGTCACCCCGTCGGGGCCTCTTGCTCGAGCGCCAGGCTGCCTACACCTGCTCTCCCTCCTGCATCACTTGCTGATCCCGTACTGATACGACCGAGTCAGGAGTGTGGAGCAGCAACTACTTGATGTCAAGCAGAAACTTGATACAACAAGTGAACACTTGACAGCCTTCAGCACGTGCTCGACGGCCGGCGCGACGATGGTGCATGCTCCCTGCAGGCCGGATGGGGTGCTTGGAGGAGGAGCCGGGCGAGTGGCAACACACTGGCAGCGAGAGCGCTTTGGCGAGGAGCTTCGCGAAGCCATGGCGGCGGCTCACATGAATCAGCGCGCCCTCGCCAAGGCCGCCGGAGTGACACCGAGTGCGGTCTCCCAGTGGACCCTGGGGCAGACCGCTCCTCGGCCCGAGATGGTCGCCAAGATAGAGAGCATCCTCAGTCTGCCTGAGGGAACGCTCGGCAGGTGGCTCGGATACACTCCCGCGAGTGTCAGCGATCGAGCGATGGCGAGCGTCATTGAGGCTATTGAGGCTGACCCTCGTCTGGGCGAGCGCGAACGTGAGCTGCTAACCGCCATGTACCGGCAGCTCGTCCGGCAGCGCGGCGCGGAGCAGGGCGGTAAGTAGCGGGTCGCTGTCGTCCAGGACGCCGCCAAGACGAAAGGCGGCGTGAATCTTGGCGATGTGCTCCTCCAGCCCAAGGCACCATGCCCGGTTCCTCTCGAGTTCCCGTCGCAGGGTGGCGATCTCGGCGCGGAGGCTTCTCGCCTCCGCCTCCCATCCCGCTGGGTCGACCATCAAGTAGGCCTCCTCGCACAAGCTCCTTCCGTGGCGGCCATCAGGGACACCAGCGACACCAGCCGCCGCAGCCGAGGCCGTGGCAAAACCGGCAATAGCAGAGCGCGTGAGCCCACCGAGCCTGAACCCTCCGAAGCAGCGCCATCGCGACTTCCCTCCAGATGCGACGTTTGCGAGGACGTTGCAAGCGAATCGCCGGGCGGGCCGTCCGGGGAGATGGCATTGCGTCCGCGGACGAGATGACAACGCTGGGCGGTACGATGCTGCTGGGTCACCCATCACGGAGGAACCACTGATGTCCGCCGAGCCAGCCAACCAACTCCCGTTCAGCGAGTTGGTCGACCGCGCGATCGCCGAGCAGAGCCTCTCGCTTGCCGAGGTCGCTCGGCGGGTGGACAACGCCGCCGCAGCCGAGGGCCAGCACCCCGAGACGAGCAAACAGCAGGTCCACCGATGGCGACGAGGCACCCAAGTCCCGCAGCCGCAGACAGTCCGGTGGCTGGCCGCCGCGCTCAACCAGCCGGTCAAGGACTTCGCCGCAGCCGCCGAGCAACAACGTCGCCTTCTCGGAACCCAAGGGGACGCGAGCGAGGACGCCATCGGCGACGGCAGATCTCCTGAGCTGGACGCCTCGCCAGATCCCCGCATTGCGGTCCTCATTGGCCATTCAGGACCGCGAAGCCCCACAGCCGAGCCTCCACTGCCGCCGAGCCAACTCGACCTCCAGGCGTCCTGGTCGGCGCTGTTCGGTGCCGCAGTGCGCAGGCTCCGCTCGGAGTTGCGGCCGGAGCGACCGCTGACACAGGAGGACTTCGGGCGGCTCGTCAACGCCCGCGATACGAGTATCGAGGCGATTGAACGCGGCATGGTCCCTCCTGACGAGGGGTTCGTGAGGGCGTGCGAGCGGGTGTTTCCGGAGGCTGCTGTCCTGCTCCGCGCGATCCTCCCGTTCGCCCGAACTGAGTGGGACAGGTGGCAGCACGGTGGCATGGCTCCACCAAGGGGCACGCTCCTGTCCCCGGCCGAGCTCATCGCCACACCAGCGCAAGCAGCAGATCCCACCTACCTGGAATCGCTTGAGCGCCAGTTGCCGGAAGCGCTGCTGCTCGGCCGCGAGGCCGAGGCCTCAGATATCCCGACGGGCACCCTTGAGACCGTCGACCGTGCCGTTGATCGTTTCTGCAGGGACTATCCGTCCACACCACCCGGCCTGCTCCTCGCCAGGGTCGAGGGACGCCTGCGGCAGATCAGGCAGTACCTGGACGGCAAGCTCACCCTCGATCAGCATCGCCACATGCTCGTCGCCGGTGGCTGGCTAACGACTCTGCTCGCGTGCCTCCAGTTCGACCTCGGCGACGTGGAGGGAGCCGAAGCAACCCGCGACATCGCCTTCCGGTTGGGCCGAGATGCTGGGCATCAGGAACTGGTGGCCTGGAGTTTCGAGCTGCTGGCGTGGTTCGCGCTGGTGGAGGGCCGCTTCGGTGATACCGTCGAGTACGCTCGATCCGGCTTTGAGTGCGCGCCCAACACCTCAGCCGGCGTACAGCTCGCAGTCCAGGAGGCCCGGGGGTTGTCCCGCCTGGGGGAGCGAAAGGAGGCGGAACAGGCGATGCGCCGCGCAACAACCTCCCTCGCCAAGCTGCCCGTGCCCGCGCATCCCGAGCACCATTTCGTGTTCGACGCCTCCAAGCTGTCCTTCTACGCAAGCACCTGCTTCACCTGGCTCGGCCAGGCCGAGGCCGCCGAGGAGCATGCCCGCGAGGTCCTGTCCAAATGCCTGGCCGAGCCGGGCAAGATTCGCTGGCCGATCCGCCTGGCGGAGACCCGCGTCGACCTGGGCCTGATCGCGATCCGCCGCCGCCAACTCGACGAGGCTACCCATCTCGGCAGGCTGGCGCTGGCGTCGCAGCGCAAGTCCGGCAGCACGCTCAAGCGCGTCGGGGAGCTGGACGCGGCCCTCACGCGCCATTTCCCGGACTCCCCCGAGGTGCAGGACCTCCACGAGCAATACCAGGCCGCACAGCAAGCACTCACGCAGGGGGCGGGGGCATAAGCCGCGGCAGCACGCTTCGTCTTGGCGCCCTGGCTCTGCTCTGGGGCTCCGGCTTCCTGCTCATCAAGGTCGCCTTGGAGGGCATGAGCCCGATCCAGATCGTGCTTGGCCGACTGGTCACCGCCGCGGTCGTCATGCTGCCGGTGATCGCCATCCAGGGCCAGCGCCTGCCCCGACGGCTGACACCGTGGGCGCATCTGGCGGCCATGGCGGTCATCACCAACATCGCCCCGTACTTCCTGTTCGCCTGGGGTGAGCAGCACATCACCTCAAGCCTGGCCGGCGTGCTCAACGCCACGACCCCGCTGTTCACCCTGCTGCTCGCGGCCGGCACCCGGATCGAGCGCCTGACCTTGTTTCGTCTGCTCGGTCTAGCATTGGGCTTCGCCGGGGTGGTTGTCTTGGCTGCCCCGTGGCAGGGTGCAGGCCTCGGCGGCTCGTTCCTGGGGATCGGCGCCTCTCTGCTCGCCTCGGCCTGCTACGCCGCCGGCTATGTCTACGCGCGCCGCTTCCTCACCGGCCGGGCGTTGCCAGCCCTAGTCCTGTCCACCGGCCAGATCCTCGCCGGCTCCCTCCTGCTGGGTGCCGTGGCCCCTGTCGTGGCCACCGAGCCCATCACGCTCACCCCAAGCGTGCTCGCCAGCGTGCTTGCCCTCGGCGTGCTCGGCACCGGCATCGCCTACGTTCTCAACTACCGGCTCATTGAAGATGAGGGCGCCACCGCCGCCTCCACTGTGACCTACCTGCTACCCATCGTCGCCGTCGTCCTCGGCATCGTCGTTCTTGGTGAACCAGCCGCCTGGAACCTCCTCGCAGGCGCCGCCATCATCCTCGTCGGCGTCGCACTCTCCGAGAGGCGACTTGCCAGGCCCAGCCGGCTTGATCTCTCACAGCGGCGGGCCGAGTTCGAGCACACTCCATAGGCGGCTTGAGGATTGGCCCGGCCAAGCCTGGTCCGCAATGACTGGCGAGCCGCCAGTGGATCACCTGCGACGATCGGTGAGCAGCGTCCGCTCGACGCTGTGGACGATGCGAACTCAGCCTTGGGTGGCGCTCCCGACCCTCCTCGCGGCAAGGAGACAGGGCAGGACCGTCCGCACACTTGGCCTGACCAGGGATTTCGGCGCCGGTTGAGTCGGACGGTCGGGGGACGGTTGCCCGGCCAGTTTCGATCCGTCCGCGTCTCGTATGCGGACGGTTGCGGGGCGCCCTCGGCAACCGTCCGCGCAACCGTCCGCACCCCGTGGCCCTCGTTCGTGCCCGCTGAGCTGGGCGTTTGCTGGTCGGCGGACGGTGCGGACGGTGCGGACGGTCCCACCCCTGCATCTTGTGGGCCGGGGGGCGGCGTCGTCGAGCCCAGCGTCGGGACGCTGGTGGGGACTTAGGCGGCCGGGTCGACCGACAGCCACCACACCCGCTGGCGGTCGTGGCCCTGGCGGCCGCCCTGCTCCACGCGCACGCCGACCTGGCGCAGCGCCGGCGCGACCCGGGGTGAGCGCGGCGGTCACCACCGACGAGGCCGCCGGCGACGTCGCCCGCTGGCCCGCGCCGCCGCCGGGTCGCGTGCCCGCGGTCCGCCCGCGGACTACTACTGGAGCGTAGAGCTGGGGGCAGTGCCGCTACGAGCTCGGCTGCCAAGACGTGGGCCGGCGCCGGCGGGCCCCGGTGATCGGGGGGACGCCTGGCCCATCGGTGGCACTGGTCACGCTTGCGGCGTAGCTCTCCCACGGTCTTTCCCGGTCTCGAGACCGGCAGCGGTGGCGACGGTTCCTCGTGAACCCGCGGCCAGGGCCAATTCTTGCTGGATGCACCCTTTGGGTTTCCGCTGAAGAGCCTTCAGTTCGCCTGAACTCGGCGGAGTCAGGCACCGTCGCTTGTGAGCGCGGCCCAAGCTGCAAAGTAGCTACCTGGTTCCGGTCAGCTAGCGGATGTGGACGTCAACGAGGTGGTGCGCGATCCGCATGGCCGGCGGCGTCTTGGGCATCTCCCAGCGAGCAAGCTCAAGACTGGTTCGTCCGCCCCTCCCACTCTTCCAGCCAGTCAGGCAGATCGTTCAGGTCAACATTGACCACACGCGGGGAGCGCTCTCGATCTGGGCGATCAGGTGACGGCCGTCCGACAACGCGAAGGTGGCATCCACCTGGTGGTCCTCCGGGAACGATGACCGGGCCTCCTGCAGGAGCATCAGGACATCGACCACGAGATGCCCGTTGGCCATACTGACGGGGGCGATGATGAGCGTCGGCGGCCGCAGCTCCTGGCCACCGAGCAAAGGCTGCTGGTGATGCGCCTGGAGCTGTTCGAGCTGCCAGGCGAGGTCGGAGCGCTCCCGCGGGCTGATCCGCCCCGTGAGCGCAGCCGTGGCGGCCCGCTGGACAGCCCGGCAGAACGCCTCCTGATGATCAGCAGTGATCGGCAAGAGCGGCTGACCCCCCTGTCACGGCCGACGAGCCTGCCCGTCGCCTTGTCGACCTCGGCGAGACGATGGACCAGGGAATGCCTGACCTCGGCAGTCGCGTCGTAGACGCCGGTCAACGTGCGCCACAGGGCGGCGTCCGTTGAAAGCGGGATACACGTTCCCCGGCTCTGCCGGGCAGCCTGCTGCTTGTCAGCGATGGTCAACCGGCCGACGTTTGGGTACGCGCCGGCGTTCGACAACGCCAGTTCGATCAGGAGATCGAGCACCTTCCAGGCGGCGCCGAAGGCCAACGGGCGAAGGTCCACATGGATCTCGCGCACCCCGCCGGCGTATGCCCGCACTATCGCAGTCCCTGGAGTAACCCAGACGTGACGAGCGACGGGATCCTTTACCCGCTGGTGAGGACGAGTCACGGGCAACGGCACGAGCGCCTCCAGCGCCCACCGCTCGAACGCTGTGGAATCCTCGAACTCGGGCAATGACCTGATCACGTCATATCGCTCCGGGCACTCGTCCGTCAGAACCGCTACCAACCGAACTGGAGGCCTCGAGGACTGTATCTCACTCCCGCGGCTCAGGCCGGCAGGCACCGCATCGACGGCAGTTGAGCGCGGCGTTGGCCTCAAGGTCCCGCTATCAGAAGGGAGCCGCCGGCGCCAGCGAGCCCGGCCCGAGCCCCGGCCGACCGTGTACGGAAACCCGGCACGGAGAGCGCCCCGGCCGCGGCCGCCCTGGTGGGCGAGCCGCTCGCTACGACGAGCGCCTTGACGGTGGCCAGGCGCACCGCGAACTCGCGCACCTCGAGCAGCTCGCCGGCGGGGGCCGTGTTCATCTCCGGCGCCACGTTCGTCTGGCTGTTGTACCGGCGGTCCGTAGACGGGCGTCTCGAGCAGGTGCCCGGCATCGCGGCCGGCCCTGCGCCTCGAGCGCCACTCCCTCGCCGGCGCCGTGCCCTGGTGCTCAAGCAGCCCGAAGGCAGCCTCCCGCCGGCGCGCGGCGGCGTACCGGCGACAGGCGAGGTTCACAGCGGACAGCCGATCTTGACTCCCTGGAGGGGCTCGTCAGCCCTCCTACCTGTTGTTCCTTCTGTTGGATACGGCGCCTGTCTGACAGGGCCGCCTTGGGCGTTTGGCGCCGGCCCGCCGCTGTCAACCGGTCGGAGCGTCCGCCTGCGCCTCGCGGGATCGGGGTCCGACGAGCAGGCGAACAGGATTGAACGCCACCCACCTCGCCTGCTCGTCGGACCCCGAATGGCGCTTGGCGCCGCGCTCACAGGGTCGGCTTGAAGACCATCGCCCACACCACCGACAGCAGCAGCACCAGGTTGCTGCCGTACAGGATCGCCACCCGCCGCTGCAGCCTGGGCCAGCGCGGGTTGTCGACGGTGGCGGCCGTGGCGAGCCGGCGCAGCTCGGCGTTGGTCACCCGGATCAGCGTCGCCCCCAGGGCCAGGGACACAAAGACCGCCACCAGGCCCCATACGACCCAGAACTCGCCGAAGGACAGGTCGTCCCGCACCACCAGGACGAGGCCACTGAGCACGACGACCGCGGCGGCCGGGGTGATGACCGCGCGGCCGTACAGGTCGCTTTGGCGCAGCAGCGACGCCTGCGCGGCCCGGTCGTTGCCGGTGCCGATCCGCAGCTGCAGGACGTTGACCGCGAGGATGCCCCCCAGCCAGATGATGGCCGACAGCTGGTGCAGGAAATGGAACAGGTTCTCGATCGTGTACACGTGCCCGCCTCCCGTAAAGACGACGCCGGCGGCAACCGGCACCACCACCACCACCTACGCTGCTGACGCTTGTGCGCTGACCACTCCGGGAGGTACGCCTCCCGGTACTGTCTCGCGACAGCCCTAGCTCGGGACCCGCTCCACCGGGCGCTCCGCCGGGACCCTGCCCTCGACCCGGACCGTCGGGAGCGCCTTCCGCAGCCACTTCGGCATCCACCAGTTCACGTCGCCGAGCAGCTCCATGAACGACGGCACCAGGACCATGCGGATCAGGGTGGCGTCCACCAGGATGGCCACCGCGAGACCCAGCCCGATCTCCTTGACCTGCCGGATGTCGAACCCCACCACGAAGGACAGGAACACCGCGATCATGACGAGGGCCGCCGCTGTGATGAGCCGTCCCGTGGTGGCCACGCCGTTCGCCACCGAGCGGGCGTTGTCCCCCGTCCGCACGTAGTCCTCCCTGATCCTCGAGAGCAGGAAGATCTCGTAGTCCATGGACAGGCCGAACAGGATCGTGAACATCACCATGGGGACCCACGACTCGATCGGCCCGGTGTGCTGGAGGCCGAACAACGACTGTCCCCAGCCCCACTGGAACACCGCAACGAGCACGCCGTAGGACGCCCCGATCGAGAGCAGGTTCATCACGGCGGCCTTGATCGGCACGACCACCGACCGGAACACCATCAGCAGCAGGAGGAATGCCAGGGCGATGACAACTGCGATCATGACCGGCATGCGATGCCCGATGGCGGCCGCGAAGTCGACGGAGACCGCGGTGAACCCTCCCACGTAGACCGTGGTTCCGGAGTTCGCCGTGGCCCGGGGGATGACGACGTCGCGGAGCCGGTGGACCAGCCGGTCGGTTGCCGCGTCCCGGGGAGCCGAGCCCGGGTACACGGTGATGATCGCGGCGTCGCCCTTCGGGTTCGGGATGACCGGGGAAACTGCCGCTACGTTCTCGGTCGACGCCAGGGTCCGGTCGAGCCGCTGCAGGGTCTCCATGTCCTTGGGCCCCCGGATCTCCGCGGCCAGCAGCAGCGGCCCGTTGAACCCGGGCCCGAAGCCCTCCGACAGCAGCTCGTACGCCCGGTGGGTGGTGAGGTGTGCGGGTTCGTTCCCCGCGTCGGCCGCGCCCAGCCGGATCGAGAACAGCGGGATGGCCAGCACCAGCACGATCACCAGCCCGGCGAGACCGGTGACCACCGGTCGCCGCTGGATCATCCGGCTCCACCGGTACCAGAAGCCGCCGGTGGTCGTGTCCTTCTTCCCCAGCACCGGGATGTGCAGCTTGTCGATGTTCCGCCCGGTGAACCCCAGCACCGCGGGGAGCAGCGTGAGCGACCCCAGCATCGTCACGAACACGACCGCCGCGCCGCCGATCGACAACCCCTGCAGGAAGGTGAAACCCATCAGCAGCATGCCCAGGAACGAGATCACCACGACGGTCCCGGCGAACAGCACGGCGCGCCCGGCGGTGGCCATGGCGCGCATGACGGCGCCCTCCGGCTCGAGGCCCTCGCGGAGCCCCTGGCGGTACCGCGTCACGATGAACAGGGCGTAGTCGATCCCCACGCCCAGGCCGATCATCGCGGCGGTCTCGGTGGTGAAATCCGGGACCGAGAGGAAGTTCGCGAACAGTAGGACCAGCGCCAGGCCGATCCCGATGCCGAACAGCGCGGTCATGATGGGGAGGCCCATCGCCAGCAGCGACCCGAACGCGATCAGCAGGATGATCATCGCGGCGATCAGCGCCACGCCGGTGGACTGGCCCGGGGGCTCGAACTGCGCCTGCTCGATGACGGGCCCGCCGTACTCGATCTGGAGGCCGGGCCCATCCACCCTGTCGCCGAGATCCTCGATCCGCTCGACGATCTCCTTGGGCACCTTGTTGGCCTTGACGTCGAACCGGATGTCGGCGAAGGCGATGTGGCCGTCGGGCGAGATCTGGCGGGCGCCCTGCGGCGAGTAGGGATCAACGATGCCCTCGACGTGCGGCACGCGCGCGACCTCCGAGAGGAGACCCTGCATCCGCGTCTTCACCGCCGGATCGGTGACGCCCTGGTCGGCCTTGAAGACGAACTGGGCGGTGTCCCCGGAGACCTGCGGGAAGCGGTCGTCGAGCAGGTCGAACGCCTTCTGCGACTCGGCGCCCGGCTGCGAGAAGTCGCTGGCGTAGTCGCCGCCCGCGCTGGAGGCGGCGAACTGTGCCGCGACCAGCGCCACGATCCAGACGACGAGGGTCAGCCACCGCCGGTGGTAGCACCACCGGGCCACCCGTTGCAGCATCGATCCATCCTCCTCAGGCCAGTGCCCGCGCGCCGCCTCTTCCACCCTCGACCCGGCTACCCGACGGCTATTCGGCGCCCGACGTCCACGCCTCGGCCGGCGGCATGCCGGGCAGCGGCCTGCCGATCAGAGCGATCGGGATCCAGAAGCAGACCTGGCCGATCGCGATCGTCAGCGTGGCGAGCGCCTGGGCGTCGTAGTGCTTGGCCGCCTGCGCGTACAGCTCATCAGGGACCCTCTCCCCCTCTGTGGATGGCTGGAGCACCGCCTCCACCAGTGCCAGCGCGGCACGCTCGGCCTCGGTGAAGTAGGGCGCGTCCCGCCAGGACGCCACCGCGACCATCCGCTCTTCGGACTCGCCGGCCTTGCGAAACTCGTTCGCGGACCGGACGGTCAGGTAGGTGTTGGCGACGATCTGGGAGGCGCGCAAACCGATCAGGTTGATCGTGGTTGGCGGCACTGAGCCGTTACCGGTGGCCTTGTACAGCGCCCCTGCCACATCGCCCAGCTCGGGGACGACTTCCACGGGGTTGGACATTCGTGAACGCATGGTTTCCTCCATGATGGCCGGCCTCCTGCCGCGGCTACACGCCCCGCTCGAGGACCTCCTTCAGCCTTTGCTCGTTCTGCGGCAGCTGCCGGCGCGCCTGCCGGCGCAAGACGAGCGGAACGAGCAGCCTTCCGATCCCGTGGCCCTCGAACCCGAGGGCGATCGTCACGCGCGACCGCTCGCCCCGATCGAGCGGCTCGATCGTGCCCTTGGCAGTCGCGATGACCGGGCCGCCAACCCCGCGCACGGCCCAGGTCCTCGGAGGGCGCAGCTCGGTGATCTCCTCGATCCTGGCCAACTGGCGAGGACCGGCCCGCCGGGTCACCACGGCTCTCGAGCCCACCGCGAGCGGTGCATCCCCCCGCGGGCGCGCCGACACCACGCCCCCCTGCCACTCGGGGAAGCGCGAGAAGTCGGTCGCGTACGAGAAGACCTCCTCGGGACGGCGGGATATCTCGATGCTCTCCACGATCTCGGCCAACTGTCCTCCTTCCTCACGGTCTTCCGGGGATCGGTCTCATCCCTCCTCCAGCTCCCTCAGGTCCAGCTGGGAAAGGCGCTCGGGGTCGGCGAGGATGTCGATCTCGACGATCCTCCCCTGCGTGACGGTGAAGCCGAGGACCGAGAACGGCCGGCCACCCGGAGCCGCGACGATCCCCGCTGCCCCGTTCACCAGCGCCCGCCGGGCGAACGGGCCCAGCCGCCGCGCGAACGCGAGCGCCTGCTCGGCCACGGCCGGCGCCCCGCGGATCACCCTCGATGCGCCCGCCGGCACGGCGCCGACGTCGGCCCGGAGCACGACGTCGGGGTCGAGCACCCCCAGCAGCGCCTCGAAGTCGCCCTCGCGGGCGGCGGCCAGGAAGGCGTCGACGGCCGCTCGCTGGCGGGCCAGGTCGGCGTCGGGGACGGGAGCGGCCCCCTTGACCCGGCGCCGGGCGCGGCTGGCGAGCTGCCTGGCCGCGGCCGGGGAGCGGTCCACGATCGGGGCGATCTCGTCGAAGGGCACGTCGAACATGTCGTGCAGCACGAAGGCGAGCCGCTCGACGGGAGCCAGCGTCTCGAGGACCACGAGCAGGGCGAGACCGACCGAGTCGGCCAGGAGGGCTTCCTGCTCGGGGTCGGGTCGTTCCTCCGTGCTCACGATGGGATCGGGCACGCGCGCGTCCAGGAGCTCCTCGCGCCGGGACCGGCGCGACTGCAGCATGGTCAGGCACACCCGCGCGACGACGGTGGTCAGCCATCCGCCCAGGTTCTCGATACCGCCGGCCTCGGCGCGGCTGAGACGGAGCCAGGCTTCCTGGACGGCGTCCTCCGCCTCGGCAAGCGAGCCGAGCATTCGGTAGGCCACCTCCCGCAGGTGGGGCCGGTTCTGCTCGAACCGCTCCGCCAGCCAGTCGCGCTCGTCCATCGGTCACATTCCTCCGTCGAGACCTGTCATAGGAATGTCAAACGAAACCCGGCCGATGTGACGAGGACCGCTGGGGTCCAGCGGGACGCCACTGAGGATCGGGAGTTTCGAAGGGAGGACACGATGCGAGTCCTGGTGGTGGGGGCGACCGGCGCGATCGGCACCCGGCTCGTCCCTCAACTCGTCGATCGAGGCCACGAGGTGATCGGGACCTCCCGTTCCCCCGACAGGGCCGAACGCCTGCATATGCTCGGGGCGGAGCCGATCGTGCTCGACCTGCTCGACCCGCCCGCCGTGCGGAGGGCCGTCCTCGACACCAAGCCCGATGCGATCATCCACCAGGCGACCGCGCTCGCCGACCTGAGCGACTTCAAGCACTTCGACCGGAGCTTCGCCCAGACCAACCGGCTCCGCGCCGAGGGCACCGACCTGCTGCTCGCCGCAGCACGCGAGGCCGGCGTGCCCCGCTTCATCGGCCAGAGCTACGCCAACCACCGCTACGCGCGCCAGGGCGGCCCGGTCAAGACCGAGGAGGATCCGCTCGACCCGACCCCGGTGCCGGCGATGCGCCAGACCGAGGCCACGATGACCCATCTCGACGAGGCGGTGACCGCCGCCGGTGGGATCGCCCTTCGCTACGGCAACTTCTACGGCGACCCCGACGACGGGCTCGTCCAGGCCGTGCGGGCGCGGAAGTTCCCGATCGTCGGTGATGGCGGCGGGGTCTGGTCGTTCATCCACCTCGACGACGCCGCCGCCGCGACCGTGCTCGCGCTCGAACGCGACGGTCCGGCCATCTTCAACATCGTCGACGACGAGCCCGCCCCACCCGTGTGTGGGTGCTGGAGCTGGCCAGAGTGCTGGGGGCCAAGCAACCCCAGCGCTTCCCCCGCGCAATGGCCCAGATCTTCGCAGGAGCCGCCGGTCGTCATGGCGACTGAGAGCCGGGGGGCCTCCAACGCCAAGGCCAAGCGCGAGCTCGGCTGGACCCTCCGATTCCCGAGCTGGCGACAGGGCTTCGCCGACGCCTACGGATGATCCCACGCCGGCATGCAGAGAGCCTTTCGAGGCCCCACGATCAAGGGCCGATGGACGAGGATGACTCGGACGATGAGCCTCGTCGTCCGCAACGTCCTGTTCACCATCGTCGTGCCCGGGTTGGGGGCGGTCTGGATCCCGTGGTGGATCTTGAAGTGAGCAGGGCACTGCGAGTGGATGCAGATGGCGTGCGGGGAGACTGCAATCTTCTGGCCAGCGATGATCTCGCCGTGGTGCTTCGCTGGAGATCCTCCTGGACGAACAGTCGCGGAACGTCCGCTCCCGTTCGAGTAGGCGCCGCGCTCGGGTCCGCGTCACCCGGGGCAAGGTAGCGGGACCAACTGACGCTCTGGTTCGTGGCCAGGGAGTGGATCCAGGTCAGGGCACACATGCCCGTGCGGAGCGGTTCCCAGCGGTCGTGGGCTCACGCCCTGTCGTCGTGATCGGCCTCGAGGATCGGCACGCCGTCCAAGTCGAGGATGCGGACGCGGAGGTCTCGCGCGGGCGGATCCCGGTAGTCCGCGAGCCGGGCCAGGGTGGCGTGCTGGTTCCAGGTCATGCGCACCTCGAAGCCGTCTGCGGTGCGAGTGACGGGGATCGTCGCCGGCCCGGCCGGCTGGAGCAGCAGCGGTGCGTTCCGGATCCACCCGCGAAGCAGGTGATCCCGGTAGATCCCATGGCGGGTCGTGTAGCCGGTCTGCCCATCAGCGAGCGCTTCGGCGTCCACGGTCTCGGGTCGCCCCAGTAGCAGCAGGAGCCAGTCGAGCGCGTCGCCGTCCAGCTCCCAGCGCTTGACGTACCGGCCGCCGCCGCGTCTGCTACGGACATAGTCCGATCGCTGCCGGGCGGGAAGGCCGAGCTGGTGCAGCCCGTCGGCGCGGCGCCGGTCTGCGTCGTGGCTGGCCGCAAGGTCGGCACGCTGCCTGGCCTCCCGCGCCTCATGCTCGGCCCACGTACGGACGAGCGCGCGGGTGCTGGCGACCAGCGAGCCGTCGCGGCCCGTCCGCAGCTTCGGGTCGGCGAGTCGGACGCGCACGTCCCCACCACCGAGGAGTTCCAGCAGCCGTGACGCGGTCGACGGTGGCGCGGTCGACGGTGGCGCGGTCGAGGTTGCGCTGGAGCCGTCGCGCCGAGCGCGTAGTCGGTCCCGACGGTGAGCTGGTCAGCGCGCATCGTCGCCTCCGCTCGTGGCCTCCCCGGTCACGACATGCCCCCGTCGTCGGGGACGGGCCGGTAGTAGTCGCCCTCCGGGTAGTCGCAGGACAGGACGAAGTAGTCGTCGTGGTAGGCGACGCGGAGACCGTCGTACCAGTCGCTCTCCTCGCGCTGGGCCCGAACGACGACCCATCGGTCCTCGACGGCGTCCCCGCCGGGGTCGTCGGGGACCGCGACCTTCAGCGGCATGTGGTCGGGAACGCCGTCGATCTGGCGGCGCAGGTCCCCGACGGTCAGCACCGCCGTGGGCGCGTGATGGAAGACCTCTTCCCGGTCACTCATGGCCTGGTCCTTCTTGTGCGGGGGCGGTGTCGGGCAGCTCGGCGAGCAGGCGGGTGTGGCCGCAGCCCTCGCAGACCAGGACTGCGGCGACGCCGCGCTCGAACCGGTACGCCGAGATGGAGTGCGAGCAGTAGCCGTCCTCGTCGCGATAGGAGGCGATTGTCACACTGAGCGGCTCAGCCACTGGCGGCCTCCGCCTCGACTCGGTCGGACAGGGCCAGCGAACGCGGCAGCCGGGCCGCCGGCAGCGCTGGAAAGCGGGGACCTCGGCCGCCGGCATCAGTGTGCTCTCTGTGAGCAGCACGCGGCGCGGGTTACAGGCTGGCACCGCGCCCCCCACGTCGACGTGGTAGCGACCGCCGATGAGGGCCGGACGGTCATACCAGCTCGCGTCCCGCCGACCCGCCATCAGAACCGGCTCACCTTCTCTGCCGGAGGCGGCCGGCTGAGCGCTACCGGCAGGCTCCTCGTGCCGCACCCATGGCGGGTCGGGTTGGCGCTCAGGAGCTTTGCAGTCGCAGGCCCGGCAGGGGCGGCTCGTCTCGCCCTGCACCCACGGCCGCGGCGGCGCGTGGCCCTCACCCCAGTCGGAGTCGAGACGCAGCCAGTGGCCGCAGCGGCAGCGGCCAGAGTCCGGGTAGGGCTCAGGCTCGGCCTCGTGCCAGCCCTCGTCGAACTCGACGTGATGCTCCGGCGCGTACAGGATCGCTCGCCGACCATGTCGTCAAGCTCCTGCGGGTCGAGGTCCTCCAGCCGCACGTCGTCGCCGATGCCCCAGTATCGCAGTCGAGTAGGAACGGAACAGATAACCAGGATTACTGTCACATCTATTGACAACCGTGATGAGCATGGCGGCGGCGATCACGCAGCCGCCGCGTGAGCCGCTGCATGCAGCAGGATCTGTCGGCTGTCGTGGGGTCGGCGACCCCACGACAGCCGACTCGGCCGCCGGTCACTGATGCTGGGTGCCTCTGTGGCTGGACCGCCGTTGCCAACGGCGGTGAGGGCGCGGTGTCGCCGGGCCGCCGGCAAGGTCTCGCAGGAGCTGAGCCAGCACCGCGGTGACCATGGCACCGGCAGTGGCGGTGATCGGCCGGCCGATCGCCGGCGCAGTTGAGCGTGTAGACCACGAGGGTGGCGATCTCTCCGGCCAACGGGACGAGCTGCTGGACCGGTGGCAGCGACCGGCCGCCGGCCAGAGTGTCGGTGAACGCCCGTAGCTGGGTGGCGAGGGGCTCCAGCTGCCGGCTGAGCTCTTTGGACGAGTGTGGCTGCTGCCTGGCCATGAAGTCCTCTCGACGTTCCTGGTGGACAGCGGTCGCGCGGGGTCGTGCGGTCCCTGGATCATGTCAGTGGTGCCGGCAGTTGGTCTGCTTGGCCAGTGCCTCTCTGCACAACTGGGCGAAGACCAGCAGGGTGGCTGGGCACGGGAGCGGCACGGCTACCGGTAGGTCCCATCTGGACGGATGATTTTCTTGTCCTTTCGAGCTGGGTCAATCGTGCGCCCGTAGCACTTGTTGTCGTCGTTCGCTTTCGTCCAACCAAGACGATTGCAAACCTGCTTCGCCGCCGCTGCATTCGGATAAGGGCCGCTCCACAGGAGATAGAAGTTCCTTGGAATAGCACTGCACTGATTCGTGCCGGCCCATGTGTAGTGAAGGCGCAGACTCATACCGTTCTTTGCTGCGCGCTGCTGCACATCGCGCAGCGTATCGAACACGTTGCGCGCAGTCGATCCATCGCCGGTCGGCCTCCAAGACCCAAGCTGGGTCACCCAGCTGCTTGCGCAACGAAGAGGCGCCTCGCTCGGATTTCCGACGAGGGTTGTAGGGGTTGTCGGGGTGGTTGTTGCCGGTGGCGCCGGCTTCGCGTTGACGATCGGTGAGCCCGTGACTTCCCGGAACAATACATACCCGAGCACAACAAGGAGTACAAGGAGACCGAGTCCCCATCCAAATCCAAGGCGGCTTTCAAAAGTTCGAACCAGCCTGATGCGTCCGGGCATGTCAGCCTCGGTGCCGCTGGAGGTCCGGCTGGTGGGGAATGCGACCCAGTGCCCGATCGCATATTTCGGCCCCTGAGCTGGGCGTGGACCCCAAGTGCATGACGCCGCTGATGCGAGCAAGGGACCCTTGCTCCATGCCCCGAGCCCGGTTAGGCGTATCAGGATACGTCCGAGCTTTGGAGTATATCCGATATGCGTTGATCAGCCAAACCACTCTGCTCCTCCAAGACGAGCGTGCTGCGCCCCTCGACCAAGCTGAGCCGGCCGCCTTGGACCAGCCGCTCACGCGACGCCGCACGAGCCGACCGGACGCCCCCGACGATCGTGAGCGATCTGATGGGCAGCGTCCCGGCCCGTAGTCGCTGCGGGGCGCTGGCGGACACGCGGTGGGAACGAAGCGTTTTTGAGGGTGGGCCCTCGATGGCGTGTTGCTCTCACTCCCCGCGGCAGGCGCCCGTCGCGGTGCCGATGATCCAGCAGTTTTCCAGTCACTCACTGCCGAAGGCTGCCGGTGGTGGGGGAGCGGTCTGCTTCGGGCACCGCCCGTGACCAGGTAAGGAAGCAGCAGCAGGCGGGTTCGAGCAGGCAGGGCGGGCGGCCTCGAACAATTCACACGGCAGAGGTCACAGGTTCGATACCTGTCGCGCCCACACTCCATCTCAGGCCTTCCGCGTTGGCAACCGCGCGCTTGTAGACGCGGCGGTGGGCCAGGTAGAAGGGTGCCAGGTCGAGCTGGTCGGTGACGTCGAGCACGAACCAGGCGAGGTGGCCTTTGGGGAGCCAGTCGCGCAGGTCCGGAGGCAGTAGGAACGGCTGGTCACGGTCGCCGCGCGGGAAGTTGTAGGCCATAACCAATTCTACGCTTCTACTACATTCATACCAAATGCGTTGTTGCGTAAGCAAGTGTCAACGGCCCCGCCGCCAGAACCTTCCTGGCGCAGCGGCGGCCCAATGTCAACGCGCGCCCGGGCCTATCGTCGAGCCGCGCTCAGCCCGCCGGTCAAGCCAGCGCCGCCAAGCCGCACGGTAGCCGTCAGCCGCCGCATGCACCCGCTCGTCGACCGTCGCATCGGCACGGCCACGGCCAAAACGCTTCCGGTCCCTGGCCCGCTCGACCTGCTGCTCGAACAGCTCCTCGTACGCGCCCCAGGCGGCCTCGACCTGGGCCAGCAACTCGTCGTCGGTCCGACGCCCCGCCAGGTAGTAGCCAAGCAGCGCCCCAGCGGCGGCCTCCAGCTCGGCCGGGTCGGCACCGCGTGGCGCGCCGGGCCGCTCCTCGTCAAGGTCGCGGAGCCGCTCGTCAAGCGCCCACAGTTGCAAACCGATCCGCCACACCTCGGCCCGTGCCACCTGCGGGTCCCTGCCGCTGAGCCGACGGTACAGGCGCACCGCCTGCTCCTCACGGCAGGGAACCCGCCCCGAAATGCGGGCAGGAACAGCCGCGCGATGTCCACCACAGCCCAGGGAAGCGCAAGCCACGCCAGGTGCAGCCGCTTGAGTGTACGGGCCACACGCAGGCTGCGGCGCTTCGGCTCCATGCGCACGAACTGCTCGTGGGAGCGCAGCACCGCGGCGTGAAGCGCCGCCAGGTCCTCCGCCGAAGCGCCGTCGTCGTCCACGCCATCTCCCTTATTCGGTACGAGCTTGCCCGCCTAATCACCCTGGCGTGCCAGCAAGGATGCTGGACCGCGTCAGGTCACTGCGCCTGCCAGTACCGCACGTTCGGGTCAGGCCGCTGACGATCCTCGACGGCCTGCCTGAAGCGCTCGTGGACACCCCACAGCAGGACGGTCCTGGCCGCCGGGTCGAGGTGCGCGCCGACCTCGCCACCACCAAGCAGCGACACCCAGGCGAAGCCGAACAGGAAGGCGATCAGCGCGCAGCCGCCGAAGAACGCGAACGGCCAGGCGACGCGGTACAGGACCGCCAGCAGCAGGACGGCACCGAGCACTGCGGCGGCCAGGCGACCGCGTCCTCGGACCCGCCGGCGTGCCAGCGCGGCCTGCGAGAACGGCATCAGCCCGATCGTCTCCTCGGTGGTGAAGCCTCTGCCGATCAGGAACGCCCAGAACCCCCCGAACACCAGCAGCAGCCAGGTCCAGCGCGGGGTGTAGGCCGCCCGAACCGGCAGCAGGCGGTCGGCCGGCTCCCCGGTCTTGGCGCAGACGGGCGGGAGCGCCCCGTTGTGGAACGCTTCGAGCGACACCCTGACCCGCGCCACGGCACGCGCCTCCCGGCCGACCGCCATGTAGGCAACCTTGTTCGGTTTGCTTGCCTGCGCCACATTATGCGGGATCTGGCACGCAGCACTCTGCGGGATCTGGCATGTCGAGCGTGCGACCAGATTCCAAATAGCTTGCGAAGAGCCAGTGGAGCACGGTCGCACCTCGGCAGAGGAACTCATGGAGCCCCGCGACCGCAGTCAAGGCCATTCAGTCAGCCGCCCGGCCAGCCTGCTTTGTGCAACAGCTTGAGTGTCCGCGATAGAACTCGGGACAGGCCCCCAGGAACCGGCCGAACTCCTCCGGAGTGAACGTCCGTCGTCTCACCTTCCCGAGCCGCCGGTCGGGATCAGCCGGCTTGGTCGGAGGGTCCACGTCCCTGAGGGGGGTTGAACGGGATGCGCCGGTCCTTGACCGCAGCCTTGAGGATGCGGGTGAGCGGCTCTTGCCAGGCGATCAGACCGACCACCAGTGATCGGCCCACTCGTCGAAGCGGATGCGGCCTCGCGCCGGATCGATCCACGTCATGGTTGAGGCCGGGATGCCCAATACTGAGCTAGGACATCCGGACCGAGTGCGTCGAGGTGAATGTGAGACGCCTGCGGGGCGGCATCAGCGGCGATCGCCAATGCAGTGGCTACGGGACGACTGGGCGAAGACGGCCGGACCCGTTACGGTTGTCCGGCTCCTGCGCAAGCACCCGCGGCTGCTCCCGGCACCATACTTTCCAAGCATGACGCCCAGGCGCCCGTCCGAGGTGCTCGAGCTGACCGTGGCGCTCGACTACGGCCAGTTCTACCTGACCGGCCAGCACGTCCCGCACGAAAGCGGTGAGGCGCTCGTTCAGCTTCTCGAGACCGCGATCAAGGGTGTAGGGATCGCGTCCTCCGAGAGGAACGAGGTCGTGGTCGTGCTCTCACCACATCAGAACAACTTCGCCATGCGCCTGCGTATCGAGCTCTGGGCAACCCAGCCGCCAGACGACCTTGACGACTGGCAGGAGGCGTTCGTCACCGGCTTGGTCGTTGGAGAAGGTGGGCTCGCCTACGAGTCTCCCACCCTGGCGTATGAGACGATCCCCGTGCCGCCGGGCAGGTACGCGGCATGGATTACCGGACGGGGGTTCGTGAACAGAGGTTGGCCCGGGTCGACCACGCCCGGCGATGCGTGGCGGGTGCGGCTGTGGCCGGCGTCCGGACCGATTCCGGCGCGCCGGCTGCGCTCCTGGTCGGGTCCAGCACCAACGACTCCCTGACCCGCCGGATGGCGTCAGCCACCGCAGAACTGGTGTGCTGCCTTGGACCGCGTTTTCGGAACCTTGGTCTGGGGCTGGGATGATCTGCCGTCATGAGGACCCTTGCGCAACGGCTCGTCGCGGATCGCCCGGCATGGGGTGGAGTCGTCGGCTCGGCTGGGCCGGCATGGGCGGGCGGAACCGTCGCTGTCGTGGCTGAGTTGCTACCGGCGTCCAGGGATGCGATGGGATCGCTGCTCAGGCCGGTACTTCGCGTTCGTGGAGGTGGCCTGCTCACTACTGTGCTTCAACGCTCTGCGCCGACAGAGCTGACCGGCAACCCCGCCGCTCGGCGACCGTACCGGGTTCCACTGGACACACGCCTGTCCGATGATGCAGTGGCCTGACCGTGGTGGGTGGCCAGCCGCCGTCCCGGAGCTGACCACGCCCCGGCTTCGCCTGCGCGCCCTCCAAGCTGATGACGCCACGGCGCTGCTCGAGGTGCTCGGCGACCAGCGGGTGACCCACTATCACAGCATGCAGACTCTGGTCAGCCTGGCCGAGGCCCGGAATGCGCTCGCCCGGGTCGCTGAGCGCTTCCAGGCCGGCGAGATGATCCGCTGGGCGATCCAACCGCGCACCGAGCGGCGGCTGATCGGCACCATCGGGTTGCTGCACCTGGTCGCCGAGCACCGCCGCGGCGAGCTCGGCTACGAGCTGGCCCACCGCTGGTGGGGTCAGGGGCTGATGCCCGAAGCCGCCGCCGCAGTCGTCGACTACGGATTCACCGTCCTCGGGTTGCATCGCATCGAGGCGGGCGTGCTGGTCGGCAACCAGCCCTCGGTGCGGGTGCTCGACAAGCTCGGCTTCCGCGAGGAAGGAACCCTGCGCCACTACCTGTACTTGAAAGGCCGCTTCCAGGACGTGCGCTGGTTCGGCCTGCTCCACCCCGACGCTATCCCGACGTCGCAACAACAATCCAAGTTATGAATCGCCGTCTTCCACGGCCTACCAGAAGAAGAGATTGGAGGAGGAGAGGGACCAACGCAAAGCCGAGAAGGAATACCAGGCGCAAACCCGTCGAGTTCGAACATCTCATCAGGCATCTGTCGTGCTCTACCGGGTCGTCCGAGAGCCGCCAGGTGAGTCCACCACGGCTTACCTTCGGGACGCGGCCGTGGGCACGCCGGAGGGGGCGACTGGCACGGTGGGACGCAGCCACAGCGACACCTGGGTCGGCTGCATCGTCTGCTCGACCACGGCCAGCAGCTCAGCCGTCAGGACCTCCAAGTCGACCTGCTGGCGCAGCCGCGCGCTGAACGCCTGAATCGTCTGGGAGGCGTTGTAGCGGCGCCGGTTGAACCGCCGGTCCACCGCCCGCTGGATGCGGCGCCGGGCCGGCTGGAACACGACGGCCACCGCCAGCGTCGCCGCGGCGACGGCCAGGCTCGACGTCCGCCCCAGGAGCTGGCCGAGCCCCAGGGCCACCCCGGCGTAGCCGCCACCCAGCAGCACGGTGAGCAGCCCGTAGGCCAGCGTGCGGCTGATGATGCGGTCCAGGTCATACAGCCGGTAGCGCAGGACCGCCGCGCCGATCGCCACCGGCAGGACCGCCAGGCAGACACCGACGAGCCAGCCGAGCGAGACCTCGTTGCCCGCCAGCACCAGCGCCGCGAGAGCCGCCACCGCCACCGCCACTGGCGCCGCCGCCACCGCCAGCCACCGCAACTGCTGGCGCTCCACCCCCCGGGCGCGGCCAAAGCGCACCACCAGCGAGGCGGCGCCGATCGGGATGGCAAGCCCGGTGACCACAAAGGTCACACCACGCGCGACCGGCAGCCAAGCAGCCAAGCCGCGGATGGCGAGCGGCCCGAGCACCGACGACACCAACCCAACGACCGACGCGACCGCCACGACTCTGGCCCACCATCGCCAGCGTGGCGAGGGCAGCGACCCGGTCGGGGTGAGCAGCAGGATGAAACCGATGCAGGCCGCCATCACAACGACGGCGATGTCCTTGGCCGCGGAGCCGACGGCGGGCGGCGCCCCACGCCAGGCCAGCAGCACCCAGCTTGCGTATCCGTAGGTGAACCACCGACCGTCACCGCGCTCACCACCGCCAGCAGATAGATGCTGGTGTCGACGTTCGACCCTGCCTGGTTGGACCGGCCGGCCTGGCGCAGCAGGTGGGTCAACCAGACGGCCACGGGGATGCCGAGCATGACCAGCGCCCACAGCGCCCACGCCAGCACGCCCGGCCGCCAACGCGGCCACACCCTCGCGACGCTCGGGGTCAACTCCATGGTCGTCGGCGCATCACGGCCATCTCCGCTCCACCTGGCCAGCCTCCGGCCTGTCCACCCGCCGGGGACCTGGAGCGAGTATCGGCGACGGTCGTGACGGTATCGTTACGGACTGACCCCGGCTCGGACTCCCTCACACGCCCGAACCGGCTGTCCCACGACTGCCGAGGGCTCGGTGTCCGGCGGCCCGCTTCGATCACGGCAACTCGAAACGTCGCGATCCGCGCCTTGCCGGGCCGCCAGGACACAGCCGTCCGAACCTGTGCCGACGACCACATCGTCGTACATGGCTCGCCGCCGAAGAATGCACGCATACTTAACGTGGATGGGTCGCCGGTCCCAGCCGGCCCTCCGGATCAGTCGGGGCCGCGCTGGGGCAGTACCGGACGACGACGCAGCACGCGACTTCAGCGTGCTGCCGCCCGACCCGCACCATTTCGACCGCGACCGGGATGGGATCGGCTGCGAGCTCCAGCCGGTTCCCTCTTGCGGAACGCCGGTAGACTTGGGCGCCCTGCTGACGAGGGATGGAGGACCGCCGGTCGTGCTCATCGAGCGTCGCACCTGTGCTGAGCTTGCGCCGCCGCCTGCGTATTCACACGTGGTGATCGCTCGCGGCGCCACCAGTGTGTGGACGGCGGGCGGGGTTCCGCTCGACGCGGCCGGCAATTTGGTCGGTGGCGACGATCACCGCGCTCAGGCCCGCCAGGTGCTCGACAATTTGCTGGTGGCGCTGCACGAGGCTGGCGCCGGCCCGGAGGCCGTCGTCAAGACGACGGTGTACGTCGTGGGCGATCAGGTGGCCCTCGCGGCGGTGTGGGAGGCCGTGCGCGAGTCGCCGATCGGTGCGGCACAGCCGGCCAGCACGCTACTGGGCGTCGAGCGGCTCGGCTACCGCGGTCAACTGGTCGAGGTCGAAGCCGTCGCAGTGCTTGCCTGATCGGGTTACGAGGATGACGGCTTCCCCCGGGCTTTCGTGGCGTCCCACTCGGCGAATTTGGCAACGCATTCGCTGCAGATAAAGATCAGCGTGATGATGGCGAAGGTGTTGGGGTCCCTGACCGGGAATTCGGCTCCGTAGCGCGTCCGCACCTGCTTGCTGGTCTTCCGGCAGAACCAGCATTTGAACCATGCTGGGTCAGGCGGAGGCCCCTCCCATGACGTCCGGCTTCTCATCGTCGTTCGTCTGGAGGTATGCCTCTTCGTCCCTCAGGGAGTAGACGTACGCATCGCCGCGGGCCTGATCGCTGCCTTCTCCCACGGCCACCTCCGATCGCCTGAGGCCGCCGATCACTGGCCATGCCGCCCGCGATGAGCATGGTCGCAATGCCCCTCCACCGCCAAGACCTCGCCGTCACCGGTCAGCGCAGGCTCGGTCAGCGACGAGAATGGCGGCGCGTTGTCCGAGACGCGGCGCCGTCGCGCTTCACCATGCATTCCGCGGCGCCCAACTCCGAGAGTTCCGGCGTGCTCCCCCGTTGGAGGGAGACGCCGAACCCGCCTGCCGGGTGAGGACGGACGTATTGGCGACTCGTATGGTCAGACCACCGGTCAAGCCAGCAGTCCATTCGGTCGCGGAGGGCACAAATGCGGAACGAAGTCATCGACGTGGGACTTGGTGGAGGTCCCTTGCGGGTCGCGCCGGCAGCCTCGACCCGCCGTCTCGAGCAGGTACCGGCCCGCAGGGGTGAGCTCGACCTGCTGCGTGCGCTGGTCGTCGTCGGGCTGGTGTTCTTCCACACGGCGGTGCTGTTCGGCGCCGGTGAGTTCCCGATGAAAGCCGCGACCGAGAGCCCCGTGGCGACGGTGTTCATCGCCTTCGGCGCGACCTGGGGCATGCCGCTGCTGTTCGTGGTCTCGGGGATGGGGATCTGGTACTCACTGCGGTCACGCGGCGTCGGGGCGTTCGCGCGCGAACGGGTCCGGCGGCTGCTCGTCCCGCTGTTGACCGGGCTGGTGGCGCTGGTGCCGCTCCAGGTGTACCTGGGCTCGCGCCGCGGCGGCGACTCCAGCTCCTACGCTGCGTTCTACGCGCGCTTCTGGGACGTCCGGCCGTCCCTGAACTTCCCGTTCGTGGTCGGCGCGGCCCCCGGAACGGGTGTGTTCGAAGTGGGCCATCTGTGGTTCCTGGTCTGCCTGCTGGCATTCTCGCTGGTGCTGCTCCCGGGGTTCGCCTGGCTTCGCCGGCCCCGAGGGATGCGGCTGGTCGAGCGGCTGGCCGGGTTGCTGGCGCGACCTGGCGCCGTCTTCCTGCTCGCGACGCCGCTGGTGGCGGTCGAGCTTCCGCTGGGAAGCGAGGTCGGCCACGCCGCCTGGAACCGCTACAGCTACGCGCTGCTGCTCGCCTACGGTTACCTTGCGGTCGCCGACCCCCGGATCGGGGAGGCGTTCCAGCGCCAGTGGCGGCCCGCTCTGGTGTTCGCGCTGCTGCTGTTCGGGGCTGGCGGGTCGCTGTACGCCGCCGGGGCCGCGCACGGCGACCCCTTTACCGACTTCGACCCGCTGAGCCTGGCGTTCCGGCTGGTCAAGAGCATCGACGGGTGGCTGTGGGTGGTCGCGATCCTGGGCCTTGCGCGCAGCCGCTTCGCCAACCGGTCGAGGTCGTCGGCCTCGAGCGCCTCGGTCGACCGGGCCGACCGCGCGACCCTCGTGCGCCGGCTCGGCGCCTACGCCAACGAGGCTGTGCTGCCCTTCTACGTGCTCCACGAGACGGTGATCGTGGGGATCGCCTACTGGGTTCTGACCTGGCGGATCGGGGCGGGCGCGCAGTATCTGCTGATCGTCCTCAGCTCGCTGGCAGCGACGTTGCTGCTGTATGAGGTTGGGGTTCGGCGCACCCGGGTCACCCGACTGCTGTTCGGCCTGAAGCCAAGCCGCGTGGTTGCGGCTCGGGGCACCGGGGACGAGCATCGGCAGTAGCCTTGGACTGGGTTTGGGCCTCGATCGAGGAGCGACAACGAGTACTGGCGATGCCTGATATCCGAGCGGAAGCGGCAGCAGCGGCCGCCTGGTGGGCGACGGCGCTCAGGGCGGCCGCTGTGGGCGTGGACGTCGAGCAGGCCGCCCTGTTCGAGCAGGTGCTCGCCGAGCAGATCGAGGCGCGCTGCGAAGAGGGAGGCTGGCAGCCGGATATCCCCACCTACGGGAGCTGCGGTCGTCAGGTGACCAGCAGCCCACGACCGGACGATGCGCTGGTTCGGGCCGGGCGGGCCGCCGGCATCTCCTCGCTCCTGGATCGTCTGCCACGCGCGGCGATGTGGGTGAATTCCGGCGAGGTGCTGGTGGAGGCCGCGGGTGATGACGAGCCGAGGCTGATGTGGTCGTCTCGCCGCTCGGCTACCGAGGCGTGAGCGCGCAGATGGCGAACGCGACGGAGCGCGGTGGCCGGCGCACCGCCCGCATCCAGGTAAGGCCTTGGGAACATTCGCCGGCACCTGCTCCGGGGTGGGCGTGGAGCAGGTGCCGGCGGTCCTCCCGTCGTCGGGAGTTGCTGAGCCGAGGGTTCAGACCTGCTTGGAGGCCTCGTCGAGCTCCTTCTGGACGGCCTTGGAGTCGGCCTTGATCTGGCGGTCGACCCTGCGCTGGGCCCTTGCGAACGCCCGGTCCATGTGCTCCTGGAACTTGGACTCGCCCACGATCACGAGCGCGGCCTGGCCCTCGTCGATGAGCTCGCCGAGCTCCTTGACGTCCGAGCGGGACATCCCACGCCAGAAGTGGCCGATCAGGCCGCCGGTCACGCCACCGACGACGCCGGCGGCGATGATCGAGGGCGGGAAGAGGATGCCCACCAGGGCACCCACCGCGACGCCGGTCCACGCGCCGTGCTCCGTGGGCTTCTCGTGCTTCTTGACGTGGATCTTGTCCTGATCGTCCTTGGAGACGATGGCCATGTCGTACGTGCCGATGACGCCCTCGTCGTGGAGAGCCTTCACGACGTCGTAGTCGGCCCTGGCATCGTCCTCGCTCTTGTAGGTCCCGACGTACAGGAACACGTCCTTGTCGGCCATTCGACCTCCCTCAGAGGTGGATGGTCAGATCGCCACCCGGCGACAGCCAGGTACCACGCCCGGACGGCGCCAAACGATGGCGGGGACCCCTGGCTGGGCCACCGGCGAGCCGCTCCGCTCGGCTGGCCGCGCGGGGGACGCGGCGGTTACCGTGTGGGCGCGGCCTCGCTGAGGAGGTGGTTCCATGCCAGCAACCAGCGACCCCGTCGCCCTGCTCTCGCGGGCGCTCGACCAGACTGGCACCGTGATCGCCCGGGTCGGGCCCGAGCAGGCGGCGCTGCCGACACCGTGCCGATCCTGGAACGTGCCGTGACCCCAGTTGACCGCGGCTGGCCCGGCGGGCCTTGGCCCAGACCGCCGCCGGCCCGGCGGGGCTGCGGGTCACATGGGGGATCCCTCGGCGATGCGGGTGAGCAAGTCGGCGAGCTGGTCGTGCTCGGCGGGGGTGAGCTGGTCGAGCAGCGCCGCCTGGAGGGTCTCGGCGTGGACCGCGGCGGCCCGGCGGAGTGTGCGCTGGCCGGCGGGGGTGATGGTGAGCACGACGCCGCGCCTGTCGGTGGGGTCCCCGGCACGGCGCAGCAGTGCCCTGTTCTCGAGCCGGGCGGCCATGCGACTCAGCGCCGGCTGGCTGAGCCGGACGGTGTCCTGCAGGTCGCCGAGCCGCAAGCCAGGCGACGGCACCCCTTCGAGGCGCAGCAGGACCTCGAAGTCGTTGATGCTGAGCCCGGTGGCGTCCAGCAGCGCCAGGCCGAGCCGCTCGGTGAGGATCGCGTGCGCGGCTGTCAGCGCCGACCACGCCCGGGCGCACGCGTACCCATCACCGTGATCGGGCGCCGCCATGGCGCCCGCCGAAGTGCTCGGATCCGGCATCCCACTCACCTCCAAGGCGTGTCAAGCCCATTCGATGCATTCGCATGCATGGACTCTAGCCGAGGGATGCGACACCCGGGAGCGGGCCGAAGCGAGCCGCTGGCAAGCTAGAACATGGGGTGGTCGTTGGCGGCGGTCTCGGGCACCGGCTGCACGACGTCCCAGTGCTCGACGATCTTGCCGTCCTCCAGCCGGAAGATGTCCGCCGCGGCGGTGCCGCGGTCGCTGGGCGAGGTCTTCAGCAGGCTGTGCGTCATGACGAAGTCGCCCTCGGCGATCGCGCGCTTGACCTCGACGCTCAGGTCTGGGAACTGCGCGGAGAAGCCTCTGACGAACCGGATGAACGCCTCGGGGCCGTCGGGCGCCTGCGGGTTGTGCTGGATGTAGCGCGAGCCGATGTACTTGGCGACCGCGTCCTCGGGTTGCTTGTCGTTGAACGCCTCGGTGTAGAAGGCGAGCACCGTCTGCTTGTTCTGCTCGTGGTCGGCCATCCAGTACCTCCGTTCCAGCGGCGGGCAGGCCGCGGGGGGCGGTCCGACTCGGTCAGTTCCAAGTGTCGCCGATCGGCGCGGTGCTCGCCTCGTTGCCGAGCGCCGACAGGCCGTGCATGGCTTCCAGGGTCCGCAGCAACCGGTCTGAAGGATCAGGCGGCGCTGCGCACGCCGTCGGTGCGCGCCAGCTCCGGTGCCTCGAACGTCCGCACGGTCAGCCCGTGGGTGGCCCGGTAGGTCCAGATCTCGTGGAGGGTGAGTCCCGTGAGGGCGAGCAGGACGAACCCGAGTCCTGCCGCGAAGGACAACCACATGACCGCGGGACCGACGAAGACCAGGCTCGCGATGATGGCTCCGACCGCGAGCAGCCCCGTCACGCCGTCGAGGATCCGCTGGACGACTCCCCGTCCCCGCTGCAACTGCGACACACCGGCCACCACGAGGATCGCGATGGCGATCGCGAACGCCAACCAAGCGGTGACCGCCGGCGCGAACGCCTGGCTGGTCACAGCGACGAACCCGCCGAACAACGCGATCGCCGCGTTGCTCAGATACCGCATGCTCATCTCTGCACTTCCTTTGGTGCCTGACCTGGTCCGGCCAGACGGAGGCGGCCAACTCGATGGCCGGGAACCCCGTCCGAGGGGGATCGGGCTCCATTACCAGTTTCCCGTTCCAGGAAGGTCGTCCTCCTTCCCGCTTCGGCCCTCCTGCACCAGCACTGCCAAGATGTGCAACCCCGTGAGGTCTCAACGATATTCCTGTCAATGATCGAGGTGTTCAATAATCACCTCGTGAAATTCAGTGGCGTGAGATCCCTCGCGTCGCTCCCAGATTGCGATTGGTGGCTGGAACTTCCGGAGGGAGTGGCTAGACTGCTCTCGGCATGCCGTGGCCACGGGGAGCATGGATGGGGGCCACAGGATGAGGGAGGCAGGTGGGTCGGCACGCGGACCGAGCGGTCCCGTGCGCGAGCCGGGTGGGTCGGCAAACGGGCCAGGCGGTCCCATGCGCGAGCCGGAGGGGTCTGGGCCTGAGCCAGATGGGGCTGGACGCGAGCCGGGCGGGCCCGAGCACGAGCCGGGTGGGGTGCTCGACAGCCGTCCGGAGCGGCGCGGGCTGAATCGGCTGGTGCGAACGGGCTGGCGCCGGGCGGCGCGGTCGCAGCCCGGCGCGCCGGCGGGTCTGGCGCATGCCCAGGCCTCCGCCTCTGGAACGACGCCGCTCCGGCTCCGGGTCGAGCTGGTCCCCAAGACGAGCTGGTACGCGGATGTCCGCGAGCTGCTGGATGAGGAGACCTGGGAGCGGATCAGCGCAGCGGTGGCGGAGCGGGCAGGCGCCCGCTGCGAGATCTGCGGTGGCCGCGGCCCCAGGCACCGCCCCGTCGAGTGCCACGAGCTGTGGCGCTACGACGACCTGGTGCGTGTGCAGGCGCTGGTGCGGATCGTCGCGCTGTGCCCGGACTGCCATACCGTGCAGCACATGGGGTTCGCCAACCTGCACGGCGGGGGCACGCAGGCCCGGGCGCACCTGGCTCGCATCAACGGCTGGAGTCTCGCGCGGACCGACGCCCACATCGCCGACGCGTTCCGCCTCTGGGCCCAGCGGAACCATCAGCCATGGATCCTCGACCTGGAGGGGCTGCGCCCCTACCTGGACGTCGCCGAGTACGCCCGCGTCGCCCGGCGGGCGGCGATCCCGCCGACCGGCCGGTCCTGAGAAGCAGCGGTCCGGTTATTCGAGGTAGTCGCGGAGCTTCTGGCTACGGGAAGGATGCCGCAACTTCGACAACGTCTTCGACTCGATCTGCCGAATCCGCTCCCGAGTCACCCCAAACTCCCGACCAACCTCCTCCAACGTCCGAGGATGAC
>WNGM01000247.1_pt1 | contig 42949 bp, 56 predicted proteins | sample 5400571 | NCBI WGS metagenome assembly WNGM01 (sample SAMN13153378, study PRJNA577476) | soil metagenome | isolation source: 100 cm soil or saprolite under Garry oak tree replicate 2 | place: USA:California | collected 2016-06-15 | reverse complement strand
CTACAATGCCTGGGTTGGAAACAGACACCACCAGTACTGTCTCATCTTTCGAAAGGAAGAACCCGGATCTTCAACCGTTCGGGGCTAGTTAGCACAAACCAGTCAAAAAAGGGCTTAATACCGCTCGGGATTTAATCGTCCTTGCGAATGTCCACTCGGAACTACGTGATCGAGGTCATCGTTGAGAACAAGCCCCTAGCTCGAGACCCTGAAGGCGAAACGATACACCATAACTTGATCATGAAGAGCGGCTACAACCAGGTCACAAACGTCCGTGCCGGCAAACTGCTCCGAATGAGTGTCGAAGCCAGTTCTCCTGATCAGGCACGAGATCTGGTCAAGAGACTCTGCGATGATTTACGGATATACAACCCTGCCGCTCATACCTGCCAGGTCAGAAACGTAGGATAACAGACTCATGAGCAGGGTCGCAGTAGTACAATACCCGGGAACCAACTGCGACCTAGACGCCCTAGAAGTTCTCCAGAAAGTAGAGAAGGCAAAAGCGGAGCTAGTCTGGCACAAGGATCTCAAAGGGGACGACTATGATGCGTACGTCTTGCCGGGTGGCTTCAGCTACGGCGACTATCTCCGCGCTGGCGCAATTGCCGCCACAAGCCCCAGCCTCAAGATCATACGAGAAGCCAGAACAAGCCCGTTCTAGGAATATGCAACGGACTCCAGATACTTGTGGAGGCAGGAATACTACCCGGAGCAGTCTTGCGCAACAGCGGACTGCGCTTCGTCTGCACCTGGACCCGGTTGAGAGTCGAAACCACTCGAACGCCCTTCACCACTCTAGCCCAGAAAGGACAGACGCTAAGGATCCCGATCGCTCACAACGAGGGACGATACTATCTTGACAGTAACGAGATTCGCGAGCTAGAGAGGAACGCGCAGATCGTAATGAGATACGTGAACGAAGCGAACGAGCCCACCGAAGATGCCAACCCCAACGGGTCGATAGACAACATTGCTGGAATATGCAATGAGAAAGGAAATGTCATGGGACTCATGCCTCATCCGGAGAGAGCCTCGCTCCGCGTTCTTTCACCAGACGGTCGAGACGATGGCAGAATGATCTTTGACTCCGTGATGAGAACACTGAACCCGGCCGGTGCGTAAAGCGCTGACTAGTTACTTGGACAAGACGCTTCTCGCTGAGATCCAGGAGAAAGCTCTTGGAGGAAGTAGTCAGGGGCCTCGCGTATCGATATTCGGAATCATCGTCGTGGGACTAATCGCAGGACTGATAGTCGGTCTCATAACAAGCCCCAACACAACACAAGGCTTCTTCCTGGGATTCGCTGGAGGAGCACTAATCACAGTAACCCTCTACTTCTTCAGAATCGAGAAGAGTCGACCCGCAAGATGAGCCAACCCTCTCGTTCCAAAAAGCGCATAGTGCTCGGCGTTTTTGCCATAACCCTCGGGGTAATATCGCTCATCAGTCTTCCCGTCACCAGCTTCTATTTTGGGATAGGCGCGTTCGGCCCAGCAGGTTACGGTGCAGTCATGATAGCCCTCGGTCTCTCGCTCATCTTGAAGAAGGATGTGATGGATTGAGCGATTCAAGCAGTGAGATTTGGAAGCACAGCCCGATGCCACGAGCCATCTTTGCCGGACTGGTCGCCGGAATCGCGGCAGGTTACATCAGCTGGTTGTTTGCAGGCGTTCTCGGATTCGTAATCGGATTCATCGCCGGAGCCATAGTAGGCTCGCGAACCGTCCTATTGATGCACAAGGCACGGGAGGAGACAGAATGACTGTAGTCCAAGTTCAAAAACCGAATCTGACCGACGAGGAGATTCGTTACGCGGTCAAGAAGCTTGGACGCGAGCCCAACGAGGTTGAATGGGCCATGCTGGAAGCTCAGTGGAGCGAGCATTGTAGCTACAAGTCCAGCAAACCTTTGCTCAAACTATTGCCCAGCAGAAGCCCGCGGGTCCTTGTTGGACCCGGGTTTGATGCGGGAGTCATCGACCTTGGCGACGGCTGGGTGGCAACACTGCACATCGAGTCTCACAATCACCCCAGCGCCATCGACCCCTACGGCGGTGCCGCCACCGGCGTCGGAGGCGTCGTAAGAGATATCCTCGCACTAGGAACTCGGCCCATCGCACTGCTCGACCCGCTACGATTCGGAAGTCTCGACAGCAGCCATAGCCGCTGGCTCTTCGACAATGTCGTCCGAGGAATTGGCGATTATGGAAACTGCATAGGCGTTCCAACCGTCGGAGGAGAATTGGAATTCGACGAGTCCTTCGAGAGGAACTGTCTGGTGGATGTGGTCTGCCTCGGACTCGGCCGGAAGAACAAGCTTGTCTTTGCAGAAGCCCGTCACCCTGGCGACGCGGTCTATGTTGTCGGTGGCAGCACGGGTCGCGATGGGATTCGTGGCGCCAGCTTCGCCAGTCGAACTCTAAGCGAAAAGTCGGATACTGAGAGATCTGCTGTCCAGGTCCCGGATCCGTTCGCCAAGAAACTCATCATCGAAGCGGTTCTGGAAGCAGTCAACGCGGGCCTGGTTCAGGGAATGAAAGATCTCGGCGGTGGAGGTCTCACGTGTGGATTGTCAGAGATGGCGGCCAAGGGAGGAACAGGCATAGAGATCGACCTAGACGCTCTCCGGACTCGCGAGCCTGGGATGCGACCCGGCGAAATCATGATCAGCGAATCCCAGGAAAGAATGATTCTGCTTGTCCGACCCGCAGATGAAGAAAGGCTCACCAGGATTCTTGACAAGTGGGAGCTCGGCTACTCTCGCATCGGACGCGTCATCAGAGACGGGATATTACTCATCAGGCGCGGACAAGAAGTGGTTGCGAAGGCTCCGGCAAGATTGGTAGCAGAAGCACCACTCGCCCCTCGTTCGAGCCGGAGACCAGCCTACCTCGATAAGCTGGCGAGGGCTCCCGAGCCGCCGGTTCCCGAAGATCTCAATGAGACATTACTCGCACTGCTCTCTAGCCCGAACATTTGCAGCAGGGAATGGATCTATCGCCAGTACGATTTCGAGGTTGGAATACGAACCATCATCAAACCCGGACAAGGAGATAGTGCCGTGCTTCGTCTCCCCAACGGTAAGACAATGGCAATCACGACCGACGGCAATAGCAAGCACGCTTACCTTGACCCCTACTGGGGAACGGTTGGGATTCTCAGCGAAGCCTTCTCCAACCTCGTCGCATCCGGGGCTGAGCCAGTCGCCATTGTTGACCATCTCCAGTACGGCGACCCTGGCAACCCTGAAGTCTACTGGACATTCAAGGAGGCAATCCGTGCAATCCGAGACTATCTCAGTGCTGTTCGAGTCCCATGTGTCGGTGGCAAGGTCAGCTTCTACAATGAAGACAGTGAGAATGGGACCGCCATCAAAGCCTCCCCGGTAATATCCGCCGTCGGACTGCGAGACGCTAGGACACCAAAGATAGACTCGGCTCTACAACGCGAAGGCGATGACCTTCTCATTGTCGGAAGAGTGCTCCCAGGACTCGGCGGCAGCGAATACTACGAAAGTGTCCAGGGACTGGTAGGCGGTCAGGTCCCAAGAGTCAACCTAAGAACTGAGAGGACGATCATGCGCACCATCACCCGGATCGTCAAAGCGGGTCTCGTCGAGGCCGCCCACGATATTTCAAAGGGTGGGTTGGCTGTGAGCCTCGCAGAGATGGCCATCCAAGGCCAGAAAGGCTTCGCTGTCAGCCTAGATGATATCCCAGCCAAGACAGACAGAATCGATCAGCTACTATTCTCCGAATCGAAACCAAGATTCATCCTTGAATCAAGACAGAAAAACACAGGCCGGATCCTTCGACGGCTGAGAACGGCGAGAATTCCGGCTGCGAAGATCGGCCGAATCGAAGTAAGCAGAGTGGAATTCGCACAGAAGTCAGACCCTCTGATAACGACCCCTCTAAACGTCGTAACAGATTCCTGGTCCCGAACGCTGGAGAAGACGATGCAGGTCGCTCCGTGAACCGTAAAACTCCCATCCAACAGCGCGAATATTTATTCAGAGAATCAGCGGAAAGCGACGAAGATCCAGAGTAGCAACAGTACTATTGGGCCGCCTATGAGGTAGAGACTGGTGAATTTTCCGTACGGGACAAACTTTCCCACCCTGACTCTATGCATCAGACTGCTCCCAGCGCGTGCGTCGAACAAAACCCTGAGAATATTTTCCGAAAGTTAGCTCTCGGCTCTATTTAGACGATTGTGTCAAGAAAGAGCTATACACCGCCTGGAATTGATTCATGTTTGTATTTGAGCGCGAAGAGCCTCAAGGTCAATCCTGCGGTTGGGGCGAAAAACCGTGTTCTGACTCGCTCCAAGACAATCCACATGCCACGGTTGGACCCTCAAGCGGAAGATGAGGCTGTGAAGGAACACTGTGGAATCGTAGGAATATACTCGTTAAAGGGAGAGCCTGTCGCCGAACGAATCGTCAAGGGTCTCTCTGCACTACAGCATAGAGGGCAAGAGTCATGGGGCATAGCCGTTCCCGGCGAGCCAATCGTCAAGGGCCTCGGACTAATTGGCATGGGAGCGGCGGCCAATGCGAGAAAGATCCTTCGCCTGCAGGGCAATCGTGGCATCGGACATGTCCGCTATTCCACACGCGGACGAACCTCGCTAGAAAACGCGAGTCCGATGGACATTAGGGGCGAGTTTTCCATCGCTCAGAACGGTACAGTCGCCAACACCGAAGACCTCGCACCGCTCGTGACTGGCGAGTTTCCAATACTCGACGACTCGAACGACACTCGACTAGCAGGCTATCGACTGCTCCAACACTATCGTCGAGAGCACGATTGGACCCGCGCATTCAACAGGCTCTCCAAGGAGCTGAGCGGCTCGTTCTGCTTCATGATCCTGTCCAAGGAGGGTGAAATCTTGGCGGCACGTGACGAAGCAGGATTCAGGCCCCTCTGCCTCGGTTACGACGAGGAAAACAAGACCCACATCATCGCCAGTGAGAGTTGCGCACTTACAGCGCTGCACGCTGACTTTGTCAGGGATGTGCAGCCCGGAGAATTGGTCCGTCTCAACAAGGACGGGGTTATAGTGACCACTTTTGGGAAGTCGCCTCGCCACTATCACTGCCCGTTCGAGTACACCTACTTCGCACACCCCAGCTCCACCATCGAGGGCCATAATGTCTACGAGACACGCAGACAGCTCGGCAGAGTACTCGCTCGCAAGTATCCGTTCAAAGCAGACGTAGTCATCCCCGTCCCGGACTCGGCCAGGCCTGCGGCACTAGGCTACTCCGAAGAGAGCGGAATCCCGATGGAAGAGGGCTTGATGAAAGACCGGTACAGGAAGAAGGGAAACCTTCGAAGCTTCATCGAGCCCACCGATGAGAGCAGAGAAGAAATTGTCCGGGAAATCATCACAATAAAACCCGTCGTGGAGGGTAAGCGGGTCATAGTTGTCGACGACAGCATCGTCCGAGGGACCAGCAGCAAGAACATAATCCGAGCACTACGCGACGCGGGCGCCAAGAAAGTCTACATGGTCGTAACGTTTCCCCCGATTCGGCACCCCTGCTACATGGGCATCGACTTCCCTACACGCGAAGAGCTTCTGGCCAACAGAGTCGACGGCGAAGACACGGCCATATCGGAGCTGAACAAGAAGGTGGCGAATGAGATAGGCGTCGACGGGCTTGGCTACAACGACATGGAGGGGCTCACGGAAGGAGTTGGGCTCGGACAAGACGAGATGTGCTTCGCCTGTGTAACCGGCAACTATCTCGGCTTGAAGAAGAACCCGGTCGTCAGGACCCGGGAAGAGATGAAGGCCTAGGACCAGGCGTCGGCCCGTGTCCGAATGAAAATCCTCATCATAGGAAGCGGCGGCAGAGAGCACGCCCTAGCCTGGACACTCTCCAGAGACCAAGAGCCCACAAAGATCTATGCGGCCCCGGGCAACCCGGGCATCGGAGAAATAGGGACATGCGTCCCGATAAACGCCTCCAACATCCAAGAAATCGCCTCGTTCGCATCCGGAGAGCGCATCGACCTAGCAATCGTCGGTCCCGAGGCCCCGTTGGGCGCGGGCATCGTCGACACGTTCCGGAAGCAGAAGCTCCCTATATTCGGACCAGACAAGAACGCAGCCCGAATCGAGACCTCGAAGAGCTTCGCCAAAGGCCTCTGCTCACGATACAATATTCCAACACCCCGCTGGGAGACTTTCACAGATGCGGCGGTCGCGAAGAGAGCCCTGGACCGGATGGGTCCTCCCTGGGTGGTTAAGGCTGATGGGCTTGCCTCGGGCAAGGGAACCACGGTGACCAGCGATAGACGAGAGGCTGAAGTCGCGATTCACAGGGAACTCGAACGAGAACCTCGAAGAATCGTCATAGAAGAGTTCATCGACGGGTGGGAAGCAAGTTTCACAGCAACTATCTCCGGAGGCCGTGCCCAGTGGCTGGCGCCCGTCTTTCAGGACTACAAGCCGATCTACGACGGGGACGTTGGGCCCAACACTGGGGGGATGGGAGTCTATGCGCCGGTCCCGATGATAACCGAAGCTCTTGTTGACAAGGTCAGAAGGACGATTCTAGATCCCTCGGTGGATGCCATGGTGAAGGAGAACGTCCCATTTCAGGGAGTACTCTACCTCAACATCATAGTCAAGCATGGAACGGAAGACCCCCGATTGCTGGAGTTCAATGCGCGCTTTGGAGATCCCGAAGCACAAGGCATCGCACCACTTGTCAAAGGAGGACTCCTGACACACATGCGCGAGATCGCCGAGGACTCCAAAAGACCGTCTCTGCCCAAATGCGCTTCTTCCGCATCCGTGGTTGTTGTGCTTGCGTCCAAGGGATACCCCGCAAACCCATCAACAGGAGACAGGATCACGATCCGAAAACTGTCTCAAAACAATGTGGTGCTGTTCCATGCGGGCACGGCGATAGACTCGACTGGAAAACTAGTGACGGCCGGGGGTCGAGTCCTCAATATCGCTGTGACGGGACCTGATGTAGAGTCGGCCCGTAAAGATGCATACTCTGCAATCGGAAGCTCGGTGCAGTTTCCGGGAATGCAATACCGCCACGATATCGGCAACGGCCGGTTACGCCGCAGAAAGCTAGAACAGATTCAGACTTGAAGCGCGATGGAGAACTGCGTCTTCTGCAAGATCATCAGAAAGGAACTCCCCTCCTACTCGGTTTTTGAAGACGGAGATTACATCGCTTTCCTCGATATTCGACCGATGAACCCTGGACATACACTGGTCGTCCCGAAGCTACACTATCGCTGGGTCTGGGACATCCCCGAGGCCGGAAGATACTTTGAGACTGTTACCAGAGTCGCGAAGGCTCTGCAGAAGACTATGAAGACAGAGTGGGTCGCCGCCGACGTTGCGGGAATGGGCGTCGCCCACGCTCACATCCACCTCATCCCACGATTCCCCCAGGATGGACATGGGGAATTTGTCAACGGTCGGAACGTCAAGACGATACCAGCCGAACAGATGAAGACGATCGCCGAAACAATCAGGAACGAGTTGCTCGCGTCCGCGGTCGACCAACGAATGGGTGGGTCCCTTCGCGAATAGGATCGCCAAGGTACCTCGGAGCATTCAGGAGCTCGTGGGAGAGTTTCGCGACGAATTGTTCACAGTCCTTGGGAAGAACTTGGTGGGTGCATACTTGCACGGGTCCATAGCATTCCCTGAGTATGAACCACGTGCAGGAGACATAGACTTTCACGTTGTGGTTCGCAAGTCTCTCACAGGAGAAGACGTCAAAGGCCTGGACCATCTGCATCGAACACTAGCTGCCAAGTTCGAATTTGGCAAAAGGCTCGATGGATTCTACATTCCACTCGCCAAGGCGCGAAGATCCAGAATTCCCAGAGGGCTCATCTATGGCGCCCATGGGAGAATCCATCATGGGGCCTCTGATGATGCCTGGGCGTTGCACTGTGAACATTTGCAGGCATCTGCCTACATTCGGCTTCAAGGTCCTCGCGCGAATCGCATTTTTCCGACAGCCGACTGGAACTCGATTAGAAGCGCCCTTTATCGACAATTGGTGTATGCGAGAAAGATCATTGAAAGTGATTCGTGGTGGTCCGTCCTAAACCTCTGCAGACTCGTCTACAGTTTCGAGAACGGAAAGATCGTCGTCTCGAAGCTTGGGGCAGCGAGATGGGCCTTGAAGGGGCTTCCATCGAAATGGAGACCAGTCATCCGGTCAGCAATCAAAACCTACCGGGGCGCGGAAACTAGCGATGACCGTGCGATTCTAAGAAGAGATGCGAGAAAGTTTCTCGGATTCGCCTCGATCCGGATAATCGCCTTCGACTCAACATGGGGCTCACGTCAGCCGCATATCGCACATCTTAGAAAGAGAGAGCGTAGGGCCGGAAGGTAGTCTTGTTGCCGATAGGGGTTCTTGTCTCAGGAAGAGGCTCGAACCTCGAGGCCATCCTAGAGTCTGTTGACAGCAGATACATCACAAAAGGCGAAGTGAGGGTCGTCGTAAGTAACAAGCCGGGCGTGGGAGCACTAGAGATCGCGAAGAAACACGGAATCCCAACAGTCGTACTCGACGACAAGGGCCTCCCGAAGATGGACCCGGAGTATGACACGAAAACCATGGCGACCCTCGAGGCTCAGGGGGTGAACTCGACAGATGGACTCGTCGCCCTCGCAGGCTACTTCCGAATCCTAGGTCCACAGTTCGTAGAGAAATACAAGAATAGGATCATGAACGTCCACCCCGCGCTCCTACCATCATTTCCCGGGCTGGAGCCGCAGAAGCGAGCCCTCGAACACGGGGTGAAAGTTTCAGGGGCAACAGTCCATTTTGCCGCTAAAGACGTTGACTCGGGACCCATAATCCTCCAAGCCCCCGTCCCAGTCAGAGACGATGACACTGTCGACACGCTTTCGGAGAGAATCCTGCGTCAAGAACACAGAATCTACCCTGAAGCAATACGCCTCTTCACCGAAGGGAAGCTGAAGGTGGAAGGAAGGAGAGTCACTCTCGCAACTTGACCGGCATAATCCTTGATGGAAAACTGGTCGCGGCGGAAGTCAAGAGAGAAGTAGCAAAACAGGCAGAGCAACTAGCGAAGCGTGGGACTAACCCATTTCTCGCCACCTTACAGGTGGGCGACGACCCTGCAAGCACGAGCTACCTCAAAGCCAAACACAGAGCTGCAGAAGAGATCGGGATACAGTCCGAACACCACCATCTCCCCGCCAGCACGGGTCAGGACAAACTCGAAGCACTTCTGGGCCAGCTGAACACAAACCCGAAAGTGCACGGAATACTCGTCCAGCTTCCTCTGCCTCAAGGATTTGACGAGGATTCGATAATCGAGAGAATTATTCCCTACAAGGACGTTGACGGGCTCCACCCTATCAACGCGGGCAGACTGATGGCTGGCAAGGAGATTCTCGTCCCGTGCACGCCCAAGGGCATAGTCAAGCTGTTGACGCATTACAAGGTCCGAGTTGCTGGGCGGCATGCAGTCATTATCAATCGTACAACCCTGGTTGGGAGACCCTTGGCGAATCTGTTCCTAAACCGGGATGCGACCGTGACGGTTTGCCATTCGAAGACCGCCAACCTCGCCGAGACTACCAGAACCGCGGATATTCTGGTCAGTGCTGTCGGAAGAGAAGACTTTCAGATCATGCCTGAGCACGTCAAACCCGGGGCCACCGTAGCGGATGTGGGGTTGACCCGAGTTGGAGGAAGGCTGCGGGGCGACGTGGACTTTGACAAGGTTAGCAGGCTCGCGGGCTTCATTACTCCCGTGCCTGGAGGAGTTGGCCCGATGACAGTGGCATGCCTTCTCGAGAACACGGTCCAGGCAACGCTAATCCAGACGAGAGGAGGATAGAAGGAAGAAGAGTATTGCCTCAATCATTAGTGAGGAACATAGAACTGGACGAACTTGGAGCGTTGCCGAGGAACCTTCATGATTGGACCTCTGGCTTCATCGAAGTTGCCGGAACGGCGATTGCTCTGACGTCTGACGCTTTTGACCCGAAGGGTTGTTTCGTCGCTGAAGACAAGGGGTCGATTGTCGGCTGCGTGGCCGTCACGAGCCTCCCCCGGAAGAACTGGCTGGTCATAAGATACCTCGCTGCCAAGCGGGCCCTGTCCCGAGTATATGCTGTGGAGAAACTGCTCAGCAGAGCACTAGAGTACGTTGAGACAAAGAATCCCGAGTTCCTCAGAGCAACCACACCCTCGATGCAACCGTACGTGGATGTCTACAAGAGCTTCGGGTTCAGACCCATCCGAAGAGACTTCAGGATAACATGGGATCTAGCAGGGACGTCTGAGCAGGCTAACAAACAGGTCGAGATTAGAGAAGTCACTGAGAAGACCGCCCCAAGAATCTCCAAAGTCTATGTCGAATCTATACGTCCTTACTGGGACTGGCGGACAGAGGAGCAGGGAGGCGAAGAGGCGGTTGCCCAAAAGTTCCAGGAATGGGTGAAGAAAGGCGAACGATACCTTTTCGGACTCGTAGGAGAAAAGGTCGTCGCACTGACCGGGCTGATCCCTGACTATTACAAGGCTGGGGACGCCCGGTTTCGAGGAACCTTTGTCGTCCCGGAGTATCGGGGTAGAGGATACGGGCGGGCCATGATGAGTCACGCGTCAAGTTGGGCGAAGAAGCTGGGCCAGCACAGGATGACTGTGTACACGTTCTCGTATCTGGAGTGTCTTGCGCCGGGAGCATTACTCTACATGGGGTCGGGTGGGAAGATTGAGAGCGAGTATCTTCAGCTGCAGCGGGCGTTATAGAGTGCGAGACGATTCCTCGTCGATCGTGCCGCCTTCAAGAGACTGGTGCGTTATTATTGGGTGAGGCGCAGACCGCCGTAGAGAAGGAGAATCTGAGACGATACATTCTACGTCTCAGAGATCGACAGTCAATCGGTGAAGTCGAGCAGAAGAGCCAGGACATCACTGATCATGTGTTGCACCTTCACGAGTACGTTCGTGCTAGAGGAATCGCTTGTTATGTAAACAAGGACACTGAGGTGGATACCAGAGTCTTGATCCGGAACGCGCTGGGACAGGAGAAACGTGTTCTCATTCCCGTGGTAAAGAAAGGTGAAGTGGATCTTTTCTTCTCTGAGATCAAAGACTTGGGAAAGGAGCTTGCTCCTGGGACCTTTGGGATTCTCGAGCCCAAGCAGGAGTTTGTCCGTCCGGTCAGCTTGGACGAGGTTGACGTTATCTATGTGCCGGGCATCGTCTGGGACCGGGAGGGGTACCGGCTCGGATGGGGGAGAGGATACTTCGACCGGGCGATCAAGAAGCTGCCCCCGCATGTGCGGTCGGCCGGCTTGGCCTTCAACCTGCAGCTGATCACTCGGGTTCCGCGAGATCAGTTTGATGTACCAGTGGACATGGTCGTGACAGAGTCTCGTGTGATACGGTGCCATAAGTGACTAAGAGTGTGAGCATCCTGATGGGATCTGAGAGTGATCGTGAGATCGCCAAGAAGGCCGAGACTGTTCTTGACAAGCTTGGAGTTCCATACGAGACCAAGGTCCTGTCCAGTCATAGGAACCATAGGGAGCTTGACAGGTATATCGAGAGTTCGAAGGCTGACGTGTTCATTACTATAGCAGGGCTCTCCGCGGCCCTGCCCGGCTTCGTCGCATCCCTCTCGACCAAGCCTGTCATCGGCGTGCCGGTCTCCGGGAAGTTGAACCTGGACTCGATCCTCGCAATCGTCCAGCTGCCCTCCGGGGTCCCGGTCGGAACCGTCGGGCTGGACAATGGAACGAACGCTGGACTGTTAGCGGCAGAGATTCTGGCCCTGTCGGATGCTGAGGTCTCGAAGAAGCTCACCCAGTATCGGAGCGGCCAGTTGTAAGATGCAAGAGTCGATGGAGAATCCCTCAATTCCGTTCAAGCGTGGAAAGGTCAAGGATGTCTACGACCTCGGACATGATCAGCTGCTGTTCATCTTCACAGACCGGGTCTCAGCCTACGATGTGGTGTTGCCGTCTACGATCCCGAGGAAGGGCGAGGTCTTGTGCAAACTGGCGGCGTTCTGGTTTGACTATCTCAAGGTGCCGCATCATATGCTCCGGGTCGAGGATACGAACCGGATGGTCGTGCGGAGGCTCAAGATGATCCCGGTCGAGGCTGTGGTCCGAGGCTACCTCTACGGCAGCCTCTACGAACGCCTGAAGAAGGGACAGATCTCATTGCCAGTCGAACCTGTGCTCGCGTCGAGGCTTCCCGAGCCGTATTTTGACCCCACCACAAAGTCGGATGTGAAGGACGAGCCGGTCTCGCTGGAACAGATCGAGGAGGAGGGCTGGTTGGACGCTGGTCAGCTGGGAGAGGTTAGGAGGAGGACGGTTGAGATTTACAGGAGAATGTCGGAGCGGGCGGAGAGTGCGGGCTTCATCCTTGCGGATCTGAAACTGGAGTTCGGTTTTGACAAGCAGGAGAATATTGTCTTGGCCGATTCTATCGGGCCGGACGAGTTCAGGCTCTGGCCGAAGAGCGAGTACGCGCCCGGAAAGACGCAGGAGAGCTACGACAAGCAGGTGATCCGCGACTGGCTGGGCAAGGTGGGTTACAAGAATACTCTCGACGAAGCGAGGAAAGAGGGGAGACCGACTCCTAGGCCGCCGGACCTACCGTCAGAGCTTGTACAGGAGACGAGTAGACGCTACATCATTGCGTATGAGAAGTTGACTGGACTGAAGCTGTAGACCTTGTCTCGGCCTCGGATGACCTATGCGAAGGCAGGGGTCGACTCGAGACATGTTCGGGCATCACATGAGGTTCTTGCAAGACGACTAGAATCCACGTTTCAGACCCGTAAGCGCAAGGTTGGTTGGCCTCTCTTTCCGATAGGCCACTACGCCGGGCTCGTAGATCTAGGCGACGGGCGGGCCTTGAGTTTACACACGGATAGTGTAGGGACGAAGGTGCTTGTGGCCGAGATGATGGGTAGGTATGATACTATCGGGATTGATTGCGTTGCGATGTGCGCCAATGATCTGATCTGCACGGGCGCGGAGCCCATCAGCTTCCTCGACTACATGGCCATGAACAAGCCTAACAGATCGATTGTGGAAGAGGTGGCTGTTGGTCTGGTCAAGGGCGCGAAGGAGGCGGGAATGGCGATTGTCGGGGGAGAAACCGCAATCGTGCCCGAGCTGCTTTCCGAGGATGGCGGTTTTGATCTTGTCGGTTTTGCGACGGGAATCTGCAAGAAGAAGGAGCTGATTCTCGGGGATAGAGTTGTCGCGAGTGATTGTCTTGTTGGTGTTGCTAGCTCGGGGATTCATTCGAATGGGCTCAGCCTTGCACGGAAGGTCTTGCTCAAGAAATACGATCTGAAGGATACTCCTCCACTGCTGGAGAGGAGTGTTGGCGAGGAGTTGTTGGAACCGACTAGGATCTATGTGGAGCCGGTCAGAGAGCTGATTGGAAGAGCAGAGATTCACGGTATCGCCCACATCACTGGCGGGGGAGCTTTCTTGAAGCTGGAAAGGGTCCTGGGAAAAGGGAGGCTCGGAGCGGACCTTGATGGTCTACCGGAGCCGCCTGGGATTTTCCAACTGATCAAGAAGGAGGGACGTGTCTCGGACAGGGAGATGTATCGGACCTTCAACATGGGAATAGGGCTAGTTGTCGTCTGTCCAGAGGCTCAAGCGGATCGGATTGTTCGCGTCTTCAAGAGTTATAGACAGCATGCTATGAGAATTGGGAATGTAGAGAGAAAGTCTGGAGTTAGAGTTGAAGGGAGGCAGTTGAACTGAAAGAACGAACACCACGCGATGGGTCTAAAATCGAGAAACCAATTAGAGCGGGTTATTTCCGCTTCCTTGATTAGTCAGATTTGGCTAGTCTGTTCTCGAATGTTCCCGTCACGATTCCCCACCACCCACAAATGCAGGATTTGTGGGGTCGATGTCGAGACTACTGAGGTAAGAGCCCACTATCGGACAACTCATCCAGAGTTTGAAGGGTGGGGCAATCATTGGAAAAGACTCTCTTGGCTCCTTCTCATCTCCGATATGGCACTCGCCGGTTTGAACCTGCTCATCATTCGCTCTGTAATTCCAATTTTCGATTACGTGGTTATCGCGTGTTTGTCGGGTTCTGTCTTGGTGTTGATTTTCACAATGGTCTCAAAGCAAGGAGCGTTTAGAGAAGCTTGGAACAGAACCCACCCTTCTCCGAATTCCTCAACTACTTAGAATGGTTTGCATGCAAGCTCGAACTTTTAGGCTCGCATTATTGCTGTATCTGGCACCTTTGGTCTACTTGTTCGAGGCAAATATTCTTGCTATGACTGGCACGATCAACCTTCCTTTCAGTTTGGTCACTAGTGAAAATAGCCAATCGTTCGCCATCCAGATTACGCTTCTCGTCATGCAATTGGTTGGACTCCTGACATTGGCCTTTGTCACCAAGGGACGGAGACTTCAGACTAGATAGCCTACTGGGCGATAGGAGTTTCTTGGGCTCCACAGACCCATGGGTAACCCGTCAATGTGAGACCTGTTGCTCGTTGAACAGTTCGAGGTTGTGTATTCTCTCAGATAGGCTGGGTTTGCTCGAAAAGTGGCGGCTGAGCTGTCTCCTTTCGGTTTCGACTACATCACTGAGCCCGAATCCCTGAATCTTTCTGAGAACGGAGAGGAGCTCTTCCTTGCCTTCTGCTCTTGCAGCCAAAAGATCCGCCTGCAATTTCAACATCTTTCTTCCCTGTGTTAGCAAATTGACATAGAGCGGCCCATCTATCACCAACAATAATAAACCGAAGGTCGCCCCGAAGTCAGCTCCCAGGAAACGACTGGTAAGACCTGCTCCTAAAAGTGTCAAGAATGTCACCGGGATCATGATGAGCACCCTTCCCGGCACGTTTCTCCGTATGTATCGGAACATCTTGTAAGAGGCTATCAAAGGTCTCCATTCGTTGGGTGCGAGCCTTCCCTTCATCCGTGCCGGAAAGAGTCCATCTCTGCCGTGGAAGAAACATTCATCGGAATCAAAGGCATGCCAGAGTATTCGATCCAGCCAGACTATTCGTCGAACATGCTCTGGCAGGTTCAATCTATGGCAGACATCATTACCCTCACGCACAATCTCACTATCATAACTGTCGCTGGGAAGCGCGAAGAGGTCGGAAACCCTATCCAATGTCGGCGCGAAGAGAACAGGGAAGTCGCGAAATTAAGCTGAATTGTTACTCCACTAAACAACGCACAAGCAGAGTTGGTTTGAGTCGTCGGTCGAACACATGCTCCCCAAATTCGATAATGCTACCTCCCTCGGTGCGCGGAGGCGCTCCGGAGTAACCCGAACCACGGTTCAGAAGAGGTCTATTTTCCATCATTGGTCAATTCTTTGGAATGTCGAAGAATGTAGTCTGCTTAGGTGCTTTGGGCGTGAATAAGCCGCTTGCCAATAGTTTCTTCTTGAACAGTCGATAGAACAAGAGAGAAGTGGGAACAGTCGCAACAAACAAAGCGTAGCTCGGCCACATGAGCAACCAGTCATAGTAGAAGGTGTTTCGCGCAATTTCTTCCATCGCCTGGAGAGCAAGAAACGACAGCATCAGCACGGCAACGGTCCAAGAATCGAATATGATCAGCGGGATCCAGATCCTTTTCTGATCAATCTGTCGGGCGGCTAGAAACATGACGGCCCATACTGGTGGAGTGATGAGGAGGTACAGGTTTATGGTGTTGATGAGTGCGATTGTTCCGGGACACTGGATTGCCAGACAGACCAGCTGGCCAGGGTAGAATCCGAAGATAATCGCTACTGGCACAACTGCAGAGATTATGATTGGCATCAGGAGCTTGATTCTAGAAGATCTCTGCGCGCCTTTCATCGCTCTCGACCATGGGATTGATGTCGGGACAAGCAGTATCCAGAGAAAGGGTGCGAAGAGTTGAAGGAATCTTAGCGCTGGTCCTGAGACAGTTTCAAACTGAGACGCGACCTGATCGGTTAATGCTATTCTTGCGGAAGCTTCTGGGATGAGCTGGTCTGGGTTCTTGAATCCCCAAGAGAGAACATACTCCGCAGGCACGGGCACATGTTTCCCGGAAGGATCTAGCTGGTTCCACCGCATTCCAATCCAGCGGCCGCCACCTGCGTCAACGGTCATCACGTTCGTAACGTTTTCGAGTCCGTTGATCGTTGGATCACAATCTGACATGGTCTCATTATGGACCACATTTCCCGACTGGTCGCGGATGATGAAGCTGAACCAACAACCATTGGGGAAGTGAACAGCGATCCGCTGCGAGGTAGGGTTGTACAGGACAAGCATGGCTTCAACTGTCTCTCCTAGCTTGTAAGAGGACTTGTCCGTAGGCAGTGCCGTTTGGAAGAGCGAGCTTTCGCCGTTTGCTTTGGCGAGGACTGGGAGGAACACTACTAGGACAATAATTATTGCTAGGCAGCCTGTTTGGCCAGTTCGCAAGCCGGAATATACAGTTGAGCGTCGCAACTCAAAAACTTAGGGTAGTAGGCCGTCGTGAGCAGATTCCGCTGTTGGGCTCACGGCTGAAATCTCCGGGTTCTTTGCAGACAATTGCCTGTCGGCTATCAGTACAGAGATCGGCAAGAGTGAAATGAAGCCGTAGCTTATCCAGACGTAGGGCGCAAAAATTAGGGCGATCAACCACCCTGCTCCCACAAGACCGCCAACCGTGGCCTCGATGAAGACCCCGAACACGCTGTATGCGGCCGTGACGCGAAACGCGTTATTTGCATGTATCTTCAACGATATCAGACTGAGCCCGAAGATCTCCACGAGGAGAACTGTCAATGTTGGTGGAACTAGAACGGTGCCGCACCATGATGACATGCAGTTGATCTGCTCTTCCAATATGATCAGAGGAACAGAGAGCAACATGCACACGGCTAGTGAGGGGAGCTTGATTCTACCGAGTCTGCCTGTCAATTGCTTCCGATAGCGGAGCATGAGAAAGTAGCCCCCGCCAACGATGGGCACGTCTATCAAAATGCCGAATACCATTGGCGCAGGTCACGGTGAGCTAGACCGTGATTTCAAAGAAGTGTCTCTGGACGAGAGTCTCGCTCGTTAGAGCTTTGGCTGAAGATCAGCATAGTTTATGGCCGCACAAGGCTGCGGTCAAGCAATTTCATTGTCAAGAAGGAAGACTATCAATGACCTTACTCGAAGACTGTGATTAACCCGAACTACTCAAATCTTCGATTGGTGTATACTACTCTACTATCCTGCGATGATCCTTGCCACAAGCGGACGCTAGTCGAATGTTTCTCGCAAGGGACCGCGTGTGCCCCGAATTTCGAGTCTCTCGCGAGACGGGTCAACCTTCAGTCTTGAACCTTCTTGGAAACGAGTAGCTGCCCAATGTGGGTTGAGAATGATCCCTGGTCTCGTCTCGGAATAGTGGCTCTCTTTGCAAACCTTGAGAGGTCAGGGCGCTGGACGTGAGCTTCGTTGAATCCCGCTTCTAGAGCCATACGTTCGAGAGCTTCATCCTCGTAAAAGTGGATTCGTGACGCCATCGGCTCGGGTGCAGCCATTGTGCCCTTTGCTTCCTTTGAGGTTGAAAAAACAATCATCCACCCGCTTGGTCTTAGAACGCGTCTCACTTCTCTGAAGACTCTGACCGGATCTTCTAAGAAACCTAGGACGCTCGTCATCATGGCGCAGGTGAAGAGAGAATCATTGAACGGGAGCGAGTCGGCTGTTGATTCTTTGACCTCCAAGCGTCCCTCGCCAACGGCTTTCGCATTCGCCCTCTTTGCGAGTCTGACCATTTCTGCGCTATGATCTATCCCTGCGGCGGTGCAACCGCTCTCCAACGCGTCATGCAAGAGCGCCCCACCTCCGCATCCGACCTCCAGAAGATGGTCATTGGGAGTGAGCGCGAGTTCTTCCAGTATCGCTCCGAAGTTTGGTCTGTGGTGGGTCGGGTTGCGATATCCCCGACGCGCTAGAGCGCCAGTCGGTCGTCTAGCCCTTCTGTCTGTTAGCCAATCTCCAAAAATGGAAGACGATGACGCGTTGAGGAGAGGCGCGATTACTTGGTCTGTGAACCACCCTAACGATTCACTCTGGTCTGAAAGGAAAGGTTCTAGCCCGGAATGGTCCATTGTTATGCGAGTTCCACGCTTTGTTGGTTGGAACCGGAAATCCATCCTTGTATCGGCGTCCGCCCAGTCGGCGGAGTGTAGCAACAAAAGGACCTGCTTCGATGGATGCCAGGCGATCACGCGGCCTACCTCCCTGTTTCCTCGCGAGATGAGACCACTATTCTTTGCTTCGAATTCTAATCCGAGTCGGTGAAGCGCCAAGGACAGCTCGTCGTTAAAGGCCTTGAACGCAGCTCCCGGATTCAATGAGACCTCGGTCTTGACGATCATGCCCACTGTTCACTAGCCCAAGCTCTAAGTTCGGATTATAGACCAAGTTAACTGTAGCCCAAGACTCGAACTGTCCGACTGTTAGTTAGCTTTTCAGCTCACGCGGACAAATGAGTCCTTCAGCGCGTTCTCCCATTCTTTGATTTTCTCCCGGATCAGCGAATGGAAAAAGTCCTTTGCAACGAATAGTTCTCGGTTCAAGCTTACCTCTACGGATTCCACTCCCGGAAGCTTTCTGGCTGCGCGGGTCCTGTTTGTCACGTCGGAGAGGTCGTTTGCTCTGCACAATAGATACTTCATCGGCGGCTCTTGAGTGTCGCCGACGAGGAAGGCTTCGCCGAGTACTTCGCGGAGTTCGCTGAGCTTGACTTTCCCTGAGACTGATAGATGGTATACGACTTCGCCAGAGTCGGCCAAGGAGCCGAGGCGGGGCATCACGTAGATGGTCTCGTCTGTGATCATCGACTGGAGATGCTTTCTCACAGTTTTTGGACTGAGACCAATCTTCTCTGTCAACGTTTCGAATGGGATCGTGGGATCGTCGACGAGCCCGTCCATTATTCGCCAATCGGCCGCAGCGAGCTTGTGCTTGGGCTGAGGCTCAGTTCGGGTTTGTCCTGAGGGTCGGACTCCGAGGACTGAAGCGAGTTCCTTGGCAGGCTTGCTTCCATCTCGAGGCCATGTCTGTACTGACAAGCCTCCGTCTAGCTTCAACGTCACGAATGCTACGTCGTCGACTTTGAGTGCTTTGAGCGCGTCTTCTCGCTTCCAGTCTCCCTTGTAGAAAAGCATCAATTCTTCTCGATCAAAGGCGCTCGGGTCCACGTATAGCCAGTATCCCTGTAGGATTCCACGGTTCTCGAGACGTTTCAGTCGATCGCGTACTGCCGGGGCTGATAGAGAGACGCGTTGTCCGAGGGACCTGTAGCTCTGACGAGCATTCTCGTGAAGCGCCACCAAGAGTCGAAAATCCTTCGAGTCCACACTCGTCGAGGGCGCGTGTTCATAGAAAAACCTCCCTAAATCGAAAGTCGGACCTAACACGGGAGTAAATGAGGCCGTCGAAGGACGTACGACGAAGCAAAATGAAAACGATACTCCTATTGGCATTCGCACTTCTGACAATGCTTACACCATTCGCGCATGCGACCCCACCGACCACCGCCACTGGAACCTTCACCGCATCATTCACAGTTCTCTCAGTTACTACAGCTGGTGGCAACACGATCATCACGGTCAACGAAACGGCGACCCTCACTGGCAGTTTCGCCGGAATCCGAATCGCCCAAGGCTCCGAGATAATTCATCCAGACGGCTCATTCATCGCCAGCGACACGGGAACGTTTACCGGAACATTAGACGGTGCACTGGGAACCCTAGTAATTACGGGACACAGCACTGGCGTAGGCGGAACCGGCGCTGGTGGCTTTATCGTCAATAACGGGACTGGCGCTCTAGAAGACACTCATACACACCTGACCGGCTGAACGGCCTAACTCTAAAGTTAGGCCTCTCCCTTTTTTTCTGTCAGTTTACTGTTCAATCGCTTGGCTGATTCCGTGCGCCTTCCCTAAATCGAAACCAGAGCCTAACACACGACTAAATCATGTCTCGTCCTCTAATCAAACATGAACTCAGAACAAACCGATCAGCTGAACCGGGCAGGATTGAGAGAGGCGAAGCGTCATCCAGGCTTCGAGATCCGGAAGAAAACGGACGGCGAAAGCGGGTCCACAGATATTCGTAGACCTGATTGGGTTGACTCGCAATTGTATCCTTTCGAGGATAGATGGATGATTCTGGATGGTCATCGCGTGCATTATGTTGACGAAGGTCCCAAGGATGCTACGGTCCTTCTCTTCGTTCACCCCGGGGCCGGATGGAGCTTCACCTACAGGTACCATATCCAACAGTTGAAGAACGAGTTTCGATGCGTAGCACCCGACCTTCCAGGCTACGGTCTTTCAGAAGCAGCGGACGGTTACCGCTACACCCTACAAGAGCAGGCAGATGTACTGGAGCAGTTTGTGGAAGCTCTAGACTTGCGGAGGATTGTCGCCTGGGCGAATGATGGAGGCGGACCCACTGCGGTACTTGCGTTATCACATCATGTAGACAGGGTTCTTGGCCTTGTCGTTGGTGGAACATTCGGCTGGTCTATCAAACCCTACCGTATGGTAGTCTGGCCTCTACGGGTCTTCACCAGTCGAGTCTTCCGGGCTGTGAACAGGTACACGAACTTTCTTGCATGGTCGATGGGATCAAAAATGGCCCTGGGGACTCGACGATTGACGAAGGCAGAGAGACCCCAGTACACTCAACCCTTCAGAGAGAGAAAATCGAGGAACCGCACTTTGAAGCTCTATGCCAGTTTCATGGACCCGGCCACTCAAAATGCACTCGACCAGGCCCTCCCCGCTTTCCGGGACACGCCTGTGCTGATCCAGTTTGGAGATCAGGACCCGATGACCGGCCAGCACTGGCACGAACGTTGGGCAGAGGAGACGACCAACCACAGCACCTACCTTCTACCCGGTGTGAGACACTTTACTTTCGAAGGAGCTCCTGAAGCCACGGTCGAAAACTTCCGCAAATGGTGGGCCGAGACAAGTAACCGAATCCCGCTAACAACTACAAGCTAGGACGACTTGGATCTTGAAAACATGGGTCTCGGCCGACCTATGACAATCGCGTCTACACGCGGCGTGCGCTAGGGTATGAACAGAGTGTCCGGTAGACCCTTGAAGTCTTTATCCCCTGAAACTATCTTCGCATTTCTGGCTCTGGCGGTTGCGAGGATTATGCTGTCAGCTAGGGGGAGCTTGAGGCTCTGCTTGAGCCGTGCAGCGTCAACAGCAATCTGCTCATCTAGCGGTATGAGGAAGCATCTCTTTCTGACAGTGTCAGCCTTCTCTCTGGCCTTCTTCTCATCATAGTCTCTTAGGACCGAGAAGTAGATCTCAGCCAAGTTGACTGTTGACAGCACGGCCGTGTCTGTGCCTTCGATGTACTCGGCGGCCTTCTCGGCATATCGGCTCCCTTTCCAATATTCTATCCAGGACCAGGAATCAATCAAAACGGTCAATTTTTTCTCTCGAGAAAGGCTTGAGTCTCGGCAGGCTTCCTCGCTCAGACCTCTTCAGAGTCTTGCTCTCGCTTAGGATCTCTCGAAGAGCCTCTGAATAGCTCTTCAAAGCCCTCTCCCTCTTGAGATGCTCGAGGAGTCTTGCTATGTCCTCGTCCACTTGAATTGTCGTCTTTGCGATCGACAATCACCAGGTTTACTACGATGATGTTCTCCTATAAGCTTATAGGATTATAGCCTGCTAACCCTTTCACGGGACAAGATCGGTGGACTAGAAAAAGACGGGGTCCGGCCGACCCTTTAGGAATCTGTCTACATGCGGCGTGCGCTCTGCCAGAGGCCTACTATGTTTCCTTCCGTGTCCTTGAAGTAGGCTGTGAAGCCCATGTCAGCAACTGGCTCTTTCTTCCGGACCATCTTGCCGCCCAGCTTCTCAACGTTCTTCAGCGTCGCCTCAATGTCCGGAACGTCTATCGTGATGACTGTGTTCTTGACCTCGTTGTTGCGCTTTGTCATTCCGCCGTTGATGGCTCCGGGCTGGGTGGGCATCCGGGTCTTCTGGTCGATCTCTGCTGTCCCAACCATGTGGTACTCCATTCCGGGCTGCTGGCTGATGTCCCATCCGAACGCTTTCTGGTAGAAGCCCTTGGCACGCTCTACATTGTCGGCCGGTAACTCAAAATGTACAACCCTACTGTGGTGCATATCTTCTTCACGTGCGAAGGCGGTCGTGAAGGCGGACTAATAAATAATCGCTATATTTTCCTTCCCCAGACCGATTACTCTTTTTCGGGCGAGTTTAGAATCGAATTGTCCATAGAGAAGTTGTTGCTAATTTCGGGCCCTTTGCTGGCGCCTTTGTCTCATGAGTGTCCACGTGACTAGAACTAATACTCCTACGACGGCCACTATTACTGCTGGCAACAACCAAGGGTTGCTTGGACCGTTGTTCGTAGAGGGCGGAGTGACCGGATTTCCAGTCGCCATTACCCAGCCATTCATTGCAGGTGTTGTCGGATGAACGGAGCATTGGTAGGGATAGTAGCCCGGCAGGTAGAATGCGTAGCTGAAGCTTTGGCCGGGGGATATTTGTCCGCTGTTGATGAGAGCGGCGCCTGTTTGCGTCTGGTTGGTTCCGGGGGGTGAAGTCACGGTGTGAATTGTTTTTCCTGTGTTGACGTATGTCCAAGTCACTGTGGTTCCGGTTGTTATGTTGATGTGAAGAGGTTGAAACGCGGTGTCGATAATATCAACCGCATATGTTGAGCCGCTTGCGTTCGCTATGGGTGGAGAGAAATGAATGGTCTGGAGGAGCACGAGTCCTATGAGCAAGGCAATGATTGTTTCTGGCTTGGGACACTTTTTCAAAAAATCGGGGCGCGCCCTCGCTCGAGGGCGACCTCTACGCTTTTGGCTTGCGTTTGAATGCAACGTACGCCACGAGTATGACCGCTATTATGGAGACTATTAGGGCGCCGAGACTAAAGTACATCGCGTTGCTGGCGTTGCTCTGGAGTGGGTCGACGACGTTCACTGTTGTGGAAGCGTTGATTCCGGGGCTGAATTCTTGGTGAAAGTCGTTTACTAGGTCTAGGCGGATTGTGTGTGCGCCGGGAGTTAGGGTCAATGGGATTCCATTGACGCTTGCCCAAATAGTGATGTAATGGTTGTCGACGAATACGTGAATGTGGCCTTCATTGTGGCCGGTATTACCAGAACCGATCGTTGTGTTAACGTCGCCAGGTGTTGTTGTTCCGGGATTTACGAGTGTGATGTTGTGGACTAGGAAGGAGACGATAAACGATGGGTTCACATCCGCATTCTTGTTTATAGTGGCGCCAGGACCCGGTGAGAGTATGGCGATCCCGCAGGGATGCGCTGTCAAGCATGGCGTGGCCAGCCCGTAGACGCGGGGTGTTGTTGAGGGTAATCCGAGTGCAAACACAGCTAATATGAGCGCTGCAGTCACGAATAGTTTGCGGCTTCGCATTTTTCCTTACGCGAAGCTCCGACTAGGATAGCTTGATAGGTCTTATTCAGGCGACCGGTAGGTGCCTCATGACCACCCTAGTCGAATAATGTGCTGTCCCGAGGGTATGGATTGAGCCTCGTTCGGGGCCGTTGGTGACGATCTACTTGAGCGCCTACTGCCAATTGGATCCGAACATTGCAGATGCGTGAGTCGAAGAGTCGTGTTGTCGAATGACATTTGACGAAGCCCGACGATAGGTGGGCTGGAAGCCTTGCGTCGCCGGTCGGTCAAGTTACGGATTGATCTAGGTGCAACGAAAAAAATGGAGGGGTTAGGGGGAGAATCCCTTGTTTGGAAGCACAGTGATGTAGCCTACCATGCCGGCGCTATGGTGGTAGAAGCAGTGGAATTCGTAGACACCTGGAACCGTGACTACGCCCAGGTAGCCGATGGACCAGAGATCACATGGAGGAGGATTCAGGGCAGTATTGTCGCAATTTCCGGTGGAACCTGTACCAGTGTCCGCCTTTTGCGTGTTGCAGGAGATTGAACCGCCGTTGTTATCCATGCATCCGTCAGGTCGCCCGAAGAAATTGTTGGCTGGCGAAATGAGATCACCGCTCGACAAGCCGGTCCAACTATTATTCAGTTGGAATAGTGTGCTGCTGGAAAAACCGCGAAGCCCCAGGCCGAGGGTAAAGGTGTGAGCGTCTGTGGTGTCGTTGGTGACGAGGATAATGGTGAGGTTATCTCCTTGGATAACGGTAATGCCCGAGGGGTAAAATCTGTCTTGGCCAGTCTGGTTGGACAGGAACCAGTCGACTCTGAAGGTCTTGTTCGCGCATGGCTGACTCGTCGAGCATGGTACGTTTACAGTAACTGCAGATAGTTGCGATGGCACCTGGCTGAGACCAAGGTACACGGCATAGCCTAAGGCTGATGCGCCGATGATGAGAGCGACGACTCCAATCGCTAAGGCTGTGCGTCCTGTTGATGCTGTCTTGGATTGTGACATGTTCCTAGGCGAGACCGCCGTCTCAGAGTATATAATAGTAGTTCATGTTCGAGAATCGAAAGCTTCTGCTAGTTCACTACCAGTCTGGCCTTCATGAATGTGTGGACTGTGCAGAAGACGTTGCAGTAGATCGTGAAGCTTCCGGGGTCCCTGGCGACAAAAGAGACCTTGTAGGCTTCTCCCGGTCTCAAGGTCACGCCGACGGCAAAGTAGTGATCGATGGCGAACCCGTGCGACTGTATTGGGTCGAGGTTGCAGACGAGAATGTTGACGGTGTCGTTTCGTTGAAATTCGATGGTTGGCTGGCCTTTGTGGATGCTGTCGTTGAATCCATTGTCGTCCAGAATCATTAGGATGTAGCCTGGGAGTCTTTCACAGCTCTGAGCGGGGGACACGTTGAACGATGGGTAGGGTAAATGCAGGTATTGGAGGCTGATGAACCCTAAAGCTGCAGTGATTGATATTGCGAGAATCGCCAGGGCCCTGCCGGTCAGCATGACATCCCGGACCGCCTAAGGCAACCATCACAGATTGGTATATGCTCTCCTCCACATGCAGGATTCAAGATCAATGTGTTTGGAGTCTAGGCACTTAGCCGTTCGTACTAGCGCTTAGGCGCAGGCACCGGTTCTTCTAGTAAGCTTATATCTTGACCGGGGCGGGCAGAGTATTCTTCTGAGGCGCGGTCTGCTGACCATATCAGCGCCCACGGCGGACACCTGGCAGTCACTCTACAACTTGTACTGGGTCCTGGCTGTCGTTGCGGGTGCAATCACCATAGGGGCGCTAGTGTTTTTCGTCACAAAGTACCGGGCTAGGCCCGGTTCCAGTCCCGCCCATTATGAGGAAGATGCGAAGATTCCAATCCGGACCGTTCTCGTGATAGTCATAATCATGGCCTCGGTGCTTGCCGGCGCTGCCTATGCAACCTTCCACGCCATAGGGGTCTACAATGAACCACCCGGTGGCTGGAATAATCCGGACGCGTTACACGTCAATGTTACCGGTCAGCGCTTCTCGTGGAGCTTCAACTGCACTAGTGGCTGTGGTGTTCCTGCAGTATTGACTGTCCCTCGGAACAAGATTGTGATTCTGAACATAACTTCGTCAGATGTATTCCACTCATTCGGCATACCTGACCTTCGAGTAAAAGCGGACGCTATCCCCGGAAGATACAACCTCATTTGGTTTGAGGTGTCCACCGCGGGTACGTTCAGGATACAGTGTTATGAGCTGTGCGGGAGCGGGCACGCGTTCATGATCGGGAAGCTCGTGGTCACCTAGGAGGACTGTGCTTGAATACTGTGTGGCTGAAGCGATGGCTGTTCACGACCAACCATAAGGAGGTTGGTATCCTCTACCTCGTAACATCGTTCTATTTCGCCTTCTTGGCGGGTATTCTCGCCTTTCTGATGCGGACCCAGCTCGCCTTCCCCTCCGAGAGCTTCCTCCAGCCTCCGCAATACAACGAGGCGGTCACGATGCATGGATTGATCATGGTACTATGGTTCCTCTCGCCTTTGGGAATCGCCTTCGCCAACTATTTCGTTCCCCTCCAGATAGGAGCCGCTGACGTGGCTTTTGCTCGGCTCAACGCGACAAGCTATTGGATGTACGTTTTCAGTGGGATAACCGCCTTTGTCAGCTTCTTCGTCCCGGGAGGATCTCCAGCATCGGGCTGGACGAACTATTCTCCTCTCACATCGCTCCAGTTCAGCCCAGGCTCAGGCGAGACCCTAGGAGCCGCGGCCCTCATCGTCCTAGCCGCCTCGAACACCGTCGGCACCGTCAACATTCTCGTCACAATCCTCTGGCATAGAGCAGCGGGTGTTAGCTTCGTCAAGCTACCCATGTTCACAATGTTCACCTTCTGGACGATGCTCCAGTTCCTCTGGGCATTCCCGTCCCTCATCGCGGGTCTGATAATGCTAGAGGCCGACCGGCTTCTTGGGACCTCCTTCTTCACCTCCACAGCCGGAGGCTCGATTCTTTGGGATCATGTCTGGTGGTTCTTTGGTCACCCTGAAGTCTACATCGTCTTGCTGCCCGCGTTTGGCATAGTAGCCGGTATAATCGCAACCTTCTCCGGACGACCGGTCTACGCGCGAAAGCCGTTGTTCGCCGCGGTCGGAATTATCGTACTGCTGAGCTACATGGTGTACGGTCATCACATGTTCTTGACAGGGATCAGCCTTACAGAGCGAGAAGCGTTCACCATCAACACAGAGACTATCTCTGTCCCGTTCGGCGTTCTGATGCTTTCCTTCATCGGAACCTTGTACAAGGGGGCTATCAGACTCACGACCCCGATGCTCTTCGCGCTGGGCTCCGTTGTAATATTCGTGATCGGCGGATTGTCTGGCGTCTTCAACTCTTCACTAGCTCTTGACATCGCCCTGAGAGGCACATATTTCGTCGTGGCACACTTTCACTACGTTATGGTCGGAGCCTCAGAATTCGGGCTGTTCGCTGGAATATACTACTGGCTGCCCAAGATGACCGGGCGGATGTATAACGAGACCCTTGGAAAGACGCATTTCATACTCTCCTTCGTCGGGTTCAATCTCATCTTCTTCCCCATGTTCTATCTCCAAGATATGCCGAGGCGTATCGTTACTTATGCCGCCTCGACAGGGTGGGGCGTTGCGAATTTTCTCTCAACCGTTGGGGCATACATCTTCATCCCGTCCCAGCTCCTCCTCGTCTATAACATGCTGATGACCCTGAAAGGCCCGCATGCCCCGGCAAATCCCTGGAATGCTACAGATAGAGAATGGACCAGCGGGACCACTATGCACGGGACAAGCGGTCACGACCATGGACTGGGAAATGGGCTGGGTAACGGCCTAGGCAATGGTGTTTCTCACTCAGCCTCCGAGTCTGGTCATGAAGTTAGTCCCCTCAGCACTAGGCCGATACTTCTCTGCCTCGGCTTCGCGGTTGGCATGGCAGGCCTCGCCTTCGGCCTTCCAGTCATAATCGTGGGTCTCGCTATCCTCGCCTGGGGAGTGGGCGGCTGGGCATGGGATGACTACCGTGGCAAGTTCAGGCTGCCGGAAGAGCCTGAGGGAGATCGGTGGCCATTCAGCAGGGTTCCGAAGGACAAGCTGGCCATGTGGACCTTTCTGGGATCTGAGGCGGTTCTCTTCGGGGTCCTTCTGGGAAGCTACGCGTTCATAAGAGTAAACTTTCCGTATTGGCCAGCACCGGGCGCTCTGCACGACATAAATCTTGGAACAGTCGACACTATCATCGTCATCACGAGTAGCCTGACGGCATATCTCGGGCTTCAGTCGATAAAGGCTGGAAACAGGCGGAGCCTAATCGGCTGGCTGGGAGCAACCTTTCTGCTGGGAATAATCTCCCTCGGGATAAAGGGTGGCGAGTGGTACCTTCTCGTGCGAGACCTTACGCCTGGCGCCCAGATTGGGCTACCGTTGAGCAGCTACTTCGTCACAACCGGGATACACGGCGCTCATGTCCTTGCAGGACTCTTGATCATCAGCTACCTGATGAGAAGAGCCGCAACTGGCGGCTTTTCAGCCAACCGTTACGGGACGGTGGAGAACTTCAACCTATACTGGTCCTTCGTGAACAGTGTCTGGCTCCTCATCTTTCCACTCTTCTACTTGATGTGAGACCGATGAATAGCGCAATCCCCATAGCCGTCTGGTCCTACCTGGTTGCCGCAACCCTCCTGGAATGGGCATTGGCGAAGAACTTTCTGAGCCTAACCACGATCTACACGAACATAGCCATCGCAGTACTCGCAGCGAGCCAGATATTCAGCGTGGCCATGGTATTCCTACGCCTCAAGTACGAGCCCCGCGGAGTTGTGGGTATCGCTGCTGCCTCACTCTTCTTCGCAGTACTAGCCGTGGTGCTCGCGTTAGGCTCGATAGGACACTAGGTGAAGAAATTGGCGTCCTCTGCGTACCAGCCGGACATGGCTGTCCTCTCCGCCCTCCTCCTAATCGGACTCGCCCTCGGCGGCTCCATGTTCTACGTGCTAGTCTTTCCCACCAAGCCCAAGCCCATCGTCTGTCCAAGCCCAACCGCCACTTGCGTAGACATTCCATCTGGAGTCTCTATTGACAGCCACCTGAACTTCCTATCATCTAACGTGACCATCAAGGCTGGAACGTTCGTCCAGTGGAAGAACCACGACGACTCACCCCACACCGTCACCGCTACACTGGTGCCCAGCGGGGCTACGAAGTTTGATTCAGGAGAACTGGACAGTGGTAATACTTTCTTCGTCCAGCTCACCACTCCGGGGGTCTACAAGTACCACTGTAACTTTCATCCTGTCTGGATGAGAGGAGAAATAATCGTCTCCCCCTGACACATTCCCATTACGACTAGTCGACTGACGAACCTAGGCAACTGTGCCTCAACGAGACGACTTCAGGAGCCGCGAGATACCGGCCGATTAGGCCGTTGGTGACGGATTTCTTAAGGCTGGCTCGCTCATGCGTTCTACTCGGTCTTCATGCGGGAAACGATGTTCGATGACTCGTACAATATACGAGAAGTCTTGGACGATGTAATTGAGAGAGTAACTCTGCGCGAGAAGCTTATCCAGACTGCGAAACAGTTTGCGGAGAAGAAGAGAGAGGACAGGTATACGCTCGCGATTAAGCAGTTCGAGAATCTTATGGGCGACTTTCTTAGGCTCTACCAGCCTATACTTGACAGACTCGGCAGCTACCGACAAGGACTTCAGAAGGAGCTGTCAAGCTTGAAGTCGTCCCTGGCCACGGTCACTGGCATGTTGGAGGTCTCGAAAGGAATCGAGGGTCTCCAGGCCAAGGTCCAGAGGTTGGAGGCTGATGGTCAGGATCTTGACGAGACGATCAAGGAGAAGAGTAAGACCGCTGACAAGATAGACGACCTCTTCAACCGGATAAGGACACATAATCCTGGAGTTGCAGGATCGACCGGTAGGGACGCGTTCTCCGACGTGCTATCAGGAATGGGGAAGGACCTGTTCCCCGAAGCTCCTGAGACTGGGAAAGAGGCTACCAGAAAGGCACCGACCCGCGGCTAAGGCCTAGAAGCAGGACTATCTCAGCCCTAAGCGCGCCTCTCCCACATACATTGCACCGCTAGACTCTAGAGTCTAGCCTCTTAGCCGGGCGCCTTCTGTCGACTTGAGATAGTCAACGACCTCGCCTAGGTACTGGAACGTTCTCTGACCAAGACGAAAGCCCAGCAAGGGTCCCTTCTCTGTCCTTACGATCACCGCGGACAGGTCTAGGGCGGCCCGTAGCAACCTCTCGGCAAGCTCGTCGGACCGGACCGGTCGGGCCAGGTCTACCTCAAGGACGATATTCTTTCTCTCCGCCGTGGCCATATATCTCCGACTGCCCACCGTGATGTATCGCAGCAGCGCTGATAACCTCCACGTACAGCAGTGCTCATTTCTTTGAAGAAACGTCTGAAATGTGTGGTTGCATTTGTGCCGATCTGTGTATCTCGGCGGCCCGAGGAGAAGTGTTTGGGGAGCTGGCTTGCCCGTCTAGGAAATGACTCAACCATGTTACCATTTGACATTCTACCCAATTGACCTATCACCAGAGGTATTCCGTTGTGTTAGATCATGATGGCTACGACTGTCTTGTTCCACAATTGGTACAGTAGACCGCGCTCGCGGGGAGTCTGGTGCCGCACTTGAAGCAGAACTTGAACTCGGGCGTGGGTTGCAGGGGGGTCGACTGTGGCGGTATGACCTGTGGCATGGGAGTCGGTATCTGCTGGGGTGGCTGGAAGCCAGGATACGGAGCGGGTGCTGGTTGGTCCGGGATTGAGAAATATGCGACGATCTGGAAGATCATTGCTATGAGTAGTATTAGGAATCCGACAAGCACAATTACGGTCAGGGCTCCAATTAGGTAGAGCAGGCCGGCGGTTGCAAACGCGCCAACGTTGAGGCGTTGTGCGATCTTGTCGTAGGCCCGCTTGAGAAAGATCGATGAGACAACCAGGAATAGCCAGAATATGCCGAGGATCGCCAGGGCGCCTAGGACCCCGAAGACTCCGAAATCTATCAGGCCAAGAGTGATGATCCCCCCGAAGGCGCCGGATGCGAGGAAGACGACGAAAGTGATGGCGCCGATTACGGCCGTGATTCCCGCGATCAGAGCATCGTCAAAGATAGTCCTGTCTTGACTAACGTCCGAGATTTCTTTCATAGCAACGAGAATCAATATCCATCCAACGAGACTGATGCCTGGGATGATAGCAAAAATTCCGCCCAGTCCCCCCGAGAACCTTTGCAGTCGAAAGCGAGGCCATTGTTTCTAACCCGTTTAGATTTGGATTTAAGCCCGGCCGTAGGTGGCACTGGAAACCTTCAACAGCTTCTTGGATTTGGCTAGGCTACGTTAGCTGGCTAAAGATTCGGTTCCGAGTCCTGTGACGGCGGATTAGACGTTTCAGCGCCCCAAAGAGCGCTTTTGCGTCGCGACGATAAACTGTAATTCTAGATTTTTCCAGGAGAGTTTCGCCAAGTAACATGTTTCTTGGCAGAGTCTGGCCGGTCAGGGCTGTAATGGGCTGTGAGCAAGATGGAATCCTGTTTCAAAAATTATGCGCCGCCGGCCAACTTCGAAAGTCTTAACGTGATTCTCAGAGCCTCATGAACCTCCACCTAAACTGGAAATGATCTAGACCTGATCTCGCTAAACCCGTAAGAAGACTCGCGAGGATAAACAGACAAGGAATCCGAGGTGATTTGAGAAAATGAGAACTCTCTGTGGTCTTGCGCTCCTTTCATTCGCGCTTTTCGTATTCGTCGTTCCAGCCCACGCGAGCGCCACATCAGCAAACGTAGGCTTCGGCCAGCTATTCTACAACGACAACATCGTCCGCACAGTAGTCACTCCAGTAGCGATACCGAACCAGGGAACAGACAACTTCTACAAGGTGACAAACGGTGCGACAGGTCAACTAGGCATTGCTGGCGTTGCACCCGGATCTTCTGACTATCACGGAGGACACTGGAAGGTCTTCACAGTAACCTTCAACTCGGAAGTTACACCATTCCTGCTAAAGTCACAGGCCGAGGTCCTTTCTGCACAAACGGCAGGCTCTGTTACAGTGACACGCAACGGCGGCGCCGACTTCCTCTGCCCAGTGCAACCGTAACCAAGCGCGCGTGAAGAAGACAACCTATGCGGGGGTCACCCCGTCGCAACCCCACCATTTTTTGGCATACTATGACTCTCGTGATCAGATCACCCAACCCCCTAGTGGACAAATGGGTTAAGTAGACAAACAAGCAAAATAGCGCGTCTCCTTCAAAGAAGCCAATTCGTATGAATACCTGGATACGGAATATTGAGGAAGCGGATGCCACGGGAAAGCTGAAGCTGATCTATCATCTTCCATATGGGCCTCTCGGATGGTTGTACGGAAAGCTGGTTCTGGAGGCTCGGATGAGGAGACATCTGAACAGGCTCCTGTGGAGAATGAAGAGACTCTCCGAGAACCCGCTCGCTCAGGACAGATGTTGAGAGATTCAGGGGTACGAATTTCTTTTCACACCCCATCTCTAACCCGGAGGAAAGACCGTGGCAGTATTCTCATCATGGGAGAGGAACAACGTTGCTGATTCGAGACTGCGTCTAACGGATAGTATTAAATATGCGTCAATTGATATCGATTGACGGATCGTAGAATGACGAAGAAAATTGTCACAACCGGCCTTGTAACGTCTGCAACTCTCTTGCTGATGCTCAGCGCTTTCGCTACGGTTTCTGTCGCCGGTGCCCGACACATGACGGCGTCCACGAGCACAGGATTCGCCAAATCCCTTTCTTCCCAGTATGGCGTATTCGTCAGCGATATCCAACAAACCTCTGATGGAGGATTCATAGTCGCAGGTGACTATAGGTACGATAGCAGCGAATTCAGCCATGCCCTTCTCATCAAGTTGGACTCGAGTGGGAACATTGTATGGTCAGAGAATTATGGAACGAACGTGGAAAACACGGGCGCGGATACTGAGTTCGCCACTAGCGTCCACCAGACCCCTGACGGAGGATACATCTTCGCTGGCAGCCTCGAGACACAGCGGAATTTCGGCACTCCCTGCTACGCATCATGTGCCTGGGTCGTAAAGACCGATTCGAGTGGCATAATCCAGTGGCAGAGTACTTTCTCTGGTGCTTCTACGGCTAACGCTGTCGACGTTGAGCTTACATCCGATGGAGGCTACGTGGTGACTGGCGATACAAGTGATTCGATCGGTATTGGATACGCTTGGATTGCGAAGCTTGGCTCCGCTGGAAACTCTCAGTGGGAAGAGCGAATCGGATGCTCATCCACGGGGTCGTCAGGGTGCGATGCTGGTATTGAACCGACCGCGGATCCATCAGATGTTCAACAGACCCCGGATGGTGGATACGTTATCTCTGGCTTCGGAGGGACCTACCCCTCATATGATGCACTCATCACAAAGTTGAGCGCAACGGGTGCGATCCAGTGGCAGAAAAGCTATGACAAGATAGGGATCGACTCCCCGATCCAGTTGACATCGGATGGAGGCTACATCTTGACCGGACGCGTAGGGAACAGCGACGGTGTTGCTGGATGGTCCAATCTTGTGGCTCTCAAGCTTGACCAGAATGGAAACATCCAGTGGCAGAGGCAGTATCAGGACCCATTCCTTTACTGCGTCCTTGAGGGCGACGGCTACGATTGTGTGCCGGCCAGCACTAATGGTTTGTCGGTCCGCCAGACCTCAGATGGGGGATACATCTTCGCTGGATACTTTACCACATACGCCGGCTACTTCGAAGGCTGGCTTCTGAAGACTGACGCCAGCGGGAACATAAGCTGGCAGAAGTCTTACGATTTCACTCAAAATCTAGAGTTCGATACGGTTCGGCAAACAAGTGACGGAGGCTTCGTAGCCGGAACTCCTGGGGGTGTCGTCGGCCATGTTACGAAGTTCGACTCGAACGGGAACATTTCCGGCTGCTCAGCCATCGAGAACACCACCGCAACGATTGTTGGCAGTTCGATAACGGCAACGGCTCTTTCTCTTCCGGTGGCAAGTCTATCCTCCGCGGTCCCGACCACGACAACTGCCAGCTCCGTAGTAATCACGTCTACCAAGGAATGCTGAGCTAGTTGTGTATAGGCAGAGAAGCAGCAAAACTTTGCACTCAAATCTCCTCTTTTTTGCACGATAAGCGACTGGGGTGTTGAGGAAACTGTTTGCAGCTTAGGACAGACGACGCGGCCAGAACACGCCGGTGAGGGTCAGATAACACATCGAAAACAGGAGACCGATTATTAGCATGCTCATTCGCCAGCCGATTGTCCTGCTCGAGAAAAGGAGACTGACCGACATCAGGACGACCCAGATAATGGGGATGTACCCCGTGAGAGTTTGTGCCCCTTGCGATAACTGGAGTGGACCAAGGGTGCGTGGGGTGAATACTGAGGTTAGTCCAAGCAGGCTGAATACCACTCCGGTCGCTCCGAGAGCGGTACTGATCAGCCTGAAGGACCTTAGACTCGCCAAGGTCCCGAAGAGGATTATGGAGCCAGCAGCCAGTAGAACGCTTGACTGTTGTAACGACGCATAGTACCCCATCCTCGCCAGCTCTTGGATCACCCTTGACCCAAGCCCTAGGGCAAGAATTGCTTGAGAGGAGAGGTACATTGAGAACTTGGCCAGGCCACTCATGATTCCCAGAGACAGAGCCGTCCTAGCCCTGCCCCGGTTTGGGCGAGGGAAGACCAAGTACATGCCGACGAAGAACGACACGGCCGTAAGCATGGTGCTCACATCAGCGAGACTGTACAATGGTGAGCCGATGCCAACAACATAAGCCAGACCGGCGAGTGAAAGAAGGCTGAGCACTGACCAGAGTACCCCCGAGAGTCCCCCAAACCTTAGCACTCTCTTCTTCCCATCCAGGAGTTCCCTCTCAACGTCGAAGGCTGTCGAACTTCTCTGTGATTCGACAGGCTTCTGTGGTAGCCATCCCCTGAGCAATGATTCGACACGGGTCCGCCCGCTCATTGGATTGCCTCCGGCAAGATTCTGCTGAAGACTGTTCGCGCCAGTCTTGCTGGATGCATACTCTTCTCCTCGTGGGTCAGTCTAATGCCCCTTTCCTCAGCCTGGTTGAACAGGTACTCTCGTGCCTCGTCGAGAAGCTTCTCGTCTCTCACCTCTTCGGGTTTATCGTACCAGTACCAGACCTTTATTCCGTATTTTGAGGTGTATGTGACGACGACATTTCTTCCCAGGACCCGGTTGTGCCCGAGGAGTGCTCCTCTATCCGGTCGAATTCCTCTTATCTCCAAGTCGTTGGATCGTGCCGCATCGAGCAAGCTCTTCGAGATCTTACCCTCTGCTATCTTGAGAGTTTGCTGGACATATTGTCTGCTCGCTTTCATTTGCTTGGCGATCTGTATCATCGAGACCCCCTTCTGAAATAGGCTCCATGCGGCAGACTGCTTCGGGGTAAGTGGATACACGGACAATGTCAACTTACATTCGTTGACTTAAGTCTTTCAGGATCGCAATGGCAAAGTCGTAAATAGTTGTCAATCGCCGTCAGTTGTCAGACATTGACGCTCAGCACTTGGCCGAACCGCTTCTACTCCTTTCTTCTATCACCATCCTATGGAAGAGGTGATTACGCATTCGTGGTTCTGAGGATAATCATGGGCTACACGTGGCTCGTCAGGGACATTCCTCGCTGGACAGCACTTTCAGCCGGGAATCCGATCATGATCCCAGCGAACACATTGCGAAAGAACCTACCACAGCTAGCAATGTTTGGAACAGGGAATTCTGTGACGTTCTTCTACCTCTTCACTGCATTTGAGACCGTGGCGGCGATCCTCCTCATACTTGGCCTCGCCACTCGGCTCGCAGCGCTTTGGGGGGTAATCGAGTTCTTCGTTAACGGTACTACAGGGCTCTTAATCGGATCACTGGGCCTTCAGGAAGACTATGGTCTATTTGGGCTAAACCTGCTTCTGTTATTGTATGGAAGCCGAAGGTTGAGCATTGATGGATTGATCGCTAAGAGGGGCACGAAGTCCGTAGCATTGGGTCCAAGAAGCTAGTCTGGCCAGTCCCGCCTAATTGTCGAACCGGATAACGGGATAGCGGTGGCCCTCCGAGAACCACTAGCTCAGCATAGAGATCGAAAGATTCAGGGTTAGGAACCCTAGGTGGGGCTAGACGCAAGGCCATCAGGACAAGCAAATGCAAGTCCTGGCTCTAAACAGTCTCTTCATCGGATAACGGATAAGGTCCTCGTCCCAAACTTCTCGGGCGACCAGCCTCAACAATGATCAGTAATACCCGAGGGTCGAGTGCGTAAACTGATTCTAGCTGAATGCGATGGCCGGAGGCTCCACTCCCAATGGAAGCGTGGGACAGTTTACGAGATTTCCTGTGGATGTGACTCCCTTATTGCTGCTGGGAAAGGTCAGATCAACATAGGTGGGGTTTGTCTTGCTCTGGTCAGCCTGAGCCTGTTCTAGAGATGTGAACATGCCGTTTGGGACGACTGCTGGGTCTTGTGGGAAGGGTGAAGGAAATCCGACCGAGATGGATACGGGATATGGGAGTCCCCCGTTCGGGTGGTAGGTGTTGTTGTAGACGTGGAGTATCGAGACTGCCCATAGCGGAGAGGAGCCGAGCTGGCCGGGGTATGTGTCGATGAGGTCGCCGGAATCCTTGATGTCTCCGTCATGGTTGAAATCCGTTCCGCAGAGTGCTTCCAGTAGTGGGCAGGAGTCGCCGTCTCTCTGGATGAGCCATATCGAGATGGAGGGAACACCTCCACTTGGGAGATTGGTTTCAAACACGGCCATACTTGCAAGATCAGTCCGGTACCAGACCGGTAGAAACTGGGGCTCACCGTTCACAACAACGATCTTAACATTGTGAGCGACCAAGGGACCATTGAGGGATCTCCCCGCGTCTTTGACCGTCACGAGACCGGCTTGTTCTGCGTTCTTCAGGGTCGTGAGCGACTTTATCGCATTAGGCGTGTAGCTGTTCGTGACCGTGACATTGTTCATCTCCCAGAAGTGCGTGTAACCGGTATCGCCGGGTTTTACGTCGATGATTGGGTACTGTCCCTGAACCGGCGCTCCGTTCTGGTAGTTGAAGAAGTAGACGGGATTGACGGTTCCATTTGTGCCGCCGACCAGCCAATACCATGCTATCTGCCCGCTTAACGATCCCGTGGTCTGGTTCCTAGTGAAGCCTGCAACAAGGGGAGCGCTGGTTATGAAGCCGGCCGGAGAATCATTGATGGGGCCGCTGTAAGTGTCAGTGTAGGAGGAAAAGGCGTTGTTATTGCTGCTTAACCGGCTACCAGCCAGATAGCCTCCAACGGCCCCGACGATGAGCGCGATGACGAGGAATACTGCCAGAATCGGCGTTGTGACCTGCCTCAAAACCTATCGGATGCAAAAACGTTAGAGTGCGAATTTAATCGTATTTCCAGATTCCTTACATTTTTCTTCCACTTTCTGGGAGCATTAACACAAACACTCTCTCATTTCAACCGAGGTGAGACCGGACCGAGAGCGTGATCGACCTCAATCGAGGGAGGCCGAAAAACGCACGAACTGTAGAGAGTCTTCGCTTGTTGGTTAGAACTTTCCTACGCGATCTTGCTTACGTGAAATGGCTACTACTTGTAGGTAGCCCATAGAAGCGTGCCGAAGCCTACCGCTTGGATGATCGTTAAGGTCGCAATCTCAAACTCAACTGCAGGTGTATAGATGACAGTTAGATGAAAATAGATAGCGACAGCATTCTGTATCAGGAACAGGAGAGTAAAGAGTAGGAGAGCAGCCGATATTGCCGATCTTGTCTTGAAGAAATTCCTGAAGCCCGGGTAGAGCAGTGCGAGCAGGATCACTATATTTGCCGCTGCTGCGATATAGGTCAACTCCATCATAGAATCCATTGGCGAAACATAATCTCGTTTTTCCTGTGACTTATTCAAGCGTTTCTCCACATCCATTCCAAATTACCACGGCGTACAGCCACTCGAAAAATGCTTATTGCACAAGTCGAGATGAGTGTTAGAGGAGTGACGATTAACACCCTTGGAGCTCGACCCCTTCTTCAAGCAGCTTCTCGTCTATCTCTTCGCCGGAACAAGAGGCGCTGAGATGAGGGTGAAAATAGTGCTCGCATTGAACGAGAAGCCGTCAAACATCAACGAACTCGCAAAGCTCCTGGGCGTGCATTACAAAGCCATGCAGTATCAGATCGACGTACTCTACAAGAACAAGCTCATCCAGACACCCCAGAGAGAAAGCTATGGAGCAGTCTATTTCCTGACGCCAGTCATGGAGAGACACTTGGAATACGTAAAAGGGATCTGGAAGAGATACGGCAGACCAAAGCTTCGCATCTCTGAAGCGTCCTATACAGCGGTCAACTAATTCTCAATACATTACACCCGCACAACCAACGCGTCCCTTCTGACAGCCGGGAGAGTTTTGGTCCACGTAGATGATCGGGTTATGTGGCCTTAGGCCACACGATGGGGGGGTTGTTATGCTATGGGTCGTGGGAGTGTTCGTATCCAGGGACTGGGTGGGGCAAATACGGGAACGTTGAGAGGAATGGCGTCGTGTTCGGGGGTTGCACTGGGTTGGAATCGACCCCGTCGGCTACCAAGCCTGCTGCGCCGTCTGGTGTGAATCCAGAGTCGACTAGTGGCAGGGTCGCTCCCGCGATGGCTCTCAGCTCTATGTCGATTACATCGTCCAGGACTCTTCGCCCGTTGGGGAATCCGGCGAGATCTCCTCCGACTATGCCTAGCCCGCTCGGATTCGTGGTGTTTGGCGGAATGGCCATGTTGAGACGCAGATAGTCTGCCTGGACCGTGCCTGTGAGGTTTTGGAAGCCTGTAACTATTCCTGAGGGTATGCCCGTTAGGAGGATCGCGACGAGATCGGCTCTGGCCTTGCCGTAGGCGGCCAAGTTAGGGAAGACTCCCGGGTAGAGGATTGGCAGGAGCTTCTGAAGTTCCGGTGTTTGGTAGTAGGAGAGGAATTGAGAGTCGAAACGGGGATGCACAGTGTTCCAGAGGTCCTTCTTTCCGAGTGGTATGATGACCTCGTTGATGAGGGGCATTCCGAGCCTGGAGACCTGTGTGAAGGGTCCGGTCTGGAATCCTGGAGAAGCATCATCGTCGGGCTGACCGTTATCATCATCGTCGCCGTCGCCGGACAGAATGGTTGCTTTGCGTCGACTAGCGGAAGCCCATATTCCAACCACCGAGTCTTGGTCTGAGGGATCTGTCGGGCTGGAACCGTCATGGGTCAGCTGACTCTTCGGGACCCGTATCGCTATTGAGTGGACGCTGAAACCCTTTGTCGTGTCCACGCCGGGAGCGGCGGGTGTGGGTATGAGGTGTAGATTCTGGAATGGTCTGAGGGTACCGAGATCGAATATGGACCCTAGGTCAACGTAGAAGGCTTCGTCTCGTTGGCCGGCGAACACGTTCGACCCGTCGCTAAGAGTATTGATCGCCGCATCTGCTAGGTCGGTATAGTTCGGGGTTGACCTTGGTCCGATGTTGACCGGTGGAGTCGGAAGATTGTTGCCCAGCAAGGTTGATGAGCCCGTTCGTCTCGGTCCCCGGACCCTTGTGACAGAGTAGAACTGTTTCACGTTCCATGACGAGTCGGAGAGAGAACTGATCGGTCCGGTGTTGTAGAGGAAGGTGTCCGGGTTTCCAATCTTCGTCTTGAACCGGAACTGGTAGGTGATGTCCTCGATTCCATCACCATTATTGTCTATAATTATCTCGTAGAGAACATCATCTCCAAATGCGTTGAAGTTTGGGCCGCCCGCCGGCTCCTCCAGTGGCACATAGTTTGCTAGCATCGTCACAGTGTCAGGCTTGTCTGGGCTGACGAAGGCATAGAGGTCTGTATTGTCAGCTACGGGGTCCTTCGAGATCTTAGGAGCTTCTCGGTGAGATGTCAAGAGCTATTCTCCGGCGTTGACTTTTTCGGCGATGAGTGCGGCTAAGCCAGAGTCCTTTGTCTTGACTATGACCTGTCCATTCATAACGGTGACTTGATCTCCTGATACTGTGGCTACGATCGGTTCTGAATTGTCATTTGCGGGAGGAGTCTTCTTCGGTTGTTCTGAGGGGAGTGGAATCTTGCCCATCAGGGCCGTGGCTCCGACCACGACTACGGCGACTCCCGCTCCGTACTTGAGGAACTCTCTTCGAGAAATGCCATCCTGTCCGGATTCGGACTCTTTCTCAGCTTTCTTATCTTCGCCTTTCAAGAAAAATCCCGAAGCTTTTGTCCCAAGAAAATCGCTTTTAACGGTTTTCCCAAATCATACCAGTTTTCCTGCCAGATTCTATCCAGAGAAAGACCAAGCTTTCGCGAGCTGAATGCACGGCGAGAGCTGGAGTAGATCGCTCTATTTCCAAGTCACTCTGAGCAGATTCGTCAACGCGAGCGCTTCTCCAATATTGACGAGGAGCATGTAGAATGACGCTTGGTCGACGAGGCTTGCTGCAGAGTTCTGGTAGAGGAAGAGCCAGAAAACCAGAATCGCCAAGTTCAGGACAACGAAGAATATTCCGAAGAGGACGAGGCCCATGGTGAAGGAGGACCTGATCTTTCTGTACGTCCCCAGATAGATTCCTAGAAGGACCAGCGTCATAGCTATGTTAACAAAAGCCACCACAGCCGCGAGCCACAACGCCAAGCTCAAGCTCTGCTTCCTCTAGTCTCTCCTTTCTGCTGCGCTTATCTTGGTTCTTCCAATTTTGCCCCAAATCTCCTCCACCAGTGGCCATGCCTGCTCAATGGTGGTTGTGAGAAGTAGAACTGCACCATACGCCCCCTTCTGTGAAGACATCACCAGACCGTTCTCTTCTAGGACCCGTAAATGATGTTCGACCGTCTTGTAGTCCAAACGGACAACCCCGGCAAGCTGGTTTGCATTCAGGGGCCGTTCGCGAAGAGCTTTGAGAATCTCAACCCTGCTTGGCCCTCCACGGGTCCCGCCCAGGAGATACCAGAGTAGTCGTCTAAGATACTTCTCACCATAGATGGGCTGAGCCGACTGTTCCTTGTCCTTGACCGCGGAATAGATGATTCTCGGATACAGCAAATCTGAGAATTGCAATCTTCGAATTGGGGCGAATATCGCACGAGCCACCTAGCGAAGCCTGAAATCGACCTTTCGGTGGCTAGATTCGAGTATTAACCATTCTCGCTAACAAGCCCAAGTCAAAACTTAGTCCCCGGCTTCGAAGAAAAATCAGTTTGCGGGCCCAAATCAGACAGAAAGTCGGAGAGTTTTCGGACATGCCCGCAAGCCTATCCTGTCACAATTTATTAGCTGACGCAGGATAGGCTTCGGAGCATGACGCCGAGCCGGATCTTGACAAACCTCGTCGGGATGATGCTGTTTGTCCAAGTCATCCTAGGAGGCAGCACTATGCTACAATTTCCCCCATAACCTACCACATCGTCTGGGGAAGTATCACCTTCGTAGTCCTCATTTTTGCAACAGTATTCGCCGTGCGAGAGTACGGCTCGAAGTCCACCCTATTCAAGACAGGCATCGCTTCAATAGCGGACCATGTGGTGCAGATACTTTTGGGATTCGTCGCTTTGGGATCAGACACAGTTGTTGTGGTTCACCTTACAAATGCGTTCTTGCTGGCCGTTATCGTGACTTATCTGATCAGCTTCGCCGACAGTGCAGACAAGGCTTCCATGATCCGCCCGTCGGGAGCAGGGACACTTCGGTAGAGAACTCCTCAAGTTATTACTTGACTTCTATTGTTTCTTGCTCGTATCAAAGAGAGGGAGAGGCTTGCCCCTGCCGTTGCCGCAGAAACAATTTCAGATCATGCTTCATCAGTAGAACGATGACCACTGCGGCGATGACAACGGCCGCAGTCGTGCCAGTTATCGAATCGACGAATTGGTCGCTTGGAAGAGAGCTCGCACCGAACAAAGCGACTTCGGATGCAGTGCTGAAGACAATGATTAACACGTTAGTCCAGACAGTCAGGGTCCACCCCATACCCTTCTTTGCCAGCAGTAGAACGCCTGCGGAGAGTCCCATCAACCCTAGTGCCGCGTGAACGATTCCCAGACCTTTGCCCGTGGCATCAACCGAGAAACTGATCAGCGCAGCACCGCCGAGCAGTACGACTCCGCCAACTATCAGTTCGAGGATTGCTAGCAGTAACACCCTAGTACTGAGATTCGCGCTCATACCCGTGCGTGCTCTTGCAAGTCGCGCGACATCTGCTCGAACTGCTCCCTAGTGATCTCTCCCCGGGCGAACCTCTCTCTCAGAATGGAGTAGGCATTGACACCCATCCGGTATCCACGCGGGTAGCCCCATCCGCGGGGCAAGAAGAACCATCTTAGCACGAAAAAGAAGAGGAATGCGAAGGGGACCCAGATCCAGGCAAAACCGAACGGATACCACGGATAGTAACCAACAGGCCGGAACACGAGATTTGCAGCAACTATTATTCCGACGACAACCAGAAAGAGGATTATCCAGAGTAGTGCCAGTCGCCGTCCATTCCTTGTGTACGGAGCTAATTCCATCTCTGTTCCCCAAGCAAAGATTCGCGTCAGAGAATTATCTAAGTCGACTCCTATGACCCGTCGCGTTTTTGGACACGTAATTCCTCGCGTTAGAGGAGAGACACGCGAGTCGGCGAGAGCGGAAGGCTGGATCGCAGTTGATCATACGGAGGCTTTGTCCAATAACGCGAATGGGCTTGGGCAATGTGTTAAAATCATAGCCGTTCTGGAATGACCCTTGAGGTTGATTCGAAGTGCGAGTTGGAGCCCTGTTTCGCGTGACTATGATCCTCGTTTTCCTCCAAATTGCCCTGGGTGGACTGATAACACTGTTCAGCTTCACTCCTATACCCCACATTATCAATGGATTCGTAGTCCTCGGACTTGCGATAGTCATCCTGATTGTCGCTCAGACCTTGAAACCGCCATTCAGGCCGTTACGCGGCCTCTCCATCGGCCTCGTTCTAGCAACCGTGGTGCAGATCATTCTCGGATTCATCGCCCTGGGCGAAAATGAGGTGGTGACATGGGTTCACTTGCTTATCGCTGTTGGGATTTACGGAATGGTGGTTGCGGGAACCTTCATGTCAATGAGACTCGACCATAATTCTAGAGCACAGTCCACCGCCAGCACCGGACCCTGAGAACAGCCTCTATCGAACGGCTATTGTTTCGCGCATCTTCCTCTCCGTCCTTGGACCGGGAGTTTGTCCTGCTGTTATTTGCTTCTGGACCTCGGATTCAAGCCAGTCGAAGGCATGCACCACCTTCTCTGCAATATTCATAGTCGCAGATTCAACCCCGGGCTGGTCTTTGACCCATTCGAGAATCTCGCTTCCCTCAGCAACGTTTGCGCCTGTAAAGCCGAAGATAGAGCCG
>WNGM01001207.1_pt1 | contig 42963 bp, 33 predicted proteins | sample 5400571 | NCBI WGS metagenome assembly WNGM01 (sample SAMN13153378, study PRJNA577476) | soil metagenome | isolation source: 100 cm soil or saprolite under Garry oak tree replicate 2 | place: USA:California | collected 2016-06-15 | reverse complement strand
ACATCCAATAGTGAAGGAGACTGTGACCGTCTGTGGGTCTCCGACTGAAGGGGTAATGGTGACAGTTGCGGTGTATTTCTGCCCAAACTGTAATGACTTTGTGCCATCCGCTGAGAATTTCAGCGTTGCATCTCCACTGCCTTGTCCAGAGGGTGAGACACTTAACCAGCCGGTAGACTGACCAGGTGTATAAGCCGGGTCGGAGACATTCCAACTCAGTGTGCCACCGCCAGTATTGGTGATCGTTAGGGTACCCGAGTCCGTATATACACAGTTTGGAGGCGTTAAGGGTAGCTCCTGGGTGCTGAGATGCATTGATGGCGGCGATGGCGGCTGTGTTATTGTAATTGTCACAGCTATTTTGGCCGGACTACCCGAAACAACATTCCCTGTCAGCGGATCAACTGCATCAATTGTCACCGTTGCTGTATAGGGACCGGCATGTACTTGCGCTGGATTGACGACGACACTATCGGTTGTGTTTGCCCCTGCCGCCAGGTCCGTACCGGAAGCTGACGAAATGGAAACAAATGAGGGCGCATCTAAGGTGGCTGTCCAGTTCAACGGCGCACCGCCCGTATTTTCGATTTTGAATGGTTGGGATGCCGCCTGGTCTCCATTTGACAGATTAAAGGAGAGTGCGTTGGTATCTAGCGCGAGCACTGGAGGCGTTTCGGTTACCTTGAGTGTGATGCTTATCGTCTGCGGGCTACCGCTCATAGGGGCACCGCCGTTGACTGCGGCGAGGGAGATCGAGCCAGTATATTTTCCGAGAGCAAGGGCCGACGATGTCACATTCACACTGAATGTCGTGCTGCCACTGGTGATGGTTGTCGCGGAAGGCGTCACTGCCAGCCAGCCTTTGCCTGATGCCATTGTCACTGTCGGTGTGATGGTGACGCCGCCTGTGCAGGCTCCAGTTATACCGATAGTAAAACTTTGCGACGATGGCTTGGGATTTGATCCCATTTGAGCACTAAAGGATTCACTGGATACTGAGGGATCCTGCAGCGTACAGGGTTGTGTCGTCAGTGGGGTATTGACCACAACTTTGATCGTCACATGTACATTGCCTCCATTTGAGGTGATGTTCAAAACGGCAGATTGTGGACCGGCTGTGAGATTGGTAGTGTCTACCGTCACTTTGATAGTATTGGGCCGAGTGCCAGGCTGGATCGAATGCGATGTTGTGTCCAGCGTCACCCAGTTTGCGTTCGCTGTATCCGCCTTCCAATTGAGCGCCAGAGTGCCGGAATTACTCACAGTTACCGTCTTGGTGAGCTGGGTTCCACTATCCAGCGCGCCAAAATCAAGTGAGTTGGGTGTGATGTTGATCTTCGCAACCGGCTTTGGACTCGGTGGAACTACTTCAAGTTTCACATTCACCAGAGAGTCACCGCCATTTGAAGTAATGTGTAGTGTAGCAGTATACACGCCTACCTTGAGCTGAGTGGTATCCGCCGTGACATAGATGAACTGGGGTGAGGCATAGGGCTGGGAGGGCTGGATGCTGCCTGCGGTAGGTTGCAACTTCGCCCACGCTGCATTTCCGCTGCTTACCTGCCAGGAAAGCATATGACCGCCACCGTTACTCACAACAACTGACATGACAGGTTTACTACCCTGTTCGATTTTCCCGAAGTCAATGTCGGAGGGCCTCGCGATGAGTTTTGCTGCCGGTGCATCGATTCTAAAATCGATGACGGTGCTGCGCGAACTGATATCCTCCCTCGCGCGAATAGTATGCTGACCCAGGCTCCAGTTTGTACTTACTGGGATCGTTACGTCGAAGGTTCCATTGCTTCCTGCGGTAATATGCGAATTTGCTAGTTTGAACTGCCCGGCGAGCGACATCGGAAGGGCGGAGGAAGCTGTATGGGCAGTTACTGCTGGTGCAGTGTTAAAAGTGGCGAAGAGCGGGATGGTATTGTCCAGCGTCAGGGTTACACTACTTCCTGGAACAAAGTTACTGCCGTGCAAGTGAAGCACACCGCCTGAGGTTACGTCGGTGCTGCCGGAGATTGAGATAGTGGGAGGCAGTCCAAGAAACAATCCACCAATGGTGCCGACGATAATCAAACAGATGACAGCAAAGATCAAGACCATTACACCACAAGGGAGACCGCCTGGAGTAGGACTGTTGCCAGAACTGCCCGGGCCACTGTGACTGGAAGAAGGTGGAGTCTGAAGATGAGTAGACGGTCGGGGTCCTGTAGTTGGTATAGGCGTCTGCGGCGCCGCAGGGATATATTGTGGTGCGGGAGTGGATACCACGTTTTGAAAACCCTGGGCGGCAGAAGGACCATTCGGAAATGAAGGGTTGCCGTGCACCATTGGCACTCCACCAAACTGGGGAGTACCATGTATCATTGGTACATTAGCGGCAGGAGGTTGATCTGCTATGGCTCCAAACAATGGTATTCCTAGCAAGAGAGCGCGACGGCGGCGCTCCTCCTCTTCCTCTTCCTCTTCCTCGTCGTCGGGAGTGACGGTTGGTTCAATCGCTCCACTTTGGGTCCACGGGGGCCTCGTAGCGGCATCATTTTGTTCGCCATAATTTCTCAGTGGGAGATGAGATGGATTACTGATTTTTGTCGGCTGATCATCGGCAAGGACAGTCGCGGCCGGATTGTCCCCTATACTGCCTCGCGCGTTGGTGATGATGCTGCCGCATTGTCCGCAAAATTGAGCATGCAGGGGCAATATTGATCCACAGTATAAGCAACGATCCATAGCTTGCCTCCGGGGAGAGTCATATTGCGCTCGTTTTTCCAGTACTAACCAGTTTCGCTATAAAAAATGATGCAAATAGAGTTATAAAAAACATTTCTTCATTGCTACTAGTATACTTGATTATCCAATAGCAGTGCCGTTACCTATATCACTTTAGTAGTGTGATTTGCCACACACTTCTTGCCACTTTTTGCACACAGCCGGGGCTCAGTGCTGATAGATAGACGATTTCATTTGATAAAATTTGTATATCGATTGCTTGCCTTTATTTTGATGATCGGATGGACATGAGTGCTAACTGGACAAGTAAACAATAAGCGCTGCCTTTGTTGGCTGCTCTACATTCGCTTTCTGCGATCCTCGACCCTTTTCGCCTTCAATTCAAAGCGAGGCAATGTCCCAGGCTCAACAGTCTCGATGGAAATACGTAAATGAAGGGCTGTGCGCAGTTCGTCCTGGATGTCTTTTATGAGATCTGGCGGGCATTCCACCTCTAAAGCAATCTCATCCATGGGGCCGTCGCGAGTGACAATCACGCGGTATTCGGCAACCGCGGGGAAACGATGGAGAACATCAGCAAGCGTTGAAGGATAGACGTTGATACCACGCACAATTAGCATATCGTCTACCCGTCCCAAGATGCCGCCGGGTAGATGAAGAAAAGTTCGCCCGCACTTACAGCTATAGCCGCCATGTCGCACCATGTCCCCAGTCCGGTAGCGGATAGCGGGACTGCCCCAACGCCCGAGGTTAGTGAGTACCAGTTCGCCAGCCTGGCCTCTTTGAACAGGTTGACCACTGTGGGGATCAAGTACCTCGGCAATGAACTCAGCTTCGTTGACGTGCAGCCCATTCTGTTCTGAACAAGCAAAGCCGAATGCGCCCATTTCAGTCATACCGGCATGGTCATAGGTTGTTGCGCCCCATGCGTCCTCAATGCGTTCGCGCGTAGCTGGAATAGAGGCCCCAGGTTCACCTGCATGGATGGTCACGCGGACTGTCGAGTCGCGCATGTTCATACCGTACTCTTGCGCGACTTCAGCTAAACGCAGGGCATAACTGGGCGTGCAAACTAGCACGGTAGCGCCAATTTCCCGTATAGCACGCAGCCGTTGGAGAGAGTCCATGCCACCACCGGGAACAGTGAGTGCCCCAAGCTTTTTGGCGCCTTCGTAGGCTGACCAGAAGCCAATGAAGGGGCCAAAGCCAAAAGCAAGAAAGACGATATCATCCCGGGTGACACCTGATCCTTGATAGACGGTTTTCCAGCTATCGCCCCACCAATCCCAGCTCTCCTGAGTGTCAAGTATCTTCAAAGGGAGGCCGGTAGTGCCGGAGGTCTGGTGCAGGCGGATATAGTCTCTTAGGGGATAGGTGAGGTTACTGCCAAATAATGGGTGGGCTGCCTGGTCGACGACTAGCTCCCGTTTTGTCGTATAAGGCAAAAGGGTCAGGTCTGCCATTCTTTCAAGAGAGAGGTGTTCTTTTCCAGCGAGCTTTTCCTGGTAAAAGCGGTTGGCTGGCAACAGGCGTGACAATCCCAATTGTAGCCGCGCCAATTGATGTGCCTCGATGAGCGAACGGGAAGCGGTTTCCAGGTTTGACATCGAGAAAAAGTCCTTTCTGGAAGTTGTCAATAGTATGTAAGGCGAGACTGAACAGTGACTTCATGTAGATAGTCTAACTCAAGATGAGGACTTTGTCGAGGAGAGGTGTAGAAAAGAATAGACGAAAAGAGAAATGGAGCCTATCGGGTAGAAAGTAGGTAGGGAAGACTCCACTTCTCGTTTTCGCTTCAATAAGCCTTGACTTAGAAGGAGTCATTACCGCTGTGTTGGGAAGAGAGTGGGAACTCTCATAGCGAGCATCATGTCGCCGGCTATTTTGAGCTTGCCTGTCATAAAGGCATTCGTTGCATCAAGTTTACCTTCGGTAATACTCAACCAATCTTTATCACTGACAGTGAAAGTGACATCGGGTTTCTCGACGCCGCCTAGAATCATTGTGCCTTCGCCGTTGATGATCTGGAAGGCCCATACTCCAGTTTCTTCACCAGTAATATTCCATTGGAGCGTTTTGGTCATGCCTGCTGCAGCCGCAGAATTAAATATCATTGGCATCGCTTCGAAGCTCTCAGCAACTGTCATTGTGTTCTCTCCTAAATCTTTCAGGTAGATGCAGGAAAAGCTCCTGCCAGCACTGCTATAGTATAGCATACGGCCATAGCGCGGGTAAACAGCGCTTTTTGACCCCTCTTCCCTCTTTCCTTGCTATCCATCACTGCGCTTCTGTACTGGATAGACGCAAAAACGGCTGTTCTGGTGTGTCCCCTGATGTAGCGGTCTGTTGCGTTGTTTGGCTGTCAATTTGACTGTCATTTTTTACGGCTGGAATGGCTTTCCGCGCTTCGACAGCAAGATGCATGTGCTGTCATTTTTTGCTGTCGTCCCAGAAGATGGTCTGTTCCGATTTGGACGGAGGCTCGAAGAGGGGAAAAGATCCTGTACCGGGAAAAGGATGTCGAAACTCAGTTCACTCAGGCTCTGACTGAAGCGCGACGCCTATTCTCTTCAGTGGAGACCTCCAGTTACAGTGAAAAGAAACCAGGCAAGGATAGACAATGAGAAATAGACAACACACCCACAGCCAGGAAGCCCCAAGCGAAATATGTCTGCTTTGTTGGCAATCTCATCCGGCTGAGATATGTCCACTGCAAGGGAAAGAATGCTTCGTACTCCATTTTGGAGCGCAGAAAGACGGGAAGGAACCTACTAGCCAGCGAGAAGCGCAGGCATGCTATCGTTCCGTACGAGGAAAGCTGAAAACATCTCCGCTTCAGGTATTGGTTCATCAACTGTACCAGCAGGGGCACTGGTATGTTGTCGTGATTTGGAAACAGGAGGATGCAACTGACTCGCTCATCAAAGAGCTTGGGCTGGCCCTCTGGTTGTACCAAACGGAGATCCCGTTTGCTGCCTTGCCTGTAGAGATCTTGCGAGAACTCGGAGTCCGTTTTGAAAGAAGCGAAAGAACTGGGGTGCTCAATGTCGATAATGCTCCATCCATTGGCGAAGCAACAGCGCGAGCATTGGCGGCGTTCAAGAGAGCAACGCAGGATGGCACGTCAAATGCCCCGCAACCAGGAGTGCATCTCCATCAAAGGGAGTGGGTCGTCGTCATCGGCAGGGCGGATCAGGAGCCACCACCCAATATGTGTTGCCTCGACGTATTCGGTCGGTGCGCTATTACAGGCGGGTCGACAATGCCATCGCAAATGGCAAGTGACCCACTAGTCCCAATCTGGTTCACTATGCTTGGCATAAGCACTCAAAAACGCACAATATCCAGGTACCTTTTGGTAAAAAATCTAAATAGTAGAGCAAATGGTCACCCCAACTACGGAGCCTCTGTATTCTGGTTCAATCCTGACTCGCTGCTAGGAGCGTCAGTTTTTTGAAGCTGCTTGTAGTACTCGCGTAATCGCTCCCTTGCCGCAATAATTGCTTCCCTCGATTCGAGATTGGCAACGGTAGAGAGATCACCTGGGTCAGTGTCGGTAAGCCAGGCACGCACAGCACGGCGATGCACCTTCCCACTACGCGAGAGTGGAATATCGTCAACTACCAGAACCACAGCTGGACGGAACGGCTTACCAAGAGCATGAGCTACGTGATCAGCTACCGAATGTGCCAGTGCATCGGGATTGCTATCCTTGGTGACAAGTGACGGCACAATCACAAGGGCCACCACTTCGCCGCGGATTGGGTCCGGTATGCCCACCGCCGCAGCCATCATAACCTCGCCACCACTGATAACTACTGACTCGACCTCTACCGGCCCTAGACGCTTGCCAGCAATTTTAAGTACATCATCAGACCGTCCGAGCAACTCCCAACTTCCATCTTCATACCGGATCGCACGGTCACCGTGAAACCAAACACCCGACCAGTGTGACCAATAGGTCTCGAGATAGCGTTCAGGCTCCCTCCAAAGTCCCCGTGTCATCGATGGCCATGGGCGCGTTAACACTAGTTCTCCCACTTCACCAACCACAGAGTTCCCTTCACCATCAAATACATCGGCCGCTATCCCAGGAGCGTGACCAGCGAATCGGCACTCTTTCATCGACATCACAGGGCTACCGACTAGGATGCCACACCCAATCTCTGTTCCGCCCGACCAATTGATGATTGGAACCTCTCCTCGGCCAACGTAGCGATGCAGCCAGCGCCAGGATGAGGCAGTCCATGGCTCCCCGGTGGAACCAAGTATTCGTAGGCTGTTCAGGTCGTGACGATCTACCCACTCTGGCCCGTAACCAGAGAGGACTCGTACCAGTGTAGGCGAGAACCCGAGATGAGTAATCTGATACCGGTCTACCAACTCCCAAAGACGGTCGGGGTCTGGAAAGTCTGGAGAACCCTCGAACATCACTAATGAGGCTCCGAGGCTCAACACTCCTGCAATGGTAAGCGGGCCCATGATCCATCCCAGATCGGTGATCCACAGAAGTCGGCCGTCTGCATCCAGGTCGAAGTTGTACGCTAGCTCAATAGCTACCCGATAGGGAAGTCCGCCATGCGTGTGGACGGCTCCCTTCGGTCGACCGGAAGACCCGGAGGTGAAGGCGAGCAACCATGGCGTATCGGTATCAAACAACCCGAGGGGCTGGTCCTTTCCATGATTAAGCAAGGCATCCCAAGAGAGATCTCGCCTCGGATCCATTGGGACAGCATGTTTCAACCGTGCGATCACGACCACTCGTTCGATACTCTGAGAAGCTCTAACCGCCTCATCAACATGCGCCTTCAGATCAACTCTCGTACCATGGCGCATTGCGCCGTTTGCTGTGATGAGTACCTTCGCTCTCGCGATGTAAAGCCTCTCCGCCAGGGCCTCGGCAGCATAACCAGAGAAAGCTGGAGCAGCGATTGCTCCGATACGGGCGATTGCCAGTAGAGCCACGGCGGCTTCGGGGATCATCGGCACGTATAAGGCTACCACGTCGCCCCTCCCGACGCCCAGTGCGCGCAGACCGGCAGCAGCTCGCTCCACCAATTGACCTAGTTGCTCGAAGGTCAGTTGCAGAGTAGTACCATCATCGCCTTCCCACACCAGCGCCACTCGTTCCCTATGCCCGGCCGTTCGCCAGCGCTCGACCGTCAAGTAAGCAAGGTTCGTGCGGCCACCGACAAACCAATGGGTTGATGGGACGCCTTCGCGGTCGTCATAGAGTGTGTAATAGGGACTTGGCCATCCGAGTCCCAGGTCTTCGAAGGCAGCCCGGTAAAACCACTCTGGATCGGTTACTGTCCGATCCAGGAAGCTTTGGTAATCAGTCAGATCGTGTCTACGCATGAAACGCGCTACCCGACGCACTTCAATAGTACCAGGAGGCGGGACCCAACGGTCAGGTTCGAACCACTGGGGAAGCAGACGTTCAACCATATCTATTTGACCCCTCAATCATGATTGGCACTCTTCAGCGACCGACCGTAGATGTCAGAAGGCCAGTGTCCAGGCTAAACAAGCATTAGCCATTGGGCAAAGGGCGGCCAAGCCACACCTCATAGAAGCTTTCGAGGTCCGGCAGGAAGTCAAAGATCACCGGCCAGCCTGGTGGTACCGATTCGACTTCGAGCAGCGTTGCGCAGGTGGGACAGATGTACTCCCTGATTTCCATCCAATTTGGATCTGGCTTTTGCGGCCCAGGGTAGATCGCCTCAAGACTCGCCGGAGTATCGCGCACACGAATGAGGGCTGAGTGCTTCCAGTTCTGATGGTAATCACCAAACTCCTGACCACAGTTACATTTGACTACTCGAACAGTGCCTTTCTGAACGATATAGAGGTGCTCACCAATGGGGAGCAATATTTGTTCCTGCCATGGAACTGAAGCCTGCAGCACCTCGATGTATTTGTCGAATCGGTCGGCATCCTTGTAGTCGCTCATGATGCGCTTTGTCTGCTCCCAAGGAAGTCGAGCAGTAATCAAATCTGCGATGAGGCTGCTTGGATAACTCGGTCGTGCCATCTTCTATCTCCTTTCGTGAGAAGTCCATCGGAAGTTGCCAGGGAAGTCAGATTGAGAAGTCCGCTGGCAGTTGCCAGAAGGTTGCGAACTCATCCTTCCACTTGGAAGAGAGGTGCATGCTGTCGCGGTACATTTCCAGGACCTCTGGGACGAACTCACGGTTGAGGATGCGCTCCCGCTCCTGCTTCCTCCATTCGCTGACTGGCACCCCCTCGACAAGACGCTGACTACCCTCCTCCGAACGGAGTTGCTCTGTCTTCGCCACGTCAACATTGTACGTCCGGCCATCATCACTGTGCGCATCCACATGATAGATTTGCCTAGCGGCCCTCGGGGTTACGATTCCGTTTTCCAGGTCCTTTCGAACCAGTTCTGGATCGCGCTCGATCGGATCGCCGTAGCCACCACCAGCATTGTAGAAGTGCTCAAACAAGTCTCCGTCTTTGAACGGACGACCAATGTAACCTCCCTCACTGAACTCGAAATCGCCCTGGACAAGCCGCCTCGGATCGGGATCGTGAGGATCACCCTCAAAATGTGGTAATGGCTTCTGCGCAGCGATCAGTTCGGTCAAGTTTGTGTCGCGGATGGCGTAGTGGTAGAGAGCGGTTGGTGCCGGATATCCTCCGCACATGCCAGCGTTGTCGAAAACTTTGCCAGAATGAATCGCTGTTGTTAGCATGAACATCGGAGTGTGATGAATCTTATAGAGGGAGGTGAAACCAGCCCCCCCGCGGAACCTGCCTGCTCCTGCCGAATCTGGCCAGATCTTTCGACCCAGGTACAGGATAGGAAGGGAAAGTTCCCAGATCTCAACGTTTCCCATGTCAGATTCCGGGTTCCATCCTGCGTAGCCAGTATCCAAACCATCCATGATCCCACGTGCTCCACTCCCACCGGCTGCTAACTCGAAGTTACTTCCACCAAAACGAGTACCATACTGGCTGATTCCTCCACCCTCAAAGAAGGGAGTGTTGACCTGCCCAACAAAGATCTCTTCCTTGAAGCCGCGAGCCAGGAAAGCCCGAGACATCAGGCGATGATACGTCCCGAATGCTGGAAGGAGCAGCGCCCAAGAGCAGGCAGTCGCAACCATGATACTATCTGGGTTGGTCCATGTCCCGGAAGGCAACCTGAGCCTGGTGGCTAGCCAGGCACCGTCGTTCACCTTGCCATCAAAGTCCATGAACTGTGTGAGGCTGACGAAGAAACCACCTTCCATCGCCGCCTCACAACAGTTGTTGGAATTCCATCCCCAGGGCCCTGTACCCTCAAAGTCTAGAGTCATGAGACCGTTCCGATCAATGGTGAGATCAACCGGAATTGGTACTAACTGATCCTTATTAGCCATCGGGAGCACACCTGGCTTGTTCTTATAGAGGTGTCCAAAGAAGGTAGCACCACGGTACCGACCAGGCACGGTCTGCACCTTCATGCGCTCCAAGTGGGCACGACGTCCCTCCTCAATGTATTCCTTCGTTGCACGCTTGAAGTAGTCGACACCTATTTCCTCTACCAGCTCGAGTACCTTTTCTCGCACTTCCAGGCAGGCACTGACCTTCGCCTTCTCATCAAGGATCCAGTAGATTGGACTTCGTAGGTTGCGCTCAACCCTGATGAGATAGTCACGGCGGATCTGATCATTCTCACCGATCTTCTCAGCGCAGACAAAGAGGCCCTCGGTGAAACGCTCCTGCGCCAGGTAGACGTCTCCTCCAGGCGTAACGCCCCCCACCTCGAGTTCGTGACAGACTGCTCCTGCCCAGGCAATTAATTCTCCGTTGTAAAAGATAGGGACGACGTCCATCACGTCCGGTACCTGAACATTTCCAATGAACGCATCATTGTTGGCAAAAATATCGCCAGGGCGAATCCCAGGATCATCTTGGTAGTCGTTGCGGACCATCCACTTGATGAACCGACTCATGGTGTGGACGTGTACCATAATTCCAAAAGAGAAGACGACGCTATCGCCTTCAGGGGTATACAAGCCAACGACACTCTCCCCGACCTCGCGGACTCCTGGCGAAGCCGAGATTCGCTTGGAGGTTTCGCGAGCGGAGACAACAGATGATCGCAGTCTCGTATGTAAACTCTCGTACTTGAGCGGGCTCTCAGCCTTAAGCGTTAGTTCGGTGACGCCATCATAGCATCCCGTTTCGGCCAAGCGGACCTCACACTGCTCGAGCATTTCCCGAAGCTTGATCGGTGCCCCAGCCGTAGCAGCAGAACTTGACTGTAGTTGCGTCATGTTAGTACCTCCTCGTGTCTCGTACCATGTCGATAGTCGTATTTCGCCTTTCAGAGGCACCTTACGCTTACCGTAGCCAGAGAAAGTTTCGTTCGTCCACCTCAGCTCGTCGGCCCGGCGGTATCACAAAAGTCGTTGCCGGATGCTCGATAATGGCAAACCCTTCAATGACGTTTCCTGGCTTCAGCAGGTCCATCTCCCAGAGACGAACCTCCTGCCACTGACCGTCTCGGAACACTGATCTTGTGCCTTTGGATGCTGATGAATCCGGAGTTTCCGGCCCCAGTTCTTGTTCCTGGAAACGCAGCTTCACCTTTTCAATACGAGCGAGCAAACCGAGTTCGAAGATCTGATAGCCAGCCTCGCTGTATTTGGAAACGCGGGAGTTGATCTTCTCATAAAGCGCTTCCCAGGACTCGATGAGCCGATCCATATCTTCGGGTGAATCGATACGGCTCATTGATGATTGCACCTCAAGATCTGTCAACTGTGCGGCATAGCGGATCATAGCGAGATGCTGGAAATCCACCTTTCCCAGTTCCCGGCCTTCGACTCTCATCTCTTCCAGCGCTGTTCGCTCCATCTCCTCCCAAGCCGCATTGATGGCTCGACCAACTTCCAGCTTGGCTTCTGTGGATGCTGCCGGGCTAAGAAACAGGTGCATCGACTTGGTATAACGATGTAGGTAATCTGCTATCGAACAACCAAAAGCAGAGAATGCTGCTGCAAAGGGGAAGGTCAAGATTCCCTTGAACGTCAGGCCTTCTGTGTACCCAGCGACATGGAGTGGACCGGAGCCGCCATATGCCATCAGAACATAGTCGGATGTGTTCAGACCCCGTGCAGAAGCGACCGTCTTAAGGGCATCACGAGCACGAAGCTCAAGCAACTTCATGATACCCTCGGCTCCCTGATAGACATCGACTCCAATTGGATCGGTCACCTGCTCTCTCAAAGCACCGAGAGCAGCCTCAACGTTGAGCTTGATTCTGCCTCCAAGGAAATACTCTGGGTTCAGATATCCGAGAACGACGGCGCAGTCGCAAACTGTTGCGAGCTTCCCTCCCCGGTCAAAGCAGACAGGGCCTGGGTCAGCTCCCGCGCTTTCAGGGCCCAGTTCCACCTTAGCTGTGACCGGATCTACTTTGATGATCGTGCCGCTACCCGCGCCGATGCTCTCTAATGCAATGGTAGGAAGATTCAACTTAAAGCGGGCTAGAATGGGTTCTGGATCAACGGGTACGCTACCAGCGGTAATGGCACCAATATCAAAGCTGGTACCACCCATATCAGTCACCATCACATTGTCGGCACCAATCAATCGGGCAATGTACTGCGCCCCTAGAATGCCGCCAATTGGCCCCGACACGAGCGTCTCGTGGAGGCGGGGATAACGGATATTGGATAAGCCGCCATAGGAAAGCACAGTCTGTAGTGGATTCGGGAAACCGTAATCGTGAATTCGCTGCTGTACCTTAAGCAGTTGTTGCCGTACCGGCGCTGCTGCGTAGGCCTCGATCAGCAAGCTGTTGAGTCGCGATTGCTCCCGCATCACAGGACGAATCTCAGAAGAAAGGAAGACCGGTACCTCCCGACCAACCTCCTTGCTAACACTCTCGACGATTTCCTTGGCACGTCGCTCATGAACCGGATTCAAGTAGGAAAAAAGGAAGCAGATAGCCACTGCGTCGACGCCTGCCGTGAGCAACTCACGTGCCGCTTGTTGCACTTCCGCTTCATAAAGAGGAATGACTTGGTCACCAAACATGTCAATCCGCTCGGTAATGCCATGAATCCAGCGCTTCGGAGTGAGCGGTTCAGGATGTATGTGAGTTACTGCGTGCAAGGTATCTGCGTATCCATAGCCAGCCCAACTGAGGCCGCGATTCATCAATAGCATGTCCTCGAAGCCATTGGTGACCAATAAGCCTACTTTCTGCCCGCGCCGAGAGAGGAGGGTATTCAGCATAGTAGTACCAGAGTACAGGACCACTGATAACTTCGGGAATAGCTCTTCGAGCTTCATACCCTCCCAGTAGCTGATCGCGTCTTGCGTCGACTCAAGGAAGCCGACTGACTCATCCTGCGGAGTTGTCGCTGCCTTACCAACCTCAAAGTTGCCCTCTTCATCGACAATGAAAGTATCGGTCATCGTCCCGCCAGCATCAATACCGAGCACTAATGGCCTGCGAACAGCACTAGCCATATCTGTACCTCCTCGTTAGTCGGCCTACTTTGCCGCCTGACTATCTACGGATCTACCTTTACATGTAATTCTGCCAGACAAGTGGACACAATTCAATGGATGTGATACACAGATATTGTTTCGTATCTGTGCACGATGCACACCAAGCGAGCGCTGATAGATTTTTTAAAACTTGCATTGAGGAGCTAACTGGTTCATGTGAACGTTTGATGACCAAACACAATGTACCATGGAAAGCTTCTGAGTTTCTCTACAGAAACGTGTAGCTCGGGTTACTTAATTGAGTGCACAGCGTTTTATCGCCGACTGTAGATCCACAATTTTGAGTGCGAGTTGGAGCTGAAAGCGTATCTCAGCGTCGTTGAGATCGACTTGGGCAATCTCCTCGATGCGTTGTAGCTTGTAGCGTACACTATTGCGATGCAAACGAAGAGCTTCGGCGGTCGTCTTGATTTCGCCCCCTCCTGCTAAGTAAGCCCGCAGACATGCTATCAGGTCCCCACCATGCTCTTGGTCGTAAATCTGCAAAGGACTCAATCGATCAGACGCGAACCGGATCAGTTCTGGCCCAAGTTCTTCGTATTGCAAGAGAATACGATAAAGACCGAGGCGCTCCACAAAGATAAGGCCACTCCGCCATTGCATGGCTCGACCAAACTTGAGAAAGCGTTTGACCTCTGCATAAGCGGCTGGAACCTCGCGCATACTGCGGCAGACCTGGCTTACCCCTACGAAGACCAAGGCTCCAGGTAACTCGCGCTCGGCCCGACTGTGCAAGCGCCGAGCAACTTCGCAAATAGGATTCAGGTCGTCCGGGTTCACGGCCACTAATGCCACCACTTGGGTACCACTAGCCCAGATGAGCCATCGTGGAGTTCGTGGCGCCAGCGAGGCTCGCATAAGATCATACATGTTCTGTTTGCTACGTTGTAGCACTGCTTCTCTCTCACCAAGCTTGACCAGATGCTCGAAGTCATCATTGTCAACGATGAGAAGCACATGAGGATGAAGCAAGTCGTAGTCCAAAAACCTGGCCCTTCGGGCCAGATCTTCCTCGCTCTCGAATTTCCCTGCCAAAATATCTCCCAGCAGGTCTCCCTGAAGTCGACGCTCCGTTTCCAAGATGGCACGTTCCCGCATCATTACCAAAGCTACAACAGTAGCGGCACCTTGCACTGCAAGCACATCCGAGTCACCAAGGACACGGAACACCTGAGGCACTGAGAGTACTGCTAACGTCTCATTTCCCACAATCACCGGTGCCACCAAGTGCAATCTGTCTTCACCTGGCACTGTGAGCAAGCGGGCACGGTGGTCAAGCCGGAATAGCTCTCCAATCAACTGGGCAGAATTGCGGTCCCGCTGTGCCAATTGAGCAAGAGTCACTGGTTCAGGGCCGGACCATCCGAGAGGTGTTGCGCAACTCAATATGGTACCATACCGATCTTCTAAGATAACTGGATTATCCACAAGAGCTGCGATGGCTGAGGTCAGTGATGGAAGTCTCTCGCCTCTCAGTACCAACTCTGTCAACTTTTCCTGAATATCCCTCAGTCGCGCTATACTTTCAAGGGAGCGACGTAGTTCCTCGAGAGCATGTTCGGTCCTGCACTGTAGTTCAGCGTTCCGAATGGCAGAGCCAATCACGAGCGCCAACCGGGCTAAGAGCTTCTCATCAGCTTTGGTAAAAGGTAGTCTGTACCGCCGAGCTACAAAGAGGGAACCCACGACTTCGTCACCCACCAGCGGAACCAGCAGTATCTCCAACAGTCCATAAGCAGATAGGATTTTCTGCCAGGAACCTTGCGACTCATGAAAATGGCCTTCTCCCAGGCTCAAGCTTGTCGCTTGCTGCCCAAGGAGCATCTCCCCCCAGAAACTCGCTGGTGGCATGCTGCCAGGAATGCACAGACCTGTCTCACGGTCATAAACGCGGCTGATATCTGAATTCAGATGAGCTCCGGCAATGTTAGCATCTAGTAAGGTAACTACCGTTGGAAGTGCCAAAGACAATATGTCTTCAGGATTCAGGAGAGAAACAAGCTTCAAGGACAAGTGGTAAAGAGTATCGGCCTCTTGCTCGGCGCGGCGAACTACGCGGAATAGCCTGGCATTGTCAATTAAGGCAGCCAGATGATCGGCCACCTTTTCCAGCAAAAGTAACTCATGCTCCGTGAAATCTCCCTGTCTCTTGTTGGTAACATGGAGCACCCCTATGATCTGACCATCCACCCTCAGTGGTACCGTCATCACCTTTCGGGAGCCGAACAAGTCTACGTACTTCTGAAGAATGTGTGCGTCTCTAGGACAGTCGTTAGAGAGGTAGGGTTGTCCAGTGGTAAACACTCGTATGGCGTTACCTCCGTGACTGAGTCGCACACGATACTGGTCGATGATCTCTGGATTACTCACTCCGAAGGCTGGCTTCTGAAGTACGAGTTCTTGTGATTCCGAATCCCATAGCATAACGCCAGCTTTTTCTGCTTTGAACAAGGCAGTAACGGTTTGAACAAGGCTAGCCACCATCAGCTCAAAATCAGGCAAGGATCGAACCAACTGCACCAGGGAATCGACCGCATTCTGTTCCAGCCAGGCAGAGGGAGAAAGGGGTGGGGGAACGAGTTCGCCCACCTGACGAGTTTGATGATCGAGAGATCCAAAAGAGCGCCGGGCTTCGGGGACTGGGCTTAGCATCGAGAGTACCTCCTGACTTTCAGTTTGTTGTATGCACGAATGAAATCAGCAGGAGTTAACGGTCATTAGGTCCTTCTGCGTGTTATATGCTAAGGATTGTACAAATGCTATATCTACTTTACCATGCGATCATAATCTGTGATTGGGCGGATCAGCGCCTGAAGATCTGAAACGGGTACTCAGAATACAGTCTATTTTACTACGGCTCTTATCGTACTGCTGCTTTGCCTGTGTAGCCTCATCCTACATGTTACTCCAAATAAGGTGAGTACACAAGTGCTGGCAAGTAGCTATCACAGGATGCCTTGCACATTAAAAGATGTTAAAAAAATAACTATCGCATCCTATAGAACCATAGGCAAATTTCCAGGTGTAGAGCGGCTTCATGACCTTCTGCGGCGGATGCGATTTTCTTCTTTGGAGAGAAAAGCGCGAGGGAAACGACGGAAAGAACGTCCTTGTTCTAGTGGCCTTTTTGTCGTTTTTTCAATGTTCTTTGGAGAGCAGAACCACACGAGATGCGCAACGAGATCGCTGGTGGGGTGTGCTTGTGGAGAGCAACCATCTCAACCATCTTCATAAGGAGTAGCCCATGAACTGCCCATACGTGCTTCAACCGCAACCAAAGAACAGACCAAGAAAACCTCGCTAGGCTATCGAACGTTTCGCTGCTCAGCATGCAAGCGAACCTTCAACGAGCGTACAGGAACTCCGTTCAACTATCTCGAATACCTCACTGATATCGTCCTCCTGATCGTCTTCTGGCGGCTCCGGTACAAGTTGAGTCTGCGCGATCTGGCCGAGATGTTCTTGGAGCGGGGCTTTGAGTTCACCCATGAGGCAGTCCGGGACTGGGAAGCGCGCTTTGCCCCACTTCTTGCGGATCAACAGCGTGCCAAGCGACGAGGGCAAGCAGGGCGGTCGTGGTACGTGGATGAAACCTACGTCAACGTCAAAGGGACATGGTGTTATCTGTATCGAGCCATCGATCGGGATGGCAATCTGGTTGACTCGATAGTGAGTGAGAAGCGAGACATGGAGGCGGCCAAGCGCTTTTTCAAGCAAGCCGTCGATGTGGTTGGTCACGCCCCCGAGCGAGTGACGACGGATGGGCATGATTCCTACCCTCGTGCCACCCGCGAGACCCTTGGCAATGACGTGCTCCATCGGACCAACCGCTACCTCAACAATCGACTGGAGCAAGATCACCGTGGCATCAAACAACGCTCCTACCCCATGCGTGGGTTTGGAAGCGTCGCCTCAGCCTCACGCTTCTGTCGAGCCTTCGATGAAGTGCGCCAGTTCTTCCGCCTCCGGACCACGATGAAGCAACAGGTTTCCCTGGTGCAACAACGCGAGATGTTCCGTCAACGGCTGGACGCCCTGAAGGCCATGGTTGCGATGGCCTAACACACAAGCATGCGGGAGGAGCCGTATCGAACACACCTTATTGGCTCTTGCGTTCTCAGTTCTGACACATCCCGAAAGATCGTTTCCGGCTCCATGTTGAGCCGTTTGGCTGTCAACTTGGCTGTCAGAAGTGTTTTTGAGTACCACCGTACCTTGTTGAAGGTAGGTAGGAGGCGGATTGAGAGAGGGGAAACGTAGGTGAAGTGCGGCACTGCTATAGTATAGCATACGGCATGTGGGGGTGGCTACTCTACTGCTGAGGTGATGGATTGCGAGATGGTTGTGATGCTCTTGCATCGTTCGTGACAGTCTTGTGAGGTTGATGGGCTATCATTGTTTTAGGGATGATTGAGTCCATGATGGAAGGAATTCCACATGTCTATTTCACATGTCTATTTCAAAGGAGTGAACATAAGATCAATTGATAGACATAGGCCTATCGGATTCACAAGGAGGTGATCCAGATGGCAAACCAACAACACCTCGAACTGCTCAGGCAGGGAACCGAGGCCTGGAACCAATGGAGGAACGTACACCTCACTACTACACCTGAATTAAGTGAAGCCAACCTCGAGCATATCAACCTCCGAAACGCCGATCTCAACGGTGCGAATTTCACTGGAGCTAACCTACGCGGGGCCAATCTTCAGGACACCTATCTCAGTTTGGCGGACTTTAGAGGTGCAGACCTGTCGGGAGCAAATTTACGCAGGGCACTCCTCTATAAGGTCAATTTGAGCAGAGCCGATCTCAGAGATGCAGACCTGCGTGAAGCCAACTTGAGGCACGCTAACCTCAGTGGGGCAATCCTCAGCCGCGCTTTAATCAGTTATGCCAATCTCAGTCATGCCGATCTAAGCGGAGCAGACCTGAGCGGGGCATGTTTGATCGGAGCCAATTTGATGAAAGCCAATCTCTGGGAGGCGCTGTTCAAAGGCGCAATCTTCCGCGGGGGACACTTCCATGGTGCCGTTTTTCGACGGGTAGATCTCAGCGAGACAGACCTTGAGGAAGTTGACCTGGATGGAGCCACTCTTCACTAAGACAGCCGGGTGTAACTACCTTACCAGGCAGTTGCACCCCTGTTCGATAGGAAATGTTGTCAATCTTCTTTGCTAGTGAATATAATAAAGGCGCTAAAAGTATTCCTTGTACCATTCGCTTGATAGCATTTTCATGTAGGCGGCAGGTGTAACGCGCTTCGATATAGTTTGCTATAGGCACGGGCACTGGCAGACCAGCGCGAATCGTAATCCATCGCACGTGCGACGAGAGCGGACCAGAGATCGCGCTTCGCGTAGAGATGCAATGCTCTGTGCAGGGTATCGAGCAGGGCAGAGGCTGCGTATGGTGTGAAGCTGAACCCATTACCGGCACTGCGATCAGTATCCAGATCGGTGACCGTGTCGGCCAGGCCACCTGTCGCATGGACGATGGGCAGCGTCCCATAGCGTAATGCGATCAACTGCCCCAGGCCGCCCGGTTCGAACGCGCTCGGCATCAGAAAGAAATCCGCGCCCGCGTAGATGCGGTGGGAGAGGGCGACGTCGAAACCAATATACACGCGAATGTTGCTGGTACTTGTGGCAAGATCCCTGAACATCTGCTCGTAGTGTGGATGGCCAGTGCCCAGCACCACGAGTTGCAGTGCCAACTCTCGCAACTCATCGGCGATCTCGGCAATAAGATCGAAGCCCTTTTGATCCACGAGCCGACTGACGATACCCACTACGGGTAGGTCTGGGTCATCTGGCAATCTGAACTCCTGCCGCAGCGCCGTACGGTTGCGCACTTTGGCGGGTAGTGCCTCCGCAGCGGAATACTGCGCTACCAGGTTGTTATCAGTCGCGGGATTCCAGGTATCCCAATCGAGTCCATTGGGAATGCCATAGAGACGCGGATGGCGCTGGAAGAGAACCTCATCGAGGCCCCAGCCATTATCCAGCGTCTGGATCTCCTCGGCGTAACGGCGCGATACGGTTGTCACCACATCGGCGTACATGATGCCGGCTTTCATCCAATTCACGTCGCCCCAGAACTCCAGACCGTCGGCAATGAAAACGCTCGCAGGATCTAGCCCAGCCTCGTATAGGATAGAGAGATCCCAGCGCCCCTGGTATTGAAGGTTATGTATGGTATAGACGATGCGTGCCGCCCCATGTCCCAGAAGATGGCGATAGGATGTACGCAGGTAGGCAGCGCAGGGGGCCGTCTGCCAATCGTTGAGGTGGATGATGTCGGGAGTAAACGAAAGCTGCGGCAGCGCTTCAAGCAGGCCTCGGCAAAACAGGAGGAAACGCCGCTGCTCGTCGCGCTGGTCAAGACCCAGGTAAATGCTCTGATGCCGACCAAAGCATTCCTCATTGTCAAGCAGGTAGACAGTGACTGGCGAATCGGGAAGCATAGTCTGCCAGATAGACACGGTTCGGTCGAACCCTGCTATGAAAAGCGTGCGCACGACTCCCGTGTGTTTGAGTGCCCAATAGGCGGGATCAATACTCCCGTAGCGGGGCAGAAAGATGCGCACCTCGTGCCCCAAAGCTGCCAGTTCTTTGGGCAGGCTCCCGATGACGTCGGCCACGCCGCCTTCCTTGGCAAAGGGAGCCACCTCGGTTGCGACCATCAGAATCTTTAAGCGTGTGTCGTTTGTCATACAACTCTCATTCGTTTTCGTTCGAAGGAAGTGGGCTTTCGCAAAATGGCGGAAGCTCCGTTGAATGAATACTATCTCATGCCATGAATGGAGCAGGACCTGTCGTACGTCTCTCTATTAGTGTTGTACTCAGTCGTATAAGCTCTGGCGGCTGCTGGGGATTCTCGATAAGCTCCATTAGCTTATATGCACCCAACTGCCCCATTTGCTGCATTGGCTGCTGAATGGTGCTTATTTCAAGCAATTCAGAGACTTCGATGCCGTCAAACCCTATAATGGATAAGTCGGCGGGTACCTGAAGCTTGCAAGCTCTAGCCGCATCCAACACACCAACTGCCTGCACATCAGAGGCCGCGAAAATCGCCGTTGGCCGGTTTTTTTGTGAGAGCAGCTGTGTGGCAGCCTCCTTTCCCCCTTGCCGATTCCACTCAGTCGCAAGCACAAGTTCTGGCTCAAAGAGCAGCCCAGCCTCGCCAAAAGCACGATGCAGTCCAATCAAACGGTCATTCGCCTGGTTAAACTTGAAATTACCCTCAACGATACCATTGATGAAGCCAATACGCCGGTGTCCCTTCTCAATCAAACATTTCACTGCCTGGTACGCCCCCTTTACATTGTCGATCACCAGTGAGTGTAGATATGGACTGTAAGCATCTACCAGCACCACAGGCATCCCTTTTTCTGCGAAAGTACTCGCAGTCGCGTCTTCTGGAGTCAAAGAGAGGATCAGTAATCCATCTACCTTGCGGTGCATTGGGAGTTCAGTAAAATAGCGGTCGCGCTGAGCGTTCGTTTCGACGTTATATAACACAAGGTCCCTGCCCAGCTGAGCAAGAGCTGCCTCCGTACCCCTCAGTACTTCGATAAAGAAGAAACGGGTGAAAAATGGTACAACTACACCTATTGAACCGGTACGCTTTGAAATCATGCTACGCGCTATGGGATTAGGCCTGTAGTCGAGCTGAGCAATGGCGTGTAACACTTTCTCACGAGTCATTGGCTTAACATTTGTACTGTTATTGATAACCCGCGAAACAGTTCCAATACCAACGCCTGCGACGCGCGCTACATCATGTATGGTAATAGTCATCCCGCATCATTCCCATCAAAATAGTGAGTAGCACACTACATTGTAGAAACGTTTCCAAACGCCTTTGGCGCTCACGCTGCTAATTTGAGCATAACATACTTCTCTCATCTTTACAAGACAGAATTATTATGGTATTGTTAAGGTAAGTTTATGGAAACGTTTCCAGTAGATCAGTTTATTTCATTGTTAGCACAGACATCGACCTGTTTCTTCATTGCACCAGCACTATATTACGACACTGCCCTGTTATTTGGAGCTATTTTATGGTATTGTTGTATACAACAATGGTCGGAAGAAAGTTCTTAATGCTCATCGAGCTATTTTCGTCAATATACCCAAAGTTCCACTCGTTGAGAGATTTATCGTTGCGCCAACGTACTTGTTAAGTAGTTGCTATAAGCGAGCGGGCAACGATCTAAACAGTGGAAATGTGATTGCTCGCGAAGAAAGGAGCGATCTGCAGGCACATAGCTGAAACTCCTAACACGTACCGGTCGTGTAGGACGTAGTACACGCAGATATCTTACAGAAGAGGCAGGGTCGTCTCTCATAGTGCCTCTCTTCTCAAGACGTTCATGACACATATCCAATTGGGGGATCAACGAACAGAGAAGTCTGGCAGGCAAGGGAGTGGAAACTCCGAGTAGCGCTTTCGATCCATGTTCGTTAACAGTTTGTTCAAAGGAGAAACACACATGATTCTTGAGCAAGGTGAAGTCATCGACGAAATCATCACTAAAATCCGCGCTGGTCGCATGACCCGCCGGACATTCCTTGAGCGTGCCGTCGCTGTCGGCTTGAGCAGCACTGCAGCCGTCTCGCTGCTGGAAGCCTGCGGTGGCACGAGCAACAGTTCTACTGGCGCTGGGCAAACCGTCAATATTAATTATATTGAACGTGACACCAATGGCGTCTACGCAGGACTTGTGAGCACATTTAATGCGCAAAATAATGGTGTCCACGTCATCTACAATAGTAATGCTCCCGCTGATACCGGGCAGCTCCTGACCATCCTCACGACCATGCTACGCGCCCGCGGTAGCTCCATCGATGTCTTTCCGATGGATATCATCTGGCCTGCTGAGTTTGGCGCCAATGGCTGGACGGTTCCCGTGGATAGTAAATGGCCTGCCAGTGATCGGGCGAATTATCTGTCAGGACCGCTTCAGGGCTGTACCTACAATGGCAAGTTGTGGGCTGCGCCGTACCGTACCGATGCTGGGCTGATCTACTACCGCACAGACATCATCAAAACCCCTCCAACGACCTGGGATGATCTGACGGCTATGTCCAAGGCGGCCGCCCCGTCCAAGGTGAAGTTTGGCTATTTCTGGCAGGGGGCGCAGTACGAGGGGCTCGTCTGTAACTTTACCGAGGTCCTCTACGGCTATGGCGGTTCCGTGCTGGATCCCAACGATCCCAAGAAGGTCACCGTCAACAGCCCGGAAGCTATGGCCGCCCTGACGCTGATGGCCGGTTGGGTGGGGACGATCTCGCCAAGGGCAGTGACCACCTACAAGGAAGAGGACAGCCGTTCGGCCTGGCAAGACGGGGGCGCTGCCTTCATGCGCAACTGGCCCTATGCCTATTCGTTGGGCAATGACCCATCGACCTCCAAGATTGCTAACAAGTTTGGCGTCCATACCATGCTCTACGGTGGCAGCAATACCACCGGCCACTCAAGCCTGGGCGGCTGGCAATATGGCATCAATGCCTTCTCCAAGAACCCCGATGCATCCTGGAAGTTTATCCAGTTCATGCTCAGCCCCGCCTCGCAGAAAACCTTCGCCATGCAGTTGTCGCTGACCGTCACGCTCAAGAGCATCTACACGGACCCCGAGGTGCTGGCCAAGAACCCGTTCTTCGCCAAATTGGCGCCCGTCTTCCAGACTGCGCAGCCGCGTCCGGTCTCTCCCTTCTACCCGGACGTCAGCAACGCCATTCAGCTGCGAATCCATAATGCCCTGACCAAGCAAGCCAGTCCTGCAGATGCTTTGACTGCACTAACGGCGGATTTGCAGACCATCGTGAACAAGTAGTATGATGTAGTGCGTAGCGAGAGGTGGGGTATCTGTACAGGTACCCCACTGTATGAGATGATCTTCGCATAGAAGTCGTCTGTGTATGTATCTCTCCCTATCGAGAGGTCGCCTTGCATGTATTTGCACTTTGCATATTCGCTAGAAGGCACTCTCGATATGGATAGCGGTAGAAAGGGATAAGTGCATATGGCAACACAAGCAGTAGAAGTACCCACCAGAAGGGCGAGCCTGCGGGAACGCTTTGATTTGGGAAGTGGCTTCACACCCTACATCCTGGTACTCCCCACCATCTTGGTGATTCTGGCGGTGGCGGCTTACCCCCTCCTTAATAACATCTGGCTCAGCTTTTTCAGTAACCCTCTCAGCCCTAGCTCAAGTTTTATTGGATTGAGCAACTACGCTCAGGTATTGGGGAGTAGCGAGTTCCGCGCTGCAGTTTTCACGACGTTCGGCTTCACGATCATCGCTGTAGCCCTGGAGACGATCTTTGGCCTGGGCATTGCCCTCCTCATCAATGCCACTTTTCCAGGTCGTGGCCTGGTACGGGCCGCAATTCTTGTCCCGTGGGCCTTCCCCACTGTTATCTCCGCGCAGATCTGGTATCTGATGTACAATGACCGCACGGGCATTGTCAGCTACCTCCTCCAGCGGATTCACTTGCTGGCGCCCGGTGATACGTTATTGCGGACGAGTAATGGCATCATTATTGCGTCCATCATCACCGACGTCTGGAAAACCACGCCTTTTATGGCCCTCTTGCTCCTGGCCGGTCTTCAGGTCATCCCCCATGAATTGTATGAAGCGGCCGGCGTAGATGGGAGTAATCGTTTCCAGCAATTCTGGACGATTACCATGCCCATGCTCAGCGGGCCGCTGGTCATCGCCTTACTCTTCCGCACGCTCGCTTCCATTGGCGTGTTCGATCTCCTCTACATCCTGGGGGGCAACCAGGTGCAAAGCATGGCATCGTTCTCGTATAATAACATGTTTACTCGTTCCACATTCGACTTTGCTCCGGGAGTGACAGCCGCCGTTATACTTTTTGTGACCGGACTGATCATCAGTGTGCTCTTCGTCTTGTGGATGCGTGTCAATCAACGCTAGGGCGTCGATCTAGCCGTTCCTGGAAAGGAAGGAGATGTCTTATGACAGTTAAGGAGCAGGTTTTCCCTGATGCTAAAGCGAGGGCAAGCACTGCAGAACCGCGAAAGGGCATACCATGGGGCAAGATAGGTCGCTATACAGCAGTAGTGCTCGTGGTGTTCGTCGCATTGGCTCCTCTCTACTGGTCAATTGCAACGTCAGTAAAAAGTGGAATCGAACTGAACGCCTCTCCGCCCACCCTTTTTCCCCATTCTTTCAGCTGGGAGAACTACTTAAGCGATCTGGCACTTTCCACCTTTACCCGTGATCTGCTCAACACCACCATCATCGCAACCATCACCACGTTCCTGGCTCTGATCATTGGTATTCTCTGCGCCTATGCCGTCGCGCGTATGAAGTTCCACGGCAAAGCCGTCGTGCTGGGGATCACTCTGTCGGTGACGATGATACCGCTTATCGCGCTTGTCGCGCCGCTCTACGTGTTCTTCACAGGCCCGTTTCCGGTCTACAACACGTATGTGGCCCTGATTATCCCCGACCTGGTGATTTCCCTGCCGGTCACAGTCTGGTTCATGACTTCGTTCTTCCGCGATCTGCCGCCAGACCTGGAAGAGGCAGCGCTGGTGGATGGGGCCACACCACTGCGTGCCCTGTGGGAAGTGATTGTGCCACTCACAGCCCCTGGCGTCTTCGCAGCGGCTATTCTCACGTTCATCGGTGTCTATAACGACTTCATCTTTGGTTTGACATTGACCACCGATGAAAATGCACAGCCGATCACCGTCGGGGTCTCACGCTTCGCCGGCGAACATACCATCCCCTGGGGCGAAATTGCCGCCGCCGCGGTGATTGTGACCATCCCGCTTGCGATTGTGGTGCTGTTCTTGCAGCGTCGTATCGTTTCTGGCCTGACCGCTGGAGCAGTAAAAGGCTAAAGTACATACAACATCATGCCACATGTTGTTCACAACATGTGGCATGAGTGTTACCAATATTCTCAAGAGGCTTTGCACAGTCTTGTTGGTACGTCAGTGTCTATGCATTGTGGTACCCATCGCGCAGCGGTAGCGATGGAATGACCCTGTGCCTATCTCAACAGGCTAGCTATGAATGAGTCAACGGAAGCGGCGTGTTTCCATGGGCAGGCAGAAAGGGAGCAAGTCTTCCAGCAGATGTTCGCCGCTGATCCTCACCGCCCCCGCTATCATTTTCTGCCACCCTCGGCGTGGATGAACGATCCCAACGGGCTGATCTACTGGAAAGGACACTATCACCAGTTTTACCAATACGTCCCCGACGATCCGCCGTGGGAAACAAAACATTGGGGCCATGCAGTAAGCACCGACCTCGTCCACTGGCTCGACTTGCCGGTCGCATTAGCTCCAACGCCGGGAGGACCTGACCAGGATGGATGCTTCTCAGGCTGTGCCGTCAACCACGATGGTGTCCCAACGCTTATCTACACAGGCGTCCGGGGAGACCATCAGTTACCGTGCCTGGCCACCAGTCCTGATGACTTGATCACCTGGCAGAAGTATCCGGGGAATCCGGTGATTGCTGCACCGCCGCAGGACCTGGATCTGCTTGCGTTCCGCGACCATACTGTGTGGAAGGAAGGAACTACCTGGTATCAACTGATCGGTGCTGGGATCAGAGGAGTCGGAGGCACGGCTCTGCTCTATCGATCGCCGAACCTTGTTGACTGGGAGTACACGCATCCCCTCTACATCGGTGACCGGAACCGCAGCGAGCCGGTGTGGACCGGCTCCATGTGGGAGTGCCCCGACTTCTTTCCTCTGGGCGACAAGTCCGTGCTTCTGGTGTCGGTCTACGATGACCGTCGCTTTCGCGAGGGGGCGTATAAGGGGTGTCTGCACTACGCCGTCGCCTTCGTTGGGGCCTACACTGATCACACTTTTACCCCTTGGACCCAGAGCATTATTGATTACGGCGACCACTTCTACGCGCCACAGACCATGCTCGCCCCCACGGGTCGTCGCCTTCTATGGGGATGGCTCTGGGAGGGACGCAGTGACGAGGCACAGCGGGCTGCCGGGTGGGCAGGGGTCATGTCCCTACCGCGTGTCCTCTCGTTGTCTGCCGACAGCACGGTGAGCCTGGAGCCGGCTCCAGAGCTGAAGCAGCTCCGAGGCACCCATCAGCGTGTAATGGATCTGTCCATCCTGCCAACGTCGTTGATGCAGCTCGGGGAGGTTCAGGGCGATTGCCTGGAAATCCAGGCGGAGTTGGTCCCAGACGAAGCAACGGAACTGGGCATCGGGGTGCGGTGTGCACCAGATGGCACGGAGCAGACTCTCATTTTCCGCTTGCTGCCAATGAGCCATTGCTGTTGCATATCTTCCTTGACCGCTCCGTGATCGAAGTGTTCGCAAACTACCGATTGTGCATGAGCAGCCGGGTCTACCCGTCCAGAACTGATAGCCTTGGCGTTGGGCTCTTTGCACGCGGTGGAAGCGCCAGGATCAAGGCATTGGACGTCTGGGAAATGGTTTAATACCATTTCTTTGAGTGATAGGTCGCCCAACAGGTCTGTTTCGATCAACAAGCATGAAGGCGCTGTACCTGATTAGTGCTATAATCAAGTCATGAATAAAGAATTGCAAGGCATCATTAAACAAAGCTCTTTCAGGAATCAGGGGGTGTGATAATGAAAGCCCTATTCTCGTATGTGAATTGGGGTCGGGTTTTGCTGACTGGCGTTCTGGTTGTCATCCTGGTCGTCATCCTCAATACAGTTTTGCTTTTGCTCACCACACGTGTATGGGGCCAGCCGGATCAAGCTCAGATTGCCATTCAGTTCTCTTCCTGGATCACGTATATTTTGTTACTCCTGTTGACATTTGGGGGCGCCGTATGGGTTGCGCGCAAGGTAGAAAGAGAGGCTCCTCTGCATGGTTTACTGTTGGGCCTGGTCGTTGCTCTCATTCTCTTCCTCTTAAGCCTGGGCTTTGGGAGTTCTGTTCTGTTTGCGCTGTTAACCTTTGTCTTGAATGTTGCAGCTGGCTTGGTAGGTGGCTTTTTGGGTGGGCGAAGACAGGGGAAATCATAGCCAGGTGGTCGGTTGGATCTTGCCCCGAATTTGTGGAAGAGGGAAATCTTCGGATATACTCTTTCAGAAGGAGGAGAAGGATCATGCAAAAAGGGCAAAAGACCTATACACCTGAGTTTAAGCGAGAAGCGGTGCTGCTGGTCCAGACCAGTGGGAAGCCGATCGCGCAAGTGGCTCGCGAACTGGGCATTTCAGACACATCGATCCAGAAATTTCGCAAGGAGTTGACCGAGCACGGCCCTCAAGCCTTCCCAGGTAGTGGGCATCAGACCGCGAAAGCGCGAGGAGGTACGCCACCTCAAGCGAGCATTGGGAATCGTGAAGCAGGAGCGAGAGCTATCAAGCGCTCTTGCAGCAAGAAGGCATGCAATCGAGTATGAGCCGTACTGCCGACTGCTACGATAAGGCAGCGATGGAAAGCTTCTTTCATAGCTTTCAGGGTGAATGCATTGATGGTGCAGCTTTTTCGACACGAGCGCAAGCAAGGAACAGTCCCTTTGAAGACATCGAAGGGTTGCTAACAGTTGCCAAATTTATCTATCTATTGTATCCTACTTGTATCTTTTTCAGTTCTTTGATGTCCGATCAATTTTTGCTCAAATGAATCGAGAATAGACGAAAAAAGATGAGAACATCACAATTACCATATATTCGCCTTATAGTTGAAACTGAGTTTGGCACCACACGTACGACAGAAGGCGGAAGTGGCCATCACCTCCGAAGATCGTTTAACCCGCTTCGGGCAAGCATTTTTGGAAACGCTGTTTGCCTGCTTCGATGTGACGCTCATGGTGTTGGAGCCAGGAGAAGAGAAGACACCTGAACAAGAACTCACCGATGATTTGCTCGCGCTCATCGCTTCGTTTTCAGGACGACTCTATGGCATGCGATCGCACAAACAGAAGGAGTTGCTGTAATGCGCGACAGCCGTACTCACCAGCCCTTAGTCTACGATGTGCGTTTGCCCAATGAGGCGCAGGCGGACGCTCTGCGGTTACTCGATGCCAGCCGAGCCGTGGTCAATCAAGCACTTGCGATCCTCTGGCCTCATCTCGATGAGTTTGCCACTGATCGTGTTGGCCCTGCCTGGAAACAGGTTGGCAAATACATCGGAAGCCCATCCTCTCATGGTGATCGCCAATGGCGCTGCGAAAGTGAAGTGGTGGGGAGAATTTTACGTCAGCAAGCTGAACGGAAGAAAGCTTTTGACCGGGTGCTGCCGATCCTCTCAGACGGCTTCATTCGTCCCAAGACAGAGAAGCGACCGGCAGGTAAGAACCGGCCAGCCATCAAGGAAGCCATTACCGCCTTGCAAAAAAGCCTGGAAGAGGAGGAAACGAGCTTCGTCGCCCTGCAAAATGTGATTGAACAAGCCTGCAATTTTTTCTTCCAACAGGATCGCTTTCCCAGCAGTTACGAAGAACTGCAACCGATCCCTTTGCTTCAAGTCGGCATGCTGACGTATGCAGGCGACGACGGAGGCGAAAAGGGCCAGGCATATCGTTTGGCTCTGGATCTGGATGCGGGCGTGGCACGGTTTCGGTTCCGCTTTCCCGACGAGGGAGGAGTCTGGCACTGGCGCCCAGCAGATACGATCATTCCTTTGCCAGACGCTGTCCGCGAGCGTTTGAGTGACGGGGATCTGATGGCTCCCACCCTGCGCGAAGAGCAGCGAGCGGATGGGGAGCGTTTCGCGGTCCTCGACTTTATCATCGAGGTCGAAAAAGCGGAACTGCCAACCTGGGAAAGCGTTGAGCGCGCGTTAGGTGCAGACTGGGGTATCCACACGCTCCTGACGACAACCGCCGTGGATGAACACAACGAACAAGTGGGCAGACCACTTTTCCTGAACACTGGCGGCTTTGATGGCAGACAAGCCCGCACCCGACGGCAAATCGACGAGCTAAAGAAGAAGGTTGCCAGGTATGAAGAACTGCGGGATGCCTTGCCAGAAGATCACGCTAAACGAGCATGGTTTAATCAGAAGCTCATCCTATTTCGTCGGGAGATTGATCGGTGCTGGCGCAAGTATGAACAGCGCAATCGTGCCCTGGCTCATCTCGCAAGTAATGTGTTGGTGCTCTTGTGTCAGGTGCATGGCTGCTCGCTGCTCTCGATGGAATCCTTAAAAACACTGAAAACCACCGGCCGGGGACGGGGAGTGCGAGGCAGATGGCGCAATTATCGCAACAACTCGACCATCCGAGGAGAAATCTGGCGACTCCTGCGGTACAAATGTCATCTGATCGGCCTGCGGTTCCACACCGAACAACCCCGTGGGACCAGTCATACCTGCCCCCGCTGCGGGGCACCTGCGAAAACCTATCGTGATCCCTCGGACCGCAAACAAGCGGTGAAGTGGGGACGGTGGATGTACTGCGACACCTGTCACTACAATGGTGATCGGGATTATTGCGCATCCGTGAATATTGCGCGACTGGGCGTCGCTTATCTGGTCCAAATGAAACACACGAGTAAGGCACAATCTTGCTCGATTTCTGACCCACGGGTCAAGCCTGTGTCATACACTGGCGCAGGCGCGGTGCTGCTGTTGCCACCGACGGGTTCTCATGCCCGCCCGATTGTTTCGGGAAAGATCTGTTACTACCCTGGTTGGCTCGGTTCGGCTTTTCTCCAGTCGTCTCAGAAGAAGCCTATCTTCTTACGATTGTGTGGATAGCTCGATCTTGCTAGGGATAGTTACACATTTTAGCAACGGTTCTATCATTGAACACGAAGACATTCAACCTTGCAGTATATGAGTCCCCTCATGTATGAACAAGTGAGGGGCTACATCCCCTCTTTGGGGTCTCCACAAAAAGGGTGCGTTTCATTTTTTTGCACACAGGAGGGAGGTGGTAAAATAAGGGAAAAAAGAGCAGGAGAGAGGCAACAGGATGAAAGCCAAGAAGAACAAACGGGAGCGGAGTCCGCAGATGCAACAGGTGAGCGCCGGACTGCAAGACGTGTTGGGGATCACGCAATGGAGGAAAGAGCACCCGAAAGCGACATGGGCAGAGATTGAAGCGGCAGTGGATGAACAGATCAACCAGTTGCGGGCACAACTGATCCAGGACGTGGTGCAGATGGGCGAGACGGAGGACTGGAGCCAGAAGCCGGAGGAGGAGCGTCCGAGGTGTACGACGTGTGGCCAGCCGCTGTGGGCGCGTGGAAAGCAGACGCGCTACCTGCAAACGACGGGAGGGGAAGCGGTGAAGCTGACGCGCACGTATGGAGCCTGCCCTGCCTGTGGGGGAGGCTTTTTTCCCCCTAGATGAGGAGTTGGGGCTCGTAAGTGGAGGGTTGACGCCGCGTGGGGAGGAAACGCTGGTGCGACTGGCGAGCTGGATGCCGTTTGAACAAGCGCGGGAACTGCTCCAGGAGCTGCTGGGGATGCAGGTGAGCAAGGCGACAGCGCATCGAGCGACGCTGCAGACAGGGGAGGCAGCGCTGGCGGTGTGCGAGGCAGAGGAGGAGCGCCTCAAGCAGGAGGTGCCCCAAGCACCTGTTGAAGCAGACAAGCAAGCGATGAGTGGGGATGGTGCCTTTGTGCACCTGGTAGGGGGCGAGTGGGTGGAAGTCAAGACGCTGGTACTGGGGGAGGTCACCCGCACGAAGCGCGGGGAGGTCTGCACGCAGCATCTCTCGTACTTCTCGCGCCTCAGTGACGCCGCCAGCTTTGAGGAAGCAGCGTTGGTCGAAACGCATCGGCGGGGGTTGGAACGGGCAGCAGAGGTGTGCGCGGTGCAAGATGGAGCGGAGTGGCTGCAAGGGCTGGTCGACTACCACCGAGCAGATGCGGTACGTATCCTGGACTTTGCCCATGCCGCCGAATACGTCAATGAGATCGGGCAAGCCGTGCAGGCAGCAGGAGGCAGACTCCCTGCCACCTGGCTCAAGGGAGTGCTGCACCGGCTTAAACACCAGGGACCCCAACGGGTGCTCAAGCATCTGGCCTGGTTGGCCGCTCGCTATCCCAATCCAACCATCCAGGAGAAATTGACCTATTTGCAGAAGCGCGAAGCGCATATGCAGTACCCCACCTATCAGGCAGCGGGCTGGCCCATTGGTTCGGGGAGCGTGGAAAGTGCCAATAAGCTGGTCGTCGAAGCACGGTTAAAAGGGGCCGGCATGCGTTGGGGTCGGCAGAACGTCAATCCCATGCTGGTGCTGCGCAACGCGGTCTGCAATCGGCGCTGGCACCAGACCTGGACGACAGCGGTAGCTCATCGACAAGCGCTGCGCACGAGTCAGCGGCAAGCGCGTAGCCAACAGCAGCTGACCAGGGCCTGTTGGACCCTCGCCTTCTGGGGAGCATGGGTGTATCGGTTATCTCACCCCTCTGTCCCGGCTGCTCCCTCAACGTCGGCTGAGGCTTGCGAGGCGCAACCAGTTCGTCGTCTTGGCTCTGGTTATTCCTGGCGCAAACCCTTTCTCAGGCGCCCTCCTTCCACCCCTGAGATTCCAGGAGAGGCGTGTGCAAAAAAATGAAACGCACCCCCACAAAAATGGGTGAAGATCAGCCCTTGAAATATAGAGTATACTGTATCGTAGTGGTTCTCTAGTAGTAAGAAACTCGTGTGCTAACGATCAGGTACCCCGTAGAACAATTCCTTCGTACTGTTGGTAGATTACCTCTGGCCCTTTGAGAGGGGGAAATATGACGGACACTTTACGTCCTCGGTGGATACTACGCTCTCTTCTGCTCTATTACCTCTACAGTCTGCTCTTCTTACTCGCTTCGTGTTCTTCTCCCGCACCAGTTCGTCCATCTCATATCGATATCATTCGGCCTTTAGGAACCATGCTGTATACGTATCACGGGCATTTAAATGCCATAAGTGACCTGGTATGGTCGCCTGATGGAACGCGTATCGCTTCAGCAAGTTATGACAAAACGGTACAAGTCTGGGATGCCGTAACAGGAAAACGCCTCGTGACGTACCGCCAGCATTCTAACTGGGTTACGGCAGTGGCATGGTCGCCTGATGGAACGCGTATCGCTTCAGCAAGTTATGACAAAACGGTACAAGTCTGGGATGCCACCACGGGCAAGCGCTTACTTACCTACTATGGACACACGGACGCCGTGACTGCTCTGGCCTGGTCTCCTGATGATCAGCATATTGCTTCTGCTAGCCTCGACAAAACAGTGCAGATCTGGCAGGTCTCCACAGGCCAAACACTGCTGGTCTATCGGGGCCACCTCAACTGGGTTACGGCAGTTGCCTGGTCACCCGATGGGACATCCATCGCCTCCGCAGGTCTTGACCATATCGTGCAGGTCTGGAATGCCGCCACCGGCAAGCAACTCCTGACCTATCGCGGGCATTTCAACATTATCACCGCAGTGGCCTGGTCTCCCGATAGTACCAGCATCGCTTCTGCCAGCCTTGATAAAACAGTGCAGGTCTGGAACGCCTCTACAGGCAAGCGCCAGCTATTCTATATCGGTTCTGCCGATTGGGTGAATTCGGTAGCCTGGTCGCCCGACGGTTTACGTATCGCTTCCGCGAACAAGAACGACACCGTACAGATCTGGTCCGCCGTACGAACGAGAGACACGAGCATGTATAATCCGCTCTTGATCTATCGTGGTCATCATAGTGAGGTGCTGACGGCAGTATGGTCTCCAGACAGTATGCACATCGCCTCCGGCGGAGACGATGGCCTCGTGCAGGTCTGGCAAGCAGAATAAGCTGATGAACTGTTGCCTCATTGACAAAGTTTACAACTGGCAGCTACCGTCCCATCGAGGGAGTACCTGATGGCTGTTTCGTCTACCTGCGCCAGTCGAGCAGTCGGCGCTGCCTCATTGCACTGAACTTTTCAGGCCATGAACAGACCTTGAAGTTGTCAGAGATGGGCCATGGCCGTCTCGTCCCCTCGACATATCTGGACCGTGAGGAACCAATCGATTTGGCACTCCTCCGATTGCGCAGCGACGAAGGAGATGTGATTGAGTTAGCGAATCTTTAACTGTTACACTATACGCTCAGCGTAAAGCTCAACGTCCGTGCGCTGCCGTCATCGTCGACCTGGAGCGTCAGCAGGTGACGATCAGGATCATAGCTCGCGCCGGGATGCCCTTCCGCCGCCTGCTCGCCTACAGCGTGAACCCGGATCAGGAGTTGCCTCGTTGGCGGGACATAAGCACCTTCATGTTCACCGATCTCGAAAACCAGCCGATCTTCCGCCCGTCGCAGCGTGTAGCTAGTCGTACAGAACTGGCCGTGCTCGTACTCGAAGCTGTGGCCGTCATCCTCGTAGAGCGTGAACGCCCCAGTGCCTGGGTAGAGATCCAGCGTCAGCGGGTCGAGCGGGCGCTCGTCGGCGTAGCGCAGGTCCGGCCCGCTGGGGATGATCGCCCCCGCACGGATGTAGAGCGGCATGCGCTCCAGCGGCGCATACGCTAGCAGATGCGCTGGCCCGGCGAGCAGTTCGTCGGTCCACCAATCGTACCATGCGCCCGCTGGCAGGTAGACGTGGCGATGCTCACGGCCGGGGTGGTAAATCGGTGCCGCCATCAGCGACGGCCCCAGTAGCACCTGGTCGTGGAGTGGGTAGGTGGTTGGGTCGTCCGGGAAGTGGTAGAGCAATGGCCGCAGCACGGGGATCCCACGCTGCGCCGCCTCCCAGAAGAGCGTGTAGAGGTAGGGGAGCAGCCGATAGCGCAGCCGCAGGAACTCGCGGCAAATTGCCTCGACGCGTGGGCCGAAGCACCAGGGCTCGTGGGGCTCGGTAGCGGTCGCTGAGTGGCTGCGGCAGAAGGGTGCCAGAGCACCGAACTGCATCCAGCGGGCGAACAATTCGCCGCTGGCGTTGCCGTTGAAGCCGCCAATGTCGGTGCCGACGAAAGGTACACCCGACAGGCCCATGTTCATGAGCTGCGGCATTGCCAACTCCAGGTGCTCCCACCAGGAAGTGTTGTCGCCCATCCAGCAGGCACTCCAACGCTGCACGCCAGCGAAGCCTGAGCGCGTGAGCACAAAAGGCCGCTTGTCGCTGGAGTGTCGCCGCAACCCCTCATAAGAGGCGCGGGCCATGCCAAGGCCGTAGAGGTTATGCACCTCGGCGTGAGTCGTTCGCTCACCCTCGGGACCCTGGATGGCGTCGAGATCGATCGTCCCGACTTTGCCAACACCCTCGCTGAACGGAAGCTCGAATACCGCTGGCTCGTTCATATCGTTCCAGGTGCCGCTGACGCCCACATCCACGAGCGCCTTCTGCATGTCACCCCACCACTCACGTACCTCTGGTCGCGTGTGATCGGGGTAGACCGCGTCATCGGGCCAGACGTAGCCGTGGAAGACCGCGCCGTCGGCCCGGTGGATGAACACGTCGCGCTCCAACCCTTCCCGGTAGACCCGGTAATCGGGATCGCTCTTCACGCCGGGGTCGATGATCGTCACGATGCGGAATCCATCGCGGCGCAGGTCGTCGATCATTGTCTGCGGATCGGGGAAGCCCTGTGGATTCCAGGTAAAGACGCGATACCCGTTCATGTAGTCGATGTCCAGGTGAATCGCGTCGCAGGGGATGTCGCGAGTGCGAAACTCGGCCGCCAGCTCACGCACCATCGAATCCGTTATGTAGGTCCAGCGGCTCTGGTGGTTGCCAAGTGCCCAGCGTGGTGGCAGCGGCATAGTACCCAGCAGCGTGCCGAGACCCTCGCTCACCTGTTCTGGTGTCGGCCCGTAGACCACGTAGTAGTCGAGTTCACCGCCTGCAGCCTCCATCTCCCAGACGCCGGGTCGTGTAGCCCCTATATCGAAGTGACTGCGCCACGTGTTATTGAAGAAGACGCCATAGGCCAGTCCGGGCCGTAGTGCCAGAAAGACTGGGATGGCGAGGTAGAGCGGGTCGGTGCCGCGGCCATGGCCCATGGGAGGATCGGTTGTCCAGTTGATCAGTTGGTGTCCGAGCTTGTCGAGTTGCCCGGTGCGCTCACCGAAGCCGAAGAAGTGCTCGCCGGCCTCGATGCGCTTGGCGCAGGCGACTCGGTGTGACCCCCCCGATGCGGCCTGATCCCACTGCATGCCCGCCTCGTCGGCGCAGAATGGCTCCCCCTGCACATCGGCGAAGGAGAGGCTTCTCCGGTCGCGCTCGAACCGCACCGTGAGCGAGGCCGTTCGCAGCACGAGAGCCTGGCCCGACTCCTCGATCTCGAACGATGTCTCTGGGAACTGATCGTCCGCCCGTGCGACCGCCCAGGAGCGGCGCGCAGCGAACATCCCATCAGGTGCCAGCCGCACCCGGATCATGCGATCGGTCAGGACTGTGATCGCAACGCGTGGACCGCCGTATTCGAGGATGAGGGCACGCCCTTCGCGAGTGGAGGAGTGCAGGGCTCCTAGGGTGATAAAGGATTCGGTCATTCTGGTCCCCCTGTCAGTTGTCAGTCGTTAGTCGTCAGTGCGCAACTGACAACTGACGACGATACCGGATCTTCCTGGCTTTCCTCAAGCGCACGCACCTTCACTGGCGGCACAGGGCAAGCGTTTTGAAGCGCTCATGCCCGACAGTATACCACGCTAGATCCAAAGTGACAAAGTATCATACCTTTACTGGCTACATGAGACATCCGTATGATATCTTGAAAGTGGTTTAATGCACAGAAAGGTATGGAAACGGCTCGAGAAAACAGAATGGGGTCATAACATGGCGGATGAGCAGATTTTACGGAAAGTGAAAATAGAGGGGGGCTATCTGCGCTTTAGTTCGGCTCACTTTATCACCTATGGCGGCAAGTGTGAACGTTTACACGGCCATAATTACGGTGTGCTGGTTGAAATAGAGGGATCGCTCAACGAGGATCATCTTGTCTTTGATTTCACTGTGCTGAAACGGCTTACCAGGGAGATTTGCCAGAAGCTCAATCATCGTTTCTTGTTACCGCTGCACAATCCACATTTGCAAATGGTTGCAACTCCAGATTCATGGGAGATAGAGTTTCAGGATAAACGCTATGTCTTTCCTCGTAGTGACGTAGTCGAATTGCCCATCGATAACTCAACGGCAGAGCGCCTTGCCGAATACATTTGCGCCGAGCTTTATGCCATGCTTGGACAATATGATATTTCGCATCTCCACACAATCATGGTCGGCGTCGAGGAAGCAGCAACACAGATAGCCTATTACCGCAGATCATTGCGTAAAAGGGAGTGAATTGTTATTCTTTACCCTGGTTGACCTCCAAGGCAGCAGGGGGCGCAATTCATCGCGCCCCCTGCTGCCTGGATGACGACGCTACATTAGTCTGTTACTATCATGCGCCCAACAGCTTGCGTAATAGCATGCAATTGTGGCATTAAATCTTGAAATTGTTCGATAGTCAGGGATTGGGCACCATCTTTCAGAGCTTCATCGGGGTTGGGATGTACTTCTATCAGCAGTCCGTCAGTGCCAGCGGCTACAGATGCCAGGGACATAGGAGTGACAAGGTCACGCCGGCCTGTTCCCTGGCTGGGATCAGAGATTATTGGCAGGTGCGAAAGGTACTGAATAAGCGGAATAGCGCTGATATCCATCGTATTGCGCGTTACCCTTTCAAAGGTACGAATACCACGTTCGCAAAGGATCACGTTGCGGTTACCCTGGGAGAGAATATACTCCGCAGCTAACAACCACTCCTCGATAGTGGCGGACATGCCGCGTTTGAGCACCACGGGCTTGTTGGCGCGGCCAACCTCATCCAGGAGCATATAGTTCTGCATATTCCGTGTGCCTATTTGCAGGATATCGGCATACTCGCAGACCATCGGTACATCTGCGGGGGTCATGACCTCGGTAATCACCGCCATACCAAACTCCAAGCGGGCCTGGGCCAGCAATTTCAAGCCTTCTTCGCCCATTCCGCGGAAACCATACGGCGAGGTTGAGGGCTTGAAGGCTCCTCCGCGCAGGATGACCGCTCCCTCTTTACGCACTGCCTTGGCCGTAGTCATTAACTGCGTTTCGCTTTCGACCGTACACGGCCCGGCCATCATAACCACTGCATTACCGCCGATTTGTACAGTCCCCGCTGAAACACAGGCAACGGGTACATCAACAACAGTATCTTCCGGGTGAAATTCACGACTGGCGAGCTTGTAGGGTTTGGTGACGCGTAACACTGAATCGACGCAAGGGAGGCACTCCAATGCTTCGCCTATAGTGGGATTGATACCACCAATACTGCCAGGTGTGCCGGACGGGCCAACGCCTCCCAGGACTCCGATGATGGTGCGTTCAACGCCCCGTGAAGGGTGACCGCTGAGGCCATGGTTTTCGAGAAACGTAATAACTCGCTCGATGTCTGTGTCATCGCAACGTGCTTTCATAACGACAATCATGATCAGAACTCCTTTTAAGTATGTTTAAGAATGTCAAAATGGATTATTGCTTCCTTGCTGGCTCGTCATTGTCAGCATATAGGCCTATCTCGACACCATCGTCATGATTGCCTGCAGTAATTCTCATTTCTCTCTTTTTAAGAGGATGAAACGAGCTATGGATTTTCGCTTAATGAGGGACGCAGGTTGACTGCTCCGCGAACGTATACATGCTGCACCTCTGCGGCACTGTGCGTTGTATTGACGTGCAGTAAAACACGGATACATTTTTCTAGACTGTTGGGGACAGGGATCTCGCGAGCGCACAGCAGGGCTACCTCTGTCCAGCCGAGATGACGCGCGGCCAGGGCCGGGAATTCCGCGTCCAGGTCCTCTGTGACGGTAAAAATAGCGCTGGCAATCTCTTCCGCACGCAACTCATTGCGACTGATAAGCAACTCCAATAGTTCTTTCGTAACCGCCAATATTTCCTCGCGCTCATTATGTTCGACAGTAGTTGCTCCCCTGATACCCCGGCAATACATGTATCGATTTACCCTTTCTTTAATACCTATCTATGCTGAATACTGTTACAAGGTTCCGTACAGTATGGAATGTTCCTATTGTAAGGGATGTGGGCAAGTATTAGGAAGGCTGGTAATTGGCATCTGCACGGCCTGTGAATTATTGAGAGGATATTAACACCATCAAACGTGATTTCCTTCCGGAATAATATGGAGCAATTTACTCGCTATTTGCTCGCAATACTCGTACATAGGCTCGAAAGCAAAACAGAGTCGGGCCAGATTGCTGTTACCAGGCAACAGTTTGCCTACCATCCCTAGCAAGTTCTTCATTTCCTCTCAACAGGAAACCAACTGTAAAATAATTCACAGCTCCTGTAGAAACACCTGAAACTCTGAAACAGTTGAAACACCTGAAACTCTAATGAATTATTTTGTACGGAGGCCCTCAATATATTTTTTCACTGCTTCTACCTGTTCATTTTCCTCATGTTGATCGATGAGATTGACCAGGGCGCTGCCCACGACGGCCCCCTGGGCGTAGCTGCTTACCTCTGCAATATGCTCAGGAGTTGAAAGGCCGAAACCCACAACCAGAGGCAGGTTATAATCTTTCGTATAGCCATAGACTCTAGCAATGAAACTGCGTAAGTGCGTCGGTAAGGTCGTGCGCGAACCCGTAACGCCGCTGAGTGAGACGCAATAGAGAAATCCGCCCGGGCCACTGGCTGTTGCTTTAGCTATCTGAACAATACGTTCATCTGTGGTGGTTGGAGGCACAAGGAAGATCAGCGCAAGGCCAAAACGGTATGCGGCCTCTTGTAATGGCAGCGCCTCCTCGAGAGGGAGATCGGGGATGATGAAGCCACAGACGCCGCTGGCTGCCGCTGTTTGACAAAAACGCTCAAGGCCATATGCCAGGACTGGATTGTAGTAACCCATCAAGATAAGTGGCACTGCAGATTGTGACGCAACCTGGCGAGCAATCTCCATGCAACCGTTAATGGTCATACCATGCTCAAGGGCGACATGCCCTGCAAATTGGATAGTAGCTCCGTCGGCCAGGGGATCGCTGAAAGGCATCCCTAGCTCGATGATATCGGCTCCCCCTGCTGCTGCAGCTAGCACAAGTTCGATGCTCTGTTTTGCTGAAGGAAAGCCGCACATAAAGTAAGGAATGAGTACCCCTCGTTTCTTCCCTTGCTCTTCTCGTGCGCGTTCAAAGGCATGAGTAATTCTGGTTGCTGGCATTATATCTGCAGGAGTCTGCTTTATACTGCCCTTTCCATTGCCGTTAGTCGTTTGCATCATATATATTGTGTTCCATTCCTTGTTCCCTTGCTCTCTTACAACGTCACGTTTAATGCCTGAGCTACAGAAAGCATATCTTTGTCGCCACGACCCGACAGGTTCAAGATGATCAGGGACTTTTCAGGAATTTCACCCTGTTCCCCCATTTGAAGTAGATAGCCCAGGGCATGTGCTGGTTCCAATGCAGGAATAATTCCTTCATTCTGACTTAATAGCTGCAATCCTCGCAGTGCGGTTGCATCGTTGGCGGAGACATACGATGCGCGTCCTGTCTCTTTCAAATAGCTATGTTCAGGTCCAACACCGGGGTAGTCAAGTCCTGCTGAGATGCTGTAGGTATCTACTACCTGTCCATCGCCGTCTTGCAAAAGGTAACTCAAGGCTCCATGCAATACACCTGGCTTGCCTGCCACTAATGTCGCAGCATGTTTACCTGTTTCCAGAGCGATGCCACCGGCTTCTACCCCAATAAGCTGTACCCCTGCTACATCGGCGAAAGGATAAAATAGTCCAATAGCGTTGCTTCCGCCGCCTACGCAGGCAATAACCATGTCAGGCATGCGACCCTCCTGAGTCAGAATCTGTTCTCTCGCCTCAGTGCCGATGATCGATTGGAAGTCGCGCACGATGCGTGGATAGGGATGTGGTCCAACTGCTGAACCGATCAAGTAAAATGTTGTCTCGACATTGGTGACCCAGTCACGGATGGCCTCGTTGATAGCATCTTTCAAAGTACGGCTGCCACTTCTAACCGTGCGAACCTCCGCCCCCAACAACTTCATGCGGAAGACATTGAGCGATTGACGTTGGATATCGAGCTCGCCCATATACACAATGCACTCGAGGCCGAGCATGGCACAGACCGTGGCGGTGGCAACACCATGTTGCCCCGCGCCAGTTTCGGCGATGATGCGTTTTTTGCCCATATGTTTCGCTAACAAACCCTGACCTAGTGCATTATTGATTTTATGGGCCCCAGTATGTGCCAGGTCTTCGCGCTTGAGATAGACTTTGACGCCAGGGGCTACCATTTGAGAGAAGTGGGGTACATAATGCAGCGTCGTTGGGCGTCCAACAAAGCTAGTAAGCTGTGTCTGTAGCTCGGACTGGAAGGCGGGGTCTTTACTGGCATCTTGATAAGCGGCTTCTAACTCTGTGAGTGCTCCCATCAAGCTCTCGGGAACAAACTTACCGCCAAACTGGCCAAAACGGCCACGCTCATCCGGGTAAATATTGTGTTGATACGGGTAGATGGTGCCTTCATATTGTTTCTGTTGTGTCTGCAATGCTCTATTGCCTTTCAATTACTTCCTTGCATCGCGGCTTCCGCGAAGCGTAGACGCGCTGTAGAGTGCGGATGTATCCAGCACGTCGTCGTTGCAGGGATGGCTTTCAATTTCATAGTGTTCAGTCAATCTTCATTTTCTAAGTACTTCCTTGCGACACTGCTGGCCTCCCATCAGCCACGCGTGCGATGCGCAGCATCGCGCCAAGTATAGTAGGGTTGACCCTTGCGGTCAACCTAGCGTCGTTGCAGTGTCGCATTTCTCGGAGCTTTGTCGCACATTCTCAATGAATGTCCGTATCTTTGCGACATCTTTGTGTTTATTCGTCTCTACACCGCTACTGACATCTACCCCCCAGGGGTGAACCTGGGAAATGGCCTCAGCGACATTTCCTGGTGTCAAACCACCAGCTAAAAAGATGGGTGTCTCTTGCGCTATCCTGCAAGCAAGATGCCAATTGTGTGTGAGACCTGAACCGCCCCATGTGGCAGAGGGTGTATCGAGTAAAATACGCCAGGCTACATCTCGAAAGGTTCTAACCATTTCCCTGTCCTTGCCCTTTTCTAATTGCAGCGCTTTAATCACAGGGCGATTGATGAGCTGGCAGAATTCAGGCAGCTCATTGCCGTGCAATTGCACAAAATGTAGCCCGATTCGTTCAGCCACATCATTGATAAAGTCGGACTCTTTATTGACAAAGACGCCGACGAGATCCGGAGTTGGGGCCCAATTTATAGCGCCCGCGGAGAATCGTGTGTTTTCCAGCAACATCTTTGCCTGTTCTGGCTGGATATAGCGATGACTTGGTTCATAAAACATGAGGCCGAGCAAGTCTGCCTCAGCTTCTATTGCAGTATTCAGATGTTCGTGTGTACGAAGGCCACATATTTTTACCTGCACACCGTTGTTGGCTCCATGTAATAACAGTCGTATCTGAGTCGGTACATCGTTTGATGCTACCAGTGACTCACCAACCAACATGGCATGGATATTATAACGTGCCAGCCGTCGAGCATCCGCGGAAGAACGAATACCGCTTTCAGCAACAACTATTCGATCTGTTGGGATAGTGTGGCGTAGCTCTCGAATGAGGTATGGGTTCACCTCGAAAGTTACAAGGTCACGAGCGTTAATCCCAATGATTGCTGCTCCGGCTGCCACAGCTCGTTGTACTTCCTGGGCATTATGGGTCTCAACCAGGCAACGCATACGTTGATCATGAGCAACTTTGAGTAAGTACTGGAGTTGCTCGTCGCTGAGAATAGCGCAGATAAGCAGAATAGCATCGGCGCCGCAGGCGCGGGCCTCGTATACCTGGTACTCGTCTACGATGAAATCTTTACGCAAGACCGGAACGTTCACAGCCTCTTTAATTGCTCTCAGGTACTGCAATGAGCCGAGAAAGAAGTGGGGCTCTGTTAAGACAGAGATAGCTGCAGCTCCATTGGCTGTGTAGGTCATTGCCAGTTCCACAGGATCGAGATGTGGCGCGAGTAAACCCTTAGAAGGAGAGGCTCGTTTCACCTCTGCGATCAAACGTATCTGTGATTTCGTCCATTGTAGGGGCGATCCCATGTGGTCGCCCGGTAAAAGGGATGGCTGCAAAGCCTCAAGCAGATCCCGCGGTGGAGGTTGAGCGACCGCGCGTAACATCATTTCTGCCAGTGGGAGTTCTTGCTTGCGTTGCTCCAAGTCCATAAGGGTTTGGGACACAATTTGTTCAAGAAACATATCTAGGTCACCTTAACTGCTCAAAGCGCGAGAACACGCGATAACATCCTCTAGTTTCTGTTTTGCTTTGCCTTCCTGGAGCGTAGCACGAGCCAGCTTAATGCCCTCTTTTAGCGAGGTAACCTGCTCATTTGCTAACAAAGCCGCTCCCGCGTTTAGGCACAGCATATCAGTGGCAGGATTCGCCGTAAATGTGCTCAGCAAGGTACGCAGCATCTCGGCGTTATGGGCAGGGTCACCACCCTGGAATGCTTGTCTGTCAGTAACACGGGTCAGGCCTACCTCTTCAGGTGTGATCGTATACTCGCGTAGCTCCTGGCCATTATGCACCTCACAAATGCGGGTTGGTGCACTCAGGGAACACTCATCAATGCCGTCTTCCCCGTGAATGATCAGGGCGTGCTGGCAACCCAGGTGGAGCAATACCTGGCCCATCTTGCGCAATAACGTTCCGTCAGCCACCCCAAGTACCTGGTAGCGCGCATGGGCAGGATTAGTCAATGGTCCAAGG
>WNGM01001330.1_pt1 | contig 43025 bp, 37 predicted proteins | sample 5400571 | NCBI WGS metagenome assembly WNGM01 (sample SAMN13153378, study PRJNA577476) | soil metagenome | isolation source: 100 cm soil or saprolite under Garry oak tree replicate 2 | place: USA:California | collected 2016-06-15 | reverse complement strand
AACCAGGCGTCCTCGCCGCGCTTGTCGGAGAGCGCGGTGCGGCCGGGCTCGCCGGCCGGTGGCTCGACCTTGATCACGTCGGCGCCGAGCCACGCGAGCATCTGCGTGCAGGAGGGGCCGGCTTCGTACTGAGTCAGGTCGAGCACGCGGATTCCGTCGAGCGCTTTCGGCATGGTGTAGTCTCCCGTTGGTCGAGACTGTAGCAGATTCGTCCATCCCAGGAAGGAGCCCAACATGCCGCGTCTCGCTCCGATCACCGGCAAGGCCGACGTTGTCGCCGAACACCATCGCGTCGTCGACGCCGTCGAGAAGATCTTCGGCGGGGTGCGCGGACCGTTCAGCATGCTGCTGCACAGTCCCAGGCTGGCCGAGCGCGTGCTGGGCCTCGTCACGTTCTTCCGCGACGAGAGCGTCGTCGAGCCGAAGCTGCGCTCGGTGGCCATCCTGGCCGCGGTGCGTGAGCGTGAGGCCGCCTACGTGTGGGCGGCCCAGGTCCGCGCCGCCCGCGCCAACGGCGTGGGCAACGACGTGATCGACGTCCTGCGCGCGAAGGGCGACGCGGGAACGCTGCCGGCGGAGGAGCGGAGCATCGTGACGTACGTGCGGCAGCTCATGCGCACCAACCGCGTGGACCAGGCGGTCTTCGACGCGCTCGAGAGCCGGCACGACGCGCAGTGGATGGTCGAGCTGACGGCGGCGGCGAACTACTTCGCGCTGCTGTCGGGCGTGGTCAACGCGTTCGAGGTGGCGGCGCCGCCGGACGGCGACAAGCTGTCCGCGTAGCGCCCGCTCAGCCGACGGATCGTAGCCCGACCGCGGAGGCGCCCGCCCCGCGCTCGGGCTCGACCGAAAAGCCGAACCGCTCACAGCCCCGGCTGGCGCGCGTGAGCGTGCACCCGAAGAGCGTCACCACGTAGATCGAGCCGAACACCGCGTAGCCCATCCGCAGGGTCGATTTCAACGAGTCGAAATTGTTGGACTCGACATAGGAGACCAGTCCCTTGAGCCCGTTCGCGAGATAGTGGCGCAGCGCCAGCGTCATGCCGATCGCGTGCAGCCGCTGTCCGCGATAGGCCGGATGCGTGAGCCCTTTGTACATGTAGACGTAGTTGCGGCTGAAGCTCAGGATGAGATGCGAGGGATGGATGCGTGACGGCTTCGTCGAATACCATCCGTAGGACGCCAGCCTCGTCCCGTCGAAGATCCCGTAGCACTCGTCACCCTTGGCGAGGGCTTCCTCCAGGAAGGTCTTGGGCATGTGGTTCTCGGGATCCCTGGCGAAGCGTCGGAGCATCTCCGCGGTGAGGAACATCGAGGTGTAGGGCGCGGGAGGGGTCAGGAACTCCGGATCGACCCGCTCGATCCAGACGCCTCGCAGGATCTTGAGCCCGACGACGGAATTGACGGCCTTCAGCGCCAGGTCGTGGAGGGCGTCGAGCGGCCCGTGTCGCTGGGCCGTGAGGCGGATCTTGTCGAAGCGTCCCGTCAGGGCTGCCGCTCCCGGCGGTACTGGCGCATCAGGGCGGGCGACGCCTTGACTCCGAGCCCTAACTGACGCAGCCTCGGAGGCCCATGGGAGGATGCGGATGACGACCCAGGCCACCGAACCCCGGCTCGACCTCGAGCAGAACCTCCACTTTTATCGGCAGATGGCGAAGATTCGCGCCTTCGAGGAGCAGGTGAACGAGCTGTACAAGAGCGCGAAGATGCCGGGCCTCGCCCACCTCTATGTCGGCGAGGAGGGCGTGGCCGTGGGCGTGTGCGAGGCGCTGCGCCGCGACGACTTCATCACGAGCACGCACCGCGGGCACGGCCATTGCCTGGCCAAGGGCGCGTCGGTCAACCGCATGTTCGCCGAACTCCTCGGCAAGGAGCCGGGGTACTGCCGCGGCAAGGGCGGCTCGATGCACATCGCCGATCCGGAGACGGGCAACCTCGGCGCCAACGCGATCGTCGGCGGCTCCGCCGGCATCGCCACCGGCGCCGCGCTGTCGGCCAAGATGCGCGGCAGCGGCCAGGTCGCCGTGTGTTTCTTCGGCGACGGCGCCCTCGGGCAGGGGCTGATCTACGAGGCGATGAACATGGCGGCGCTCTGGAAGCTGCCCGTCATCTACGTCTGCGAGAACAACCTGTACGGCGAGTACACGCCGTGCGGCGAGACGATCGCCGGCGAGATCCTGGCGCGGGCCAAGGCGTTCGGCATCCACGCCGAGACCGTCGACGGCCAGGACGTGCAGGCGGTCAACGCGACCATGAAGCGCCTGGTCGAGCGCGCGCGCCGCGGCGAGGGCCCTGCCTTCGTCGAGTGCCGGACGTATCGCTACTACGGGCATCACGTGGGCGACGTCAACCGGGACTACCGCACGCGTGAGGAAGAGAAGGAGTGGATGAGCACGCACGATCCGCTCCGCACCCTGGCGGCGCGGTTGAAGGGCCTGGTCGACGAGGGCACGTTCGAGCGCATCGAGACCGACGTGAAGGCGGAGATCGACACCGGCGTGCAATATGCGCTGGCCGCGCCGTATCCCGACGCGAAGCAGGTGGACGAAGACGTCTACGCGTGAGGGTTGAATGGACTACGGACTCTTCACGATGCCGTCACATCCACCCGAGCGCAGCCTGTACGACGGGCACCAGTGGGACCTCCAGCAGCTGCGCTGGGCGGACGAGCTGGGGTTCAGCGAGGCGTGGATCGGTGAGCACCACACGGCGCCGTGGGAGCCGCACCCGTCGCCCGATCTCCTCGTGGCCCAGGCGCTACTACAGACCGAGCGCATGCGCATCGGCCCCGGCGGCTTTCTCATGCCGTACCACCACCCCGCCGAGCTCGCCAATCGCGTGGCGATGCTGGATCACCTCGCCCAGGGGCGACTGAACTTCGGCGTGGCGGCGAGCGGGCTGCCGAGCGACTGGGCCATGTTCAACGTCGACGGCAATGCCGGGCAACACCGTGAGATGACGCGCGAGGCGCTCGAGATCATCCTGCGTCTCTGGAGCGACGAGCCGGAGTTCGATCACAAGGGCAAGTACTGGCACGTCACCAAGACCGGCACGATGATCGGCACCCTCAAGCCGCACATCGTGCCGTTCCAGAAGCCTCACCCGCCGATCGGCGTGGCCGGCGTCAGCAAGGGCTCCGACACGCTGAAGCTCGCCGGCGAGCGCGGCTTCTGGCCGATGAGCCTCAACCTGAACCCCGCCTACGTCGGCAGCCACTGGGAGTCCGTGGAGCTTGGCGCGGCGCGCACCGGCCGGACGCCGAAGCGCGCGGACTGGCGTCTCGTGCGCGAGGTCTTCATCGCCGACACCGACGCGGAGGCGATGCGACTCTCGGCCGGCGGCATGATGGGCCGGATGATGCGGGAGTACTTCCTGCCGCTCCTCGCGTTCTTCCAGTTCACCGAGTTCCTGAAGCACAAGCCCGACGTGCCCGACTCCGACGTCACGCCCGAGTACTGCGCCAAGCACAACTGGCTGGTGGGCTCGCCGGCCACGGTGACCGAGCGGCTCCACGCGATCTACGAGGAGGTCGGCGGCTTCGGCACGCTGTTGCTGTTCTGCTTCGACTACGTGGACAACCCCAAGGCGTGGCGCCACTCGATGGAGCTGCTGGCGCGCGAGGTCATGCCGCGCTTCAAGAACCTGCTGCCGAAGTGAGCGCGCGGCGTGTCGTCTTCCTCTGCGCGGTGATGGCGATGGGCGCGATCCCAGACGCGCGAGGCCAGACGCCGGCGTCGCCTCCCGTCGAAGGCAACATCTATTCCGTCACCTACGTCGAGGTCATGCCTCCGTCCGCGACAGCAGCGCTCGCGGTCCTCAAACGTTACCGTGAGGCGGCCGGCCGGGAGGACGGAAATCTAAGGTCCGAGGTGGCGCAGCGCATCGGCGAGCCCCACGAGTTCGTGGTCCTCGCGGTGTGGAGGGACCGGGCCGCGTTCGAGGCTCACGCCAAGGGGACAAGCTCGACGGACATGCGGGAGAGGATCGCGGCGATCCGCAACGCGCCGACCGACGAGCGCGTGCATACCGCCCTCTCGGTCGGCCGCCTCGAGTCGAAGATCACGCACGGGGCCATGTACGTCGTGACCCACGTCGACGTCATTCCCCCGCGCAAGGACGACGGCATCGCCGCCGTCAGGCAGCTCGCTGACGACAGCCGCCTGCACGAGGGCAACCTGCGCTTCGAGGTCGTGCAGCAGATCAATCGTCCGAATCACTTCACGGTCGTGGAGATCTGGAAGGACGCGAACGCGACGGAAGCCCACTCCATGGCGCCCGCGACGCGCCGGTTCCGCGACAAGCTCGCGCCGGCGACGGGCGCCCTCTACGACGCACGGAAGTACAAAGCGGTCGACTAGGTCTCCGTGATGAACCGCCGCCCGGCGTCGTTCAGCGTCGCCGTTCTCGTTGCCGCGTCGTAGTCGATCAACCCTTCGGCCACGAAGCTCTCCATCATTTTCGAGAAGCCCTGGTGCGCGATCAGGAACCTCTCCGAGCTGTGCTGGTGCATCTCGCCGAGGGTGGCCGCGGCGCCTTCCCGCTTCGCCAGCCACGCGAGCACCCCCTTGCGCGCCTTCTCGAAGTACGCCTTCTGCCGCTCCTCGGATGCTGGCTCCGTCATGGTCCACCCACCGGGCGTCAGCCTCCCGCCGGCGGCTCGATGTGGCCGCCGAACTTGTGACGCATCGCCGACAGGACCCGCTCCGCGAACGTGTGCTCCTGGCGCGATCGGAACCGGGCGAACAGCGAGGCCGAGAGCACGTTCACGGACACGCCCTCCTCGATCGCCGCGATCAGCGTCCAGCGTCCTTCCCCCGAATCCTGGACGACGCCGGTGAAGTTGGAGAGGCTCGGATTCTCGACGAGCGCCTGCGCCGTCAGGTCGAGGAGCCAGGAGGACACGACCGAGCCGCGCCGCCACACCTCCGTGATGTCGGGGATGTTCAGCTCGTAACGAAGGTCGGGCTCGAGATCCGTCGAGCCGGCGTTCTTGAAGACGTCGAGTCCCTCCGCGTAGGCCTGCATCAAGCCATACTCGATCCCGTTGTGGATCATCTTGACGAAGTGACCCGCGCCCGACGGCCCGCAGTAGAGATAGCCGTGCTCCGCGGTCCCCGAGAGCTTCTCGCGCCCGGGGGTGCGCGCGATCGTGCCCATCCCCGGCGCGAGCGTCCGGAAGATCGGGTCGAGACGCTCGACCACGTCCTGCTCGCCGCCGAGCATGAGGCAGTAGCCCCGCTCGAGCCCCCAGACACCGCCGCTGGTGCCGACATCGACGTAGTGGATCTTCCTGCCACGCAGGATCTTCATCCGGCGGACATCGTCCTTGTAGAAGGAGTTCCCGCCGTCGATGATCGTGTCGCCCGGCTCCAGGCTCTCCGCCAGCTCCATGACGACCTGCTCGGTGGCTGCCCCCGCCGGCACCATCACCCACGCGACGCGCGGCGCCTTCAGGATGGTCGCGAAGTCCTTCAGCGTCGTGGTGCCCTTGGCCCCTTCGCTCACGAGCTGCTGCACGGCCTTGGAGTCGGTCGCGAAGCCGACGACCTCGTGCCCGCCCCGCAGGAGCCGCCGCGCCATGTTGCCGCCCATTCGGCCGAGTCCAACCATTCCGATCTGCATGGTGTCCGCTCCCCTCGTCGCGTCGTCAGGCGATCGCCTGCTCGATGGTCGCGCGCAGCTTCTTGAGTCCGGCCGCCACGTCCGATCCCAGGTGCACCCGCAGCGCGCGGCGGCCCCGCTCCTCGAGCACCTCGAGGTCGCCGCGGGCCTGCGCCGCCTTCACCACTCCGAACGTGTATGTCTGTCCCGGCACCGGCAGATCCGCCGCGTCGTCGCAGGTGATCTGCAGGAAGACCCCCGAGCTCGGGCCGCCCTTGTAGGCCTGGCCGGTCGAGTGAAGGAAGCGCGGGCCGAAGCCGACGCAGGTGGCGACCTTGTATCGGTCACGGATCGCCGTCCGCATCTTCTGCAGCTCGGCCTCGTGCGCGTCCGTCATCTCGATGTACGCCAGCAGGGCGACGTAGTCATTGGCCTTGACCCTGGCCAGATGCCGCGCGAGCTGCGCGGCAACGTTGCGGTCGTCGATGCGGAGCAGCGTCTCGGGGGGCAGCGTACCGGTCTTCTCGTATTCGGTGGTCAGCTTGCGCGTCGCCGTCTTGCTCGCCTCGACATCCGGCTGGTTGAACGTGTTGATCCCGAGCACGGAGCCGGCCACCGCCGTGGCGAATTCCCAGCGGAAGAACTCCGCGCCGAGGTCGTAGGGATCTTCGATCTCGATACGCACCACCGGCTGGCCGGCCGCCTCCAGCGCGGTGACGTGCTCATCCTGACGCGCGTCGGGCGCCGACGCCAGACGGACGTAGACGAACAACCGGTCAGCTCCGTACGCGCCGGGGGCGCCGAGCGGCTCGCGGTCGACGGGGACGAGCCCCTGGCCTTCCTTGCCCGTGGACTCGGCGATGAGCTGCTCGAGCCATGCGCCGAGGGTGTGGATCGCGGGCGAGGTGATCAGCGTCACCTTGTCGCGACCGTGGGTGCCGAGGACGCCCATGACGATGCCCAGCACCGCGCCGGGGTTTTCCTGGACGGGCACCGACGAGGCGCAGGCCTTGGCCATCTGGTCGGCCTGGCCGAGGAAACGGGCGACGTCGATGCCCATGACGGCCGCGGGCACCAGGCCGAAGTCGGAGAGCGCCGAGAAGCGGCCGCCGATCGACGGCAGGCCGAAGAACACGTGGCGGAAGCGATCCGCCTCCGCGACCCGGTGCAGCTTCGATCCCGGATCGGTGATGGCGATGAAGCGGCTGCCGACGCGGTCGGGGCCGACGACCTCGCGGGTGCGCTCGAAGAAGTACTGCTTGAAGATGTGCGGCTCGAGGGTGCTGCCCGACTTGCTCGAGACGACGAAGAGCGTCTTTCCCAGATCGACCTTCCGCTCGACAGCCTTGATTTGCGCGGGATCGGTCGAGTCCAGCACGTGCAGCTCCGGGTGGCCCGCGATCTTGCCGAAGGTCATCTTGAGGACCTCCGGGCAGAGGCTCGAGCCGCCCATGCCGAGCAGCAGCACGTGGCCGACACCGCTGCTCCTGGCGTCGGCCTGGATCTTGTGGAGATGGTCGATGTTGGCGATCTGGTCGTCGGTGATGCCGAGCCAGCCGAGCCAGTCGGCCTCGTCCGACCCGGTCCACAGCGTGGCGTCGCGCGCCCACAGGCGCCGCACCTTGCCGCCGGTCTCCCAGTCGCGGACCACCGTGCGGACGGCAGCGTCGAGGTCGGGCGGCAGCGTGACGGTCTGGCGCTTGACCAGCTCGGGGGAGGCGAAGCGCTTGGACACCGCCGCGATCAGCTTGACGAAGGCGTCGACGAAGATCTTGACACCCTCGTTGAGCAGCGTGTCGGTGACCGCCGTCATGGAGATGCCGACCTTCTCGAGCGTCTGCATCGTGTCGGCCGCCTCCTCGAGGTTCGCCTCGAGGCTGGCGCGGGGCCGCCCGTGGTCGCGGAACGCGTCGAAGGTCGCGGGCGGGATCGTGTTGACGGTGTCCTTGCCGATCAGCTCCTCGACGTAGACGACGTCCCGGTAGTTCGCGTTCTTGGTGGACGTCGAGGCCCACAGGAGCCGCTGTGTCTGCGCGCCCCTGGCGGCCAGCGCCTGCCAGCGCGGGCCCGCGTAGATCTCCTTGTAGCGCTGGTAGGTGAGCTTGGCGTTGGCGATCGCCACCTTGCCGAGCAGGCCCCTGAGGAGCGCCGCTTCCATGGCGTCCGTCGAGGTCTTCAGCCGCTCGCCGACCCTGGCGTCGATCAGCGCGTCGATGCGGCTGATGAAGAAGCTGGCGACGCTCGCCACGTGGCTCACGTCGCCGCCCGCCTTGCCGAACGCCTCGAGCCCCTCGATGAAGGCGGTGGCCACGCGCTGGTACGCCTCCGGGGCGAAGAGCAGCGTCACGTTGACGTTGATGCCGTCGGCGATCAGCTGCTGGATGGCCGGGATGCCGGCGGGCGTCGCGGGCACCTTGATCATCACGTTCTCGCGCGCCACCGCCTTCCACAGCCGGCGCGCCTCGGCGGTCGTGCGCCCGGTGTCGTTGGCGAGGTCGGGTGACACTTCGAGGCTCACGTAGCCGTCCCGCCGCCCGGTGGCCACGTAGAGGGGCGCAAGGACGTCGGCGGCTTCCTGGATGTCGCGGATCGCGAGCCGCTCGTAGACCTCCTTGGCATCGAGGTTCTTGTGGCGCTCGAGCGCCTTGAGATCGGCCTCGTAGTCGTTCGAGCCGGCGATCGCCTTCTCGAAGATCGCGGGATTCGAGGTGACGCCCCGGAGCCCGTCCTCGTCGAGCAGCCGCTGGAGCTCGCCGCTCGTGATCAGGCTCCGGCGGATGAAGTCGAGCCAGACGGACTGGCCGTAGTTCTGCAAGATCTTCAGGGGATTCGTCTGCCGACGGCGCAGCACGGTGCGGGCCGCGTTGACGACGTTCTCGGGCGTGAACCCGAACTTCGTCTGCAGCTCTTGAGGGGCGCGGAGGAGCCGAACGTCTTCATGGCGATGATCTCGCCGTCGGGGCCCACGTACCGCCCCCAGCCGAACGTCGACGCCTGCTCGACGGCGACGCGCGCCGTGATCGACGGCGGCAGCACGCTCTCCTTGTATTTCCGGTCCTGGCGCTCGAAGAGCTCCCAGCACGGCATGCTCACCACCCGCACCTTGAGCCCCTCCGCCGCGAGGCGCTCGTAGGCGTTCACGCAGAGCGAGACCTCGCTGCCCGAGGCGAGCAGGATGACGTCCGGCTTGCCGTCGACGGCGTCGGCGAGCACGTAGGCGCCGCGCGCCACGCCACTGGCCGATCCGTACTTCGCGCGGTCGAGGGTGGGCAGCGCCTGCCGCGACAGGATCAGCGCCACGGGCTCGTGGCGCAGCGTCATGACGAGACGCCACGCCTCCACGACCTCGTTGGCGTCGCCGGGACGGATGGTCAGCAGCCCGGGAATCGCGCGCAGCGACGCGAGCTGCTCGATCGGCTGGTGGGTCGGGCCGTCCTCGCCGACGCCGATGGAGTCGTGGGTGAAGACGGAGACGACGGGCAACTCCATCAGCGCGGAGAGCCGGATGGCCGGCCGCATGTAGTCGCTGAAGATCAGGAAGCCCGAGCCGTACGCTCTGACCTTCGAGAGCGAGAGGCCGTTGAGGATCGAGCCCATCGCATGCTCGCGGATCCCGAAGTGGAAGTTCCGCCCCTCGGGATGCGCGGCCGTGAAGTCACCCGCGCCCTCGAAGGTCAAGCGCGTCTTCGTCGAGGGCGCGAGGTCGGCGGCGCCGCCGATGAGCCACGGCGTGTTCTGGGCGAGGATGTTGAGCACCTTGGCCGAGGCATCGCGGCCGGCCACTCCCTTGGGGTCGGCGGCGAACGGCGCGAGGCCCTTGTCCCAGCCGTCGGGGAGCCGCCGGTGCTGCATCTTGAAGAGGTGGTCGGCGAGCTCGGGGTACGTGGCCCTGTACGCCTCGAACTTCGCCAGCCACGCCTCGCGCGCGGCGTGCCCGCGCGCGCCCACGCCGGCGGCGAAGTGCTCGCGCACGCCGTCGGGCACGAGGAAGCGCGCGTCCTCGGGCCAGCCATAATTCCGCTTCGTCAGCCGGATCTCTTCGTCGCCCAGCGGCTCGCCGTGCGCGGCGTGGGTGTCCTGCTTGTTGGGCGCGCCCCAGGCGATGTGGCTGTCCACGATGACGAGGGTGGGCCGGTCGCGCGTCGTCCGAAAGGTCGTGAAGGCGCGCTCGAGCATCTCGAGGTCGTTGGCGTCGCCGACGCGCGTCACGTTCCAGCCGTAGGAGATGAAGCGCGTCGCCACGTCTTCGCTGAAGGCCCACTCGGTGTGGCCCTCGATCGTGATCTTGTTGTTGTCGTAGACCCAGCACAGGTTGGCGAGCTTCAGGTGGCCGGCGAGCGAGGCGGCCTCGCTCGAGACGCCCTCCATCATGCAGCCGTCCCCGGCGAGCGCGTAGACGTCGTAATCGAACATCTCGAAGCCCGGACGGTTGAAATGGCTGGCCATCCACTTCGCCGCGATCGCCATGCCGACGCTGGTGGCGACGCCCTGGCCGAGCGGCCCCGTCGTCGTCTCGACCCCCGACGTCCAGCGGTACTCGGGGTGACCGGGGCACTTGCTGTCGAGCTGGCGAAAGCGCTTGATGTCATCGAGCGTGACCGAGAGCTGGCCCAGGCGCTCGTACTGCGGGTTCACCGCCTTGACGCCCGTGAGGTGGAGCATCGAGTAGAGCAGCATCGAGGCGTGGCCGATCGAGAGCACGAACCGATCGCGGTTGGGCCAGATCGGGTCGTCGGGATCGAACCTCAGGAAGCGTTGCCAGAGCGTGTAGACGACGGGCGCCATGGCCATCGCGGTCCCGGGATGGCCCGAGTTCGCCTGCTGGACGGCGTCCATCGCGAGGGTGCGGATCGTGTTGATCGAGAGCTGGTCGTGGTTCACGCTATCCTCCCATCAGCAACCTCACCTGCCGATCGAACGCCTGCTCGGCGGCGATATTCACCTCGTAGCGCGCCTTCGACGCCTCCAGAATCGACCGCGCGAACTCGGGATGGTCACGAAGCACGCGGTTGAAGTCGCGCTGGTCGAGCACGAAGAGGTCGCAGTACTCCCTGGCGCGGACGGAGGCGGTGCGAGGCTCGGAGAGGAGCAGGCTGATCTCGCCGAAGAAGCTGCCGGCGCCGAGCGTCGCGAGGGCCGTGCCGTCCCGGTCGAGGACCTCGACCTCACCGTTCACCAGGACGTACATCTCGCGGCCGATGTCGCCCTTCCTGACGATCAAGTCGCCGGGCGCGTACACTTCCGGCTTGAGCGCCATGGCGATGTTGTGCTGGAAGATGGCGTCACAGGCCGAAAAGAGCGGCACTTGCTCGATCACGCTGCGGTTGACGACCTCGAGCCACTTGCGGCCGTCGCGCTCGATCAGGTCGAAGGCGGCCTTCGGTCCCCACGATCCCGCGGGGTAGTTCGGGAAGTCCTCGGCGGGGCTGGCCGCCCAGACGTCCAGGATGGGCTGGGCGATCTTCCAGGCCGACTCCACCAGATCCGTCCGTGAGAAGAGCATCGCGTCGCCGAGCATGCAGTGGTAGAGCAGCACCTCGTAGCCCGTCGCGCGCGCCGCCTGGAACGCCTCCCGGTAGTCGAAGCGCATGTTGACCTTCTGGAGATTCATGGACGGGCCGGGGTGCTTGGCCTGAAAGCGGACCTCGATCTCCTGATCGGGCTGGATGTGGAAGATGAGCTGGTTCGACTCCAGCCGCTCCATGGCCGGGGTCTCGCGGAAGATGACCTCGGGCGCTTTCTTGAGCTGCACGAGGATCTCCGTCCCGCGTCGCCAGAGCGCCTTGCCCGACCGGAGGTAGATCGGCACGCCCTCCCACCGCCAGTTGTCGATGAAGACCTTGATGGCGGCGAAGGTTTCCGTGCGGGACTGCGGGTCGACCTGTGGCTCCTGCCGGTACCCCACCGCGTCCGTGCCGTCGGCTTTACGACCGCGGCCGTACTGTCCGCGCACCGTGTTGGTCAGCACGTCCTCCGGACGCATGATCCGCACGGCGTCCAGCACCTTCGCCTTCTCGTTGCGGATGGCCTCCGGCCTGAAGGAGATGGGCGGCTCCATGCAGAGGTAGGCGAGCATCTGGAACATGTGGTTCTGGATCATGTCGCGCACCACGCCCGCGCGCTCGTAGTAGCGGCCGCGCCCCTCGACGCCCACCGTCTCGGCCACCGCGAGCTGGATGTGGTCGATGTGGTTCCGGTTCCACAGCGGCTCGAACATTCCGTTGGAGAAGCGGAAGGCCAGGAGGTTCTGGACCGTCTCCTTCCCGAGGTAATGGTCGATGCGGTAGATCTGGTCCTCGCGCCAGTGCTTCAGCAGCTCGCGGGACAGCTCGATGGCCGAGGCCAGGTCGTGGCCGAACGGCTTTTCCACGACGACCCGTCGCCAGCCACGGTCGGCCGCCGTTCCGCCCGCGCGCGCGAGGTGCGCGGAGATGAGACCGAAGAGCGGCGGCGGCACCGCCAGGTAGTAGAGGACGTTGCCCTCGGTCTGCCACTCGCCGTCCAGCTGCGTGACGAGGGCCGCGATGCGCGCGTACGTCGTCGCGTCCTCGAACGCGCCGGGGCTGTAGGAGAGGTGGCGGACGAAATCGCTCCAGACCTCGTCGTCGAACTGCTTGCGGGTCGAGAACTGGCGGATGTCCGTCGACATCTTCGCGCGGAACTGCTCGGTCGTCAGCTCGTCCATCGCCACGCCGACCAGCGCGAACCGCTTGGGCAGGAGACCGTCGCACGCCAGGTTGTAGAGGGCCGGCATCAGGAGCCGCCTGGTGAGATCGCCGGAGGCCCCGAACATGACCATCACGCACGGCTGCCCCGTGGGCGCCGCGGAATCGGCAGACCGGTCGAGTGTCACCCGGGGAGTATACCCTTCGCGCCGGGGCCTCAGGCGCAGCTCGTGAGACGCTCCTTCACCGGGGATCGAGCGGCGCGACGTCGATGCGCGCCGTCATTGCGTGGCGCGCGTGCGGCGTCAGGCGCACCGCGTGCGGCCCGCAATTCGCCGTCTCGACGCACACGAAGCGGCGCCACACGTCGCCGCCGATGTCGGGCACGGCCCGCGCTTTCTCGGACCCGGGGTTCCACACGACCGTCGTGCGGGACTGGCGCTTGTCGACCCGGATCCGCCGTCTCAGGATGGGATCGTCGACGGTGCAGGGCGCCGTCGTGTCGAGGAACACGCGATCGGTCTCGCCGGCGAGGGCCAGCGGCCCGGAGCCGGCGGCCGTGTCTCGCATCCCGTCGACCTTGTCCACGAAGCGGGTGCGCTCGAGCCCGTGGATGCGGATCGCCTCCACGTCGCCGACGGCCAGATAGGTGTGCAGCGCGAGCTCGTACACGATCTCGTCGCGTCCCGTGTTCTCGACCTCGGCCGTCATCGTCAGTGACGCGCCGAGCGACAGGGTGAGCGAGAGCGTGAAGGCGGCGTTCCAGTACGCGCGCGTCTCGGCATCGGAGGCCAGGCGCAGGGCCACGCGAACGTCTCGGGCGTCGTCACGCGTCAGCTCGTCGACCTGCCACATCCGGGTTCGCGCGAAGCCGTGCGCGGGCTTGCGCGCGTCGCTCGGATGCGCGGCGAACCACGGAAAGCAGACCGGCACGCCGCCGCGAATCGCCGTGCCGGCGGTGAAGGCCGACCGCGGACTGAGGAAGAGGACGGGCGCCGATTGGCCCGCCGGCGCCCACTCGCAGAGGTGCGCGCCGTACGGCGTGAGACGCGCGCGACATCGATCCGTCTCGACCACGAGAAAGGGCAGGCCGCCCGGGCCGCGCTCCCAGGAGGCGCCGTCTATCGAGACCAGAGACCGCCCGCGAGGTAGCCGCCGTCGACGGCGAGGGTGTGACCGGTGACGTAGCTGGCGTCGTCGGAGGCGAGGAAGAGCGCGGCACGAGCCACCTCGTCGACGTCGCCGAAGCGTCCCATCGGGATGCGGTCGACGCGCCGCCGCCGCGCCTCCTCGGGCAGGCTCCGCGTGAGCCGCGTGTCGATCTGCGCGGGCGCGATCGCGTTCACCGCGATGTGGTGCTTGGCCAGCTCCACGGCCATGGTCTTGGTCAGCTCGATCACGCCGGCCTTGGCCACGTTGTAGCCGACGAGGTTCTCCACGCCGCGGAAGCCGTTGATCGACGCCGTCGCGATGATGCGTCCGCCCCCCTGCCTGACCATCTGGCGGGCGGCGGCCTGGCAGCAGAAGAAGACCCCGCTGAGGTTGACGCGCAGCACGCGATGCCACTCGGCCTCGGGATGCTCCAGGAACGGCGCCGAGTGCGCGATGCCGGCGTTGGCGAACATCACGTCGAGGCGTCCGAGCTCGCTGACCACCCGATCCACGAAGTCCCGCACCTGGCCCGCGTCGCCCACGTCCATGCCGACGGCGAGGGCCCGGCCGCCGCCCGCGACGATCTCCTTGGCCACCGCCTCGGCGCCGGCGACGTCCACGTCGCCGAGGGCCACCGTCGCGCCCTCGGCCGCGAACAGGCGCGCGGTCGCGCGCCCGATGCCGAGCGCGCCGCCGGTGATCGCGGCGATCCGTCCCTGCAAGCGCATGCCGCCGCCAGTATACTGGCGTGCCTGACGACGGAGGAGGCCGGGATGAAAGCGATCGTCTTCACACAGACCGGCGGTCCCGAGGTGCTGGCCCTTGGCGACGTGCCGAAGCCCGACGTGCGGCCCGGGATGGCGCTCATCAAGATCCAGGCGATCGGCGTGAACTTTGCGGACACGCGCTTCCGCCAGGGGACGTACGTCGTGAAGCCGAAGCTTCCCGACACGCCGGGCATGGAGGCGGCGGGCGTGGTCGAGGCCGTCGGCGACGGCGTGACCGGCGTGCGGCCGGGGGCGCGCGTGGCCGCGTTCACCGTCAAGTCGTACGCGGAGTACTGCCAGGCTCCGGCGTCCATGGTCATCCCGCTTCCCGACGTCGTGAGCTTCGTCGACGGCGCCGCGTTCCCGATCCAGGTGCTGACCGCCTATCACATGCTGCACACGGCCGACTCGACGGGCCCGGGCCGCACCGTCCTCGTGCACTCCGCGGCGGGCGGCGTCGGGCTGGCGGCGGTGCAGCTGGCCAGGGCCGCCGGCGCGCGCGTGCTCGGGACCGTGTCGAGCGACGCCAAGGCCCCGCTGGTGCGGGAGCACGGCGCGGAGGCCGTCATCAACTACGCCACCGAGAAGTTCGCCGACGAGGTGCTGCGGCTGACCGAGGGCCGCGGGGTGGACCTCATTCTCGACGCGGTGGGCAAGCCGACGTTCGAGGAGGGGCTGCGCTGCCTGGCGCCCTTCGGACACCTCATCCTCTACGGGCGCGCGGGGGGACCGACGGATCCGCTCAACGTCGCCACGCTGTCGCCGAAGTCGCAGAAGGTCAGCGGCTTCATGGTGCCGACGGTGACGCGGAACTTTCCCGACAAGACACGCGAAAGCGCCGAGCGCTGCTTCGCTCTCATGCGCGAGGGCCGGCTGCGGCTGCACATCGGCAAGACGTTCCCGCTCGCCCAGGCGGCCGACGCCCACCGCTATCTCGAGTCGCGGCAGTCGACGGGCAAGCTGATCCTCATTCCGTGACGGAGTTCACGCCATGATCAGCGTCTTCGCGCTCTGCACGGGCTCCATCGAGCTGGACCGCGCCAGCATGCTGTCCGACCTGGCGCCGGGGCAGCCGTGGACCGTGCCCGTCCTGAGCTTCCTCGTCGACCACCCGCGTGGCCGTCTGCTGTTCGACACCGGCGTGCACTGCCAGGCGCGCCTCGATCCGGTGGGTCGGCTCGGCCCCGAGCGGGTCAAGCGCCTGACCGTGAAGTCGAAGGAGGGTGACGACGCGGTGCCGCAGCTCGCGCGGCTCGGGCTGAAGCCCGACGACGTGCGCTACGTGGCGAACTCGCACCTGCACTTCGACCACTGCGGCGGCAACGAGTTCTTCCCGCGCGCGACTTTCCTGGTGCAGCGGCCGGAGCTGGACGCCGCGCGGCGCCCGGGCTTCGTGCCGGGCTACAGCCCGAGCCCCATCGACTTCGAGCACCCGCTCGACTACCAGATGCTCGACGGCGAGCACGACGTGTTCGGCGACGGCGCCGTCGTGCTGATCCCGACCTACGGCCACACGCCCGGCCACCAGTCATTGTTCGTGCGTGCGGGCAAGCAGGCGCAGATGGTCTGCGCCTCCGACGCCTGCTACACGCGCGACAACATGGACCGCGACGTGCTGCCGAAGATCCTGTGGGACGCCTCGGTCATGCGCGACTCGCTGGCCACGCTGCGCAAGCTGCGCGACCAGGCGGGGGCCACGATGTTCTACGGCCACGATCCCGCGCAGTGGCAGACGATGCCGCGCGTGCCGGCGCCGGTGATCTGACGATGCTGACCCGCGAGGAGAGCGCGCTGTTGACCCTGGTCGGGCCCGCGACGCCGATGGGCGAGCTCATGCGGCGCTACTGGATCCCCGCGCTGCTCTCGGCGGAGCTCGTCCCGGCCGGCCGCGTCAAGCGGGTGCGGCTCCTCGGCGAGGATCTCGTCGCCTTCCGCGCTCCGGACGGGACGGTCGGACTGCTCGGGGAGTTCTGCTCGCATCGCGGCGCCTCGCTCTACTTCGGACGCAACGAAGCGGCCGGCCTGCGCTGCGTCTATCACGGGTGGAAATACGGCGCCGACGGGCAGTGCGTGGACATGCCGAACGAGCCGCCGGCGAGCAGCTTCACGGAGAAGGTTCGCCATCCCGCCTATCCCTGCGCCGAGCGCGGTGGCGTCGTCTGGACGTACATGGGCCCGACCAGTCCTCCGCCCGCGTTGCCCGAGCTCGAATGGGCGCTGGTGCCGGACGCGCACCGCTTCGTCTCGAAGTTCTACCAGGAGTGCAACTATCTCCAGGCGCTCGAAGGCGGCATCGACCCGGCGCACATCTCGTTCCTGCACGGCGTGCTCGACGCGGGTGACGAGGCGTTGCGCGACCTGGACCGGGCGTCGGCCGGGTTCGCCCTGGCCGCGCAGCTCGAGAAGGCGCCGCGGATCGACGTGGTCGACACGCCGTACGGCGCGCTGATCGGTGCCGAGCGCGACGCGCGAGACGGCATGGTCTACTGGCGCATCACGCAGTTCCACCTGCCGTTCCACACCATGCCGCCGACCGATCCCAAGCCCGATCCCGTCATGCACTCGCACATCTTCGTGCCGGTGGACGACGTGAACCTCGTCAACTGGTGCATCTCGTGGCATCCCACGCGCGCGCTGACCGAGGCCGAGCGCAGCGCGATGAGCAGCGGGGCGAGCATTCACATCCTGGACTACGCCCCCGCCACCAGCGAGGCCTACGGCGACATCCGGCCCGCCGCGCACGCGCGGAACGATTACCGGTGCGACTGGGACGCGCACGAGACGCGCAAGTTCTTCGGCGTCCCCGGCGTCGGCGTGCAGGACAAGGCGATCACGGAGAGCCAGCGGCCCATCGTCGACCGCACGCGCGAGCGCCTCGGCAAGGCCGACACCGCGATCATCAGGATCCGCAAGATCCTCATGGATGCGGCGCGCGCGCTGCGGGATCGCGGCACGCCGCCGCCGGGCCTGGCGTCGGCGTCGTTCCTGATCCGCCCCGCCTCCGTCCTCCTGCCCAAGGACGTGGCCTGGGTCGACGGCGCCCGCGCGCAGCTGGTCGCGCGCCCGACTACCGCGGCTTGAGCCGCACGTCCTCCAGCGGCGCCGACCACGGGTAGGGGTCGATGAGCATCAGCGCGGGCTCCGCCACGCGCGGCCCGAGCCCGCTCGGCCAGATGAACTCATAGAGCGGGCCGAACCTCACGCGGTCGTAGAGCAGCTGCTGGATCTGGTGGAGCAGCGCTTCCCGCTTTCGCCGGTCCGTCTCGCGCGCCTGTTGCTTGTAGAGCGCGTCGACGTCGGGATCGGCGCCGCGGGCGTACGCGCCGTCGCTCTGCACCGCGTCGGCCAACCGCGTGGCCGCGTTGCCGAAGTTCGCCATGGTGCACATGCAGACCCCGCGGAGCTTCTTGCCGCCCCAGGCCGACTGGAAGGCCGCGCGCTCCATCGTGCGCAGCCTCATCCGGATTCCCACTGCGCCGAAATATCCGATGATCGTCTCGCCCGCCGACCAGTAGGGCGGATAGGGATAGAAGTCGCCGCCGTCGAAGCCGTTGGGATAGCCCGCCTCCGCCAGCAGCTGCTTCGCCTTCGCGGGATCGTAGGCGTACGGCTCGAGGGGCAGCGCGAAGTCGAACGTGCGCGGGACCATGCTCCCCGTCGGCCGAGAGGCGCCCAGCGTCTCGGCCTCGCTGAGCCCGCGGCGATCGACGGCATGGTTCGCGGCGAGCCGCACGCGCCGGTCGTGCCACGGCGACTTGGGGTCCCACTGGTCGAAGAAATCCAGGTAGTGGACGCCGATCGCGCCCGAGAAGCCCAGCCGGATCGCGGGATCGCGCCTGAGCTCGAGCGCGGACGGCGCGTCGAGCATGTACGCGACGTCGACCTCGCCGGTCTTCAGCATGGCGGCCCGCGTGGTGGGGTCCGGGACCGTCTTGAACACCAGCCGCTTCACCGACGGCACCTTGCGCCAGTGACCTTCGAAGGCTTCCATCACCAGCTCCACGCCGGGCGTGTGGCTCACGAACTTGTAGGGCCCGAGCCCGACGGGCTGTTTCTTGAAGCCCTCGTCGCCGACCTTCTCGACGTACTTCCGGGGCACGATCCAGCCCGCGCCGGTCGCCAGCGTTCCGTAGAACGCCATGAAGTCGGGGAAAGGCTCGTGGAGATGGAAGCGCACGCGGGAGGCGCCGACCACCTCGACCTCCCTCACCCGGTCCTTGAGGACCTTGCCGACCTTGGACCGCTGGAAGCTGAACTTCACGTCGTCGGCGGTGAAGGGGTCGCCGTTGTGGAACTTCAGGCCCTCACGCAGCTTGAACTCGTAGACGCGCTGATCCGCGCTCACCGTCCACGACTCCGCCAGGCTCGGCGTCATGAGATTGCCCGGCATCGGCTTCACCAGCGCGTCGTGCAGCGCGTAGAGCACCCAGAACGGCGTGAGGAAGCCCGCGGTGACCTCGCCCGGATCGAACCAGGCCGGCGCCAGGGTCACGTACAGCGCCCAGCGCATCTCGCCTTCCGGCTTCGTCGGCGCCGGCCTGGGCTGAGCCCGGGCGTCGGCCACGAGGGCGGCCACGATCACGACGGCGATCGCGAGGCGCTTCATGCCTCCCTCTCGTACAGATGCTCGCGCGTGCGCGGCGCGCGACCGACGGCCGGGTCGCCGTGCTTGCGGCTCAGGACCTGGTAGAGGCCGATGGAGCCGTCCTCGAAGGCGACCACCGAGCACGTCAGGTAGAGCAGCCAGGTTCGATACGTGCGCTCGCCGGCCACGGCGCGCGCCTCGTCCGCCCGCTCGCGCAACCGCTCGACCCACTGCCGGCAGGTCCGCGCGTAATGCAGGCGCAGGCCCTCGACGTCCACGATCTCGAAGCCCGCGCGCTCGATCTCGGTCAGCGTCTGGCTGAGTCCCGCGAGATCGCCGTTCGGGAAGACGTGGCGATACAGGAACTCGGTCTGGCTGGTGCGCGTCCAGTGGAACTCGTGGACGATCCCGTGGTTCAGATAGAGGCCGCCGTCCTCGAGGCGGGCGCGCACGCCCCCGAAGAACGCCGGGTAGTTCGGGATGCCGACGTGCTCGATCACCCCGACGGCGGCGATCTTCTGGTAGCGGGCGCTCGCCGGCAGATCCCGGTAGTCCAGGTGCTCGACCCGACAGCGGTCTTCGAGCCCTTCTTTCCGGATGCGCTCGGCGGCATAGACGGCCTGCGCCTGCGACAGGGTCACGCCGTGCGCGCGCACGCCGTAGTGCTGCGCCGCCCAGATCGACAGGCTGCCCCACCCGCACCCGACGTCGAGCAGGGTCTCGCCGGGCTGCAGCTCGAGCTTGCGACACACGAGATCGAGCTTGTCTCGCTGGGCCTGCTCGAGCTTGCCGTCGGGGTCCCGGTAGTACGCGCAGGTGTAGACCATGAGCGGATCGAGGAACAGCGCGTAGAACTCGTTGGACACGTCGTAGTGATGGGCGATCGCCTTCGCGTCCGCCTCGCGGCTGCGGCGCTTCACGACGCCACCTCCCGCATCCCGAAGATGCGCCCGAGGACGACGTGACGCCGCGTCGCTCCCGTCCCCAGCGCGGCGCGCACCAGCAGGCGCGCGCACGCATCGGGCAGCCTGGCGAGCTGGCGGCCGAGCCAGCCGGCTTCACCCGGTCCGTACCGGCGGACGATCGCGGTCGCGTACGACTCGAGGGCCGCGCCGCGCCGCAGGTGAGCCTCGACGGCCTCCGCGGCAAGGCGTCCGCTCCGGATCGCCGGCCCGATCCCTTCACCGCTGAGGTCTCGCGCCAGGCCCGCGGCGTCGCCGACCAGGCAGAACCGATCGCCCGCGAGTCGCCGCGGCGCGCGGCGACGCACGACGTAGGCGTGGCCGCGGAACGGGGCAGCCGTCCCGACGCGCGCAGAGCGTGGACGAGGGCGTCACGCCGCCGCGGCAGGTCCACGCCCGGTCCGACGACGCAGCCGATGCCGATGTTGAGGACGTCCGCCTTGGGGAAGTACCAGCCGTAGCCGGTGAGATCGGGCTCGACGTAGAGCTCCGGCGCCTCGAAGAGCTCCCCGAGCGCCTCGACCCGATCGGATGGCAGCCGGGTCTCACTCTCCTGGGCGATCACGACCTCCTCACGCTCGGAGACGTCACCGAACGCTCCCGCCACCGGACATCGGTGGCCCCCCGCCCCGATGACGACCGAGGCCTCGAACGCGCCATGCTCGCTCACGACGCGGATCCCGTCCGCATCGCGGATCACTGCCGTCACGCGGGCGCCCTCTCGCACGTCCGTGCCGGCCGCCCGCGCGCGGTCCAGGAGATAGTGGTCGAACTCCCGGCGGACGATGCCGTAACTGGCCGGCGTCCGCCAGCGGGTCTCGTGGCGGGCCCCCTCGAACTCGAACCGGCAGGCGGAGAAGGCCTGGATGGTGAGCGGGTACTTGTCCGGATCGACCTCGACGTCGGCCATCGCCTCGGGCGTGACCCAGCCCGCGCACACCTTCACGCGCGGAAAGACGGCGGCGTCCAGGAGGAGCGGCCGCAAGCCCGCCCGGGCCAGCCTCCACGCCGCCGTGCTGCCACCCGGTCCGCCGCCGACGACGATGACGTCGTGTCGAGGCACGTCAGCCTCGGACGAGCGCCAGGAGGATTCGGACCCGATCTACGAACGAGACGCGCAGGTCCTCGATCGAGTTCGCGAGCCTCATGGCCGCGAACAGGTCACCCTCGATGTCGATGTCGCCCTCGACATAGGCCTCGGCGAAATTGAGCGGTGAGGGATCGCGCACGAGACGGCTGAAGGTCTCCGGGCGGTGCAGGACGACCGTGCATGCCGGCGCGCCGGCTCCGAGCGTCACCGGCGCTCCGTCCCAGAGACGGAAGGCGACCCCGCTCGGGAGGTGACCGAAGAGGCGACGGAGGATCGGCACCGCACGCTGTGCGCTGATTTCCACCAACGGCGCGGACACTAGCAGAGCCCCTCGGCAGCCGCAAGCGCTCACCTGTACAAGATGCTTGCATAAGGCGCTGTATGTCCTATGCTTTCGGCGGAACGAACCAGAACGGCGGTCGGCACCAGCCTCTTGCCCTTTGCCTTGGGAAGGACCGGTTTCCGTACGGCCCTGTGCCCGGCCAGAGCCGGGTGTGCTCGGCGTGGTCGATCCGGGAGGCCACCGATGTCACAGGCTCGGCCGCACCCATACGTGGTCGAGGAGCACCTGTTCCGGCTCATCGTCGAGCTCGAGAGAAGAAAGGCGCTCCGTGTTCAGTACGCCTTCTCCGTCCTGACCATCGTCCGCCAGCCCCCTCAGGGCATGACGGTGTCGCCCGGGGGCGCGGATGCGAGCGCCATCGTGGGGTTCGTGAGCCGGGTGATTCGCGCGGCGGACCTCATCGGGCTGGTGCCGACCTCACCCGCCGTACGCGTCCTGCTGGTCGGTGCCTACCTCGAGGAGGTGGATCTGGTCATCCAGCGGATCCGCGCGGAGATCCCGCCGGAGGTGCCTCTGCGCTTTGGCGTCTCGTGCTTTCCCGCCACGGACACCACGACTGAAACGCTCCTGAGTCGGGCAGATCGCGAGGCCGGGCTCCCGGCCGTCGGGTAGGGCGGGGTGGTTCGTCAGGCCGGCGAGCGGTGCCGCTGGGCTCGGACGACGAAGTAGCCGCGGGTGGCCAGGATGCTATCGATGTCGTGAGGAAGTCGCCGCTCGCCTCGGCGCCGTTCCGACGCCGTCGGATTCCCCGCACGGCGACGCGGTCCCGTGCGGCGGTCGTAGCGGACCACCGTCTCGGGATCGGCGGCGTACCGTCTACGAAGCCGGTCGAACAACTCTTCGTCCCCGCGGCGTACGACGATGATGCGTCTCATGGCTCCGCAGAGGGAGCACGCCGTGTGCCACACGGCGAAGCGCGTCGTGATGCGAACTTGCGGCTGTTCCAGGCCCGAAGGTGACGAGAATCTAACCATTGCGCAGGGTCTGCGCGGACGATTTCTGTTCAGTCTCACGGCCCCACGACGCTTCGATCCCGCCGGCATGAGGCACTACACCCGCCCGGGACCGAGGCACAACGCCCGCAACGACGACCCGGGGCTGGGAGGAGTGCGCGCAGCCGGGTATAGTCGGCACCTGATGGTGATCGACGCCATCGACGTCTACTGGGTGCGGATCCCGCTCGCCTTCGTGTGGAAGACGTCGTACGCGGACCAGCACGTCACCGATACGATCCTCGTGAGGATGCAGAGCGGCCCCCATCACGCCTGGGGCGAGAGCTGCCCACCCTACATCCCCTCGTACTCCTCGGAGCACACGCTCGGGACCTTCCACACCGTCCGCGAGCACATGGCCCCGCGGATCGTCGGACGAGGTCTCAGGACGGCGCAGGATCTCCTGGACCGCATCGACTTCGTGAGGGGCAACCAGTTCGCGCGGGCCGCCCTCGAGATCGCGTGGTGGGTGCTCGAGGCCAAGCGCCACGGTGTGCCGCTGCACGTGGCGCTCGGAGGCAAGGGCGACGCGGTCGCCGTCGGCGCCGACTTCGGGATCCAGGACTCGCTCGACATCTTGATGAGCAAGATCCAGGGCGCCATCGACGCGGGCTTTCCGCGGATCAAGCTGAAGTTCCGGCCCGGCTGGGACCTCGACATGGTCGCGGCCGTGCGCTCGACGTTCCCCGATTTCACCTTCCACGTCGACTGCAACGCCGCCTACACGCTCGCCGACGTCGAGCTGTTCCGCGCGCTGGATCGCTACCGGCTCGCCATGATCGAGCAGCCACTGGCCGACGACGGCATGAGCCTCGTGAGCCACGCGGAGCTGCAGAAGCGGATCGCGACGCCCGTCTGCATCGACGAGAGCGGGCACAGCCTGGCCCACGTCCGCGCGGCGATCGCGCTCGGCAGCTGCAAGGTCGTCAACATCAAGATGGCGCGCGTGGGCGGCCTGGCGGCGTCGCGCGCCATCCAGGCCCTCTGCGCCGAGCACGGGATTCCGTGCTGGGTGGGCGGCATGCTGGAGAGCGCGATCGGCGGCGCCATCTGCGTCGAGCTCGCCACGCTGCCGAACTTCACCTATCCCGCCGACATCTTCCCGTCGTCGTACTTCTACGCCCACGACCTCGGCAAGCCGGAGATCGTCCTCAGCGGCCGCGGCGAGGTCGCCACCTCGCGCGTGCCCGGCATCGCCCAGGAGCCGGATCCCGACCTGCTCGCGCGGTGGACGGTCGAGCACGCCTCGTTCCGTGCGAAGGCGTGACGGGAGCCGACGCCGGCTACAGCACGGATCGCACGAGCCCGCCGTCGACGAGCATCGTGGTGCCGGTGATGTAGCTGGACCGGCTCGAGGCGAGGAACGCGACGAGGTAGGCCATCTCCTTGGGCTCGCCGATACGTCCCACCGCGGTCTCGGCCGCTCGCTGCGCGAGCCCCGCCTCCACGGAGATGCCGACCTCCCGGGCGCGCGCCGTGACGTTGGACAGCATGCGCTCGGTGAGGATCGAGCCCGGACACACGTTGTTCACGAGGATGCCGTCGCGTCCGACTTCGTCCGCGAGGCTCTTCGCGAAGGCCACCACGCCCATGCGCGTGGCGCCGGAGAGCGCGAGGTTCGGGATCGGCTGATAGACGGTGCTCGCGAGGATGTTGACGATGCGACCGCCGCCGGCCTTCTTCAGATGGGGCACGGCCTCCCGCGACATCCGCGCGAAGAACAGCAGCGAGCGCTGCACCGCGGTGGCCCACTGCTCCTCGGTGGCGGTGTGGGCGCGAGCCAGCGGCGGCCCGCCGGAGTTGTTGACGAGGATGTCCAGGCGGCCGAATCGGCCGACGGTGGCGGCCACGAGGTCACGGATGGTCTCGGGGCGGTCCAGATCGCCCGCGAACGCCAGGACGTCGGCGCGCGTGGTGTCGCGAATCTCCTGCGCCGCCGTGTCCAGGTCCTTCTGCGAGCGGCTGCACAGCGCCAGCGAGGTCCCCTCTTCGGCGAGCACCTGCGCGCACGCCCGGCCCAGCCCCTTGCTCGCGCCGCCGACGATCGCGACCTTGCCCCCGAGCTCCAGATCCATGGGGCCCTCTTATACCGCGGTGTTATGATCGCCGCCACCCAGGGACATCGCCTCATGGCATTGCTCAGCGTCCGCGATCTCAGCGTGGCCTTCGAGACGCGCGACGGACTCGTGCGCGCGGTGAACGACGTGACCTTCGCGCTCGACGCGGGCAAGGTGCTCGCCCTCCTCGGCGAATCCGGCTCGGGCAAGAGCGTCACCCTCCGCGCGATTCTCGGCCTCCACCCGGCCGTTCGCACGCGGGTGAGCGGCGAGGTGCTGCTGAAGGGCCGCGACGTGAATCGGCTCGACGAGGCCGCGCGCGAGCGCCTGCGCGGCGGCGTCGTCTCCATGGTGTTCCAGGAGCCGATGACCGCGCTCGATCCCGTCTACACCATCGGCGAGCAGATCGTCGAGACGCTCGTGCAGCACCGCGGTCTCGATCGTCGGGGCGCGTCCCGGCGGGCGCGGGAGCTGCTCGATCTCGTCCAGGTGCCCTCACCCGAGCGCTGCCTGGCGAGCTATCCGCACGAGATCTCCGGCGGCATGCGCCAGCGCGCGATGATCGCGATCGCGCTCGCGTGCGACCCGGAGCTGCTGCTGGCCGACGAGCCGACCACGGCCCTCGACGTGACCGTGCAGGCGCAGATCCTCTGGCTCCTGCGCGATCTCCAGCAGCGGCTGGGCCTCGCCGTCATCTTCGTCACCCACGACCTCGGCGTCGCCGCGGAGATCGCGGACGCCGCCGCCGTCATGTACGCCGGGCGCATCGTCGAGCAGGCGCCCATTCGCGACCTGTTCCGCCGCCCCGCGCACCCTTACACGGAAGGGCTGATGCAGGCGACGGTGCGCCGCGGCCAGAAGGGCCGCGCGCTCGTCCCGATCCCAGGCGCTCCGCCGAATCTGATCGCGCTGCCCGCGGGCTGCGCGTTCGCGCCGCGCTGCCCACGCGCGTACGACGCGTGCCTGGCCACGCTGCCGTCGTTCCATCCCGTCGCGGCCGGCCACGCCGCCCGCTGTCACCTCGTCGCCTAAGGAGGCTCGTCATGAGACGCGTCGTCACCCTGCTCCTCGCCACCGTGCTCTCGCTGTCGCTGACCGGCGTCGCGCTCGCGCAGGGCACGCTGCGGATCGGCATGACGGCGAGCGACATTCCCTACACGGGCGGCCAGACGGACAACGGCTTCGAGGGCTTCCGATTCGTCGGCTATCAGATCTACGAGCCGCTGATCGCGTGGGACCTGACGCGCGGCGACCGGCTGGCGCCGCTCGTGCCCGGGCTGGCCGAGTCGTGGGAGGTGCGCAAGGACCATCCCACCCGGTGGGTGTTCAAGCTCCGCAAGGGCGTGACGTTCCACGACGGCAGCCCGTTCAACGCCGACGCCGTCGTCTTCTCGTACGAGTCGATCAAGAAGAAGGACGCGCCGCACTTCGATTCGTACGGCTCCGGCCAGGTGAGCTTCCGGCTCGCGTCGCTCACCGGCATCACGAAGATCGACGACCACACCGTGGAGTTCGAGACGAACAAGCCGACGAGCTTCGTGCCCTACCAGCTCTGCTACATGGTCATCGTCTCGCCGGCCCAGTGGAACAAGGTGAAGGACTGGCGCACGTTCGCCGAGCAGCCGTCGGGCACCGGCCCCTTCCGCGTGACGAAGTTCGTGCCGCGCGAGCGGCTGGAGCTGGACGCCAACAAGAATTACTGGGACGCGAAGCGCCGGCCGAAGATCGACAAGCTCGTGCTGTTGCCGATGCCCGAGCCGACCACGCGGCTGGCCGCGCTGCGCAGCGGCCAGGTCGATTGGATCGAGGTGCCGCCGCCGGACTCCATCCCGCAGCTCAAGGGCGCGGGCTTCCAGATCACGCTGAACTCCTACCCGCACAACTGGACGCACACGCTGCGGCTGGACAAGGAGCCGTGGAACAGCAAGCTCGTGCGCAAGGCCGCGAACTATGCGATCGATCGCGTGGGCATCTGCAAGAGCCTGCTCAACGACACGTGCATTCCCGCCACGGGCATCGTCTACAAAGGTCATCCGTGGTTCGGCAAGCCGAAGGAGACGTACAGCTACAACCCGGCCAAGGCCAAGGAGCTGCTGCGCCAGGCCGGCTTCGACGCGAGCAAGCATCCCGCGAAGGCGGTGCACCTCATCTCGACGTCGGGCTCGGGCCAGATGCTGCCGCTGGCCATGAACGAGCTGATCCAGAAGAACCTCAAGGACGTCGGCATCGACGTCGACCTGCAGCCGGTGGAGTGGAACACGCTGCTCACGCGCTGGCGCGCGGGCTTCCACACCTCGGACAACGAGGGTCTCAACGCGTGGAACATCTCGTGGAACTTTCTCGAGCCGTGGAGCGGCTTCGGACGCTTCTTCCACAGCAAGTCCGTCGTGCCCGTCGCGGTCAACACGATGCCCTACATCAATCCCGAAGCCGACAAGCTGATCGAGGAGGCCGAGCGCACCTTTGACGTCGGCAAGCAGAACGAGACGCTGGCCAAGCTGCACGAGATCATCGTGGACGACGCGCCGTGGATCTTCATCGTGCACGACCAGAATCCCCGGGCGCTGTCGGCCAAGGTGAAGGGCTTCGTGCAGCCCCAGAGCTGGTTCGTGGACCTGACGGCCGTCACGGTGAAGTAGCGTCGGCGACGTGTGGGCGTACGTCGGCCGGCGTCTGCTGCTCGCGATCCCCACGCTGCTCGGGGCCAGCATCATCGTCTTCGCGATGGTGCACCTGGCTCCGGGCGATCCGATCGCGGCGGTGATGCCGGCCGAGTCCAGCCAGGCGGAGATCGAGGCCACCAAGCGCGCGTACGGCTTCGACAAGCCGCTGCCCGTGCAGTATCTCGTCTGGCTCGGGCGCGTGGCGCAGGGCGACCTCGGCCGCTCGATCGCCACCCGCCGCGCGGTGATCCTCGACGTCCGTGACGCCCTCGCGAACAGCCTCGTGCTCGCGCTGTCGTCGTCGCTGCTCGCCTTCGCGCTGGGCGTGGCCCTCGGCCTCCTGGCGGCGTTCCGGCAGGGCCGGGCGCTCGACAAGCTCGCGAGCGCCATCGCCGTCGTCGGCGTCTCCGTGCCGCACTACTGGGCGGGGATCATCCTCATCATCATCTTCTCCGTGCAGCTCAACTGGCTGCCCGCCATGGGCGCCGCCAACGAGCCCGGCGTGCTCCCGTACCTGCGCCACATCGCGCTGCCGACGGTGGCGCTGTCGCTCATCCCGCTCGGCGTCATCACGCGCGTGGTGCGCTCGGCCGCGCTCGACATCCTGAGCCAGGAGTTCGTGCTGGCCCTGCGCGCCAAGGGGCTGGCGGCGCGGCGGGTGTTCACGCACGTGGTCAAGAACGCCGCCCCGCAGATCCTCACCGTGCTCGGGCTGCAGTTCGGCTTCCAGCTCGGCGGCTCCGTGCTGGTGGAGGCGGTGTTTTCGTGGCCGGGCACCGGCTACCTCCTGAACCTCGCCATCTTCCAGCGCGACATTCCGGTGCTCCAGGGCGTGATCCTCGTGCTCGCCACGTTCTTCGTGCTGCTGAACCTCGCGGTGGACCTGCTGCAGACGCTCGTCGATCCGCGGATCGCCCGCCACTGATGGCGATCACGACCACGCTGCCCCGCGAGCTGGACGCCGTCGCCGGCGCGCCGATGTCCTACTGGCGCACGGTCGGGTGGCGGCTCGCCCGCGATCCCGCGACGCTCGCCGCCGGCGCCGTCCTGGTGCTCATCGCGCTCTCCGCGCTGCTCGCGCCGTGGCTGGCGCCCTACGACCCGAACGCCGGCTCGATCCGGCTGCGCCTGGCGTTCGTCGGCGCCCCCGCGCACCTGCTCGGGACGGACGAGCAGGGCCGGGACATGCTGAGCCGCCTGCTGTGGGGCGGGCGTATGACGCTGGTGGCCGGGCTCACGCCGGTGCTGGTGGCGTTCGTGCTGGGCACCGGGCTCGGCGTGCTCGCGGGCTACGTGGGCGGGCTCACGAACACGCTGGTGATGCGGACGATGGACATCTTCTACGCGTTTCCGGCCGTGCTGCTCGCCATCGCCATCTCGGGCGCGCTCGGGCCCGGCCTGCCGAACACGCTGATCTCGCTCTCGATCGTGTTCGTGCCGCGCGTGGTGCGGGTCGCGGAGTCCGCCACCGTGCAGGTGAAGGGCCTCGAGTACATCGCGGCCGCGCGGGCGAGCGGCGCCGGCGTGGGCGCGATCGTGCGGCATCATCTGCTCGCCAACGTGCTCGGCCCGATCCTCGTGTTCGCGAGCACCCAGGTGTCGCTCTCGATCATCCTCGCCGCCGGCCTGTCCTTCCTCGGGCTCGGCGTCACCCCGCCGGCGGCCGAGTGGGGCCTGATGCTGAACGCGCTGCGCCAGTCGATCTACGTGAACGCGGTGGTCCCCGCCCTGCCCGGGGTGGCGATCTTCGTGACGTCCATGGCGTTCAACCTGCTCTCCGACGGCCTGCGCGACGCCATGGAGATCCGCGCGTGAGCCCGGGGAACGGCGCGCCGCCCCTGCTCGAGGTGCGCGGCCTGCGCAAGCACTTTCCCCTGCGCGGCGGCGTGCTCCAGCGCACGCACGCCTGGGTGCGCGCGGTCGACGGCGTCTCCTTCGACGTCTACCCGACCGAGACGCTCGGCATCGTCGGCGAGTCCGGCTGCGGGAAATCGACGCTGGCGCGCCTGATCCTGAGATTGATCGAGCCGGATGCGGGGACGGTGCGCTTCGGCGGCGAGGACGTGCGTGCGGCCACGCCGCCGCGCATGAAGCGGCTGCGCCGCGACATGCAGCTGGTCTTCCAGGATCCGTACGCGTCGCTGAACCCGCGCCTCACCATCGAGGACGCCGTCGCCTTCAGCCTCATCGTGCACGGCACGCCGCGGGCGGAGGCGCGCGATCGTGCGCGCGCGCTGCTGGGCCGCGTCGGCCTCGACCCGCGGCTCTACGGCCGGCGGTACGCGCACGAGCTGAGCGGCGGCCAGCGCCAGCGCGTGAACATCGCGCGCGCCCTCGTGCTGGACCCCAAGCTGCTGGTGCTCGACGAGCCGGTGTCCGCCCTCGACAAGTCGGTGCAGGCGCAGGTGCTCAACCTGCTCCAGGACCTGAAAGCCGAGCGCGCGCTGACCTACGTGTTCATCTCGCACGACCTGAACGTCATCGAGTACGTGAGCGGTCGCGTGCTCGTCATGTACCTCGGCGAGGTCGTGGAGACGGGGACGGCCGACGCGCTCGCGCAATCACCGAAGCATCCCTACACGCAGGCGCTCTTCGCATCCGCGCCGAGCCTGGATCCCGACCACCGCATGGAGCGGCCGCCGCTCGCCGGCGATCCGCCGAACCCGATCGATCCACCGTCCGGCTGCCGCTTCCGCACGCGCTGCGCGTTCGCGATGCCGCGCTGCGCGCAGGCGCCGCCGACGCTGCTGGCGGTCGGCGCGAGGCACGAGGTGGCCTGCTACCTCTACGAGGCCGAGGCCACGGTCGCGGCCCCGGCGTGCTAGCTTGGCCGTTAGGCACGTGTCACGCCCGTGCCGCTTCGCCCACCGCGGCGTCGCAGATGGTGGCCGCCCCGCTCGAGAAAAAGCGCGAGTTGGCGGCCACTTTCGCCGCGCCGTGGGGGCAAGAGGCGGCGCGGCAGACTGGTTGCAGTCGCCAGAGCAGCGCAGGCCAACGCCGACCTCCGGGAGGCAACACATGAGGATGGGACGAGCTGCGATCTTCGTGAGTCTCGCGCTCAGCATTTGTGTCGCGCCCCTTGCGGCTCACGCGCAACAGCCGGCAGGGCCACCGCCTCAGATCCAGGCGGCGCAGACCTTCCTGATGACCTGGGGCAGTCAGAAGTGGGACGAGCTGAAAGCCGTCGCCGCGGACACGGTCACGGTCAAGGTCGGGCCCGGCACCTACACGCTGCAGCCGGCCGCGCAGAAGTCCGACGTGCAGCTGACGCTGCCGTTCCGAGGACTCTCCACGGTTCGCACCGACGGCAAAATCACGGGCGTCAAGGTCGACGAGATGGCGCTCAAGATGGGCGACAAGGAGATGCGCGGACCGGGGATGGTCGATCTGAAGGAAGAGAACGGCGCGTTCCGCGTCACCGGAGTCAGCGCGACCAGCACGCCGCAGTAGCCGCGTTCCAGAAGGCGGGCGCCTCGCCCGCCTTCGCTCTTCGACCGAGTCGCCCGTGGAAGGGTGTGTCTATAATCAGCGGAGAACGCGACGAGAGGAGGTGAGCTCATGGCCAAAGGCAAAGGCATGCGGAAGGAAAAGAAGAAGCCGAAGAAGGAGAAGAAGTAGCGTGGAGACGCCCGACCGCGGCGCGCGCTCGCTCCGCGGCGGCGTCCGCGTCGGCGACTGACTCAGACGGCGCCTTCCTCCACCACGTGGGCGGCTCGCTCGCTCGACGCCGCCGTCGCCGGCGACGTCGGCTCGAGCCGGATACGGCGCATGAAGGGCAGGACCAGCGGCACCGCCGCGAACATCATGGCCAGCAGCCAGAAGTCGTCCGCGTACGCCAGCAGCTGGGCCTGCGAGACCGTCTCGCGATAGAGCATCGCCACCGCCTGGCGGTCGGCGGTGAAGGTGTCGCTGCCCTGGGCCACGAAATGGCGCGCCCAGCGCGTGAGGCGCAGGCGCGTCTCCCAGTCCCACGCGGTGATGTGGCTCGCGAGCGTGGACTGGTGGAACTGGCTGCGCTGGGCGAGCAGCGTCGTGACCACGGCGATCCCCACGCTGCCGCCGACATTGCGCATCATGCCGTACACCGCGGTGGCGTTGACGAGCTTGTCGCGCCGCACGGTGGCCAGGGTCAGGGTGGACAGCGGCACGAAGATGAAGCCGACCGCGAATCCCTGGATGAAGCGCGGCAGCGCGAGCGCCCAGTAGTCCATGCCCAGCGTCAGCGAGGTCATCATGTAGAGGCTGACGGCGTTGAGCAGACAGCCGAAGCCCAGCATGAAGCGTTGGTCCACGCGGGTCACGATCCCGGAGGCGAACAGCGAGCAGATGTTGCCGAGGCCGCCCGGCGCCAGCACGAGGCCCGACGTCCACGCGTCGTAGCCGAGCAGCTGCTGCGTGAAGACGGCGACCAGCAGCATGCCCGAGAACATGCCGAAGCCGACGACCGAGATCAGGGTGACGCCCGTGGCGAAGTTGCGGTCCGTGAACGCGGTGAGGTCGACGATGGGCTCGCTGGTCAGCAGCTCGCGGATCAGGAAGCCGGCGAGCGCGCACACGGCGACGATGGTCATCGCGACGATCGTCGGCGAGTCGAACCAGTCTTCCCGCTCGCCGCGGTCCAGGACCAGCTGGAGGCACGCGAAGCCCACGACCATCAGGCCCAGACCCCACCAGTCGATCCGCGCCGCCCGGCGCAGATAGGGCGGGTCGAACAGGAAGGCGCTGGCCATGAGGAAGCCGAGGATGCCGACGGGCAGATTGATGTAGAAGATCCAGCGCCACGACCACTCGTCGGCGAGATAGCCGCCGACGGTCGGGCCGAGGATCGGGCCGAGGATGAAGCCGACGCCCCAGATCGCCATCGCGAGGCCGCGCTGGTGAAACGGGAAGATCTCCCACAGGATCGCCTGCGAGAGCGGGATGATGGGACCGCCGCCGAGGCCCTGGAAGATGCGGGCCACGATCAGCGTGGTCAGGTTGGGCGCGATGCCGGAGAGGAACGAGCTGGCCACGAACAGCGTGGAGCAGATGAGGAAGAAGCGCTTGCGCCCGAACAACCCGGCCAGCCAGCCGGTGGCCGGGATGACGACCGCGTTCGCCGCCAGGTACGACGTGATCACCCACGACACCTCGTCGAGCCCCGCCGACATCGAGCCTTGAAGATGCGGCAGGATGACGTTGGTGACGCTGGTGTCGAGGATCTGCATGAAGGCCACCACCATGACGGTGAAGGTGATGGCCCACTTCTGGGCCGAAGCGACCGGCGGTGCTTCCGGGAGCGGAGACCTCATGCTGACCCTGCAGGTGTTGCGATAGGATATGCCTCCCGTGGGCGACCGCAAGACGCCCGCCGGTGAGAGGAGCCCGAGATGAAAGCCGCCATCTTCCACGAGGCGCACAAGCCGCTGACGATCGAGAACGTCGAGATCGACACGCCGATCGGGCGCGAGGTGCTGGTGCGCACCGTCGCCTCCGGCGTCTGCCACAGCGATCTGCACTTCGTCGACGGCTACTACCCGTTTCCGACGCCCGCCATCCTCGGCCACGAGGCGGCCGGCATCGTCGAGGCCGTCGGGCCACAGGTGGGTGAGTTCAAGCCGGGCGATCACGTCATCGCGTGTCTGTCGGTCTTCTGCGGCGCGTGCGACTACTGCCTCACCGGCAAGACGCATCTCTGCCAGACGCGGCCGGCCCGGAAGAAGGACGAGCCGCCGAAGCTGACGTGGAACGGCCAGCCCGTCAACCAGTTCGCGAATCTCTCGGCCTACGCGGAGAAGATGCTGGTCCACGAGAACGCGCTCGTGAAGATCGACGACCAGATGCCGTTCGCCCAGGCGGCGCTCATCGGCTGCGGGGTGACCACGGGCGTCGGGGCCGTGCTGAACACCGCGCGGATCGAGCCCGGCTCCACGGTGGCCGTCTTCGGCGCCGGCGGCGTCGGCCTCGCGACCATCCAGGGGGCGCGCATCGCCGGCGCCCGGATGATCATCGCCGTGGACACGATGGAGTCGAAGTTCGCCAAGGCGAAAGAGCTGGGGGCCACCCACATCGTGAACGCCAGGGCCGATGATCCGGTGAAGGCGATTCGCACGCTGACCAACGGCGGCGTGGATTATTCGTTCGAGGCCATCGGCCTGAAGATCGCCGCCGAGCAGTGCTTCGACTGCCTCAAGCCCGGCGGCACCGCGACCGTGATCGGCATGATCCCGGTGGGGCAGAAGATCGAGCTCGACGGGCCGATGTTCCTGCGCGAGAAGAAGATCCAGGGCTGCAGCATGGGCAGCAACCGCTTCAAGGTCGACATGCCGCGCTACATCGAGTTCTACCGCCAGGGTCGGCTCAAGCTGGACGAGATGGTCAGCCGCCGGGGCAGGCTCGAGGACGTGAACGAGGCGTTCCGCGCGATGAAGGCGGGCGAGGTCGCGCGCACGGTGCTGATGTTCGACTGATGCGCGCGGCCGTCATGCGCGATCGAACGCTGGTGGTGGCCGACGTCCCGGTGCCGCAGCCGGGACCCGGCGAGGTGCTCGTGCGCACGCTGGCGTGCGGGATCTGCGGCTCCGACCTGCACGCGCTCCGGCACGCGGACAAGTTCGTCGAAACCACCCGGCGTGCCGGCGGCCGCCCCATGGACCTCGACCGCGACGTCGTCATGGGCCACGAGTTCTGCGCGGAAATCGTCGAGCACGGCCCGGGCACCGCGCGGACGCTGCCGGTCGGCGCGCGCGTGTGCTCGCGGCCGATGCTCATCCGTGACACGGGACCCCAGACGATCGGCTACTCCAACGATCATCCCGGTGGCTACGGCGAGTACATGCGGCTCAGCGAGGCGCTGCTCCTCGCGGTTCCGAGCGGGCTGCCGACGGATCAGGCTGCCCTCACCGAGCCGATGGCCGTCGGCCTGCACGCGGTGCAGAAGGCGCGTCTGCAGCGCGACGACGCGCCGCTCGTCATCGGCTGCGGTCCGGTCGGCCTCGCGGTGATCGTCGCGCTGCGCTTGCTGGACGTGCGGCCGGTCGTCGCCGCCGATTTCTCGCCGCGCCGCCGCGAGCTGGCCGTCGCCCTCGGCGCCGACGTCGTGGTCGATCCCGCGAAGACCACGCCGTGGGAGAGCTGGCAGCAGGCGGCCGCGGTCTGGCGCGAGCCGGCGCGGGCGCCGCAGCCGCCGCCGTGGCTCCCGGGTCCGCCGCTGCGTCCCGCCGTCGTCTTCGAGTGCGTCGGCGTGCCCGGCGTGCTGGACCAGATCATGGCGGCGTCGCCGCGCGGCACGCGCATCGTCGTGGTCGGCGTGTGCATGGAGGCCGACGCGATCCATCCGATGCTCGGGATCGTCAAGGAGCTGAATCTGCAGTTCGTGCTGGGCTACACGCAGGACGAGTTCGCGGCGACGCTCGGCCACATCGCCGAGGGCCGGATCCCGACGACACCGCTGATCACCGGACGCGTCGGCATCGACGGCGTCGCGCAGGCGTTCGAGGCGCTGGCCTCCCCCGAGCGCCACGCGAAGATCCTGGTTCAGACGGGCAGCGACGAGGGGCGCAGGCCGAGCGGCAGCGCGATCTTGTAGTAGGAGGCGAGGAAGCCCTCCCACCACTCCCGCCGCTCGCCGCCCCGGGCGACCTCCACGAAGAGCTGGAGGCTCTCGTCCTGCCAGCGCTGGATCACCTCGAGATTGGCCGGGTCGTCCTCGATGAGCGCCTTGACCAGCACGCGCGCGAAGCTGATGTGGCGCGTCTCGTCGCGCACGCGCGCGCGGTGGTTGACGGCCGAGAACACGTCGCCGCGCGCCTCGGCGCCGTCGGCGAGGACGGCGAAGGTGCCAGGTCCCGCCGCGCCCTCGGCGACGAAGTTGCCTTTCACGAGGATCTCGATGGTGTCCTCCAGCTCGAGCAGGTGACGGAAGAAGCGGCACGTCGTGCCGGGCGCCTCCCAGGCCGGCAGCCAGTCGCGCTCGGGAATGCCCGCGCGCTCGAACACCTCGCGATCCATCTCGAGGTGCCGCTGCTCGTCGGCGACCTGGAAGAGACAGCACTTCTTGAGCTCGTCGAAGGGGGCGTTGGCGGCCGCGGTGGCGATGTAGTGCGTGGCCGACAGCTCGGAGTAGTAGTTGTTGGCGAACTGATCGACGGCGCGCTCGAGATAGCGGGGACTCACCGTGCGGTAGGCGAGGGCGTCGGCCGGAATGCTCGCGCGCTCCGCGAGGTAGCGCTCGCGCTCCCGCGCCTGGAGCGCGACGTAGCGCTCCCACGTCAGGTTCGCGGGGTCCTTGAAGCGCTCGGGGTTCTTCAGGGTGATCGTCCGGGCCATGCGCGCCTCCGCGGGTGTTCGGTGCCGCTACAGTAGGCACGCCGCCCGCCCGTGTCAACGTTGCGATAGGATATGCGCCGGAGAGAGCCATGCGAGTCGTCGTCAGCGCGAAGAACGGGACACGCGACTTCGAGTGCGAGCCCGGGGAGAAGATCCTCCACGCCGGTCTGAGAAGCGGGGTCGAGCTTCCCTACGAGTGCGCCACGGGCACCTGCGGGACGTGCAAGGCGCGGCTGACGAGCGGGCGCACAGAGAGCCAGTGGGCCGAGGCCCCCGGCCGGAAATATTTCAAGAGCGAGGGCGACCTGCTCACGTGCCAGAGCGTGGCTCACGACGACTGCGCGCTGGAGGTCGGCCCGCTGAAGTCGCGTGAGCCGAACACGTCCGCCCCACGCGCCCTCGGCGGGGTCATGCGGGGGTTCCGGCGGCTGACGCACGACGTCGTCGCGTTCGACGTGGACCTCGATGCGCCGCTCGACTTCGCGGCGGGCCAGTTCGCGCTCATCACCATCCCGGGCATCCCCGGGGCGCGCGCGTACTCCATGGTCAACTTCGACCGCGGCGCCGAGCGCCTGTCGTTCGTGGTGAAGAAGAAGCCGGGCGGGGCGGTGAGCGAGTGGCTCTTCGGCGACGGGGTCGACGGCGCGCGGCTCGTCCTCTTCGCTCCCCTCGGTCACGCGACGTTCCATCCCGAGGTCAAGAAGCACGTGCTCTGCATCGCGGGCGGAAGCGGCATCGCCGGCATGATGTCGATCCTGTCGCTGGCCTGCCGGGAGGGTCATTTCGCGGCGTGGGACGGTCACGTCTTCTTCGGCGTCCGCACCGCGCGCGACGGCTTCTTCCTCGACGAGCTGGACGCGTTCCGCGTGCGGTCTTCGGCGCGGCTCGCGGTGACGGTGGCGCTCTCCGACGAGGACGTTCCGGCGTCGCTGGCCGCCGCCTATCCGGGGTTCGCGTTCGCGCGCGGGTTCGTCCACGCCGTGGCGGGCGCGCGCATGAAGGGACGGTACGGCGACGTCCGCGCCTACGTGGCGGGACCGCCGCCGATGGTGGATGCGAGCCTGCGCCTGCTGCTGCGTGAGGCGCGGCTGCCGCCCGCCGACATCCGCTACGACAAGTTCAGCTGAGCATGCGCGAGTCCAAAGGAGCGACGATGGGCCAATACGATCGTCACGTGTTCGTCTGTACGAGCGGCGAGACCTGCCCGGTGCAGGGCGACACCGAGAAGTACGTGAAGATCCTCCGCGCCGGCGTGCAGAACGCGAACAGGCAGGGCGACGTGCGCGTCAACAAGTCCGGCTGCTTCTCACAGTGCGGCCACGGACCGATGATCGTCGTCTATCCCGAGAACGTCTGGTACGCGGGCGTGCGGGAGTCGGATCTCGAAGAGATCCTCGCCTCCCACATCGTCGGCGGCTGCCCGGTCGAGCGGCTGCGGTACGATCCCGGCGTGAAGGGAGCGAACAGGATCGAGGCCGGGACGGAGCCGAGGCCGGCCGCACCCGCCGCCGTGACCCGGGCACCGGGGTGGACGCGGGTCTGTCGCGCGGACGACGTCCCGGCGAGCGGGATGAAGGAGTTCGCGGTCGGCGGCACCAGCGTGCTCATCGTGCACACGGGAGACGCGTTCGTCGCGTTTCAGGCGATGTGCCCGCACGAGGCCGTCCCGCTGGAGCAGGGCATCCACGACGGATGCGTCCTGACCTGTCTCGAGCACACGTGGCAGTTCGATCTCAAGACCGGCGCGCCGGTCGGGGAGGCCGAGGAGGGGCTGAAGGGGTATCGGCTGCGGGAGGAGCAGGGCGAGATCTACGTCGCGCTCGACTGAGGTCTTCCGCCGGCAGGTATCATGAGAGCGTTGTCTGCTATGAGAGCGCTCGCCGTCGTCCTCGCCCTGACCCTGAGCGCTGCAGCCACCCCCGCCTGGCCACGCTCCGCGCCCGGGGCAGGCCCGGCCCACGGGCTGTCGATCCACGGCGATCTCAAGTACGGTCCCGGCTTCACGCAGTTCGACTACGTGAATCCGCGCGCCCCGAAGGGCGGCAGCGTCACGCTCCCCGCGATCGGCACGTTCGACAATCTCAACCCGTTCATCCTCAAGGGCGTGCCGGCGGCCGGCATCGCCACCACGTTCGACACGCTCACGGTCGCCTCGACGGACGAGCCGTCGTCGGAGTACGGGCTCGTGGCCGAGACGATGGAAACGCCACCCGATCGCTCGTGGGTCGCGTTCACGCTCCGCGCCGCCGCGCGCTTCCACGACGGCAGCCCCATGACCGTCGAGGACGTCATCTGGACGTTCGACACGCTGCGCACGCGCGGCCATCCGGTCTATCGCTCGTACTACGCCCACGTGGCGCGGGTCGAGAAGGTGGGGCCGCGCACGGTGCGCTTCACCTTCAAGGGGAGCGAGAACCGCGAGCTGCCGGTGATCGTGGGGCAGTTGCCGGTCCTCTCCAGGGCATACTGGGCCGGCCGCGATTTCGCCAGGACGACCCTGGAGCCGCCGCTCGGCAGCGGGCCCTACCGGGTGGAGTCGCTGGAGCCGGGGCGCTCGATCACCTATCGCCGCGTGAAGGACTACTGGGCCGCCGCGCTGCCGGTCAACGTGGGGCGCTTCAACTTCGACACGATCCGATACGACTACTATCGCGACGGCACGGTGGCGCTCGAGGCGTTCAAGGGCGGCGCCTACGACTTCCGTTCCGAGAACTCGTCGAAGAACTGGGCGACGGCGTATGACGTCCCCGCCGTGCGCGACGGACGCATTCGCAGGGAGCAGATCCCCAACGAGATCCCCACCGGCATGCAGTGCTTCGTCTACAACACGCGCCGGGCCGTCTTCCGCGACGCCCGCGTGCGCCAGGCGCTGGCCGCCGCGTTCGACTTCGAGTGGACCAACGCCCATCTCTTCTATGGCGCCTACGCCCGCACCCGCAGCTACTTCTCCAACTCCGAGCTGGCTTCGCGCGGGCTGCCCGGCGGCGCCGAGCTGGACATCCTGGCGCCCTTCCGCGGCCGCGTGCCCGACGAGGTGTTCACGCGCGAGTACCGGCCGCCGTCGACGGACCCCGACGGCCTCCGACCGAACCTCATCCGCGCGCTCGAGCTCCTGAAGCAGGCGGGCTGGGTCGTGCGCGACATGCGGCTGGTGAATGCCGAGACGGGACGGCGGCTGACGTTCGAGATCCTCATCGACGACCCGACCTGGGAGCGCATCACGTTGCCCTTCGTGAAGAACCTCGAGCGCCTCGGCGTCGCGGCGCGCGTGCGCACGGTGGACTCGGCGCAGTACGAGTACCGCATGAAGCAGTTCGACTTCGACATGACGGTGGCCGTCTTCGCGCAGTCACTTTCGCCGGGAAACGAGCAGGTCAACTTCTGGGCCTCCGCCTCCGCCGGCACGCCGGGCACCCGCAACCTGGCCGGCGTGCGCGATCCGGTGGTGGACCGGCTGATCGACCTCGTGATCGCCGCCCCCGACCGGCCGGCGCTGGTGGCGCGCACGCGCGCGCTCGACCGTGTGCTGCTGTGGGGTCACTACGTCATCCCGCACTGGCACATCACGGCGTTCCGCGTCGCCTACTGGAATCGCTTCGGCCGGCCGGCCGTCCCGCCGAAGTACGATCTCGGCTTCGACGCGTGGTGGATCGACCCGCGGAAGGCCGGGAGCCCGGCGTAGGTGCTCGCCTACATCGCGCGTCGCCTGCTGCTCGTGGTGCCGACGCTGTTCGGGATCATGCTCGCCAACTTCCTCATCGTGCAGGCGGCGCCCGGCGGCCCCGTCGACCTCATGATCGCCCGTCTGCGCGGGCACGTGGGCGAGGCGACGGCGCGCGTCGCCGGCACCGGCGCCAGCGAGACGGCCGGCGGCCGCCTCGCGCGCCCGGGGGCGGGGGGCGACGAGGACGGCGTCACGCGCGCGGCGCAGGGGATCGATCCCGACCTGGTGCGTCAGCTCGAGAAGCAGTTCGGCTTCGACAAGCCGGCGTGGCAGCGCTTCGTGCACATGATGCGTAGCTACCTGGTCTTCGACCTCGGGACCAGCTTCTACCGAGATCGTCCCGTCCTGGGCCTCATGCTCGAGAAGCTGCCGGTGTCGATCACGCTCGGCCTGTGGACGACCTTGCTCGTCTACCTGATCTCGATTCCCCTCGGCGTCGCCAAGGCCGTGCGCGACGGCACCCCGTTCGACGTCTGGACCAGCGCGGTGGTGATCGTCGGGTATGCGATCCCCGGCTTTCTCTTCGCGATCCTGCTCGTCGTGCTCCTGGCCGGCGGCTCGTTCGTGCACTGGTTCCCGCTCCGCGGCCTCACGTCGGACACCTGGGGGCTGCTGTCCTGGCCCCAGCGCATCGGCGATTACCTGTGGCACATCGCGCTGCCCGTGATCGCCCTCGTCGTGAGCGGCTTCGCCAGCCTGACCATGCTGACGAAGAACTCCTTCCTGGACGAGATCAACAAGCAGTACGTGGCCACCGCGCGCGCCAAGGGACTCTCGCGGCGGCGCGTGCTCTACGGCCACGTGTTTCGCAACGCCATGCTGATCGGTGTTTCGCAACGCCATGCTGATCGTGATCGCGGGCTTCCCCGGCGCCTTCATCGGCATCCTCTTCACGGGCCAGCTGCTGATCGAAGTGATCTTCTCGCTCAACGGCCTGGGCCTGCTGGGCTTCGAGGCCGCCGTGAACCGCGACTACCCGGTGATGTTCGGGACTCTCTACCTCTACACGCTGATCGGGCTCCTGCTGAACATCGTGACCGACCTCACCTACACGGTCGTCGATCCGCGCATCGACTTCGAGCGGCGGGACGCGTGAGTCTCTCGCCCCTGACGCGCCGCCGGCTGGCCAGCTTCCGCGCCAGCGGCCGTGGCTACTGGTCGCTCTGGATCTTCCTCGCGCTGTTCGTGCTCTCGCTCGGCGCCGACCTCCTCGCCAACGACCGGCCGCTGCTCGTGCGTCACGACGGCCGCTTCTACGTCCCCGTGTTGCGCGGCTATCCCGAGACCGCGTTCGGCGGGGCGCTGCCGACGGAGGCGGCCTATCGCGATCCGCACGTGCGGCGGCTCATCGAGGCGCGCGGATGGATGGTGTGGCCGCCGGTGCCCTACCGCTACGACACGATCGACTGGGAGCTGCCGGGACCCGCGCCCGCCGCGCCCTCGACGCGCCACTGGCTCGGCACCGACGACCAGGGGCGCGATCTCCTCGCGCGGCTGGTCTACGGCTTCCGTATCTCCGTCCTCTTCGGTCTCGTGCTGACGCTGGCCAGCTCGCTGGTCGGCGTGGCCGCCGGGGCGGTGCAGGGGTACTTCGGCGGCTGGACGGACCTGCTCTTCCAGCGCTTCATCGAGGTCTGGTCGGGGCTGCCCGTCCTCTACCTGCTCATCATCCTCGCCAGCATCGTGCAGCCGAGCTTCTGGTGGCTGCTCGGCCTCATGCTGCTCTTCTCGTGGATGTCGCTGGTGGCCGTGGTGCGCGCCGAATTTCTGCGCGCCCGCAACCTGGACTACGTGCGCGCGGCCCGCGCGCTGGGCGTGCGCAACACGGTCATCATGGCCCGCCACCTGTTGCCCAACGCCATGGTGGCGACGCTGACGTTCCTGCCCTTCATCCTCAACGGCGCCATCACCACGCTGACGTCGCTCGACTTCCTCGGCTTCGGCCTGCCACCGGGCTCGGCCTCGCTCGGCGAAATCCTGGCCCAGGGCAAGGCGAACCTCCAGGCGCCCTGGCTCGGGCTGACGGGCTTCGTCGTCCTCGCGGTGATGCTCTCGCTCCTCATCTTCATCGGCGAGGCGGTGCGCGACGCGTTCGATCCCCGGAAGGTCCGGTGACGGCGCTGCTCGCCGTGCGCGATCTCTCGGTCTCGTTCGCCGTGGACGGCGGCGAGGTCGAGCCGGTGCGCCATGTCTCGTTCGACATCGGGCGCGGCGAATCGGTCGCGCTGGTGGGCGAGAGCGGCTCCGGCAAGTCGGTCACCGCGCTGTCGATCATGCAGCTCCTGCCCTATCCGACGGCGCGGCATCCGAGCGGCAGCATCCGCCTGTCGGGCGACGAGCTCGTGGGCGCTCCCGAGGCCATGATGCAGCGGGTGCGCGGTGATCGCATCGCGATGATCTTCCAGGAGCCGATGACGTCGCTGAACCCGCTGCACACCATCGAGAAGCAGGTCAACGAGGTCTTGCGCGTGCACAAGCGGCTGTCCCGGTCGGCCGCGCGCGCGCGGACGCTGGAGCTCCTGCGGCTGGTGGGGCTGCCCGAGGCCGAGCGGCGGCTGGACGCCTATCCGCACCAGCTCTCGGGCGGCCAGCGCCAGCGCGTGATGATCGCGATGGCGCTCGCCAACGAGCCCGACCTGCTCATCGCCGACGAGCCCACGACCGCGCTCGACGTCACCATCCAGGCCCAGATCCTCGCGCTCCTCGGACAGCTGAAGGCCAAGTTCGGCATGGCGCTGCTGCTCATCACCCACGACCTCGCCGTCGTCCGCAAGATGGTCGAGCGCGTCTGCGTGATGAGCGCGGGCGAGATCGTCGAAGCCGGCGCCGCGCGCGAGGTCTTCGAGTCGCCCCGGCACCCGTACACGCGCCGCCTGCTCGCGGCCGAGCCCCGCCCGATGGCGCGCACTCCTCGCACGGACGCGCCGGCGGTGATGGAGGCGCAGGACGTTCGCGTGTGGTTCCCGATCCGCCGCGGGCTGCTGCGGCGCACGGTGAGCCACGTCAAGGCCGTCGACGGCGTGAGCCTCGCCGTGCGCGAGGGCCAGACGGTCGGGGTGGTCGGAGAGAGCGGCTCGGGCAAGACGACGCTCGGCCTGGCGCTCCTGAGATTGCAGTCGTGCCAGGGCCGGATCCGCTTCGCCGGGCTCGAGCTCCAGAGCATGCGCGCCAATGCGCTGCGGCCGCTGCGCCGCGAGATGCAGATCGTCTTCCAGGACCCGTTCGCGGCGCTGTCGCCGCGCATGTCCGTCGCGCAGATCGTCGGCGAAGGCCTCGGCGTCCACGGGATCGGCGCCACGCCCGCCGAGCGTCGCGATCTCATCGATACCGCGTTGCGCGAGGTGGGCCTCGATCCCGCGCTGCGGGACCGCTACCCCCACGAGTTCTCCGGCGGCCAGCGCCAGCGCATCGCCATCGCGCGTGCCATGATCGTCAAGCCGCGCTTCGTGGTCCTCGACGAGCCGACATCCGCACTGGACATGTCCGTGCAGGCGCAGGTCGTCGACCTCCTGCGTGAGCTGCAGGCGCGGCACCGGCTGGCCTACCTCTTCATCAGTCACGACCTGAGGGTGATCCGCGCCGTCAGCGACGAGATCCTCGTCATGCGCGATGGCCGCGTCCTGATGGCGGCGGCGTTCGACCTCGAGCCGCTGGAGGAGGGCGGCGTCAGGACCTAGCGCAGCCGCCGAACGGTCAGCCGAGCAGGTCGCGAACCGTGAGAGGCAGATCGACGAACGCGCCGGGTGAGAACGTCTCGTCCGTGCGGGGGATGCGCACGTCGCGATAGCCGGCGCCGCGATGGATCTCGAGCCGGCCGGCGTCGAGATCGACCAACCACGCCTCGGTGACGCCCGAGCGCGCGTACAGCGGAAACTTCGTCCGGCGGTCGTAGGGAAGCGAGCTGTCCGCGACTTCGATCAGCAGTCGCACGTCGGGGGGCTCCGGCAGGCGCTGGATCCTCGCCACGGTACCGGCGTGGCGGCTGCCGATCGGCGACATCTCGATGATCTCACCCTCGATGAGCTCGACCCGGTCGTCGGGTCCCAGGATGCCGGTCTTGCCCATTCGGTGATACTCATCGAGCGTGAAGCGCCGGCGCCTGAGCGTGACCGCCATG
>WNGM01000567.1_pt1 | contig 43042 bp, 51 predicted proteins | sample 5400571 | NCBI WGS metagenome assembly WNGM01 (sample SAMN13153378, study PRJNA577476) | soil metagenome | isolation source: 100 cm soil or saprolite under Garry oak tree replicate 2 | place: USA:California | collected 2016-06-15 | reverse complement strand
ACTGGTCCTCGTGGTTGCCCAGCAACTGCACGTAGCGGCCCGGGTTCGCATCCAGCAGCCGGTCGACCAACGCCACGATCGCGTCCGAATCCGGTCCCTTGTGGACCAGATCGCCGACCTGCACCACCACCAGATCGTCTGGCACCTCTGCGCCAGCCACGTCAACGCCGAGTTCGCCCAGCGCCTGCGCAAATGGCGCCAGGTGCCCCGACAGGTCGCCGAGCGCTGCGATCCGCACCATGGGCTGGTCTCCACCGGTCACAAGAGGATCTGCAAACGATGACGCCCCGACGCGTCCGAATGCAACGACGACCCTTTCAGTGCGCCCCAAGCCTCAGCGACCAGCGCGTCCCGGTCCGCCACCGTGATACGGAGCGCCAGCAGCGGCTGGGTCTTGGTGGGACGAGCCACCTCGAGCCACTCCTCGCCCTTCCACTCCGCAAGGCACCACGGCATGCGGTTGATGTGGCGGCACCCCAGTCCCACGAAGTAGGGGGTGTCTCCCTCTCGATGGCGCGGCCCTGAAGATGCACCAACCGCAGGTTCACTCCTCGCGCCTCCAGGTAGGCCAGAGCGGCGCTGGCCGTGCGGCGCAGCGGGCTGTCGGGCCGCCAGCGCCTCTGGAGCCACCGCTCCAGACCCTCGAAGGCGGGCAGCATCGAATCCCGCTCCGCGGGCCCCGCGGTCGGGTCCGGCGCAATCCCATGCAGACGGTCGAGCGCCAGCTGCAGGCTCCCGCCCCGGCGCCACAGCACCAGCATGTGGATATCGCCCACGTGCGCTGTGGGAGCCGGGCGCGCAACTCTCCCCGGCCACCCGACCGCGCCCCGTCAGGGCGTCGCTGCCGACGCCACCACCTGATCGCGGAGCGCCGCGATCAGCGCGCGTGCGGGGCCATCAAGCACCTGATGTGGGCGGTGGAGGAGGCGCACGGGAATACAGTCGTCGACGCCACTCAATGGACGAGCGACCACCGTGCGCGCGGCGAGTTGCTCGCGTACCGCGACGCGGGGCAGCACTGCCACTCCGAGCCCGGCCTCGACGGCCCGAAGGATGGACGTCTCCCAGTTACTCTCGAAGGCCACGCGCGGCCGGGATCCAACCGAAGCGCAGGCTCGCTCCACGATCTGTCGGCAGGTGCTGCCCACGTCGTAGACCGCCAAGGAATGCTCGGCGAGGTCGCGAGCCGACACGAAATCTTGGTGGGCCAAGGCGTGTTCTGGCCTACACACCGCGATGAGTTCGAGACTCACGAGGGTCTCAAGGGTAAGCTGCTCGGCGTCGCCGATCATGGCGGCGAGACCGAAGTCCGCTTGGCCGGCGCGCACCCGGCCGAGGACCTCGCCGACCGGCCCCTCGAAGACGGCGATCGCGACGTCGGAGTGATTAATACCGAATGACCCGATCATTTCGGTTAGGACGAGCGCTCCTATTTCCGTCACGGCGACCGCGACCCTTCCCTGCTGCGCGTGCTCGAGCGCCGCGATCTCACCCCTGGCCTCCTCGGCTTGGGCGAGCAGCCGACGGGCGTGTTGATACAGCACTTCCCCGGACTGGGTAGGGCGGACACCAAGGGCCGAGCGCTCGAAGAGCACGGTCCCCAAGGCCTCCTCGAGCTGCCGGATCTGCTGAGAAACCGCCGACTGCGCCAGGAACAGCCGCTCGGCCGCACGGGTAAAACCGCCGGTGTCGATGACCACGCAGAAGGTCTGCAGGTGCCGTAGATCCATGGCGTCCGCCCACTCGCCCTGGGAGCGCTTGCCAGGCACCACCCACAGTAAGTCCACGCATCGGGTGCGACAAGTCCGATCAGCGAGGGAAATCGGGCATCACCCGGTCAGGCTTGCCGGCTGTGTCCCCTTCTAGGAGACTGGGCGAGCCAGGCAAGCCGCCGAGTCGTCTCGTCAAGGAGTGAAGGTGTGACCGGCCATGGCAGGAGAACCGCCGGGATCTACCTGGACCGCGACGTGCTGGTTCCAATGCGCGACGGCGTGCGGCTCGCCACCGACGTCTACCGCCCCGAGGGGCCCGGACAGTATCCCGTGGTTCTCGAGCGCACACCGAGCGGGAAGCAACGGGCGGTGACATCCCTGACCCTCGCCCTGCTCCTGCCGGACCTCCTAGAACGGGGGTACGCGGTGGTCGTGCAGGACATGCGAGGCCGGTACAACTCCGCAGGCGACTGGGAGCCATTTCGCTGCGAGATCAACGACGGCTTCGACACAGTGCGGTGGGCCGCTACTCAGCCGTGGTCAAACGGCCGGGTCGGCACGGTGGGTGTCAGCTACTCCGGTGCCGCGCAGGTGCTGGCGGCGATGGCCGCCCCGTCCGGACTTACCACTATGGTCCCAGCGGCAGGCGGCGGCGATCCCTATGAGCATTGGCTCTACGGCAAGGGCGGCTCCCTCGACCTTTGCTTCAGCGTGTCCTGGGCGCTCTTCCTGGCGCAGAACGCCGCGCTGCGCCAGGGCTTGGTCGGGCGCGACCTGGATGAGCTGCAGGCGACCGACGCCGAGGTGGAGCGCGCGCTCGTGAGCGATCCGGACATTGCCCGGCTGGCGCTACGGCGGCGCGCTGCCATCGTCGCCCGTGCGTTCGCCCGACGCCCCGTCGGGGATATCCCAGCGCTCCAGGTGGCAGCCCCGTACCTGCGGCAATGGCTGCACCATCCCACTCGGGACGGCTATTGGGCGGGCCGTTCTGCGTCGGAGCACTACTCCAAGATGCGGACGCCAGCGCTCCACGTCACCGGCTGGTACGACCTCTTGCTGGAGGGGACGATCGCCACGTTCCTCGGCATGCGCGCGGGCGCCGCGACGCCCGAGGCGCGCCACGGGCAGCGCCTTATCATCGGCCCGTGGATTCATGGCGCCTACACTCCGTGTCCACCCATCCCTGCCGCCCAGGTCGACTTCGGTCAGAACGCCTACGTCGATTTCCCTGAGCTCGAGTTGCGGTGGCTGGACCACTGGCTCAAGGGGGAAGACACCGGCATCGCCGAGGAGCCACCGATTTGCCTGTTCGTGATGGGCGACAATACCTGGCGCGACGAGCACGAGTGGCCGCTGGCCCGCACCCAATGGACTCGTTGGTACCTGCACAGCGACGGGCGAGCCAACGGTCTGGGTGGTGACGGTCAGCTGACGACTGACCCGCCGCGGGACGAGGTCGCGGACCGCTTTGCGTACGATCCTCGTGACCCGGTTCCCACCCTCGGCGGCTGCCTTTCTCCGTACGGCCTGGAGCCCGGAATCTTCGACCAGCGGCCGGTAGAGCGTCGCAGTGACGTGCTCGTGTTCACCTCCGCCCCACTTGAGCACGATCTGGAAGTGACCGGTCCAGTGGCGCTCGAGCTGTGGGCGGCCAGTTCAGCGCGCGACACCGACTTCACGGCCAAGCTCGTGGACGTGTGGCCCGACGGACGCGCCCTGAACGTCTGCGACGGCATCGTCCGGGCGCGCTATCGCAGGTCAGTTGCCACCGCGTCGCTGATCACCCCAGGTGTGGTCTACGCCTACCGTATTGAGCTGACCCCGACGAGCAACGTCCTCCGACGTGGCCATCGCATCCGGGTGGAGGTCTCATCGAGCAACTATCCGCACCGTGCGCCCAATCCCAACACTGGCCAGCCCCTGGACGGTGCTGACGCACCCGTCGTCGCCCACCAGGTCGTCTACCACGACGCCCGACATCCTTCCGCGATCATCCTGCCGGTCATCCTCGGCTGACGCCTGAGCGGGATGTCATGTCCCATAACCCCAGACATGGCAGAGGTCGCTGGATGGATCGAGAACATCAGCGTGTCCTACCCGGCAGCAACGGCGCGGCGACCCAGCGGTACCGTGGCTGGGGCCGGTCCACGACAGCCATAGCACCTTCGGCGGGCGGGTGCGGGCGGGGACTCGCTCGACCCGGACGCGGATGACGGTGCCGCGCACGAGCGGCCGGAGTGGCGGGTGCCGTGGCCGGGGCCGTGCCGCTGCTTGGGGTGCAGCGCGTGAGCTGCGTGGTGGCGGTCTGGTCGGCCTTTGGCCGCTGACCAGCGGCCATCGCCAGGAGCGATGACCCTATCTAAGACACGCACCTTGCTACCGTGCTACCGAATGAGAACGTAGACAAGACTCCGCGCAGAGTCACATCCATCCGGCGAGCACGGCTACCGCGATCCACTCGCCGATGTCGCTGAGCGGCCAGCCGTTGGATCCCGCCACATGGCCGCGTGGTTTCTGACGCCTACCCCTGATCTCGACGTCAACCACCAGGTGCTGCAGGCGCAGGAGCTTGCCGCCGTGACCATGTTCGCTTGCATGGGCAACCCACCCGCGAGCCGGCCGGCATCGGAGGCGACCTCGTGGTTGGTGACCTTGTGAGAAGCCGCCGATGCTTGCTTGCTGTTGGCGCGCAAAGCAACTCAGTCAACCACGACAGCATTACTAGCAAACCGCGAAAGCCTAGTTGAGACCGAGGTAGGAGGAAGCGTATGTGGTCAGATTCACAACGACCTCCCGGTAGCCGCGAGGAGGATGCGTGGCTGAGCGACAAACAGCTCAGACGAGTGGCGCCGGCAGAGACTGAGCCGTTTCAGTCCCCGGTTCCGACCCGGATGGTCTCCAACGGCGAGTACATGCCGCACCCGCAGACGAAACAGCAGCAGCAGGTCGAGTACCGGATCAAGGAGCTGGGCGACTCTGCCGCAAAAAAGCTCGGGATCAGCCGCCGCCAGTTCCTCCGAGGCACGGGCGGTTTGGCGGTCGCCTTCATCGCCATGAACGAGGTATTCGGCGAGAAGTTCTTCGACGTGACCCCGGACGAGGTGTACGAGCCCGCGGCATACGCGGAGAACGGAATGCCGTCGGATGTGTTCGTCTTCGATGACCAGACGCACATCGTGCGAACGAGCAGAAACACCCCTCAGGGGTTGAGAGCACTCGCGCAGGGACCGGGACCCGTGTCCACGGGCGCGGGGTTCACCAGCAACCCCTTCAACGGCATGGGGGGAAACCCTGCTGGTGTCGACGAACTCGGCAGCCCCTGGACGGATTGGAACCCGGCACAGCTCGGCCCCGACTTCCCGCCCAATCCCGGGCCGCCCACTACGGCTCTGGGTGAGTTTCATTTGGGCCAGTACATCAACCGCATGTACCTTCAATCCCAGACGAGCGTCTCGGTCATCAGCAATGCGAACATCGCGCTATTCACGCCTCCCGGTGGCGGCGTGCCCGGGCCGGCCTCGAATATCACCGAAAGCCTGATCAGTGAGATATTGACAGGCTACCAGACGTCGCAATGCCGGGACTTCATCAACGCGCTCGCGGGCTCACCGCGGGCCCTCGCCCATGCGCAGATCTATCCCGGCGTCGGGAATCTTGCCGACCCGGCCTTCGGCGACTACACGCAGTGGCAGATCGATTTTACCCAGCCGGATTCGTGGAAGGGCTATAACGTCGCGTTCGCGGCCAGTGCCTTTCCCGGGGCCGAATTTACCAGGTGGCGGCTGGACGATGAGGTGATCGCCTACCCGACCTACGCGGTCATCGCCGCGAACAAAGACCAGCTCAAGAAGCATCCCGGGTTCTTCAACATCTGCATCCACAAGGGACTGTCGGCGTCGGGGACACAACCCGGCGGGCCGAACAATCTGCCACAGTTCGGCAACCCCGACGACCTCGTGAAGGCGGCCACGGACTGGCCGCAGTTCAACTTCATCATTTATCACTCCTGCATCCGGCCAAGCTTCTGGGTGCTGCAAGCTCTGGAGGACATAGAGAACCTGCCCGGGTCCATGCCGCCCACCATGCTGACCGACAGTCACGGGCACAGCGTCCCGAACATCCGGTGGTCCACGCAGTTCGCCCAGATCGCAGGAGGCAGATACCAGGCCGGGGCAGAACCGTCATCCACCTCCCCGTCGAGCGACCACCGACTCCGAAACATCTACGCGGAGCTCGGCACGACGATGGCCTCGATGATCGTGACCTTCCCCACGGTGTGGTCGCATCTGATCGGCCAGCTGCTGTACTACATGGGGCCCGACAACATCGTATTCGGCTCGGATTCGCTCTGGTACGGCGGCCCGCAATGGCAGATCGAAGCCCTGTGGCGCTTCCAGATCCCAGAGCAGATCCGGGAAAAGTGGAACTACCCGCCGCTGACCCCTGCTGCCAAGCGGAAGATTCTCGGCCTCAACAGCGCGCGGTTGTATGGACTGCACGGCTCTACGGCGCAATCCGTCGGTAGGCCCGGCAGCGCCTACCGGCAGGGCAGGTTGCCGGATTACGCGTCGTACGTGCAGCCCGGCAGCGCCATCGACACCGTGCTGCAGGGTCCCGGCTATCCGACCCCGATTACCCCGGTCAACCTGATTCCCAACGACAACTTCACCGCGATGAAGAAGCAATACGCCGAGGCGGGCCTCGGACGCAGCAACACCCGGTTCGGCTGGAGGCGGACATAGGGCAGCGCCCCGGGCCCGAGACCGACCGCCCCGGCCACCGCGGAACTGGCCGACCGCCCCCTGGAAGCATCAGGACCGCCCCCCGGCATTTGCCGGGGGGCGGTCCCGCTGTGGTCAGCCTCGCCGTTTACACCTTTGTGACTACGGCTTAGGCATCACCTTGTCCCAGAACCCGCAGTTGTGGTCTTCCCCGATCTGGCCCACGGACACGGCCTGGCTATCACCGCCAGGCGCCAGCGACATCTCATTCGAGTCGGTCCCGTTGTTCTTGAACTCGGGCCACGTCGGGGTGTTGAGGGCGGTCGGGTTCCCAGTGCGGGCGAAGGTGGTCACGCCCTCAACTTCCTGCGCCTGCAGCACCTGCATGTTCGCATCAAGGCCAGCAGCGATGGGGGTAAGGTCCCATGCGGCGACGTGCGCGGCGCCGGTCGGCGTGGTAGCCGCGCCAACGCCACCTACTTCGCCGGGAGGATCTCCGTTATCGATTTCGTACCCGTACACGGGCATCCAGCGTGCCAAGTCCTGGTCGGTGCGGAGTGAGCTGCACACGGTGGCGGAGTCGGCCGCGACCGTCCGCCACGCAACGAACGGCGAGTAGAAGCGCGACAGGGGGTAAAGAGCGAGCACCTGCGGCGCCAGGTTGCCGTACTGGTTGCCGACCAACTGCTCGTAATCGCTTTGCGTGGTGGCGGTACCCAGAAGGTTCTCATCACGATCCGTGCCTGCGATGACGGGTACCCGGTTCACCGCACCAGTCTGGAGTGCCTGCCGGAGTGTCATGGTGAGTGTCGTGCCGTTGATGGTCGGCGCGATCGTGCCCTGCCCGCCAAACTGATACCCCAGGCCGGCTGCCTGTTCGATCAACGTCGCTGGCGCTCCCCGCAGGCACGCGGCCACATCTGAGGCGCTCCCGCATCCCACGGCGGCGGCGAAACCGGCACCGATACTGTCCGCCTGGGCCTGCGTCGGCAGGGTTGACTTGCAATCCTGGGATTCGAGTGTTCCCCCGACCTGCGGCATGATACCGAGCAGTGTGTTGTATTCGCCGCTTGTGCTGATCCCCTTGTGGAACAGTCCATGGGCGGTTGGCGATGCGATCTGGTCACATACGCTCGACCCGCCGGCCGACTCGCCGTAGATCGTGACGCTGTTCGGGTCGCCGCCGAATGCCGCGATGTTGTCCTGCACCCAGCGCAGCGCGGCCTGCTGGTCTTGCAGGCCGTAGTCGCCGGAGTGCGGGCCAAGTGCGGAGTCGGCCAGGAACCCGAAGATGCCCAGCCGGTAGTTCATCGACACGATGACTTCGTTCCCGGTGTTCGCGAGCAGCGTGTTGTCACCATTCCCGGAGCCATTGCGGAAGCCGCCGCCATGAATGTGGGCCATTACCGGTAGCAGGCCGTGCCCAGCCCCTTCCGGTGGTGCCCAGACATTGAGGTAGAGACAGTCCTCACTCCCGGCACCATTAGCTTGCGTGCACTCGCTGCCGAATGCGGTGGCGGCCAGCGTGGTTGCCCATGGCGCGTGCGGCTGCGTTGGCGCCCAGCGCAGTGACCCGACCGGGGGGGCCGCGTACGGGATACCGAGCCATTCGCGGTCACCGCTGACTACGCCATACCCCGAGCTCGGCGACGTGGGCGGCGGCAAGCCGCTACCGTTGGTAATGATGCCGCAGACCGGGCCGGTGGTGGTCTGCACGTCGGTGCCTGGCGCGCAGGCGGGCGCCTGCGACAGTGCCGACTTCGCTGAAGTGGTGGCCTGGACCACTGTGCCGGTGCCGACCATCAGAATTACTGCGGCAGCCACCGCGCCGACGAGCCGGGGTCGCCATAGGGGTGATGGGATTAATCTCATACCGCACACCTTTCTGCATTTGGCTGAACCCATTAGTTCCGCTCGCCGGCGGCGACGACATGTTCAACGTGGAACACCCGAGCGACGGGCGCGCGCTCGACACGCAGCTGAACCGTGCGCTCGCGCTTCTCGAAGGACCGCAAAAGGAGGTGGGTGCCCGAAGATGAGATGGGAATCGCTCGGCAGCGGTGTCTACAGCCCAGTGGCGGTGAGCCTGGGATCCGGAAGCCTCATCGTCCTCGGGCGTAGCTCGGCGAACGAGCTCCTGCGCGCGGAGTGCCGAGACGGCGACTGGGACACCTTCGAGTCGCTGGGCGTCCCGGTCGCGCTGCTCGAGGGACCCGCAGCGATCCCGGTCGAGTGGCCGCTCGCGGCCTGCTGCAATGGCCGCGGCCTGCCCCATCTCTTCGCTCGAGGACCAGATGGGGAACTCCTGCACATGCACGGCGTCGGCGACCCCTGGACCAGGTTCCAGTACCTGGGCGCTCCCGCGGCGGTGAGCGGAACCACGGCCATCCCCATGGGCTTGGCCGGCCCGCCGACGGCCTGCTCCCGGGCCGCGGAGACCGTCGACGTCTTCGCCGTCGGGCAAAACGGCGGCCTTCTCCACGCCGCCTGCGAGAGCGGGGAGTGGGGAGAGTTCGAGTCGCTGGGAGCGCCGAGCGCTCGCTTCGACGACACAGCTACGACCGTCCCACTGTCGGGTCCGCTCGCGGCCTGCAGCTTCGGCGGCGGGCTCGCGGTCTTCCTCCGCGGCCACGTCGGCGACCTCATGATGAAGCGCTGGGACGGCACGGCATGGAGCGGCTTCGAATCGCTCGGCTCGCCGGGGGAGCGGGACCCGGTCTATCCAGCGGTCACCTTCCCAACGCCCCTTGCGGGACCGCCCACCGTCTGCAGCTGGGGCCCGGATCGCACCGACGTCTTCGCGCGCGGAATCCACGGTGATGCCCTGCATCGGGTCTGGAACGGCGAGTACTGGAGCGAGTTCCAATCGTTGGGCATGCCGATCCAGGAGAAGACGAGCGGCAGCGTGCTGCCGTTCACCGGCGTGCTGACCGCCTGCAGCTGGGGACTAGGACGACTTGACGTCTTCGGCCGCGCCATCGACGGACAGCTCTACCACGCATGGTGGGACGGCGACTGGGACCACGACCTTCGCGAGCCGGCCCGTGGACCGAGAAGTTGGCGTCGTCGACCCGGCGGATCTCCCGCTCGAATTCGGCCTCACGTAGCTGGCGGGCCGACGGCGGCCGGCTCCTGACTGCGTAGCAGGTGGAGGGGGTCGTGGCGCTATCACCGATCGTCTGGGTCAGCGCCTCCCCCGGCGAACTCGCAGCTCGAAGCCGATAGCCGACGTTCTGGCGCCGCAGGGCAGCCCGGCTTGGCTACGGCCAGGTCAGATCGACCAGCACGATCACCCCACTGCTGCCCGCCGCTTCTTCCAGCGGGCCGTCGGCGCGACCAAGCGCACGCCGGTCGAGGTCGTCACTGACAAGGCGCCGACGTACCCGGCGGTGTTGGAAGCGTTGCTGCCAGCGGCCTGGCATCGCACCGATCAGTACGCCAACAACCGTATCGAGGCCGACCACGGCCGCCTCAAGTCGAGGCTGGGTGCCATGCGCGGATTCAAGCAGGACCGCAGCGCCAGGGCCGTCATCGCCGGGCACGGCTTTTTGCAGAACGTCCGCCGAGGGCATTACGAGCTTGCCGTCGACGGGCCGGTGAACCGGCGGGTGGCGGTCGCGTTCGAGGAGCTGGCCCTCGCCATCTGACACCGGACTCGATCGCGACTTCACCATGCCGTGGATCGACCAGATGCAACACCGCCTGCTGGGGTACTGGGAGAACGAAGAGGAGACGGCGGCGGCGATTGACCGAGCCGGCTGGATGCACACCGGCGACCTGGCCACGGTGGACGCCGACGGTTACGCCAACATCGTCGGACGGATCAAGGACATGGTCATCAGGGGCGGCGAGAACATCTACCCACGCGAGGTCGAGGAGTTCCTGTACGGGCACCCGGTCATCAGCGACGTCCAGGTGATCGGGGTCCTGGACGCGCGCTACGGCGAGGAGCTGTGCGCCTGGGTGCGCGTCAAGGAGGGCCAGAGCGTCACCGGCGACGAGCTGCGCGAGTGGTGCAAGGGCAGGATCGCGACCTTCAAGATCCCGCGCTACTGGAGGTTCGTGGACGCCTTCCCGATGACGGTCACCGGGAAGGTCCAGAAGTTCAAGATGCGCGAGACCTCGGTCGTCGAGCTGGACCTGGAGCAGGTCTCGAGCATCGAGACGGCCTGAGCCAGCCCCGGGAAGGGGAAGGCCCGGCAGGGAGCCGACCCGCCAGGCCTTCCCCTTCCCTCACGGCTGGGCACAGACCGCGCGGCCGCTCGATGCCGTCGCCGGTTCAGTGGTGGAGCTGGCCCCGGATGCCGCCCCGGAGGACGGCGATGAAGGTGGCCGGGCGCGCGGTGGCGCTGGCCATCCCGGGCATCGCCATGACGAGCAATCCGACAAGGAGCGCGGCCAGGGAGGCGATGGCGAGCGCACGTCGGTGCACGACTCGGTGCACGCACGTGCTCCTTTCGTCGATTTGCGGCGATATTGATCAAGCCAGGCACATCCCTCGGTGCAACCGGCACAGCATAAAGCACGCTCAAGCGTCACGGTCGGAGGCCGGGTGCGGCTGTTACAGTCCACGGCATGGCGACGATCGGCATCCACCTGGACCGCGAGGCACCAGTCGACGAGGCCGCCGAGCGTGGCGCCGACTGCGTGCAGTTCTTCATCAGCGACCCGCAGGGCTGGAAGATCCCGGCGCCGGGGCCGCGTGCCGCCGAGATCGCGGCCACCTCGATGACCAAGTACGTGCACGCGCCCTACACCATCAACCTGGCCTCGGGGAACAACCGCATCCGCATCCCCTCGCGCAAGATCCTGGCGGACACCTGCCAGGCGGCCGAGGCCTTCGGGGCGGTGGCGGTGATCGTCCACGGCGGCCACGTCACCGCCGACGACGACCCCAGGCAGGGCTTCCTGCGCTGGCGCAAGGCGCTGGAGCAGCACGAGTCGCCGCTGCCGCTGCTGCTGGAGAACACCGCGGGCGGCAACTACGCCATGGCCAGGCGGCTGGACACGCTGGCGGGGCTGTGGGAGCAGGTCGGCGACCTCGGCCTCGGCTTCTGCCTGGACACCTGCCACGCCCATGCCGGCGGCGAGCGCCTCGACGGCATCGTCGAGCGGTTCAAGGCCATCACCGGCCGCGTCGACCTGGTGCACGCCAACGACTCCAAGGACACCGCCGGCTCCGGACGCGACCGCCACGAGAACCTCGGCCAGGGGCAGATCGGCGTCGAGGCGATCGCGGAGGTGGTGGCCGCCGCCGGCGTGCCGGCCATCTGCGAGACCCCTGGCGGCGTGGCCGAGCACCGAGCGGACATCGAGGCGCTCCGCTCGCGGCTCAGCGGCTGAGCCGCGACCTGGTTCCGGCTATCCTTTCGGCACCATGCCATACAGGCCCGTCGCAACGCCCGGACGGTGGAGGAGCCGATGCCAGCCAAGCCGGAGACCAATCCCACCAAGGCCGCCCTGGAGACCGCGGTCCTCGACCTGACCGACGACGAGATCGTCGAAGCCCTGCTGCGCCGCGCCCCCAACCACATCAAGGACGCGTTCGAGGCGCGCAAGGCCTACACCTGGCCGATGGAGGCCAAGCGGAACGTGCTCGCGACGCTGGCCCGCCGGCTGGAGTCCGGCCGCAAGGCAGCCTCGCGGTAGCGCGGCTCAGCCGGCGGCGGCGTCGCTGGGCTCCGGCACGGTGAACGGCTCCGGCCGCCTCGGGCGGGCGTTGTCGAGCGCCGGGTGCTCGACGATCGCCACCACCCGGCTGGCCAGGAACCGGGCGGTACGGACCGGCTGACCGGTTCGGGTGACCTCGACGACTTCGATGAGGTTGCGGCGGGTGTTGACCTCGACCCGCCGGCCGTCGCGGGTGGCCACCACGTCGAAACCGCGCACCTCGTGCCCGGTATCGATCAGCACCTCCACGCGATCTCCACGCATGCTCGCAGGGTAGCGCGCCAACGGCTGCCAGGGGAGGCCGCTACAGGATCACGCCGAGCACGGCGGCCGCGGCGGCCACCGCGGCGCCGTCGCGCGCACTGGCGAGCTCGTCGACCGCCGCCACCGCGGCGACGGTGTCGAGGTCCTGTGCCAGCGCGGCGTCCACCGGCTCCGGCAGGGTCCGGCCGGCACCCTGGCGCCCCGCGCCGGCGCGGAAGCCGGCGTCGAAGGCGGCCCGCCGCCACGATTCCAGCCGCTCTCCCGCCAGCTTCAGCTCCTCGGAGTCGAACTCCCACGCCGAGCGGTAATGGTGGCCGAGCAGGGCCAGCCGGATCGCGGCGGGCTCGTGGTCGCGCACCAGCTCCCGCGCGAACACCAGGTTGCCGAGCGACTTCGACATCTTCTCGCCCTGGTAGCGGACTATCCCGGTGTGCAGCCAGCGGCGCACGAACGGCACCCCGTTGGCCGCCTCGGACTGTGCCCGCTCGGACTCGTGGTGCGGATAGACGAGGTCGGCGCCGCCGCCGTGCAGGTCCAGGGTGGTCCCGAGGTAACGGCGGCTCATCGCCGAGCACTCCAGGTGCCAGCCGGGGCGGCCCGCCCCCCAGGGGCTGTCCCATGCCGGCTCGCCCGGCTCGCTGCGCTGCCAGACCACGAAGTCGAGGGGATGCCGCTTGCGGGCGTCGTCGGGATCGCCCCCGTGCTCGGCCAGCAGCTCGCGCTGCTCCGCGGGGTCCAGTCCGGAGAGGTCCCCAAAGGCCGGGAAGGTGGTCACGTCGAAGAACAGCGTGCCGCCGACCTCGTAGGCGTGCCCGGCGGCGACCAGCTGGGCCGCCAGCTCGACCATCGAGGGGATCTCAAGGGTCGCCCTGGGGAAATGGGTGGGCCGCGCGATGTTCAGCGCGTCCATGTCGTACAGGTAGGCGGCTGTCTCGCGGCGCCCCAGCTCGAGGTAGTCCTCGCCGTTGCGGGCGGCGCGCGCCAGCACGTCGTCGTCCACGTCGGTGACGTTCTGGCAGTAGATCACCTCGTGCCCGCGGCTGCGCAGGAAGCGTGTCAGCGTGTCGAAGGCCGAGTAGGTGAAGGCGTGGCCGACGTGCGCGGCATCGTAGGGGGTGATGCCGCAGACGTAGAGGGTGACGCGTCCGCCCAGCTCCAGCGGGGCCGTACCGGTCGGGGGACCGCTGAGCACGAGGGGGGGACACGCGGGGTCGTCGGTCATGCTTGGGATGGTAGCGGCAGCCCGCCCCTCCCGCGTTTGCGCACGCCGGGCCTCCCCCGGTGGACGGCGGTGCCGCCTGCTAGCCTTCGGCCATGCATCGTTCCCCGGAGCCGTTCGCGGTCACCGGGGCCGCCGTGATCGACGGCACGGGCGGCCCGGTCCTGCCCGGCCGGACCGTGCTGGTACGCGGCGGCGTGATCGAGCGCGTCGACCCGGCGGGCGCCGTGCCGCCACCACCCCCGGGGATTCGGCGCATCGAGGGAACCGGGCGCTCCCTGCTGCCCGGCTTCATCGACACCCACGTCCACCTCGACTTCTGCTCGCCGGCAGCGGTGCTCCGCGGTGGCGTGACCAGCGTGCGGGACCTCGGCTGGCCAGCCGGCCGCCTGGAGGCCCTGCGGCGCGACGCCGAGCGGTCCCCGACCAGCTCGCCGCGCCTGCTGACCGCCGGCCAGATGGTCACCTCGCCGGGCGGTTACCCGAGCAGCGCGGCCTGGGCGCCACCCGGCACGGCCATGGAGGTCGAGGGGACCGAGCAGGCCGCGGCTGCCGTGGCGGAGCTGGCGGCGGCCGGGGCCAGCGTGATCAAGGTCGCCCTGGACTCCACCAGGGGGGCGCCCCCGCTGCCCGCGCCCACCCTGGCGGCGGTGGTCGCCGCCGCCACGGAGCGCGGGCTGGACGTGACCGCCCACGTCGCCGGCCCCGCGGAGGTCGCCAAGGCGCTCGACGCGGGCGTCACCGAGCTCGCCCACTGGCCGTTCGGCCAGGAGCTGCCCGGCGACCTGATCCGGCGCATGGCCGCCTCGATGACCGTGGTGCCGACCCTGCACATCGACCCCTCTCCGGCGCGGCGGCGCGGCGTCCGCGCGTTCGTGGCCGCGGGCGGGCGGGTGGTGTACGGCACCGACCTCGGCAACCAGGGACCGCCGCCGGCGGTCGACGTGGCCGAGCTGGAGCTGCTCGTGGAGGCGGGGCTCTCTCCGGTCGGCGCGGTGGCGGCGGCGACCTCGAATGCCGCCGAGCACCTTGGGCTCCGGGCGATCGGCAGAGTGGCGCCGGGATGGGTGGCGGACCTGTTGCTGGTGGACGGTGACCCGCTGGAAGACTTGCGGGCGTTGACGCGGGTCCGGCTGGTGAGCAGGGCCGGCTGGATTGCCGGATGAAAGGCCGCGCCCACGCGCGCGGAACCGCCGGCGGGAATTCGATGGCACTGGGTCCAGGCGCCCGACCGCCACGCCGCCCCCGCTCGGCTCGGCCGGAGTTTGGGAGGACCGTCGCGGACCCGATCGCGCCCGGTTTCCCCGGCGGGCGGCGACCCACGGGCCGCGGGCGCGTTCGGCTTTCCCGGGCGCCCGTGTCCCAGCCGGACCGGTGGACTCGCCCGCCGGGATTTCCGGGAGCCGGGCGCACTGCCGGCGGTTCCATGGGTCGCCCACCCCGGCGATCGACGATGGTGGCGACGCGATTCAACTCCAACGATCACCGCAATTGGTTTGACCCGGGCAACGATTGCCAAAAGGTCGCCAACATGGCGGTGCTGGATGACGACGCCAACACCGACCACCGGCGCGGGGTCCGGCGCACGCCGCCGGCTCCACCTGTCATCGCGGAAATACCCCGCCGAGCTTGGTCGCGGCCACTCGATACCCGAGCGGCTCGGGGGGCACCGCGGCTCCGGCCGGCCCGCGCGCCGCCCACCTGCGGTGCCAGCCGCGTCCCAGCCGTCAGGACATTGCCAGGAGGCGCCGAGACCGCCGCTGGCGCGACCGCTCCCACCACCCGCTCCGACCGGGATCGCGCGACGCTCCGCGCGGGTCTCCGGAGCGGGTTTCCCGCTCACCTTTGGCCGCCCGCTCTGGTCGCGGTCGCCCGCCGTTTGCCGTCCGGACACCGGCGGGTGCGGGCCGGCGCCCGCCGCCGGCCCTCCATCCGAGCCCTCGGGCACGCTCCTCGCAGAAATACTCTGAAGAAGAATATGGCGCTTGCAGTTGCCAACGGCCGCGCGCGTGGTTACCCTTGCCCAAATCTGGGTTGCACGGGTTTCGCCAGCGCCGATACAGGTGAAAGGAGCCATGATGGGCACCAAGACCATCACCATGTACGTCTCGGACATGGATCAAACCGAGATTCCAGCTGGGCAGGTTTATCAGCTCCAGGTCAAGCACCCCGACGGGTCGACGCAGGTCCTCGATATCTCCGAGAGGAACTACCGCGACCTCAAGATCGACGGCGTGGGCAAGATCCTGAAAAAGCGGGGGCGCAAGCCGGGCAGCACCACCAGGGCCACCGCCACCACCGGTCGCCGGCGCTCGGCGAAGGCGGACTCCTAGCACCGATTCGACGGGGGTTTACGCGGGGATCGCCGGCGCCAGCGCGCCACAGTTCAAGACGTCGGCGCTTCCTGGCACTGTGGGCAGAGGCCGAACACGTCGGCCTGATGGCCCGCCACCGTGAAGCCCCTGCGGCGCGCGACCCGGGTTGCCCAGGGCTCGACCTCGCACGCGTCGATCTCTTCGACGCGTCCACACCGCTGGCACACCAGATGGTGATGGTGCACCGGCCTGCACAGCCGGAACAGCGCCTCCCCGCTCTCACGCCGGAAGATATCGACCTGCCCGGAGTCGACCAGGCCCTGGAGCGTCCGGTAGACGGTCGCCAGGCCAACCGTACGGTCGAGCTGCGCGTGGAGGTCCTGTGCCGACAGCGGCTCCGGGGCCCGCCGCAGCGCGCTCAGGACAGCCGAGCGCTGGCGGGTGCTCCGTGCGTGATCGGAAGTACGCTGAGTAACCATCCCAGCCAGTCTACTCTGCCGCTCTCTCGTGCCCGCCGGCGCCCCCGCGTTCGCGCTCTTCCCCGCAACCAGGCCGATGCAATCTGGCAGCTCCTGCCAAGATATGATAACTAGTCACAATAGACTATTTTTGGGGACCTGGACGACGGGCCGGTCGAGGGGAAATTGGGGTGGCTCCTACGTGCCCGAGGTGGTGCGGCGGGAGCAACTGTCCGCCGCCAACTCGCTGCTGGGCCTGTCGCAGCAGGCCTCGGTGGTGCTGGGACCGGCGATCGGCGCGGGCCTGATCGTGCTCGGTTCGGCGCCCACGGCCCTGCGCCTGGACGGCCTGACCTTCATGGTCGCCATCGGCGTCGGCGCCGGCCTGGCGGCCCTGACCGTCGGGCGCGCCCGCCCTCCCCTCCCGCCGGGATCGCCGGGGCGCCGCCCGCGCCCGCCCGCCCCGCCGCCATCGTTCCCAGTGTCGTCCACGCGGAAAGCGCCCAGGGCTCGATCCAGCCGTAGCGCGATCTTGGCCGGTCGCCGGGACGACGGCGGCGCGCCTTGCTGCTTGTGCGGCCAGATGTGCCAGGATTGGCTACCGTGTAGCAACCGCCGAACCCGTACGAGAGCCACTCGATCATCATGGCAACTTCGAGCGTCCACCTCGAGATACCGGCCTCAGGCGCCTATCTGGCGGTCGCCCGGGCGGCGGCCACCGGCCTGGCCGCCCAACTGCATTTCACCTACGACCAGATCGACGACCTGCGGATCGCCGTCGACGAGGCGTGCACGCAGTTGATGGCCAGGCGCGGCAGCGCGGACACCATCCACCTCGCCTATCACCTCGACGGCCCCGAGCTGTCGGTCGAGGCCTCGGTGGAGGCCGACGACCGCGGCGGGCCGCTGGAGCGCGACACCTTCGCGTGGCAGATCCTCACGGCGCTCTCCGACGAGGTCGTCGAGCAGGACCACGGGACCCGGCTGCTGATCAGAATCCGGAAGTCCGGCGGATCAGGGTGAGCGAGCTGTCCCAGGACGACGCCATCGTCGATCGCGGGACCGGCACGGAAGCCCAGCCAGCCCGAGCCGTGGACCGCGGCTACGCCAGGGACCTGTTCCAGCGGTTCTCCACCACGCGCGACCCCGCCATCCGCGAGGAGCTGGTCGGCATCCACCTGCCGCTGGTCGAGTACCTGGCCAGGCGCTTCCGCAACCGCGGCGAGCCGCTGGAGGACCTGGTGCAGGTCGGGACCATCGGGCTGCTGAAGGCGATCGACCGCTTCGATCTCGACCGCGAGGTGGAGTTCTCGACCTACGCCACCCCGACGATCGTCGGCGAGCTGAAGCGCCACTTCCGGGACAAGGGCTGGGCCGTGCGCGTGCCGCGGCGGCTCCAGGAGCTGAACCTCTCGCTGACCAAGGTGGTCGCCGAGCTGTCGCAGGAGATCGGCCGCTCCCCCACGGTGCGCGAGATCGCCGACAAGATGCGGCTGTCCGAGGAGGAGGTCCTCGAGGGCCTGGACACCTCCAACGCCTACGCCGTGGTGTCCCTGGACGCGCCGGCGGCCGGCGAGGACACGCCCTCGGTGAGCGACCACATCGGCATCGAGGACGGCAGCCTGGAGGCGCTCGAGTACCGCGCGGCGCTGGGGCCGATCATCGCCGAGCTGCCGGAGCGCGAGCGGCGCATCCTGTACCTGCGCTTCTTCCGGGCCATGACCCAGTCCCAGATCGCCCAGAGCCTCGGGATCTCGCAGATGCACGTGTCGCGGCTGCTCAACCGCACCCTCGGCCTGCTCCGTGAGCGGCTGCTCGCCGACGAGGGCGACTAGGCCATGCTGGTCGCGCTGATCGTGAACCCCCACGCGACCAAGGTCTCCGAGCGGGTGCGGCACCGCGTGACCGCGGCGCTGGCGGTCGAGCACAAGGTCAAGGTCCACCTCACCGGCCAGCCGGGACACGGCGGCGAGCTCACCCGGCGCGCGGTCGACGACGGCGCCGAGCTGGTGGTGGTGCTGGGCGGCGACGGCACCGTCAACGAGGTGGTCAACGGCCTGTCCGGCACGTCGGTGCCGCTGGGCCTGGCGGGCGGCGGCAAGACCAACGTGTTCGCGCGCGGCCTCGGCCTGCCCGGCGACACCACCCACGCCTGCGACCGCCTGCTGGAGCTGCTGCGCGCCGGCACCGTGCGGCGGATCTCGCTCGGCAACGCCGACGGCCGCGCGTTCACCTTCGGCGCCGGCCTCGGCCTCGACGGCGCGATCGTCCGCGACGTCGAGCGGCGGCGGCGCGCACGGCAGCTCTACGGCGACTCGGCGTACGTAGCCGCGGGTCTGAAGACCCTGTTCCTGAGCTACGACCGCGAGCACCCGCACCTGAAGGTCCAGCGAGCCCCGGGCAGGGCCTCGCTCACCGGCTTCTTCGCGCTCGTCTCCAACGGCGATCCCTTCACCTATCTGGGACGCCGGCCTTTCCGGCCGACGCCGCTGGCGACCTGGGAGGGCGGCCTCGACGTGCTGGTCGGCCAGACCATGTCCGCGCCCGCGATCACCCGGGCGCTGACCGGCATGCTCTCGCCGCGGCCGCGGGCGACCTACCCGCGGTTCCCGGTGCTGCACGACGAGCGGAGCTTCGTGCTGGAGTCGGACGTGCCCCTGGCCTTCCAGCTCGACGGCGAGTATCTCGGCGACCAGACGCGGGTCGAGTTCCGGCTGGAGGAACACACCCTGGAGGTGGTGGCGCCCACCGCCTCCAGCACGCCGCGGCCGGGTTAGAAGGGGGCGCCGTCGAGCGCGCGGCGGAGCTCCCCGGGGCGGTCACTGACGATCACCCCGACCCCGAGGTCGGCCAGCCGTCTGGCGATCTCCGGGTCGTCCACCGTCCAGGCCAGGAGCTGGAAGCCGACGTCCACGGCCCGAGCGGCCGCCAGCTTGGCCATGGGACCGAAATAGGCGGACGCCTGCGCGGCCAGCGCGGAGCAGCCGCACAATTCCGCCCCACGCAGCGCCCGGCCGAGCGGCACCAGCGCCGAGGAGATAAGCCCGACGCTGATGCCCTCCAGCGCCGGCACGGCCGCGGCGACCAGTTTGCGGGAGAACGACGAGACCAGGACGCGGTCGCGGTCGGGACGTCCGGCCAGCGTGGCGGCCAGCAGGTCGGCAACCTGCGCGGGCCCGTCGGGACCCTCGCCACGACATTTCACCTCCACGTCCACCAGGGCATTGCTGGGAAGCGAGTCCAGCGCCTCGGTCAGGGTGGGCACCCGGATGGATTCCTGGCCGCCGCGATGGCCGTTGCGACGGGGCGACCCACTGGCGTCGAGCCGCCGGACCTCGGCCAGCGTGTGCTCGCGCACCGGGCCGCGGCCATTGGTGGTGCGGCCGAGCCCGGCGTCGTGCAGGCAGACCAGCACCTGGTCGGCGGTGCGGCGGACGTCGAGCTCCACCCCGTCGGCGCCATCGCTGATGGCGGCTCGAAAGCCCGGCAGGGTGTTCTCGGGCGCCAGCAGGCGGGCGCCACGGTGACCGAGGATGCGCGGCAGCGGTGACCTCCTTTGACGGAGCCGATCTCGGCCCATGCTGTGCAGGATCTCGGCCATGGAACCGTCTGGCAAACCAGCAGCTTGCCCGATACCAGCCATCATGACTTCTGACTGCGTAGTTCTCCTGAGGAAAAACCGGTGGGCCCCACAATTGGTCATCCAGACTACGCATCGAGGGGGGATATTTGCACTTTTCGCCAGGCCTGAAGCGGGGTTTCGGCGGCGCTGAACCGCCCTGGATCGGCTGCTCAGGGCCTCCGAGGGGTGCTGTTTGCCATGGATTCATCCGCTGCCGCGAGAATTGGGATCTTCCCTTTGGGCTAGGGCTGTCTTAGACTCACGCCGCTCTAGTGATGGGACCGCGCTATTGGATCCCTTCACGGACCTTTCGAGCACTTGCCCTTCCCCCGGGGCTTTGCACGAGAAAGTGAGGATTGTCAATGGATTGGCGCCATCGTGCCCGCTGCCGTGACGTAGACCCGGAGTTGTTCTTCCCGGTCGGTACCACCGGGCCCGCCGAGGCCCAGGTGCAGGCGGCCAAGGCCATCTGCGCGCTCTGCCCAGTCCGAGAAGAATGCTTGCAGTGGGCGCTCGACACCGCGCAGGACGCCGGCGTCTGGGGCGGCCTGTCGGAGGAGGAGCGCCGGGCGCTGCGGCGTGGCCAGCGGCGGCGGGTGCGTATCGCCTAGGATTCGGAACCGTGCGGGTGGCCGGGCACGCGGCCACGAACTGACAACCGAATGTGGGATCACGGGCCTGGCCGAGCGCCAGGCCCGACCACGTGGACCGTCGAGCGCCAGGAACGGGGCAGCCCCGGTACGTCAGGGGCGACGGGCTCGTCTGGATCGCGGGATTCCTTCCATCCAGTGAAACTGGTACGATCCGGTTTGGCACGGGAACCAGTGGGTGAGCCGGATTCCAGGGACATGGCGTCGCAGAGGCGGCGCGAAGTGGACCGCGGATCTCTCCGAAGGGGCGCATGGGCGACGCCGTTCGCATCCTGATAGCGGATGACCATCCCCTCACCCGGGACGGGATCAAGGCCGCGCTGGCGATGGACCCCGGGTTGAAGGTCATTGCCGAGGCGGCCGACGGCCAGGAGGCGGTCAGCCTGGCGGCCTCGGAGCGGCCGGACGTCGTGCTGATGGACGTGAGAATGCCGAGGCTGGGCGGGATCCGGGCGACGCAGGAGATCATGCGGGTCGTGCCCGGCACCCGGGTGGTGATCCTCACGGTTGAGGAGACCCAGGCCCGCGTCGGCGAGGCGATCCAGGCCGGCGCGGTCGGCTACCTGCTGAAGGACATCGACGCCCGCGAGCTGGCCAGGGCCGTGCACCTGGCCGCGCAGGGCAGCGCGGTGATCCACCCCAACCTGACGCGCCAATTCATCGAGGAGATCCGCCAGCTCACCCGCGGCGAGCAGACGGTCGCCTCGCTGTCGGCCAGAGAGGTCGAGGTGCTGCAGATGATCGCCTACGGTTCCACCAACCGGGAGGTGGCCGACGCCCTCCACATCTCACCTCAGACCGTGAAAACCTATCTGGAGCGCATCTTCACCAAGCTCGGCGTCTCCGACCGCACGCGAGCGGTCGCGGTCGCCCTCAAGCACGGGATCGTGGAGTAGATGATCGGACTGGGCACCCTGGCGCTGTTCCTGCTCGCCGTCGTGGCGGGCATCGGGGCCGGCGCGATCCGCGGCGGCAAGGCTCGCTCCCTGCTGGAGGCGAAGGTCCACGCCAAGGTCGTCGGCCTGGTGTGCCTCGGGTTGCAGGCGATCGTCGGCGCCCTGGCGCTGCGCTCGGTGGGCATCCCGCGAGGGGTCGGCGCCCTGCTGCTCGGATTGGCGCTGGTCGGCCTGCTGGGCGTGGCCCGCGCCAATGGGCAGCTTCCAGGCGTGCCGCTGCTGGCGCTCGGCCTGCTGGCGAACCTGCTGGTGCTGGTGCTCAACCTCGGCGTACCGGTGTCGGTGGAGACGCTCGATCACGCCGGCGTGGCGGTCGAGCAGCCGGTGCCCCACCGGCCAGACGCCAAGCACGTGATCGACGGCCCTGGCACGCGGCTGGCGGTGCTCGGCGACCGGCTGGCGGTGCGGCCGCTACGGACGGCCGCCAGCTTCGGCGACGTTGCCGAGTTCGCGGGCCTGTTCCTCCTGGCGCAATGGCTGGTGATCGGGAGCGCACGGCGGGAAGAGGATGCCGCCCACGGCTCCCCCGAGGCCAGAACGGTCCCGTGGTCGACGTGGGCGGACTAGGAGGCCTGCGCCCCTCCTCAGCCGACGACTTCCTCCTGCAGCTCGCTGGCCAGCTCGCGGATCTTCGCCTCGGGGTAACGGCGATGGCCACCCAGGGTCTTCAGGAACGGCAGCTTGCCTTCCTTGGCCCAGCGCGACACCGTCTTCGGCGACACGTGGAGGATGTCTGCCACCTCAGCGGTACGCAGGTATGCCGGAGCTTCGATCTTGGTGCTCGCCTTGCGCGCAACTGCCACGATGCATCCCTTTCTCGCGTCCGGACGAGCCTGGCCATCTCCTCCCAGGCCAGCCCGGAGTGGACCGGCTGTTCGCTCGACACCGACCGGTTGGGGCGTGCGGCGGAGACGGCCCTGTCGGTCGACCTGCTGTGAGCAGTACGAACAGGGCGATTATTAGTAGCGGCCCTTCAGCCTGCCATAGCCCGGTTGGGCCGTTTCAGCTTGGATGCTACCTACTGTCAGTTACCTAGGCTGTCCCTGCAACCCAGCAGGTCAACAGGCCTTTCAGCAGTGCGAGCAAGCGGTGCGGGCCGGGGGACATGGAAATCATCAGCGCAATTTCCGGGGTAGCCGCGCCTTGAGCCACTCGGCGGTGATGGCCAGGCCCTCCTCGAGACTCGTCCACGGCTGCCACCCGAGCACTTTGCCGGCTCTGTCGGGATCGAGCGCACAGCGGCGCGGGTCGCCGGGTCTGGGGGGCGCCCACTCGGGCTCACCCGACCAGCCGACCAGCGAGGCAAGCTGCTCGACCACGTCCAGCACGGAGGTGCCGGAGCCGGTGCCGATCAGCATGCGGCCGGTCGCGTCGGTGTGGACCGCCCTGGCCAGCGCGTCGACCGCGTCGTCGACGAACAGGAAGTCGCGCTCCTGGCGGCCGTCGCCCTCGACCCGGGGCGCGTGCTCCTGGAGCATCGACCACGCGGTCCTGCTGACCAGGCTCGGCCCGAGCGGGTCCTGGCGCGGGCCGTAGACGGTGCCGAACAGCAGCACCGCGGAGTCCAGCCCGCGGGCCGCGAAGGCGTTGGCATATGCCTCCAGCGCCAGCCGGCCCGCCCCCAGCGGGTGCACCGGCGCCGGGCGGTCGTCGGGCCTGGTGACGCCCGTGAGCTGGCTCGGGTACAGGTAGGCGCCGGACGAGGCCAGCACCACCTTGGCGCCGCCGGTGGCCGCGGCCTGGAGGACCTCGACCGCACCCGTCACCACCTGGCGGCCGTCGGCGGACGGCGCGGCCCAGATCCGGACCGGGTCGGCGGACATCGCCAGGTGGACCCAGGCGTCCGCGTGGATCCGCTCGGCCAGCACGGCCAGGCCGCCCTGGGTCACGTCCATGCGGTGGAAACGGACACCGCCGCGCCGGCGCGCCTCCGTCAGGTTCGCCAGGTTCCCGTGAGAGAGGTCGTCGACGACCACGACCTCGTCGCCCTCGGCCTGTAGCCGGTCGACCAGGTTCGCACCGAGGAACCCGGCGCCACCGGCCACCACGACGAGCAACCCTCGCCTCCTTGTTGAGAACTTGCGCATCCTAGCGCGATTCACCCACGCACCCGTCGTGGCGGCCAATAGGCGAATCGCACGATCCCGATCACGTCCTCGCGGGGGACCGCACCAAAGGAGCGGCTGTCGGTCGAGTGGCCGCGGCTGTCCCCGAGCACCGCCAGCTCGTCCCCTCCGAGACGCACGTCGAGCTCGACACCGCCCTGGAGCGCCGGACGAGCGGCGGCGTACGGTTCGGCGACCTGGCGCCCGTCGACCTCCAGGCGCCCGTCGACCAGCCGGACGTGCTCCCCCGGCAGCCCGACGACCCGCTTGACCATTTCCAGACCGGCGCGGCGCAGCAGGACCACCTCGCCCCGGCGGAGCGTGCCCCGCACCGGCCCCACCGCGATCCGCTGCCCCGGGTCCAGCGTCGGCCGCATGCTGTCCCCCCGCACCAGCAGGGGCTCGAGCCGGGCCCGCCGCGCCGCCACGATCAGCCCCGCGACCGCCAGCAGGGCGAGCCCGCCAGGTGCCAGACCCCGCGCCCGTGCTCGCATTCGCCACCTTCCGCCGTTGGGCTAGAGCACCGGCATGTATCGGTGTCGCGCCGGGAACACCCACGGAGACCATGAGCCGTAACAGCGCGCACCGTGGATACGTGCCGGCGCTCTACTTGACTGATGCATCATGCTCCTTCGTCCTCGTGCCGGCCGAAAGCAGGCGGTGGTACCGTCAAACGAACACACGACGAGCACGGAAGGACGATGCCGATGATGGTCAAGCGCTTGGCCGCATGGCTTTCTCCGGACCGAGTCGCCCACGCCCACTGCGACCTGCCTTGCGGCGTCTACGACCCGGCGCAAGCCCGGATCGAGGCCGAGTCGGTGGCCAAGATCATCGAGAAGTATCACGCCAGCGACGACCCGGTCTACCGCGAGCGCGCCATCTTCATCAAGGAGCAGCGCAGCGAGCTGGTCAAGCACCATCTCTGGGTCCTGTGGACCGACTACTTCAAGCCGCAGCACCTCGAGCAGTTCCCGAACCTGCACGACCTGTTCTGGAGGGCGACCAAGCAGGCCGGCGAGGCCAAGCACTCGGTGGACCCGGCCGACGCGCAGAAGCTCCTGGAGCTCATCGATGAGATCGACGGCGTCTTCCAGAAGACCAAGAGCTGAGACCATCTTTTTCACGTGAAACGGCCGGTCCTTCCAGGGGCCGGCCGTTTGTGTGTGCCAGGTTTCAGTCTCAGGAGCTCGCCAGGCGCTTGCCTCGATAGTTGGGGAAGATCAACGGCTGGTGCTGCCAGCAGAGGCCGCTCTTGTTGTAAATCGACAGCCTGGTGTCGCAGTCCGGCTCACGGCACACGCGTCCGACCCGCTCCACCTTGGACGGGGGCGGATCGTTGCCAGGCCGGTGGCCCTTGACGTTCTCGGATCGCACGAAGTCTCACCGTCCTTCCCATCGTCTCGATGGGACCCGCATATCACGAGGAACCGGGCAACCTCAGCGGCGATTCCCGGGTCTTCCCAACTATCTATACGTGAGCGGGCATCAAGAGGGTTTCAAGGCGCACCGCGAGTCGTGGATTCCCTCGGGACCGGATTGCCTCGCGATGGGGTTCTTCAAGCGCCGGAAGGCCGGCGGATGCGGATGACCGCCTCGACCCGCGTGCGCAGCGTCTCGACCACGCGCGGCGAGACCGGCTCGGCGTCGGCGCAGCGCCGTACGAGCTGCTTGAAGCGCTGATCGAACTCGACCATCCGGCGGCAGTGCTCGCAATCGATCAGGTGAGCCTCCAGCTCGGCGCAGGTCGGCGGGTCGGACTCCTTGTCCAGGTAGGGCCAGAGGTGACGCCTGACCTCGTCGCAGCCGTCTACTTCGGGCGAACCCATTCCTGTCCCTCCTCGAGCAGCCCGCGCTCGGCGGCGAACTCCCAGAGCCTCTTCTGGAGTTGGCGCCGCCCGCGGTGCAGGCGAGACATCACGGTCCCGATCGAGGTGCCCATGATGTCCGCGATCTCCTTGTAGGAGAATCCTTCGACGTCGGCCAGCAGAACGGCGACCCGGAACTGCTCGGGCAGCGAGTCGAGCGCCTCCCGGACCTCGTGCTCCGGGATCCGCTCCAGGAGCACCTCCTCAGGCGATTCCGACCCGCCCCCCCCATTGGCATTGGCGATGCGCTGGTAGAGCGAGAAGTCGTCGACGTCATCCGTCGACACCGACTGCGGTTCGCGCTGGTGCTTGCGGTAGGTGTTGATGTACGCGTTGGTGAGGATCCGGTACAACCAGGCCTTCAGATTGGTTCCCGGCTCGAACTGGTGGAACGCGTTGTAGGCGCGCAGGAAGGTCTCCTGGACCAGGTCCTCGGCGTCGGCTGGGTTGCGGGTCAGCCGCAGCGCACCCGCGTAGATCGTGTCGAGCAGCGGGATCGCGGACTCCACGAAGCGGCGCTCGCGCTCCTCCGGGGTCTCCTCGGCGGGAGCGCGGCTGCCTTCCTCAGGTGTCCTGCTCTCCTGTTGGCCGAGCTCTCGGGCAAAGGGTTGCAAACGGGGTCCTTCCCGTTGATCCACTCGCGGTAGCGGTGACGCCAGCGCCCGTAGTGGCGCACCAGAGGCCAGTCCAAGCGCTGGGCGACACTCCTGCGCAGGATAGCAGGACAATGCCAGGCTGGAACTGGGCGAATCGGATCGGACGAACGTCTGCAAACGGCTACCTCGTCTGTTCGGGGAATTCAAGGTGTTCAACAGCGCGCATCCCGCGCGCATTCCCTGATGGGGAAACCGCGGAGGGGCGGGCGGCGCGGCGATGGCGGTCAGGAGTCGCCGGTAATGACCTGGATCTGGTCGTAGCCGGAGGAACCGCTGGGGTGCGGCGGGGCCTCGTCGGCGGTCTGGACCTTGCCCTGGCCGTCGATGGCTCGAACCTGGACGACGGTCCTGCCCGAGGTCGTCGACCGCCACGGCAGCCGCCACTGCCGCCAGGTCGTGCGCGCGAGCTGGCGCCGCAAGATCGCGGGCATCCAGGAGCGGCCGCCGTCCAGGGACACCTCGACCCGATCGATGCCCCTGTCCCCCGCCCAGGCGACCCCGGCGACCACCGCGCCGCCCTTGATCGAGCCAAGGTCCTCCGGCACGTCGATGCGGCTGGCGGTCTTGATCACCGCGGTGTTGTCCCAGCCGGCGTCACGCTGCCAGTAGCCCTTGTAGTCGTAGTCCACGACCTCGATCCGCTGCAGCCACTTCACGCTCTTCATCCCGTAGATCCCGGGGGCGATGATGCGGACGGGATAGCCGTGGGCCCGTGGCAGGGTCTGGCCGTTCATGCCGTAGGCGACCACCGTCTCCCCGTCCATGGCCTTGGCCACCGGCAACGAGTCGGTGTAGCCGCCGACGGCGTGGAACGCCACCCGCACGGCCCGGTCGGAGACGCCGCCGGCGCGCTCCAGCAGCGCCCGCAGCGGGACGCCGGTCCATTTCGCGGTGCCGACCAGGTTCCCGCCCACCTCGTTGGAAATGCACTGCATGGTGACGTACTGGTCGATGGCCGGCAGCGACTGCAACTGGTTGTAGGTCAGGGTGATCGGCGTTCCCACCAGCCCATCGATCCGCAGTTTCCAGGAGCCGGGATCGACGTCGGGGTCGATGATCGACTCGTCGACCACGTAATGGCGGTGGTTCGAGGTGATCTCGGGGCTCAGGCCCTGGATGGACCGGAACGGAGCGTCCTCCGGGGCGTCCGGCGGCAGCGCGGCCGGCTCGACGGGCGCGGCGCCCGCCGGGCGGGTCAGCGGCCTGCCGCCGCGGTCGCCCAGTCCTCCGGCGGAGAGGGCGCGCACCACCAGCCCGGCGGCGAGCAGCCCGGCGGCACCGGCACCCGCGCGGAGCACCTCGCGGCGCGTCCGGCCGATGCCGTGCGCGGGCGGCGGCACGCGGTCCCGCTCCAGCCGCTCCAGGGATCGCCGCAGCATCAGCGCGAACACCACTCCGGCCAGCACGACCAGCACGGCGTAGGTGGTCAAGGACGGCGCACCGGGCCCGGCCCGGTAGCCCGCGAGCGCGATCGCCGCCAGCAGAGCAGCCGCGGCGCCGGCCGCCGGCAGCCGCCGCGAGGGGGCTTGCCTGGCCACCACGATGCCGGCCACGCCACCGGCCAGCACGCTGCCGATGGTGAACCCGGTTGCGAACAGCCGCAGCGCCCAGTGCCCGAGCCGCTCGATGAAGAAGACCGCCACGCTCCCGGGGATCAGCTCGACCACCCGCTGTGCCAGGCCCAGCGCCGGAAACGGCACGTTGGCCTGCACCAGATGCGCCACCCCGAGCAGCGCGGTCGGCGGCAGCATCGCCGCCACGCCGGCTATGAACGCCTCGGAGGCGCGCAATCCCCGACCGTGTTCCATACCAACTTGAACGATAGTCCGTGGTCGACGATTGCGCGTCCCGAGGGCCCGCCTGGAGCGGTGGCGCAGCTCGGCGCTGGGGCCGGGCGCACCCGGGCTGGGCGGCGGCCCGCTCCGGACCAGGCGGGCCGCCGCCCAGCGCGAGCCGTCAGATCAGGCGGCGCCGCCGGCGACGGTACCCGGAGGAGCGGGAGCGCGACGCGTACCGCGAGCGGTAGCCGCGTCCGCGGAACCCGCCGTTGACGGCGTGGTACAGCAGCAGCAGGATCACCGCGCCGACCAGCCCGACCACGAAGGTGTAGAGGTTGAAGCCGAGGGTGCCCGACCGGTTCAGGACCTCGGAGGCCAGGAAACCGCCGAGCACGGCGCCCGCGACGCCGATGATGGCGGTGACCACGACGCCGCCCGGGTCACGCCCCGGGACCAGCATCTTGGCCACGACACCCACGAGCAGTCCCATGATGAGCAGGGCGAGGATGCTGACGATCATGTCGGCTCCTTTTCGCACGGAGACGCCGGGCCGCCGGCAATCCGAGCAACCCGGCACCAAGTAGGCTGCCCGCCTTCTACCGCGCTGAAACGCCCCTTCCCGGCGCTGTGGACAGCGGTGGCCGCTACAGCGCGGCGCCGGCCTGGTCGAGGTGGGCGGCGGCGGCCGGCCCGGACGCGCCGGGGCAGGGAGCGCCGGGGGCAGGCGGCGCTGGGGCGCCGGGGTCGGCGGGGTCAGGTGAGGTGGGTTCGGTGGCGGGGGGAGAGGGCGCTGGCGACGGCGCGGGCGAGGGTTGGGGCTTCGGCGGGGTCGAGGGTGGAGGCGGTGATGCGGATGCCGGGGCCGGAGCGCAGGCGGAACGGCTCGCCCGCGCGGACCGCCCAACCGTCCGCCAGCAGGTGCTGTACGGCGACGCTCTCGGCCCCGACCGGCACCCAGACGTTCATGCCGGAGCGCCCGCGGCTGGCGATGCCCTCCTCCGCCAGCGCGCGCCGCAGCGCCCGCAGGCGGGTGGCATAGGTCTGGTGGGCGCGCTCCAGCAGGGGGGCCGTCCCCGGCGCCGACCACAGCGCCGCCACCAGGAGCTGCGAGACGTGGCTCACCCAGCCGGGCCCGAGCAACTGGCGGCCCTGGACCCTGGCCGTGGTGGCGGCGTCGCCGGCGACCACCGCCACGCGCAGGTCGGGCCCGAGCCACTTCGACACCGACAGCACGTGCGCCCAGCGAGGGCGGTCCGGCCCGGCCAGGGTGGTCCCGGCCGGGCCGGCGACCGGGCCGGCGTGGTCGTCCTCGATCAGCAACGCGCCAGGGTGCCGGTCGAGGACCGCCCGCAGGGCGGCCACCCGGTCGGCACCGGCTGCCGCCCCGGTGGGGTTCTGCGCGCGCAGCGAGGTGATCACCGCGGCGGCGCCCCGCCCCAGCGCCCGCTCCAGCACGTCCGGCTCCATACCGTCGTCGTCCACTGGCACCGGCTCCAGCTCCAACCCCAGTGCGCGGGCCAGGTCGAAGGCGGGCGGGTAGCCGGGGTCCTCCACGGCGACCCGGTCGCCCGGCCGCAGGTGCGCGTCAAGGATCCGCTCGACCCCGTCGAGGGCGCCGTTGACCACGGCGAGGGCCGAGGCGGGCACGCCCTCCGAGCGCAGCAGGCCCTCGGCCAACTCGGCCAGCTCCGGCAGGACGGGCTCCTCGCCGTAGAGGTGATGCCGCCGGTCGACCAGGCTGAGCGCGACGTCCAGCGGTGGCAGCAGGCTCGGGTCGCCATAGCCCAGCGTCAGGTCGCGGACGCCGGCCGGAGGGGCAGCGACCTGCACGGGCAGGGGCGGTCGTGGCGCCACAGCCGTGCCGCCGCGGCCTCGGGCGGTGACCACTCCCCTGCCCCGGAGGCGGGCGTAGGCGGCGGCGACCGTGGCCGGGCTCACGCCGAGATCCCCCGCCAGCCCGCGGATGGTCGGCAGCCGGTCGCCAGGGGCGAGCCGGCCCTGACGCACCGCCACCTCGACGCTGACGGCGATCTGGATCGCCGTCGACCCGGTGATGCTGTCTGTGCTCACGGGAATTGATTCTAGAACGTATCTCGCGGCGGGCCGGCGGGTTGGTTAGGGGGTGATTAGGACGCCGCGCGATGGTGGGGGCAGAGGCTGGCACGGACAGGAGCGGAGCGATGATCACCTACCCGATGCGCACCTACCCGAACGTCGTCATGAAGGCCCGTGCGATCGAGCGGATCGAGCTGGGCAGGCGCGTGTGCGACGCGATGGAGCCCGAGAGCCTCCCGCTGCGGGTCGAGCGGGACGCCCGGCTCGGCGCCACGCTCGCCGCGTTCGCCGCCGTGTGCCAGCGAGGCGACCAGGCCCGCCGTCGCGCCGGCCCGCGCAGCCGGGCCGGCCCGTGCACCGGCCGCGGCCGGGACTGGCCCCGTGAAATGCAGGAGACCCACGGAATCCGTGGGTCTCCTGGTCGTGGCGGGGGAGGGATTTGAACCCTCGACCTCTGGGTTATGAGCAACCCCGCGCCATTCCCACGGGGCTCCACCCGGTTCCGCCACATCCCTTCTGAGCAGCAGCGATAGTCCCTAATGGATGCCACTGCGTCCCTCGGATCCCACGTGCTCCCGCTGCGTCCCGCTAGCAATTCCGCTGGCGTCCGCATTCCCCCACGACTCCCTTGGGCCGCTTCTGAAGCAGCCCCCGGCGGTTCCTGGCACAGTCCGATTCGTCCGCCTGTCGCTGGCGGTTCCCGAGCCTCCCCGGGCGAAGCGCGCCGCACGAGCGAGGCGGCCACGGGATGGGACAGCGGCATGACCGAGGTCGGCTCGTGGCGTGACCGGGCCGCCTGCCGCGACCTGGTGACGGCGGACTACGACCCGTTCTTCACCGACACCGACGAGGGCATCCAGGCCGCGGTCGCAATCTGCGCCACCTGCCCGGTGCGTGACGACTGCCTGACCTTCGCGGTGCGGACTGGCCAGCAGTACGGGGTGTGGGGCGGCCAGACCGAGCAGACCGTCCGCCGGCTGATCGCCCTGGACGGCGCCGGCCGTCCCTCTGGCGGCCGCGTGCCCGCCGGCCATCCCAACGCCAGCAAGACCCACTGCAAGCGCGGCCATTCCTTCGACGCCCACAACACCTACTACGCCCCGGACGGCCAACGCCGCTGCCGGACCTGCCTGCGGGAGGCGCAACCCGTCCGAGCCCTGGAAGGAGGTGGCTCGGATGCGGCCTGAGCGCGTGGAGTCCCCCAAGCCCCAGAGATCCGAGTCCGCGGTCGACAACCTGCTGTGGCTGGCGGTCGGTGCGCTGCTGGTGGCCACGGTGCTGGTCTGGGTGGTCGGCCAGGTCGCCGCGGTCCTGTTCGGCGCCCACCACTGGCTCCAGGTCAGCCTGGCCGAGGTGGCCGGGGTGCCGTTCCACCTGGCCAAGCACCCTGGCGACCCGCGCCTGGCCTGGCCCAAGAACGTGCGCGGGATGCTGCCCGGCCCGGTCGGCATGTACACCGCCCTGGTCCTGGTCCTTGTCGCCCCGGTCGGGCTGGCCAGTGGTCTGGTGGGGCGGCGGTGGAGCTGGGACCGGCGGCTGCGGGAGCACGGCGCGCAGTGGGCCACCCGCTGGCGGCTGCGGCGCCTGATCGTCCTGACGCCGCGGCCCGGGCGAATCACGCTTGGCCGCCGCGGCGGCTGGTGGGGCCGGCTGCTACTGGCGGTCGAGTCCTGCCACAGCGTGCTGTGCTTCGGCCCGGCCGGCTCCTTCAAGACCGCCGGCCTGGTCGTCCCCGCCGTCCTCGAATGGGCCGGCCCGGTGATCACCACCTCCATCAAACCCGACGTCCTCCGCGCCACCCTCCGCCGGCGCCTCGCACTTGGCGAGGTGTGGGTCTACGACCCTCTGGGCCTGTCAGGCGTGCCGGCGGCGCAGTGGACCCCGCTGGCGCACTGCGGCTCCTACACCGCCGCCCGGAAGGTCGCCCGCACCCTGGCCGAAGCCGCCGACGTCTCCGGCCTACGGGAGCAAGACGCCAACTACTGGACCCTGCTGGGCGCCAAGCTCCTGGGCGTCCTGCTGTTCGCCGCCGCCCGCTCCGATCGGACGATGACCGATGTGGCCCGCTGGGTCGACGTCCAAGACCGCGACCAGGTCACCGAGGCGCTCGAATACGCGGGCGACGCGATGGCGCTGGATGCGTGGTCGGCCTGCACCGCCCGCCCCGACAACACCCTCGGCAGCGTGTACGGCACCGCCGAGACGCTGCTGGACGTGTTCGCCGACCCGATCATCGCCGCCAGCGCGGACGGTTGCGACCTGGACGTCGACACGCTCCTGGCGGGTCCGAACACCCTGTACCTGTATGCGCCGGCCAACGAGCAAGGCAGGCTGCGTCCGCTGTTCGAGCTGCTGGTCGCCACCATCATCACCCGCGCGGAGGAGTTGGCCGCCCGTCAGGCCAACGGGATGCTGGAGCCCAGGTTGTTGGTGTGCCTGGACGAGGCCGGCAACTGCGCCGCCCTGGCCAAGCTCCCAGAGCTGGCCACCACCGCCCGCGGGCAGGGCATCCAGTTGGTGACCGTCTGGCACGACCTTGGCCAGCTCCAACACCGCTATGGCCGCCGCGCCACCACCGTGCTCAACGGCCACCGCGCCAAGCTGTTCCTGTCCGGCCAGGCCGACGTCGACTCGCTGGAGCTGGCCTCCAAGCTGATCGGCGACCAGGCTGTCACCCACACCAGCCACACGGCCGCGGCGGATGGGCGCTCCTCCTCGACCGCGAGCGTGAGTTGGCGGCGGATGGTGCCGCTGGAGGTGCTGCGGCAGCTCCGCCCCCGCGAGGGCGTCCTGCTGTACGGGCACCTGCCACCGGCGCGGGTCAGGTTGCGCGCCTGGTTCCGCAACCCCCGCCTGCGCCGCCTCGCGCTGCGGTCGGCGCCGGCCTACCCGGCGGTTCCGCAGCACGCCCACACCGGCTACCCGCCGCTGGAGCCGGTGCCGGTGCCGGCCTCTGAGGCCGACACGCGGGAGGTGGCCTGAGATGGGCCAGACCCGCGACTGGGCCAAGTTGGGCCAGAGCACCTACCAGGCCGAGATCCGCTACGACGATGGCACCGACCCCCACGTCCACCACCCCCGTCTGCCCGAGGGCCAGGAGTTCACCCGCCAGGGGCTGGCCAAGGCGTGGGTCGCCCACCAGCTCCGCCAGCTCGGCCAGCCCGAGTCGGGCGCCGGGTGCTTCTACGGGCTCGTCCAGCGCGGCACCTACCAAGACGCCAGCCGCGACGACCGCGGCGCCTTCACCGGCCTGCGCCATGCGGTCTGGCAGCCCGACCAGGAACCCCACCACTACCAGGGGCTGGCCTACCCCACCCAGACCCGCAGCGGGCCGGCGGTCACCTGGGATGAGGACCGCGGGGAGGTGGCAGAGTGACCACCACCCCAACCCCAAGCCCCGGCGCCACCCCCGCGGCGGATCGGACGCTGTACTGCGCCGCGTCCTGTGACCTCAACCATGCGGCCGTCCCGCATCCGCCGTGGGACTGCAACGCCCCCGACGACGCGTCCACCCTGACCGCCGCCCAGCGCGGGACGGTGCCGGATGGCGAGCTGCCCTGGGTGCGGCACGCCACGCCGCTGGTGCTCAGCGCCGGCGAGGTGGACCGGCTGCGCGCCCCGATCGGCAGTGCCATGCACGCCCTGGAGGTCGACGAGCTCGACCGGGACCTCCCCGAGGCCGACCGGCTCAGCCCGCGGCTGGAGGCGGTCGACCATCGGCTGATCCGCGCCAAGCTGGACGCCGAGCAGGCTTCCACCCGGCTGGATGTGGCGGCGCGGTTTTCCTGCGCGGACGCCAACCAGCTCCGCCAGGTGATGGACGAGGCGGCCGGGCGGCTGGGCGACCTGATCCGCCGCCGCGACGCCGCCATCCCCGGCTACCTGGTCGGCAGCAAGTTCTTCGGCAAGGCCGCCGAGGGGCTCCTCGACTGGTCGTTTGCCACGTTGGAGCGCCAGCAGCACCGCCCCAGCGCCCGCACCGAACCGGCGATCAGCGGCAGCCTCCAGCTCACCGACCGCGACCGGGAGCACCTGCGGGAAGAGGCCGCCCACCGCCGCCAGACCATCACCCAGGCCGTGCGGCGGTGGCCGACCGGAGGGGGAGGCCGCGGTGAGCGCTGAGCCGATCTCCCCCACCCCGAGCAGGGTCCCGTCCGGCTCGCCGGCGCCGGCAACCCAGGGGCCAGCGGCCAACGGGAATGCTTCGCTGTCCCTGGCGGGGACCAACGGGCAGGGTGCGCTGCGGGGTGGGGTGTACTTGCTGCACTTCGAGGAGCGGTATGAGCACGCCGGCCACTACACCGGCCACGCCGACGACTTCAATAATCGTGTGACGGAGCAGGCCAGCGGTGATGGTCGCGCCGCCAGGCTGATGCAGGTGATCGCCCAAGCCGGGATCGGGTTCCGGCTGGCGCGGGTGTGGCCGGGCGCCTCCAAGGGCTATGAGCGGTCGTTGAAGAACAGCGGTGGCGCCAGCCGCTACTGCCCGATCTGCCAACAGGAACGCAAGGCCCGCGGCGAGTTTCGCCGCGCATCCCGCGGCCGTGGGGAGCGCCGCGTCGGCCCGTCGACCCGGATGCCACGCGCCGACCAGGCGCGAGACGACGGCCACCAGCCCGGCGGCCCGGTGCCGACCCGCCGGGTGCGCCCCGAGCAGGTCCGCGAGTTCATGGTGCTGAACCCGAGCTTTGCCCGGCCGGTCAGCGCCTCGCTGGCCAAGCAGTGGGGGCGGGTCCGCGGGCGGGAACAGATCGAGACGCTGACCCCCAGAGTGGTCGGCGCGCGGTTTGAGGAGAACCAGCTGCTCTCCCAGCAGCGTGCCGCCGCCGTCACCCGCCGCGCAGTGCAGGCCCGGGTGGAGGCCCGGCAGCGGCAGCTCGCCGACCAGGCCGAGCAGGCCCGCACCCGCGCGGTCGCCGCCCGTGCCCATCAGCGCCTGGCCAATGCCGGGCGCGAGCGCGCCGGCGGGCGGGCCGCCCCCCGCGGACGCAGCCAGCCAACCGGCAACCCAAGGGAGGGCGGCCATGAACGCTGACCAGCAGCAGCCGGGCCGAGCGGTCGGCCGGGCGGGTGAACCGCAGCTGACCCAGGACCAACGGGAGCTGACCACCCATCGCGTCGCGGTGCGGATGAACCTCGGCGCCTCGTCCGGCGACATCAGCCATGCGGCCCGGACGCTGCGGCATGCGATCCGGGTCGCCGAGTACGCCTTCCTGGAGGTCCCCCCGCAGGTCCGCGCCGCCGCCGACCAGGTCGAGCGGTGGGACGCAGGCGTCCAGCGGCTGCTTGCCGCCGAGCGGGCGGAGCGGGAGGCGACCGGGACCACTGCGCTGGCGCAGCAGGCCGCCATCGAACAGGCCTGGTACCGGCGCCGCGCCGCCGAGCGCGCCCAACCCAACCCAGGCATGGAGGGCGGCCACCAACGCTGAACCTCCCCGCCCACCTGGCACCCCACGACTGCGCAAGGAAGGAGAACCAGCATGCTGCAACCCCACCAGCGCCCGTCTTCACCGCCGGTCGAGATCCGCTACATCCACGAGGCCGAGCCGGTGCGGGTGCCGGCGTCGGTGCTGGCGCTGGAGACCTTGGGGCGGATGCACCCCGCCACCGCCATCACCCTGGTGCTCACGGTCGCCGGCATGGCCGCCGGCACGGTGGTGGCGATCGTCGCCCTGGTCGCAACCGTGCTGGCCACCGTGGCCGCCATCGTCGGCACCGTCGCCATTAGCGCTGTCGGCCTGGCGGTCGCCGGGATCGTGCTCGGCAACCGCGCCACCAGCCGCTGACCGAGGGAGCCCGAGCCCATGCCTGACACCTCTACCTCGGGGCCGCCGGCGGCCCACCCCGGCACAACACCGACCATGCCCACCCCACCGCCGATGCGAAGCATCGCCGACCCGACCGTCCAGGCGGCCGATGCCTGGCTGCAACGCTTCCAAGCCGCGCTGGTCGCCATCATGGCCGCCGTCGCCGGCGCGGTCGGCGCGGTGGCGTTCTTCACCAGCTTCGAGGCCATCAAGTCGTATGCCAAGACCTCCGGCGGGATCACTCCGGAGCATGCGTGGGCGATCCCGCTGCTGGTCGACTCCTTCATCGTGGTGGCCACCGGCGCGGACCTGTGGCTCAGCGTCCACCAAGCCCAGCGGGCCTGGTGGGAAGTCGCCTGGCCCAAGGCCCTGCTTGGCGGGGCGGCGGCGGTCAGCTTCGTGCTCAACGTCGCCCACGCCCAGGCCGGCGACTGGCCCGCCCGCGGCGTGGCGGCGATCCCGCCGGCGGCGCTGGTGCTCAGCGTGGAGCTGCTGGTGATGATCGTGCGCCGCGCCGCCATCGCCCGCACCACCCGCCTGGCCACCGCCAGCCCCGCCAACGCCGCCGAGGCGACGGTGGTGGTCCGCGGCGACCAGGCGGCCACCAGCATGGTCGCCCCGGCTGGCGACCTGCCGGCGCTGGCGGCGACCAAAGGCGACCACCACAGCACACGGGCGAACCACCGCCCGGCGGCGACCAACCGCACAGGCGACCACCAGACCACCGCGACCAGCGACCAGCCGCGCACCACGGCGGCCAAGGCGACCTCGGGCAACACGACCCCGGCCAGGGCGAACGGTGGGGCGACCTACCAGCGGGTCCGCGACCTCTACTTGGGCGGGGTGACCGTGGCTGCCGAGATCGCCCGCGAGCTGGGCATCTCCGCCAGCTACGCGCAACGCACCCTGCGGCGGGTCAAGGCCGACCTCGACCGACAGCAGGACGCGCCAGCAACAAAGCCAGGTCGTGCGACCACTTCCGAGCGGACCGACCCGGCCGCGGGCGACCAGCGCGACCAGGCCGAGCTGGCGGCACGCTCACACGACCACCTGACCCTGCCCGAGCGGGAGCACCGCGACCAGGCGACCGACCGCACCGAGACGACCAGGGACGGCGATGGTCGCACGACCACGACCAACCCGGATCGGCACCTGACGCTGGTCGCCCCCGACCGCCAGCAGGATCGCGGCGAGGCGGAGCGGTGACCGCGCCCTGGTCGCCGGACCTGCCCGAGCGGGCGCTCGACTACGCCGAGCGGGGCATCCCGGTGCTGCCGTTGCACGGCAAGCTGCCGCGCGTCCCCGCCGCCCACACCCCCGGCGATCCACTCTACGGGCAGTGCAAGGGCGAATGCGGCCGGGAAGGACACGGCGTCCACGACGCCACCACCGACCCCGACCAGGTCCGAGCGTGGTGGCGGCGCTGGTCGCAGACCAACATCGGGCTGCGCACCGGCGTGCGGTTCGACGTGATCGACGTCGACGGCCCCCAAGGCCGCGACAGCCTGCAACGATTCCTGGCCGAGCATGCCGAAGGGGTGCCGATCGGTGGCCCGCGGGTGCGGACCGGCTCGGGTGCCGGCTGGCACCTGTACGTGGCCCCGACCGGCCTGCCCGACCGGATCGGCGTGCTGGAGGGCGTCGACTACCGCGCCGCCGACCGCTACGTCGTCGCGCCACCCTCCCGCCACGCCCACACCGGCCGTCCCTACGTGTGGTACGCCGGCCGCGGGCTTGACACCCCCCTCGGCGAGGTCCCCCCGGCGCTCCGTGAGCGGCTGACCCCCCGCCCCGCCGAGCGGCAGCAGGCGCCGGCGCCGACCCGCCCGGCCGAGCCACGCCACCCTACGGCCGCGCGGTCCTGGCCGCCGAGACGGCCCGCATCGCCGGTGCCCGCGGGCCGGGCCAGGGCCGGGGTGGCCAGCGCAACCAGGTGCTGTGGGAGGCCGCCCGCAACCTCTACAACCTGGTCGCCGGCGGCGTCCTGGACGAAGCCGAGGTTGCCGGCGAGCTGGAGCGCGCCGCCGCCGCGTGCGGGCTGCTCCAGGACGAGCCCCGCCAAACCCGCCGCACGCTCGCCTCGGCCCGCCAGGTCGGCATCGCCCACCCCCGCGGCATCCCAGAGCGGCCAGCCGGCGCTGCCCGCGGCCGGAACCGCCCTGACGCAGATGCTTCGCACCACCCGCCGTTCCACCCCCACCGCGACCCCGACCGCGCCCGGGAGCGCTGAGCGCGCGACGACCGAGAGGAGGTGATCGCCAAGCAGCACGCAGGCACAGGCAGGGCGGTGGCGCCCAATCCCGCCAGGAACCGCGCCACCGCCCCCGACCCCACAGCCCGAACCGCCCCGCGTAGAGGAGGCAGAACCGTGGGAGCAACCCCAACCCTACCGCCCCACCCCCAACCCCCACCCATCAGCCGCAACCAGCGGACCCGGCGTCCCGGCCCTGGCGCCGACCAGGACCTGGTCCTCGGCGTCGACGTCGATAAGCCCACCACCAGCCACGCCACCCCGGCCGCCGAGCTCGAGCGCGACGGCGACCTGGCGCTGGAAGAGGCCGCCGTGCGGGAGCACCGCGAGCTGGCGCCGGCCGACCCCACCATCCGGACCGCAGGGGAGCCGGAGCCGCTGGGCCGGCTGCTCCCCCAGCCCTTGGACGCCAGCCGTGAGGGGGTGGAGCGGTGACCAGCCAACAGGAGCTGCGCGACTTCCTGGCGCTCAACCCCGACTTCGGCCCGGAGCGGCGTGACCCGGAGACCGGCGTGCGCGAGTGGGAGGCGCTGCGGTCGCTGGGCCGGCGGGTGTTCTTCGACCTACTGGACGAAAACGAAGAGCACCCGGCCCAGTCCCGCGCCGACATCACCCGCCGCGGCGAGCTGGCCCGCCAGCAGGCCGAGGCCCGTGAGGCCCGGCTTGAGGAGCGGTTCGCAGGTCTGAACCCCGAGTTCGGCGTGCTGCCAAGCCGCACCAACCCCGACCAGCACCGCTTCGCCCATGGCCGCGAGCGTGCCCTGGCGCTGGGCAGCAGGGTCCACCTGGCCGAGGCGCGCGAGAACACCGGCAGCCCCGAGCTGGCGGCGTGGATGATCCGCGAGCGCGCCCTGCACGCCGGACGGTTCGCGCGAGACCAGCGGCCGGTCCAGCGACACCCTGCCGCGCCGGCGCGGGTAGGGGTGGAACGCTGACCATGGCCAAGGCCACCGCGGCGAACCCTCGTTCGCGCGGCGGCCGGCGGGTGCCGGTCGACCGGCGCCGGCTCCCCGCCGCGCCGCTGCTGGAGGCCGTCGACACGTACGCGGAACGCCGCCAGCGGCCCGTAGAGGAACTGTTGGGCGATGCGCTGCAACGGGTGCTCCGCGACGCCCAACGGTCGGGAACCGTGACGGTCGGCTCTGGGGAGCGCTGCTGCGACGCGCTGGGCTGGCACCCCCGGATGGTGTGGGGTGACACCTACGACCAGGCCATCGCCGACGACACACCCCACACCGCCACCGCCCCACCGGGCACGGCGACCGCGTGGCGGCAGGGGTGTCGCTGCCTGGACTGCCGCGACGCTAACACCCGAAGCCGTACCAAGACCAGCCGCGGCCCTGGGCACCAGCGCGACCCGCCACCCTCACCACCCGCCGCAGCAACACGCGCATGACCGTTGCAGGACAGGAGGAACTGACGATGCCAAGTGATAACTTCACCGTCCAGGTCGGCAACCTCACCGATGATCCCGAGCTGCGCTACACCCAAAACGGCACCGCGGTGACCAACTTCCGCCTGGCCGTCAACCAGCGCATCCGCCAGGACGATGGCACCTGGCGGGACGGGGAGGCCAGCTACTTCCGCGTCAACGCCTGGCGGGACCAGGCCGAGAACGTCGCCGAGTCCCTGGCCAAGGGCAACCGCGCCGTCGTGCTCGGCCGGCTGCGGACCCGTTCGTGGGAGACCCCCGAGGGCGACAAGCGGTCGGTGACCGAGATCGACGCCGACGAGGTCGCCCCATCCTTGAAGTGGGCGATCGCCAAGCCGGAGCGGGCCGACCGCAGCCGCAACGGCGAGCGCGGCGCCGAGCGCGGCCAGTTCAACGACCCTCCACCAAACTTATTGAATAGCCGGTAGGAGCCCTTGGTCTGCAGCCAGTAGGGTTCCAGGGTGCCGGCGGGTCGCTCCACAACCCGCACTGCCACCCGGACTGGGTTGGCTCCAGAACGGTTGTGCGGTCCCGCCGGCACCCGACCAGGAGTGGCTCAACAGAGGACTGCCCCACGCCCCAAGTTGGCCTGCCCTCCCCGGTCCACCGATCCGCCCTCAAGAAAGGTGCCCACATGCCGGTGATGATCGGCGTCGACCAGCACAAGACCTCCCACACCGCCGCCGCCCTCGACGAGCACGGCCGGCTGCTGGACTGCCAGCAGGTGCGTGCCACCCTCGAGGGCTACCACGCCCTGCGCCAGTGGGCGGCACAGTGGGACGACCGACGCTGGGCGGTCGAGGGCGCCCACGGCGTCGGCCGCGCGCTGGCCCAGTGGCTGGTCGGCGACGCCGAAGCGGTGGTGGACGTGCCCGCCAAGCTCACCGCCCGCGTACGCGTCCTGTCGGCCGGGCACGGCCGCAAGACCGACCCGGCCGACGCGGTCTCAGTCGCCAGCGCCGCCCAAGGCGCCGCCTGGCTGCGGCCAGTCGGCGTCGAGGACCACGCGGTCGTGTTGCACCTATTGACCAGCCACCGCGAGGATCTGGTCGGCACGCGCACCCAGACCATCAACCGGCTGCACCGGCTGCTCGCTGACCTGATCCCCGGTGGTGCTGACCGTAACCTCACCGCCAACCGCGCTGAAGCCCTGCTCGGCGAGGTGCGCCCGACCGGTGCGGCGGCCACGATCCGCTGGCAGCTCGCCCAAGATCTCATCGCCGACGTGCGCGACCTGGACCAACGCATCGCCACCGTCGAAGACCGCATCACCCTCGCGGTCAAGCACTCCAAGACCAGCCTGGTCGGGCTGTTCGGGGTCGGGCCGGTATTGGCCGCTAAGCTGCTCGGCGAGGTCGGCGACGTCCGCCGGTTCCCCAGCAAGCACCACTTCGCGGCCCACACCGGCACCGCACCGCTTGAGGCCTCCAGTGGCCAGGTCGTGCGCCACCGGCTGTCGCGGGCCGGCAACCGCAGGCTCAACCACGCGCTGTATCTGATGGCGATCGTGCAGATCCGCCACCCCACCGCCGGGCAGGCCTACTACCGGCGCAAGCGCGCCGAAGGCAAGTCCGCTAAGGAAGCGCTGCGCTGTCTGAAACGCCGCCTGTCGGACGCTGTCTACCGATGCCTACTGGCCGATCAGCACGACCAGTGGCGCCCGGCGGTCACGACCAACTGACCGCGGCCCACCCGATCGGGTGCAAGTCGAGGCGCGGATTGATCCGGCAGACGGTGTCCACGGTGTGGTCGGCAAGCTCGACACCCACCCATGAGCCCGAAGCCTTGCCACATGACGGTTGGGTCACGGCCCCGCGAGCGTGCCGCGCATGGCACAGAGCGGGCAGGCAGGCGGATAAGTGAAGGCTGGCTCAATCCTCAAGGCCAGAGGGGCACGGCATGCTCGGCCGCTTCCAGCACCAACCGAGCGTCGACCTCCCGCGACTCCTCTAGCTGGCGGGCCGGCCAGTCGCACACAAACACCAGCGGCCCAGGCGGCGGCAGCCCCCACACCCACTGATGCGAATTCCACACCCGACCGCCACCCTCACCATGGGTCATGTTCAGCGTCGGCGGGTCGGGTTCCCGGACCTCGAAGTCTCGGGGACGGTCGGTATGGTTGGTCACCGTGCGGCCATCGGCGAACTCCACCCCAAACCGCAAGTAGAGCTCCCAGAACTCGTCATGAGCGTCCACGTCGCCAAAGCCAGGGTGCGGTTGCGGGGGGTCCTGGCGCAGCCGCACGCTCACGGTGAAGCCAAACCCAGTCGGGTAGGCGAGGATGTCAGTGAAGAGCACGGCCCGGTCCTCGGTGCGGACCATGAGCAGCTCCACCGGCACCACCCCAGGCAGCACGTCCTCAGGTGGCAACACCCAGACCGGCGCCCGGTACTCCGACTCCGGGCGCCATGGCGGCGGCACAAAAAAGCTCATCGCCGCATGCTAGTCGGACCGCTCGGCCGACGAAACCAATCTGTCCGGCCCCCGGGGTGCCTCCCCGGCGCGGCGGCTGGTCGGGGGCTGGTGAGGCTGGCGGCCCTGCCGCTGCCGAGAGAGCGACTTGCGCCTGCCTGGCATCCGGTGCCCAAACCTGGCCTACTCCTCAGGCCAGATCGGCACGGCACGCTCAGCCGCTTCCAGCACCAACCGAGCGTCGACCTGCACCCGCGACTCCCCGATCCCACGCGCTGGCCACTCGCACACAAACACCAGCGGCCCCGGCGGGGGCAGCCCCCACACCCAGTAGTGGTGGTCCCACACACGACCATCGTGGCCCCCACCACCGGTTCCGGTCAGCAGCGGCGGATCGGGTCCCTCAGCCTCGAAGCCTCCATGGTGACGCCGAAGGTTGGTCGCCCTACGGCCATCGGCGAACTGCACCCCCAAGCGCAAGTAGTAGTCAGCGAACTCTCCAGAGGGATCCACCCCGCCGCCAAAGATGCCAAAGTTGGTCTGCTCCCCGGGAATGACCTGGCGCAGCCGCACACTCAGCGTGAAGGCGAAGCCGTTGGGATAGGCGCGGATGCCAGCCAACCCGATCGCTCGCTCCGCGGTTCGCCCTAGCAGCAGCTCGACCGCTACCACCCCGGGAACCACGTCGACGGGCGGCCTCCACCAAGCCGGCGGTGGGTACTCGGCCTCAGGTGGCGGTGGCGGCTCAGACGGGCTCATTGCCGCATGCTAGCGGGTTGGCTCAGCCGACGAAACGAACGTGCACGTCCTTGTGGTCGTCGATCACAGGGAGCGAACGGTGAGGCCGGTCCGCTGGTGCCCGTCGTGGCGCTGCCAGTCGCGAGGCCCGTCTTGACCTGGTAGAGCAGATCCTTCAGCAGCTGCTTCTGGGCTTGACATACAGAGGAACGTTCTAGCGGGAGTTTCCGAGGATCTTCAGGTTGGCTGGGTGTTCTTGCTGGTCAGGCAGGGTGCGGTGGTGTTGTTGGGCGTATGACCTAACTCGGGGGTGTCCACCTGCGGAGGTCGAAGGTCTCGTGAAGCTTCTGCTG